>ERZ1026848.1709-NODE-1709-length-11582-cov-9.850785_pt1 | contig 11582 bp, 11 predicted proteins | sample MGYA00380154_ERZ1026848 | MGnify/ENA primary metagenome ERZ1026848 (study PRJEB33269, sample SAMEA4719790) | human gut metagenome | biome: human-associated habitat; feature: organic feature; material: feces | place: Cameroon | collected 2013-10 ...
CAGGCTGCCCCGGAAGTTTTTCTGCTCAACTATTTAATTCTTACCGAGCCACGCGTATTTTCTCCAGTCTTCCATGAAAACGCCCCTATTTCCGCTATTATAGCAGAAATAGGGGCGGTTGGGTAGTTTTTTGACAGACGGACCACCGTCCCTCGGGACGGTGGTTTTTGCGTTTATTTCTCCCCCTGCGGGGTGCTGAAGGGCAGGGTCAGCACCTCGGGGTCCCGGAGGATGCGGCGAAAGTCGTGGCAGAAGGCGGCGTATTCGTAGCCGGTACAGATACGCTCGTCCATGACAATGCCCAGGGGCATCATCTTCCGGCTCAGGTCCCCGGCCATATAATTAGGCACGGGCTTACCCATGCACACAAAGATGCTGGTAGTGCCGAACTCATAGCAGTGGTGGTGGATGTAGCTGGTCTTGATGGAGGCCAGGTTGGTAATAAAGAGGCTGGTGTGGAAGGGAGAGAGGTCGATGATCTTCCGGGGCAGCAGGCCATGCTTATCCAGGAAATAGGCCAGGCCCACCACAAAGCCCGGAAGCCCCGGCACGGAGAACATGAACCGGGCAAAACGGTCGGTGCTGTTGCTCTGGGCCGTATCCCGGTTGGCCTCGATGGCGGACTTTATTTTCTCATTCACGGTAAACACCGTGTCCTCCGGCTCCAGGTAAATCTTCAGCGTGGTCTCGCTGGGAGAACCGTCGGGCAGCCTTTTCATGATGACAAAGGACACGCAGAAGTGATTGCGCTTATAAATCTTACGGTTCATCACGAAATAGTTCAGCTTCGGATTTTCCAGGGTGGCCTTATAATAAGCGGCGATGATGACGCTCATGTGGTTCAGGCGCACACCGGCGCGGCGCTGGTCGCGGATGAAGGCCTTGATGACCTCCTCGTCGATATTCTCCGTGATGGTGTTCCAGGCGTCATAGCGCTTGGGCATGATATAGGGAATGGCCGCCACCAGAGGCGGCAGGTCTTTTACGCGGGTTCCGTCGGGACGCATGGGAAGTCCCCCTTTCCATATTCTAAATTTCAGTATATCGCGAAAATGCAGCCATGGCAAGCGGCTTTTACCGATTTTCTTCCAGGCACCGGGCAAAGCGCAGCACATTCTCCGCCGTAAAGGCCAGGTGCGTCCGGGCATGGGCCAGGGCTTCGCTTAGGGTAGTGGGCGCGGGATTGATGGGGAAAACGGCCGTGACCCCTGCATCGTAGGCGGCGGCAATATCCGTCTCGCTGGAGCCCACCAGGGCCACCACAGGCACGCCCAGGGCCCGGGCCCGGCGGGCCACACCCACGACCACCTTGCCCCGAAGGCTCTGGCTATCCAGCCGGCCCTCCCCGGTAATGACCAGATAGGCATCTGCGGCCAGGCGGTCAAAATCCGTCAGGTCCAGAACGGCTTCGATGCCCATTTGCAGCCGGGCGCCCAAAAAGGCCACGCTGCCTGCGCCGAAGCCGCCTGCCGCGCCGCCTCCGGGGAGAGTGAGCAGGGAGCGGCCCAGGTCCATTTCGATAATGGCGGCCAGGTGCGCCAGGCCCTCATCCAGCATACGGACGGTGGCCGCGTCCGCGCCCTTTTGGGGGGCGAATACCGCTGCCGCACCGCTCTCGCCGCAAAGGGGGTTATCAATGTCGCACATGGCGATAACCTCCGCCTGCCGCAGAGCAGGCAAAAGGCCATCCGTGCGGATGTGGGCAATACGGCGGAGGGTCCCGCCTACGGGCACAAAGGCCTTGCCCTCCGCATCCAAAAATTCTACGCCCAAGGCCGCCGCCGCACCGCAGCCGCCATCGTTGGTAGCGCTGCCGCCCAGGCCCAGAATAATGCGCTTTGCGCCGCGCTTGAGAGCATGGGCTATGAGCTGGCCTACGCCGTAGGTGGTGGTGTCGGCCACACGACGGTCCTCCCCCACCAGAGGCAGGCCCGCGGCGGCAGCCATCTCGATGACGGCGGTTTTTTCATCCGGGAAAAGCCCGTAGTGGGCCGTAAGAGGGCGGCCATAGGGGTCCCGGCAGGGCACGGCTACTTTTTCGCCGCCCAGAGCCCCAAGGAAGGCATCCACCGTACCCTCGCCGCCGTCAGCCACCGGGAGGGCGCACACCCGGGCCTCCGGGTCCCGGCAGCGTATTTCCCGGGCAATAATGTCGCAGATCTCCCCCGAAGACAGGCAGCCCTTGAAAGAGTCGGGGATAACCACATATTTGCGCATAATAAGCCCTCCGATAAAAATTTTCAGTGTCCCATCCGGTCCCGATGGCGGTTATACAGGAACATTCCGACGCCCGCGCCGCAGATAAGCACATAGCCCACCACGCTCCAGCCATCGGGCACCTGGCGGAAGAAGATATAACCCAGGGCGGCGGCAAAGAGGATCTGCGAGTAGTCGTAGACGCTTATTTCCTTGGCCGGGGCGCAGAGGTAAGCGCAGGTGATGCCGAACTGACCGATGCAGGCGGAGGCGCCGCACAAAAGCAGCATCAGCAGCTGGTGGTCGGTAAGGCGCACGGGGCTGAGCATAAAAAACGGCAGGGTCAGCAGCGTGGAAAAGAGTGAGAAGTAGAACACGATACGCAGGCTGTTTTCCCCTCGGGTGCCCAGCTTGCGCACAAAGGTGTAGGCCAAGCCCGCCGTCGCGCCGCTGATGAAGCCCGCCATAGACGGCACGAAGGGCGCCCCCTCAAAGCCGGGCTTAATGATGAGAGCGCTGCCCAGCAGGGCCGTGAATACCCCCGCGATCTGCACGGCGGTGGGTCGCTCCTTCAGCAGAAAAACGGAGAAAATAATGGCGAAAAAGGGCGAGAGCTTATTGAGCATATTGGCATCCGCCAGCACCAGACGGTCCACGGCGTAAAAATTCAGCAGCATGCCGATGGTGCCGAAAACGGCACGGCCGGCCAAAAGCGGCCAGTCCCCCGGCCGGGGCTTCAGAGGCACCCGCTTCACGGCCAGCAGCACGCTCACCAGCAGCAGGGCTACAAAGTTGCGGAAAAAAGCCTTCTCCGCCGTGGGTACATCTCCGGCCAGGCGGACGAACACCGTCATCATGGAGAAACCAAAGGCCGCAAAGAGAATGCAGACAATGCCCTTGGTACGCTGGGAAATTTTATTCATGCAATCCGATACCCCTTTCCTTGGCAAGCAGAAAAAGCACCCCCGGCGGGATGCTCAGCGCGTCAAAAAAGCCTCGCAGAGTTTGCCGCCCGCAGGCGGCAAAGAAATAAAATCATTTTCTCTCGCGACATGTGCGTGAGAGAAAATACCTCTCAGGCTGCCAGTGTGGAATTTTGAGCCAAGGGCTCAAAATTATGCGCGCAGCAGACTGCAAGCCTTTTGTCGGAAAAACCGGAGGATTTTTCGACAGTCTCAGCACCCCCGGCGGGATGCTTCTGCGTGGTGACTGTCATTTTCGCCGATGCAGCGCGGCGGCGGGGCCGTCCACGCACTTTTCCAGCACGGTGAACACAAGCACCGTCAGCGCGGCATTGGGCAGGGGGCAGAACAGCCCCGGATTCGTCATGGACACCATCAGCATTCCCAGGTAGTACATGCCCGCCATGTAGCAGGCCTCCCGGTCGTGCAGCAGCAGCCGCAGCCGGTCTCCCAGCAGCAGGGTGTAGGCCGCTACGCCCACGATGCCCATGCTGCCCATGACCTGCAAAACGGCGTTGTGATAAAACACCATGCTCCCGGGCACCCCGGCGAAAAGGTCGATATTCTTCTGGTTGCCCAGGCCGATGCCCAAAAGCGGATGGTTAAAGAAGTCCGCAAAGCCCCGATCCAGCAGCAGCCAGCGCTCCTCCGTGGGGCTGATGAAGTGATCCGGGTCGCCCCGGGCACCGAAAAACATATCATAGATCTGGGAGCCGAACAGGGCCATGAGCACCGTTACGGACGCCACAATGACAAAAAAAGACCACAGGGGCAGATAGTTCCGCTTCACCAGGTACACAAAGCCCAGCAGCACCATCACCGCGCCGAAAAGCAGGGCGCTGCGGCTGCCGGAGAAGAACATGGCCGCGCACCACAGCAGCACCGTGAACAAATGGCGCCGGCTCCGCCCGACCATGTAAAACACCGCCGGCAGGGTGGAGACCAAAATGGTGGCAGCAAAGTTGCGGTAGGAGATGCCGGGCAGCTCCCAGCACTGGGAAAACTCCGCCCAGTGGTGCAGGTAGTAGCTCCCCACCGCCAGCACCATGGCAAGGCCGATGGTGTAGAGCAGCTGCATCAGGCGGCAGAGCAGATCGTAGCTGCGGGGCAGCTCCAGCTCGGCGCGCAGCAGCAGATACACGGCCAAAAGACCCAGGCCCAGGCCCAGGGTGTAGTAAATGGACAGGGGGGAAAAATACTGCGAGGCAGGGATAAAGCCCACGCCCCCCAGCAGCGTGGCCACGGACACCGCCAGCAGGCCCCGGATGCCGCGCCCGGCCACCGCGGGCTTTTTCCACCGCACAAGATGCACGATCAGCCCGCCGATGACCAGCGCCGCCAGCGGCGCGCAGGGCAGGAAAACGGACAGATCATTATATTGCAGGGTGGACAGCAGGAATATCAGCAAAAACGGCAGCGCCGCCGCCAAAATATCCCGGCAGAACACCAGCATCCAGGCGCACAGCACCGCCAGCGCCGCCGTGGAGGGGACCACATTCTGCGTCAGCATGGACACAGCGGTCACCGCCAGCATCAGGGCAAAATAGAGATTCGTATTCCAAAAATATTCGGTTTTCTCCGTTACGCGGCCCCAAAAGGAGCCGGAAGTCGATTGCGTCATAAAGCAGTGAATTCTCACTTTCAGGGCCCTGCAGCGGGGCCCGTATTAGATAAGGTATCGCATCCGCCTGGAAAGCCATTTTACCATATCATTTTGCGGGCAAAAAGTCAACAGTATACCTGAAAAATCCTCCCCGGCAGGCGGTCAAAACCGAAAGAGATTCAGCCCCACATCCTCGCTGAAGCGGCGCTCCACGGTGCCGTCGATGATCTGAATGACCATTTCGCAGGTGGCGCTGATAACGGCCCGGTTCAGATGCCCGCCGAAGGCCTGCCCCTGCTCGTTTCCGGCGCACATATGCAGATGGGCATAGAACTCGCCGTCCTTGGTGGTGACGGTACCCGTCAGGGACACGATCTCATAGGCGCCCTGAAAGCGGTTGGCATGGTACTGCTTCTGCTGCACATTGAAAACGCCCACGGTAAAGTCGTCCGTAGCGCCCAGGGCGCTGACGGCGGCCAGCTTGATATTCTCCCGGAGTGCGATGTCCTTCAGGGCGCTTAAAACCTCCTCGCCCCGGTCGATCCGGGCCACCACGGTGCTGCCAAATCTTTTGTACTCCATTCTACTTTCCTTTCCGCCCCGGCGGCATAGAGCGCCCCCGGAGCCTTTCGTTTATGCAATTCTATCACAGCTTGCGTCAAAATACGAGAAAATTCTCCACGAAGAGAATTTTTTCTTTTTTTCTGAAAAATTTGAAAAAATGCTTGCTTCGTTCAGGGGTGAACGGATTATAATGCCACTGCAAGGGCGATTTTTCGGGAAGGTGGTGCATCCGGGTGGAGAAGAAGATCAAGGTCACCATCCTCATTCTCTCCATCCTCCTGGGGCTCAGTCTTTTGGCCCTGGCCGGTACCCTTATCCGCGCCAGGCTGACCGACAGCGACCCCGGCACCGTGACCGTGCCGGACAACCTGATTACCCCCGAGGAGGACACCGGAACGGAGGGGGCGGCGGGCTACTGCAGCGTGCAGGTGGGAGATGAAGTCTACTACACGGAGCCGATTTTTGTGGGCGGCGATTCCTTTTCCTTTACTGTAACGGGAGACCCGGGCGCAGAAATACAGCTCACGCCCAAGTGGGGCTCTTACTCCGGCACCGCCACGCTGCACAGAGACGATGTAATCAGTACAACCGATAACACCCAGCAGGAAAACACCGTGGCTGCCGATATGACAACGGAGCAGGCGGAGCCGACGGAGCCGACTGCCCCGGCAGCGCCGGAAAGCAGCGAAGCGGAGCCCACGACTGCCCCGGAGGACGCGGCTTCGGCCCCGCCGCCTGCGGGTCGGGAGCCGGAGGAAAGCTGAATAGAGTGCAAAGCCGCACCGGTGGAGTCCGGTGCGGCTTTGGTGTCTTATCCGGCGGCTCAGAGCCGCCCCTTTTCCGTAATCACGGCGGGAATGCAGATGTCGTGGGCCTCCCGGGGAATATCCGGGCACAGGAGCCTTTCCCGGCACAGCAGCAGGGCGGAGCCGGTATACCGGGCCAGAAAGCGGTCATAGTAGCCGCCGCCCCGGCCCAGCCGCCGGCCATCCGCCGCCGCGCCCACACAGGGGACAATGGCCAGGTCAATGTCCTCCGGCACCGCTGCCGGGGCCTCCGGGGGCGGCTCCGGAATGCCGTAAGAGCCGGGGCGCAGCACGGACAGGTCCTGCACCCGGCGGCACTCCATGCGCCCCGGGCCGGTACACAGGGGCACGCATAGCTCCTTGCCCTCGGACAAAATCCGCTCCAGCAGGGCCCGGGTGCCGATCTCCCGGCCACAGCCCACAAAGGCGAACACCGTGCGGGCCCGGCGGTACTCCTCCGTCCGGGTCACATGGTCGATAATGGCCCGGTCGGATAGCTCCCTTTCCCGCTGGGTCATGGCCTGCTCCCGGGCCGCCAGCCGGCGGCGCAGGGCGGCCTTTTGCTGCTGTATCGTCTCCATAAAAGCACCTCAAAAAGCATCTTAAAAAAGCAGGCAGAGAAGCCATCCGCTTCCCTGCCTGCTGCGATTTATGCCAGCTTGGCGGTCAGATTTTCCACGGCCTCGCTCAGGGCCTCCTCAAAGGAGGGGTGGGGCCGCATAACGGAGAGAAGCTGCCGGGCCGTCAGGTGATTCACCATGGCGGTGCTGAGCTGGGAAATCATGTCGCTGGCGTGCTGACACATGAGCTGCGCACCGATGATCTCCCGGGTATCGCTGCGGGCCACCAGCTTCATAAAGCACCGGCCCGGATCCTCGATGATGGTGCGGGCGTTGCTGAACAGGGTGCATTTGCCGGACACGGCGGGGATGCCCTGCTCCTTGGCCTCGGCCTCGGTGAGGCCCACCACGGCGATCTCCGGGGCGCTGTAAATGCAGCTGGGGATCACATTCAGGTCCGTGCTGCCCTTGCCGCCGCACATCCGCTCCACGCAGTCCGTCCCCTGGGCCGCAGCCACATGGGCCAGCTGCACGGCGGCGGAGGCATCGCCAATGGCGTACACCCCGGGAATACTGGTGCGGTAGTCCTCATCCACCAGCAGGCGTTTGCCGTTCAGCGCCGGGTTCAGGTCCGGGGCGAATAGGCCCTCGAAATACGCACGGCGGCCAATGGCACACAGGACCTTTTCGCCGGTGACAGTCAGCTCCTTGCCCTTTTGCTCCAGATGGACGCACAGGCCCTCCGCCGTCTGCTCCAGGGACCGGACCATGGCGGAGGTCAGCACCTCCACGCCCTGCTTTTTCAGGATCTGCGCCAGATTTTGGCCCAGCTCCCGGTCCAGCTGGGGCAGCAGATTGGCCATGCCCTCCACCAGCGTCACCCGGCAGCCCAGGTGACTATAAAAGGTGGCAAATTCCACGCCGATGACGCCGCCGCCGATGATAACGATGGAGGCATAGGGCGTGTCCGTCCCCTCCAGCAGCTCGTCGGAGGTCATGACCCCGGGCAGATCCAGGCCGGGAATGGACGGGCGGACATTCACAGAGCCGGTGGCGGCCAAGATGCGCTCCGCCGTGTACGCCGTCCGGGTGCCGTCAGCGCCGGTGACGCTGACCTGACCGGGGGCGGTGATCTGCGCCGTGCCCTCAAGCACATCCACCTTCGCACTCTTCAGCAGGGAGAGGATGCCGCCCCGGAGCTTCTCGCTGACGCTGCGCTTAAAGGCGAACATCTCCCCCATGTCGTAGGAAAGAGCCCCGTGGACGCCCACGGACGCGCCGTTTGCGGCGTCGTGGTAGACCTGGGAGGCATGGAGCAGGGTCTTGGTGGGGATGCAGCCCCGATTCAGGCAGGTGCCGCCCACCTCCCGGCGCTCCACAATGGCGGTGTGCAGCCCCAGCTTGGCGGCGCGCAGGGCGGCGGTATAGCCCCCGGGACCTGCACCGATGACCAGCAGTTGATAATCAGACATAGGAGTTCCTCCTGTGAATCATGTGTTTTTCCAGCGCAGGACGGGCTTGCGGGCCGCCTGGACCTCGTCGGGCCGGCCGATGGGCATATTGTGGGGGGCGGTGTGCATGGACGCCGCATCCTCAAAGGCCTTATGATACAGCTTGCGCAGTACCTCCGCCGCATGGTCCAGGGTCTCGATGCCCTCGGTCTCCGTGGGCTCCAGCATCAGCGCCTCATGGACGATCAGCGGGAAGTACATGGTGGGCGGATGGATCCCCTCGTCGATAAGGGACTTGGCCACATCCAGGGCGGACACGCCGGTCTCCTTCTTCAGGTCGCTGAGATCCAGCACGAACTCATGCATACACAGCCGGTCGTAGGCGGGGGTGTAGGTGCCCCGGAGCTTGGCCATGAGATAGTTGGCATTGAGCACGGCGTTCTCCGCCGCCTCGGGGATGCCCTCCTTGCCCAGAGTCAGCAGGTAGGCCAGGGCCCGGACCACCACCAGGAAGTTGCCCTGGAAGCTGCGCACCTGGATATGACCCGGCTCCTCCGCCAGAGCGCTATGGGGCAGGAACTCCTTCAGAAATGCCTTGCAGCCCACCGCACCTGCGCCGGGGCCGCCGCCGCCGTGGGGCGTGGCAAAGGTCTTGTGCAGGTTCATGTGGATGCAGTCAAAGCCCATGTCACCGGGACGGACCACGCCCATAACGGCGTTAAGATTGGCGCCGTCATAGTAGCACAGGCCGCCGGCCTCGTGGACCAGACGGGTGATCTCCAGAATATTCTTGTCGAAGATGCCCACGGTGTTGGGGTTGGTGAGCATCAAGCCGGCGGTGTCCTCCCCCAGAGCGGCCCGAAGCGCGTCCAGATCCACACAGCCGTCCGGGCCGGAGGCGATGTTCACCACATCGAAGCCGCACATGGCCGCAGTGGCGGGGTTGGTGCCGTGGGCGCTGTCGGGCACGATGATCTTGGTGCGCTTTTTATCGCCCCGGGCATCGTGATACTGCTTGATAAGCAGCACGCCGGTGAACTCGCCGTGGGCACCGGCGGCGGGCTGGAAGGTCATATCGTCCATGCCGGTGATCTGGCAGAGATATTCGGCGGCGGTGTCCAGCACCTGCTGCATACCCTTGCGGTCTTGGGCAGGAGAAAGAGGATGTACCCCCGCAAAGCCGGGCAGGGCTGCCATTTCCTCGTCGATGCGGGGATTATACTTCATGGTGCAGGAGCCCAGGGGGTAGAACCCGCAGTTCACGCCGTGGACCTGCTTGCACAGCTCCGTATAGTGGCGGGAAATATCCGTCTCGCTCATTTCCGGCAGGGCGGGCTTTTCCTCGCGCCGCAGGGAATCGGGCAGGGATACGCTCTCCACATCGCAGGCGGGCAGAATGGTGCAGCGGCGTCCGGGAACGCTCTTTTCAAAAATCAGCTTCATTTTGCCAGCACCTCCTTCACAATGGAAACAGCCTTGTCAAGCTGGGCACGGGAGACCTTCTCCGTGGCGCACCACAGAACGCCGTCCTCGCCCACAGGCAGGCCGCCCAGGATGTCGCCCTCCGCCAGAGCGGAGAGAACGGCCTCCCGCCGGGGCATATGGGTGACGAACTCGTGGAAATATTCTCCGGTATAGGCCAGGGACACGCCCTCGATGGCGCACAGGGCCCGGGCCAGATAGTGTGCCTTGGCCATGGACTGCTCCGCCGCCTGGGCCATACCGTCCGGGCCCATGGTGGCCATGTACAGCCCTGCGGTCAGGGCGCACAGAGCCTCGTTGGAGCAGATATTGCTGCTGGCCTTTTCCCGGCGGATGTGCTGCTCCCGGGCTTGCAGGCTCAGCACATAGGCCCGGCGGCCTTCGGAGTCCGTGGTCTCGCCCACGATGCGGCCGGGCAGCTTGCGCATGAGCTTCTCCGTGGAGGCCATGTAGCCCAGGTAGGGGCCGCCGCAGCCCAGGGGCAGGCCCAGAGGCTGCCCCTCCCCCACGGCGATGTCCGCGCCGCAGGCCCGGGGTGTTTTCATAATGGCCAGGGCGATGGGGTTGCAGCCCATGATATACAGGGCTCCCGCCTGGTGGGTCAAAGCGCCCAGAGCCTCCGCGTCCTCTAACTGGCCGAAGAAGTTGGGCTGCTGCACATAGAAGCCGGACACCTCCGCCGTGAGCATCTCGCTCAGGGCGTCCATGTCGGTCTTGCCGTCCTTCACGGGTACGATACGCAGCTCGTCGCCGGTGCCGTAGCAATAGGTGCGGACGGTGTTGATGGTGTCGGGGTGCGCCGCGCCGGAGATAAGCGTCACCCGGCGCTTGCGGTCCCGGCACATGGCGGCGGCCTCGGCGGCGGCGGTGGCGCCGTCATACACGGAGGCGTTGGACACATCCATGCCCGTCAGCTGGCAGATCATGGTCTGGTACTCGAAAATGGACTGCAGAAGTCCCTGGCTCATTTCCGCCTGATAGGGGGTGTAAGCGGTGAGGAACTCCTCCTTGGCAGGGATATACTTTACGATGGAGGGGATATAGTGGTCGTAGGCCCCGGCGCCCCGAAGCACCGTGCCGTACACGCGGTTCTCCGCGGCCATAGCGGTCATGGTGCGGCTGACCTCCAGCTCACTCATCCCGGCGGGGATATGCAGCGGCTCGGTGAGGAGCATCTGCTCCGGCACATCCCGGAACAGCTCGCGCATACTGCTTACGCCTACAGCCTTGCGCATTTCCTCCCGCTGCGTCCCGGTAGAGGGAACATAGCTGCCCATAGCTTAGCCCTCCTCGGTGCAGAAGGCCTCATAGGCGGCGGCGTCCAGTAGCTCCTCGCTGCCGTCCACATTCTCCACCTTGATGATCCAGGCGCCATAGGGGTCGCTGTTCAGCTTCTCCGGGGCGTCCAGCAGGTCCTCATTCACGGCGCACACGGTGCCGCTGACAGGGGAAACCAGGTCGGACACGGCCTTCACGGACTCCACATCGCCGAAGGCGTCGCCGGCGGTGACACTGTCGCCCTCGCCGGGCAGGTTTACGAACACCACATCGCCCAGGGCGTTCTGGGCAAAATCGGAAATGCCCACGACAGTGACGCCGTCCTCTACCTTCACCCACTCATGGGACTTGGAATATTGCAGCTCGATAGGATACAACATGATACTTTACCTCCATTAAATATATTGTTTGCTTTCTCTGCCCCGCCCCCCGACGGAGGCGGGGCGTAATGCTTTTTTACACCAGCTTGGCAGCCAGATTCTCCAGAGCCTCGTCGATCTCGGCATCGCTGAAGCAGTAGCGCATCTCCAAATGCTCGCTGCGCAGCTTCTTCACTTCCTCCTTCACCTCCGTGCCCCGGAGGATGCAGTCGGCCATGAGGGCGGCCAGGCGGTCAAAGTCGGCGGCCTCGAAGCCGAAGCGGGTCATCTCGCTGACGCCCATGCGCAGGGCGCCGGAGG
>ERZ1026848.1717-NODE-1717-length-11551-cov-13.302975_pt1 | contig 11551 bp, 8 predicted proteins | sample MGYA00380154_ERZ1026848 | MGnify/ENA primary metagenome ERZ1026848 (study PRJEB33269, sample SAMEA4719790) | human gut metagenome | biome: human-associated habitat; feature: organic feature; material: feces | place: Cameroon | collected 2013-10 ...
GCACAAAGCGGCGGGGCAGGGCAGTGCCCGCCCAGTAAAGATGCGGGAAACCGGCATACAAATGCGCGTTTGCAAAGCCGCATTCCCACTGTCTTTTTTCGGTTTTGCGCACAGAAAAGTCTGTACCATTCTCAGAGGAATCCCAGTGGTGGAATTCGTGGATGGGCAGTGCTTCTCCGGCGCGGAAAAGCATACTGTCGGCCTTTGCCGTCATAGCGGCATAGCCAAAGCGTACCAGCCGCCCGGCGTTGTGCCCGCTGCCCGGCAGCACACCCGCCATGGGGTAAACCTTGCCGTCCACACCCTCCAACGCCTGCCCTAGGTACAGAAAACCGCCGCACTCGGCAGCAGTGGGCAGACCCTTTTGCACAGCGTCCCGGATAGCAGCACGCAGGGCGCAGTTTTCGCTCAGCTGCCGGGCGTACAGCTCCGGGTAGCCCCCGGGCAGATACAGCCCGCCGATGTTTTCCGGCAGAGCGGCGTCCCGCAGCGGACTGAAAAACACAAGTTCCGCACCCGTATCCCGCAAGGCATCCAGCGTTTCGGCGTAGGCAAAGCAGAAGGCTTCGTCCCGCGCTACAGCAATGCGGACGGCGGGTGCGCACGGTGCGTCAAGCAGCGGCGCAGCCGGGGCGGGGCGGTCGGTCAGTGCCGCCAGCTGTGCCCAGTCCAGTACAAGGGCATCGGCTAATTGCAACAGCTTTTGCTGCAAGTCAACGATCTCCCCGGCGGTTTTCAGCCCAAGGTGGCGGCTCTCGATGGCGCACCCCGGCAGATGGGGCAGATACCCCACCACCGGCAGACCGGTCTCGGCTTCCAGCATCGGGCGCAGCGTTTTGTACAAGGCTTCAGAGCAATCATTGAGCAGAATGCCCACGATATGGCTGGGCGTGCGGAACTGCAAAAGCCCCCGCAGCTCGGCGGCAAGGGTGATGCTTGCCCCTTTGGGCTGCACCACCAGCAGCACCGGCAGTGCCAGCGTATCGGCCAGTTCCCATGCGCTTGCGCGGGTGGTCAGCCCCTGCCCATCGTAAAAGCCCATGGCACCCTCGCATACGGCAGCGCCGTGCCCAGCGGCATACCGGGCATAAAGTGTGCGCACCGTATCCGGGGCAGAGAGGTAGAGGTCTAAATTGTGGCTTTCTACCCCCAGCGCGCTGCGGTGGAACATAGGGTCGATGTAGTCCGGACCGCATTTGAAGGCGCAGGGGTCAGCTCCGCGCCGCTGCAAGGCGGTCAGCACGGCACAGGTGACGGTGGTCTTGCCGCTGCCGGAGCGCGGCGCGGCGATGAGAAACTGCATCATGTCCGTGCCCCCGTAATGAGGAATACCGGGTTGTTGGACATCAGCAGATGCAGACTGCCCGCCGTTTTTGTGCGGCTGACAGAGATCTGCGTCACCTCGGCGGCAAGGCCGTGGGCGGTCAGAGCAGCCACGGCGACGCTGAGTGTTTCCAGCGCAATGGCGGCGATGCACAGCCGTGCGGCTGGATTTTTGTGCAGCACAGCGTTTATAACGGCGTCCATATTGCCCTTTGTGCCGCCGATGAATACAGCATCCGGTGTAGGCAGTGCGTCCAAGGCTTCGGGCGCTTTACCCTCGATCACGGTCAGATTATAGGCTGCAAATTTCTCCCGGTTTTTCTGGATGAGCGCACAGGCTTCCGGGTCACACTCTACGGCATATACCTGCCCGGCAGGGGCGGCAAGCGCCAGCTCCACGCTCACACTGCCGGTGCCCGCGCCCACGTCCCATAGGGTATCCGTGGGGGTCACCGCCAGCTTTGCTAGCGCGGCGGCGCGCACCTCCTGTTTGGTCATGGGCACAGCACCCCGGATAAAAGCATCGTCCGGCAGGCCGGGCGTGCGGCGGGGCGGCAGGGCTTCCCGCTCGATAAGCAATACACTCAGCGGTGCAAAGCTCTGCGCTGCCAGCTCCCGGGCAAGGCCAAAGCGGATGGCTTCCGCCGGAGTGCCTAGGTTTTCGCCCACAAGGGCGTGGGCAGCGCCCAGCCCGGCAGCGGTCAGCTTGGCGCAAAGGGTGGCAGGGGTGTCCCCGCCGCCAGTGAGGAAAAACACCTGTGGATGCGCCAAAACCTCGGCTACCGGGTCGCAGGCGCGGCCATGGGCAGACACCAGCTTCCAGTCCTGCCAGGGGCGTCCCACAGCGGCGGCTAAAAGCTGCACACTGGAAAGTCCGGGCAGCACACGGACAGAGTAGCCCATAGTCCGCAGCAGGGGTAACAGCTTTGCCGCACCGGAGTAAAATCCGGTGTCGCCGCTATACAAAACAGCGGTGTCCGTATCCGGCTGTGCAGCCAAACACGCAAGGATATCCTCCGGCTTATACACGGCCTTGCGGTCAGCAGTGCACCCCGCCGGTAAATGCTCCAACAGGCGCTTTGCCCCAAGGATGAGCCCTGCGCCTTGCAGCGCAGCCAGCCCTTGCGCGGTCAGGCTTTCCGGGCAGCCGGAGCCCATTCCGATCAGAGAGATCATACCAGAACCTCCTTGCAGCGTGCCAGAATTTGTGCGGCAGTTTGTCCGTTTTCAGCCGGGCGGCGCACCACGATCAGCTGTGCGCCGGTGTCCTGTGCGGCCTGTGCCTTTTCGGCAAAGCCGCCCACAGCACCGCCGTCCTTCGTGACAAGATAGCGGATGGAGAATTGCTTCATCAAGGCGCAGTTCAGCGCATAGCTGAAAGGACCTTGCATGGCAATGATGTTCCTGTGCGGAACACCGGCGGCCTCACAGGCAGCAATGCCCTCCCGCGTGGGCAGCACCCGGGGGAACAGCCGCTCCGGGCTGAGCGGCGCAAAGGCGGCAAGCTCTTTTGCTCCGGTGGCCAGCAGCACATTGCCGCTGCACCCGGCCAGAAACGCAGCTGCGTGGGCGGCGGTGGCAAACACCATGCTCCCGGCGGGCAGCGGGCTTTCTTCCCGCAGCAGCCGGTGATACTCCACCCCGGCAGCTGCGCACGCAGCCCGGATGTTTTTGGTGGCGTCCACCGCGTAGGGGTGGGTGGCGTCTACACACAGGGCAGCGCCCTGCAAAAGGGCGGTCATTTCCTCGGGGGTCAGCCGCCCGCAGTGCACAGTGATGCCATCCGCTTCGCCCTGCTCCTCCGCACCCAGCGGGGTGGCGACGCTGACCAGCACCTGTGCGCCCAGTGCCGCCAGCTGCCGGGAGAACACCCGCCCCTCGGTGGTGCCGCTGAAAACCACTGCCTTCATCTGCGGTACCCCCGTGGGGTGACCATTTTACCGCCCAGCTGCTTTGTGGCGGTGTTGCCGATGTAAACGGTGGTGAACATATCCACCGCTGTACTTTCCAGCTGCGCAAGGGACAGAACACGGGCGGTCTGACCATCCCGGCCGATGTTGCGCACCAGACCGCAGACGGTGTCGGCGCTTTTGCCGTTTTCCAGCAGGATGCGCACCGCCTTTGCCAGATAGTCCGGCCTGCCCTTGGAGGAGGGATTGTACAGCGCAACGCAGAAGTCTCCTATGGCGGCGCAGGCCAGCCGCTTCTCAATGACCTCCCACGGGGTCAGCCGGTCGGAAAGGGAAATAACGCAGAAATCGTGCGCCAGCGGTGCGCCCAGCACTGCCCCGCCGCTGAGGGCAGCGGTCAGCCCGGGCACGACTTCCACGGCAACGTCCGGGTAATCCGGGACAAGTTCCAGCAGGGGACTTGCCATGCCGTACACCCCGGCATCGCCGGAGCAGACCAGCGCCACCCGCTTGCCGGTGCTTGCTTTTTCCAGCGCCCAGCGGCAGCGGTCGATTTCCTGCGTCATGCCGGTAGAATAGTATTCCTCGCAGGGGAATTCATCGCGGATGAGGTCAAGATAGACCTTATACCCACAGATGGCGTCAACGCTTTCCAGCGTGTTCGCGGCCTGCTGGGTCATATAAAAAGGCTCGCCGGGGCCAAGCCCCACGACATAGACCACCTTCTCGGGACGGTCGATATCAATTTCCATCACGTCAACCATTCTGCCACCTCCAGTCCGGGGCAAAGGGCCTGCACGCCAGCGCAAAGGTCACGCCGCTGCAGGCAAATTTGGGGTAAAACAGGCTGCCGCCCGCGTCCAGCACCGCTGCCCGCTCACAGACATTGTCCACCCCGGTCACGCTCTGTACAAAAGGGGAGGGGGTGAACTGCCCGGGCGCGCTGCGCAGCCGTGCGGCAGAGTGAAACCGCACCGGCCAGCCGTGTGCCTGACAAAAGGACAGCAAGCCCGGTTCGTTCTGCTTCAGGTCGATGCTTGCAGCGGCGGTAACTGTCTGCGCAGCAAGGCCGTGCCGGGCGCAGAAAGCGGCAAAGGCAGCTTCCAGCGTGTCAGCGCTTGTGCCCCGCTTGCAGCCGATGCCCAGCACCCCGATGCGCGGCACAAGATGCAGCGCCTGTCCGGTGGGGCAGAGGGTGAGTGCAAGGTCGGCTTTTTCCGGGGTTTCTGCCGAGAATAACCCGGCGGGCACAGTGCCCGTTACCGGGATATCTGCCCAGTAATAGACCGGCTGTCCGGCCAGTAACTTGCCGCTGACCAGCTTGATACGCTCCGGTTCCAGCACTATGCAGTTTTGGTGCTTTGCCCACTCGTCCGCTGCAAAAATGCCATGGGCATCGGTAGCGGTGGTGATCACCGGCACAGCACCGCATACAGCGGCAATGGTCCGCGCCAGATCATTTGCGCCGCCCAGATGTCCGGACAAAATGGGCACGGCAAACCGCCCGCATTCATCCACCACCACCACAGCAGGGTCGGTGGTCTTGCTCTTGCAGTGGGGCGCGATAGCCCGCACCGCAATGCCCGCAGCGCCTACAAATATCAGCGCATCCGACTGCACAAACTGCACGCCTGTCCATTCTGCAAGAGAAGTGCCATCCTGCCCGCACCGGGCAACGCTGCCGGGCAGGGCAGCGGCAAGGCGCTTTGCCAGCGCAAGGCCGGTATCCGTAAAGGCAAGGTAGGCGCAGGTCATACAGGCTCTCCTTTGCGGAACTCGGTGGTAAAGGCGGGGTCGTACAGCTTGCTGCGCTCGTACTGTGTGCCGAGAAAATCTCCCACTACGATAAGCGCCGTCTTGGTAATGCCTGCCGCGCGGGTGCTCTCTGCCAGAGAACCAACCGTGCACCGCACGATTTTTTCTTCCGGCCAGCTGGCCTTGTACACCACGGCGGCGGGAGTGTTCGGTTTGTACGCACCTTGCAAAAGCGCCGCCTGCACCTTATCGATTAGCCCGATGGACAGAAAGATCACCATGGTCGCACCGTGTGCGGCAAGGCTTGCCAGCCTTTCCCGCTCCGGCACGGGGGTGCGTCCCTCCATGCGGGTGATGATGACCGTCTGGCTGACTGTGGGCAGGGTATACTCGGCGTTCAGTGCAGCGGCAGCGCCGCAAAAGCTGGAAACACCGGGGGTATCATCGTAACAAATGCCGTCTGCGTCCAGTGCATCCATCTGTTCCCGGATGGCACCGTACAGGCAGGGGTCGCCGGTGTGCAGACGTACGGTGGTTTTACCGGTAGCTTCCATCCGGCGCATCACATCCAGCACCTGTTCCAGCGTCATCTCGGCACTGTTGTAGATGGCACAGCCCGGCTTTGCCAGCCCCAGCAGCGCCGGGTTGACCAGACTGCCCGCATAAATAATGCAGTCTGCGGCTTGTAAAAATGCTGCACCGCGCCGAGTGATCAGATCCGGTGCGCCGGGCCCGGCGCCCACAAAATGTACCATGTGCATTACTCCTTCCATTCATTCAGCAGGCGGGCGGCAGTTTCGGTCTGTCCCAGCGGGCCGAACTGGTTTGAAAACAGCACCGCGCCCACCCGGAACGCCCTGCCCGCGCGGCGGTCAAGATGCAGCTGGATGGCGGCAAGCAGGCTTTGCAGCACCGGTTCCCGCAGCCCGGCAGTGTCCAGAATCTCCAGACAGGCGTCTGTGGTGGCGGCATTGTACAGCGCGGTGCAAACCTCCCGGTCGGCACCGCACAGGGCGGCGTGGGTGCAAAACAGCTCCGTGCGGCAGTCTGCCGTGTGGGAGTGGGTGTTCATGATGCCGCCCGCCAGCTTGCACAGCTTGCCGATATGCCCCACCAACAGCACCTGTTCAAAGTGTGCCGCTGCTGCCATATCCAGTGTATCTCCGATAAAGTTCGAGGTCTTGACCACCGGGATGGCGGCAAACTGCGGGTAGGTTTCGTGCAGATAGTCCAGCCCGTAGTTGCCCGGGGCAAGGATAAGTCGCCGGTGGTCTTTTGCCCGCAGTGCCGCCTGATTCATTTCTAACTGGATGGTGTCCAGAATGGCCTGCTGGCTCATAGGCTCTACGATGCCGCTGGTGCCCAGCACCGACAGCCCGCCCTCCACCCCGATATGGGGGTTGAAGGTGCGCCGGGCTACCTCCTCGCCGCCGGGGATGGAAATGGTCACGGCAAAGCCGCCGGGGTAGCAGGCGGCTTCTGCCTCCCGGCGCAGCGCTTCGGTGATCATCTGCCGGGGCACATGGTTGATGGCGGCTTGCCCGACCGGCTGGTCCAGCCCGGGTTTTGTCACCCGGCCTACCCCCGCGCCGCCGGTAATGCGTACCTCGGGTGTGCCGGGCAGCAGCGTCACCGTGGCGGTCACCGGCAGACCGGTGGTCACGTCCACGTCATCGCCGCCGTCCTTTTCAATGGCGCATTCCGCGCCCTCGGCAGCAGCGCGGCAGAACAGGGGAGCTACCTCCACCACGATGCCCTTGGGCGTGCGCAGAGCAACGGTTTCCGGCGCAATGCCGGTCAGCAGCAGACGAGCGGCTCCGGCAGCAGCCAGCGCCGCGCAGGTGCCGGTGGTGTAGCCGCAGCGCAGCAGCTTTTGCCCGCTGCGCACATAGTGCTCGAATTGAGGCTTTTCCGGCTTTGATGGGTCAAAAACAGCGCTGTACTGTTCTTCCGTCAGGCCGTAGAGCGCCTTGATATTTTCCCGGGCAAAGGCCTGCGCCGGGGGCATGGGGGCAGAAACGCCGTGCGGTGAAACGCATACCACCGCGTCCGCGATCTTCTGCGCCATGTCCAACTCGTGCAGGGTGACGATGACTGCAAGCTGCTGCTCATGCGCCAGCTTTTGCAGAATGGTCAGCAGCTCTATCTTGCCCTTGATGTCCAGAAAAGAGGTGGGCTCGTCCAGCAAAAGCACCTGCGGCTGCTGACAGACCGCCCGCGCCAGCAAAATGCGCTGCCGCTGCCCATCGCTGACGCAGTTGAAGTCCCGGTCGGCCAGATGTGCCGCGCCCACCAGTTCCAGCGCATTCTGCACCTGTTTTTTGTCCTCGGCAGAAAGGATGCCCAACCGCCCGGTGTAGGGAATGCGCCCCGCCGCCGCAAACTCAAAACAGGTGGTCAATTCCGTGCGGCGAGTGTGGGGCAGCATCAGCGCCAGCTTTTGCGCACGGGCGTTGCCGGGGATGCGGGCAAGCTTCTGCCCGTCCAGCAGCACTGCGCCGCCTAAGGGGGTAAGCTGCCCCGCCAAGGTTTTGAGCAGGGTGGATTTGCCCGCGCCGTTCGGGCCGATGAGCGCCAGAACCTGCCCCTTGGCAGCACCCAGCGCGATATCCCGTGCAAGGGCAGCTTTGCCGTAGCCGATGGCAAGGGCTTTGGTTTCAACGGAGTTTTTCATCGCACATCCTCCCGGTTGCGGCGCAGCAGCAGCCCAATGACCACCGGTGCACCGAATACAGCGGTGACCGCGCTGATGGAAAGCTCCATGGGCGCAAACAGGCTGCGGGCAATTAAATCACACAGCAGGCAGAACGCCGCCCCGCCCAGACAGCAACCCGGCAGCACATACAGCGGGCGGGCGCTGCCCAGCAGCTGCTTGACAAGGTGCGGCACGGCGATGCCCACAAAGGAGATAGGCCCCGCAAAGGCGGTAACGCAGGCGGCAAGCAGGCTGGAAAGCAACACCAAAAGCCGGGAAAACCGCCGCACATCCACGCCCACACTGCGGGCGTAGGCTTCACCCATCTGGTAAGCGGCCATGGGCTTTGCAAGGCAGAAGGCTGCCGCCAGCGCGGGCAGCACCACCAGCGCCGCCGTGCGCACGTTGCCCCACGTCATGCCGGAAAAGCTGCCCTGCGACCAGTTGTGCAGGTTGACGATGCTGCTGTCCTGCGCAAAAGCCACCACAAACTCGGTGATGGCAGAGCAGATGTAACCGATCATCACGCCGCATATTACAAGGATGCTCATGCGCTGCACCCGGCGGGCAGCAGCCAGCACAAAGGCCATAGCCGCCATAGCGCCCGCAAAGGCCGCCAGAATGAGCACGGCAGAGCTGGTCAGCAGACCGTAGTTCAAAAACAGCACCATCACCAGCGCCACCGCCAGCTTTGCCCCGCTGGAAATACCCATGACAAAGGGGCCGGCAATGGGGTTTGCAAAAAAGGTCTGCAACAGATAGCCCGCTGCCGATAGCGCTGCGCCCAGCAATGCGGCCATCACCGCGCGGGGCAGGCGCAGCTGGGTAATGATGCCCACGCTCAGCGCGTCCTGCCCGCGTCCGGTCAAAGCGGCAAGCACGGCCTGCGGGGTAAGCGCAACGCTGCCCCAGAACAGGCTCACGGTAAACAGCACCGCCAGCAGCAGGGCAAGGCAGCAGTAAGAGAAAACAAGGCGTTTGCGGCTGGTCATAAGCGGCTCCTCAGGTGATCCTGGTCAAAAAATGCAGGGTGTCGGGGCTGGCAGTTGCCCCGGTAAAAACGGCATGGAGATCCAGCATAAAATCTGCCAGCGCCATGCTCTGCTGGAAAAAGCTGGGCGTCGTGCACCAGATGTCGCCGCTTTGCACCGCCTTGCACTCTGCCAGCAATGCGCAGCGGGCAAGCAGCTCTTCTTTTGTGGAGATGGTGCCTTCGATGGTGCCGTTGTAGATGAGCACATCGGCGTCCTTGACTCCGGCGTAAAGATCCTCCAGCGGGATATTCATGGTAGAAAGGCTGTTGCCGCTGTCGGCAAGGTCTGCAAAAACATATTCGCCCCCGGCCATGCCGATCATCTGCGCCACATAGTCTCCGCTTTTGCGCACAGTGGCAAGGCCGCTTGATGTAATAGAGAAAAACGCGCAGCGTTTGCCGGTGGAGGGCTGTTCCAGCAGCGGCGCAATGCGCTGCGCCTGCCGGGCGAACACCTCCTCGGCAAGGGGTTCTTTGCCCAGCAAAATGCCGTACAGCTTGATCCATTCCATCCGCGCCAGCGGGCTGCTCTCGTAGCTGGAACGCTCCACCAGCACCGGAATGCCGAACCGCTCCAGCTGCTCCTTCACCTCCGGAGTGTGGTAGATCATGGTATTTTCCACCGCAAGGCCGCATTTTGCAGTCAGGATGCGCTCGTAGTCCGGGGCGCTGTACTTGCCCGCGTAGGCAATGCGCCCGGCCTGCATGGCCTGCTTTGCCTCGTCCAGATACCAGCCCTCGGCGCGGGTGCCGGAAAGGGCAATGCTGTCCAGCGCGTCCAGATGGAGGAACAAGTCCATGGCAGAGGTGGACACCAGATAGATATTCTGCACCGGCTGCTGCAAAACAGTCACCCCGTCAGGTACGGTGCGCAGGGTGGCAGCGCCCTCCGGCCGGAGAAGGAACTTTGCCTGCGCATCCGGGATGGTCAGCAGGGTAGAGCCATCTGCATAGCAGTCGGCGGTAAACTGGGTGGCGTAGTCCAGCGGGTAGGCGTGGTCAAACACCAGCTCGTCCGTATCGGCGGGTGCAGTGGGCGCGGCCGTGCAGCCTGCAAGCACCAGCGCGGCGGCGGGCAGAGCCTTTAAAAATTGAGCGCGGGTCAGCTTCATGGAAGGTTACTCCAAGGTAAAGGTCAGGGTGTATTCGATCTCGTGGGGCTTGCTCATAGCAACAGTGTCGGCGGTAACAGCCAGCGGGGTGCCCAGTGCAGCCACAGGAATTTCAAAGGTGGAGTTGCCCTCGGTGTTGGTGGGCAGATACTTCTCACCATCCACGATCATGTAGTCGTAGTTGGGGCTGCTCCACACGATGGTAGCGGTCATCTTGCCCTCTGCCACGGTCAGGGCAGCGGGGCTTTCCACGGTGGCGCGGCCGGAGCCGCCCTCCAGCACCACGGCGGCGGTGTATGCACCGTCTGCGGGGGTCTCAGCAGCCTGCTCCGTCTTAGGCTCGGCGTTGCGCACGCTTACGGTGTGGTCGTACCACTTGCCCTTGGTGCCCAGCAAAGCCAGCTGGAAGTCGGTGTCCAGTGCTTCCACCGGGATGTCGTAACCGTACACCTCCTCGGTGGTGCCGTCCGCGTAGGTAACGGTGTCCACGGTGGGGATGAGCCATGCAGTCTTGTTGGCCTCGGCATCGGCGGCAAGGCCGGGGTAGAGGTTTACGATCTTTTTGGAAGCCAGACTGACGTGGAAGGTCATCACGCCGTTTTCCACCGTTAAAGTGCCCTTGCCGTTGCAGGCCTCGCTTGCGTGGAACATACTGCTGTCGGTCTCAAAGTCAGCGGTGTATACGCCGTCCGGCAGGGCAGCTTCGGCAGCGGCAGAGGAAACCACCACGGAAGAAGCAGCCACAGAGCTTGCCGCAGCGGATGAGACGGGGGCAGCCCCGCCGCAGCCTGCCAGAGAAGCAGCCAGCACCACACCGGCCAGAGAAACGATGATAAACTGTTTGCAGCGCATAAAATAAATACCTCAGTATCCTAAATTTTTTGCCCGGCATCTAAACTGCCGGGGTGGGGGCGTTTTCTCCTCGTGCGGGGAATGCGCCCATAAAAGAAAACCCTCTCCGTGTGCAGGGCAGCGCCGGAGAGGGCTTCTGAATCCATTAGCCGTTCAGAAGATCCATAGCGGCCTTGGTATGTGCAATGTACAGCTGCTGGACATCCGCAATGCGACCCAGACCGGAGATCTGGCAGTCCACATCCTCAAAGCAGCCTGCGGCGGTAAACTGGCTCAGCCAGCTGTCGGCATCCTCACCGGCCATGTCGTTGTTGGCGTGGTCGCCTGCCACCACCATCAGCGGGCGCAGGATGACCTTGGTGTAACCGGCAGCCTTTACAGCCTCGATGACGGCCTCGCAGGAGGTCTCCTCAGGCTCGCCCTCCACCGTGCCGATGAACACGTTGCCGTAGCCCAAGGTCTGCATGGTGGTCTGCATCTGGCTGTAGCTCACCTTGGCGGTGTGGGAAGTGCCATGACCCATAAAGACGAAAGCGGTTTTGTCGGCAGCGGCAGCGGCGGCGCTGTCGTAACCGGCTTCCTTCACAGCGGCAGCGGTAACAGCCTTGGCAACAGCTTCCTTATCTGCATTGATGACGGAAGCATCCGCGCCGACCTCGCCCAGCAGGGGCTCAGCCACAGCAACGCTCTCGAACTTGTCGCGGTACTGGTCCAGCATCTCGTTCATCTCGTCGTACTCTGCACCGTGCATCAAGTGGGTGGGCTGCACGATCAGGTTCTTCACGCCGTTTGCCACAGCGCGATCCAGTGCCTGCTGCATATTGTCGATCTTCTCGCCGTCGCGTGCCTGCACATGGTTGATGATGATCTG
>ERZ1026848.1718-NODE-1718-length-11543-cov-3.086960_pt1 | contig 11543 bp, 11 predicted proteins | sample MGYA00380154_ERZ1026848 | MGnify/ENA primary metagenome ERZ1026848 (study PRJEB33269, sample SAMEA4719790) | human gut metagenome | biome: human-associated habitat; feature: organic feature; material: feces | place: Cameroon | collected 2013-10 ...
ACCATACCCGGCCGGGGGAGCATTTTTCGGTTGTCACACCCCCAAAGCCGCCGGGAGCGCCGCCCATTAAGAAAGTCCCCTGCAAAATACAGGGAGCCTTCTTAATTCTATTAAGGAGAAGAAAATGATCCGATTGACAGAGCAGCGCTTTGTTATTTCTCCGCACCCTCCAGAATGGCCAGGCTTGCGGAAACGCCCAGACGGTCGGCGGAAGCCTCCACCATCGCCATCGCTTCATCGTAGTTGTGGATCCCGCCGGAGGCCTTGACCTTCATACGGTCTCCCACCACGGCACGCATCAGGCGAACATCTGCGGCAGTTGCCCCGCCGGTACCGAAGCCGGTAGAGGTCTTTACAAAATCCGCTCCGGCCTTCAGGCTCATCTCGCAGGCCGCCTTCTTCTGCTCATCATTCAGGTAGCAGGTCTCTATGATCACCTTGACCGTGGTCCCCGCCGCAGCTTCTGTCACCGCCTTGATGTCGTTGTAAACAGCTTCGGTATTGCCGGCCAGCAGGGCACCCACATTGATGACCATATCCACCTCCTGCGCTCCCTTGGCGATCGCATCCCTTGTTTCAAACGCCTTGGTCTCGGAGGTATTGGCTCCCAAAGGGAACCCGATCACGGTGCAGACCTTCACATCGCTGTCTTTCAGCAGGCGTGCGCACTGCTCTATATTGCAGGGATTGACGCATACGGAGGCCGAACCGATCTCCATTGCCTCCTTGCATAGCTTTTCGATCTGTGCCGGGGTCGCCGTTGCCTTCAGCAGGGTGTGGTCCATCATACCAGCCAGTTCTTTCTGTTTCATTATGTATCCCTCCGGTTGGCTTTCTGCCATTATAATATTTTGATTTTTTCTCTGACGGAAGCCTCCACCCGACGGAACCGTTCCATCGCAACCCCTTCGGCAACATGGAAGTTCTCATCCGCGCTTGTGTTTTCCAGCGTGATGGAGGAGCCGACCATTCCCTTGATCGCCGCCGTGATGATATCATCTCCGGAGACATAGTTGTACAGCAGGCTCCCGCAGAAGCTGTCGCCGGCCCCGGTGACATCCACCACGCATTCGGCACAGGAGGGGATGGAATAGAATACATCCTCATCCTTCAGGTAAAGGATGGCCCCCTGCGGCCCCATCTTCAGCACCACAATAGGCGGGCCCATTGCGGAAAGCTCCCGCATATGCTTTTTGTAGTTATCGATATCAAAAGCAAGCGGAATATCAAAAAACTTCGTAAATTCATCCTCGCTGGGAAGAACCACGCTCACCCGGCGCAGAATGCGTTCCCATTCTTCTCTGTATTCCGGGAAAAACCACTCATAGTGGGGGTCCACCTGGATCCACGCATCCTCCGGAAGCGTATTGATGAGCTCCGCCAGCGGGTACAGCGGCAGCGGGGAAAAGTGGAACCCCCGGGCCTCCTTAAAGCCTTCCGGGATCTCCGAAGGAACGGGCGTTGCTTCTTCCCGGCTGCAGGAATCATGGTGGATCACCCAATGGCGGTACCCGTCTGCATCATACAGCAGCCACAGGTGGATTCCCTTCTTGTCCATCGGCACCATCCCGGCATCATTTATCGCACGGTGTCCCCGGATATGCTCGATGCAGCTTTGATTGTAGCTGGAGCCCAACCGGGTCACCAGCCCCACATCGTGGTCCGAGCCCCAGTAGGAGGCGCCGGAAGCCGCATAAACCCCGGCTCCCCCGGTGGATTCAAACCGGCAGGTCCCATCATATTTGATCAGATTATCAGTTGTTGTGTGCCCTATGCAAACAACCTTCACACGGTTTTGCACGGTACCCCTCCAAACTCCTGTTACTTGGCGGCAGCCATTTCCACTGCAATATCCGCAGCCAACGCAACATTATTATAAACCAGCTTGATATTGGCCGCAAGGCTCTCGCCGCCGGTCAGCTCTTTTACGGTGCTCAACAGGAACGGCGTGGACTCCTTGCCGTGGATGCCCTTTTCCTTTGCCAGCTCCACCGCCTTTTGAATCGCCGGCTCGATCACATCGTGAGGAACCTCATACTCCTCCGGGATGGGATTGCATACCAGCATACCGGTGCGCATCTTCAGCTCCTTCTGTACCGCAAAGGCGTCTGCGATCTCCCGGGGCGTATCCATCCTGTAATCCACCTCAAAGCCGCTTCTGCGGGAGAAGAAGGCAGGCAGCTCCTTGGTGCCGTAGCCGATAACCGGAACACCCTTTGTTTCGAGGTATTCCAGCGTCTTTCCCAGGTCAAGGATCGCCTTTGCACCGGCACAAACGACCATAACAGGCGTCCGGCCCAGCTCATCCAGGTCATTGGAAATATCCATGGTTTCTTCCGCCCCGCGGTGAACGCCGCCGATCCCGCCGGTCGCAAAGACCGAGATGCCCGCCATTTCGGCAAAGAACATCGTAGCGGAAACGGTGGTGGCGCCGTCCAGCTTTTTGGAAATACAGGTGGAAATATCACGGCGGGAAACCTTGCGCACCTCGGCGCCGTGCTTGCCCAGATATTCGATCTCCTCTTTATTCAGCCCGACGATGAATTCCCCGTTGATCACACCGATGGTCGCGGGGACAGCGCCGTGGGCGCGGATGATCTTATCCACCTCGTAGGCGGTCTCCACGTTCTGGGGATAAGGCATCCCGTGGGCGATAATCGTCGATTCCAGCGCCACGACCGCACGCCCTTCGCTCAATGCCTGTTTTACCTCATCACTAATTCTAACGCAATCTTTCAGCATGGCTTATTCTCCTTTTTCTTGCTTTTCTTTCTTTTTTGGAAGTCAGGAACGAATTTCACCGTAATGATCATAATGATCACGCCCAGCAAAATTCCCGTCATGGCCTTCGGCACGCCGCCGAACATCTCCACGGCGATCGAGCCGCTTGTCATAGCGCCCATGAACAGCGCCGCAAAAATGATACCGATGGGATTCCCGTTTGCCAATAGCGATACAACGATTCCGTCGAACCCCAGGCCGGAGGCGAAATTCACCATAAAGCGGCCGTAGTTCCCCAGAATTTCCACCGCGCCGCCCAGCCCGGCGATCATGCCGGTCATCGCAAACACGATCATCTGCTTTTTTCTCACATCCAGGCCCATAAAGGAGGAAAATCTCTCATTGGCCCCGATGATCTCCGTTTCATAGCCCAGCACCGTGTGGCGGTTAAACAGCCACAGCAGCACCGCCGCTACTATGCCGATGATCAGTCCCGTCGTCACGTTGGTCCGCGGGATCAAAACCGTCAGCCGTGCCGCTTCTGCCACATATTCCGTGGAGCCCGCCTCGCCCAGCGTGCCGGGAACGTAGAACGGGTACCGCACCAAATACTCCGTAAACAGAATGGCAATATAGTTCAGCATCAATGTGATAACAATGATATTGGCCTTGAATTTTATTGAAATCCATCCTGCCAGCATGGACCAAAGCATACCGGCAAGCATCGCCGCCAGGATCGCCAGGGGGATCAGAACCACCCGGGGCAGGCCGGTAAAGGTAAACCCGACCCAGGCCGCCGCAAATGCGCCCATGTACAGCTGGCCGTCTGCGCCGATATTGAACACGCCGCAGCGGGCCGAAACCGAAAACGCCAGCGCCGTAAAGATCAGCGGCGTCGCCCAGCGGAGCGACCGGGCAACATTATAAAGGTTGCCGAACGCCCCCTTGAGCAGGATGGAATATATTTCGATTGGATTTTTCTTGGATACCAGAAGGATAACGGTGTTGATCAAAAAAGCACAAATCAAGATCACGGCCAAACGGAGTGCCGTTTTTCCGATCCCTTTGATCCTGTCATTCTTCTTCATGTTGATCCTCCCTGCTGTCCGCGAACATCATTTCACCCAGTAGAGTCTCATTGGCGTCCGCACGGTTTACCTCGCCCGATTTTCTACCGTTATACATCACCATAATACGATCACTCAAATCCATGATCTCATCCAGGTCAGCCGAGATCAGCAGCACCGTTCCGCCGTTTGCACGCACATTCTCCAGGGATTGACGAATGTACTCCGAGGAACCGATATCCACACCGCGGGTCGGCTGACAGGCTATTACCACATCCGGCTCGGCCGAAAGCTCCCGCGCTACAACGATCTTCTGCATATTGCCGCCGGAAAGGCTGCCGCAGGTATCCTGTTCGCTGTTCGCTTTTATGCTGTACTGGCCTATCAGCTCCTTTGCATAGGCATTTACGTTGTTCCACTTCATTATCCCGTGCTCGGAGATCTCTTTGCGATTGTGCCGGCCTGTAATTACATTTTTCGCAATGGACAAATTAAGTGCCAGGCCCTCTGTCATTCTGTCCTGCGGGATATGGGCCATGCCGCCGTGCAGCCGCTGCGTAACGGTGTCCTTGGTAATGTCCCTGCCCCTCATCAATATCGTGCCGGAGGACGGCTTCAACACACCGATCAGCGCTTCCGCCAGCTCGGTCTGCCCGTTGCCCTCCACGCCGGCCACACCCAGTATTTCTCCTGCGTGCAGCTCGAATGAAACATGGTCCAGCGCGCCCTGCCGGGTTTCGGAATCATAGCAGAGATCCTTCACCTGCAGCAAAACCTCTCCCTTTTCCTGCTGTCCCTTCTGGATTCCCTTAATATCCGCCCCGATCATCATTCTTGCAATATCGCGGATCGTTACATCCTCTCTCATCGCGCTTCCGGCAATTTTGCCGCCGCGCAGCGCAACGATGCGGTCCGCAATCTCCATGATCTCCCGCAGCTTGTGGGAGATGAATACCACCGTCTTCCCGTTGGCGGTCAGCTTCCGGATGGTATTGAAAAGCTCGGAGGCCTCCTGCGGGGTCAGCACCGCAGTCGGCTCGTCCAGAATCAGGATCTCCGCTTTCCGGTAGAGGGCCTTGATGATCTCTACCCGCTGCATTTTGCCGACGCTCAATTCGCTGACCGGAACGTGCAGGGGAACCTGAATATCAAATTCCTCCTGCAGCTTGGCAATCTCCTGATCAAATTTGGACGGGTTCCAGAAAAATTCTTTTCCGGGGTTATATCCCAGCACGATATTCTCCGCCACGGTCAGGGAAGGGGAGAGCATAAAGTGCTGGTGAACCATACCGATCCCCAATGCGATCGCATTACTGGGGGAACGAAGGGTAATGGGCTTCCCGCGGTAAAGGATCTGCCCCTCATCGGGCTGCAGCATCCCGTACATGATATTCATCAGTGTGGATTTCCCCGCGCCGTTTTCACCTACCAGCGCTATTACCTCTCCTTTTCGGATGCAAAAGCTGACATTGTCATTCGCAACGGTATTGCCAAATCGCTTGGTAATCCCCTTCAGTTCGAGTTCACATGCAGCAGGCATCATATGCATCTCCTTCCCGGGAACCGGTATGGTTCAAATGGTTCAAATTATTAAAACAGCCGTTAAAGCTTACCGCTTTTCGATATTGCGCTCTACAACGACCTCACCGCTGATGATCTTGGCTCTCATTTCCTCCACCATCTGCAGGGCGGCATCGTACTTCTCCTGCTGCTCGGTGGTCATCTTATCACGGATATAGGGGTTGAGCAGCAGCTCAACGCCGCCTTCCTTCAGGTCGGCAAAGTGCAGGCCGGCCTGGAAATTGCCCTCTGCAAGCAGCTTGATCTGGGCATACAGGGAGGGACCGTAGGCGCAGTTGGTGTCAAACAGGATGGTCTCGGGAGCAAGGTCGCTGTGGGGGGAGGAGTCGGCGATGACATAGATGCCCTTCTCCTTACCTGCCTCAATAACGCCGAGGCCGGTCTTGGCAGCATTGGTGAATATGATATCGCAGCCCTGGCCGATGAGGTTCAGTGCGGCCTCCTTGCCCTTGGCGGGGTCGTCAAAGGTGTTGGTGGAGGACATAAATACCTTGACATTCTCATTGACGAGCTTGGCGCCCTCAAAGAACGCATTGTCATCAGCAACGATGGAGGACTGCTCGGCACCGACCACATGGCCGATCACGCCGGTCTCCGTCATGCTGCCGCCGATGATGCCGGCCAGATAGAACATCTCCCAGGTCGCAAAATCAACGACGGTAACGTTCGGCATATCGATCTCCTCCAGCGGGAACAGGATGCAGAACTTCACCTCGGGGAACTCCGCCGCAACCAGCTTCAGGGGCTCTACCATGCCGGGCATGGCGGTCGCGATGAAGTCAGCACCGTCTCTTGCAAAGGAACGCAGCGCTTCCTCATATTGAGAGGGCTGCAGTGCCTCAAAGGTGGAAACCTTGATGTTGAAATCTTCCTCTGCCTTTTTCAGGTTGGTGTTCATGGAATCCATGGGGCCCGCATCACCCAGGCTTTGGGTGAAGATCATCGCAACATGGAGTTGTTCGTTTTCTTTGCCGGGACCGGCGGGCTCGTTGCCGCAGCCGGCAAACAGCACCAGTGTCATGGCAAGTACCATCAGAATAGAAATTACCTTTTTCATTTTATAGCCTCCTTTTATTTTCGCTGCATCTTGTGCAGTCTGTACCATAATCAATATGCCTTGGCCTGCAGCACGCCGCCATCCACCGCGGTCACCTCACCGGTCACAAAGGATGAAAGCTCGCTGCAATAGAACAGGCAGACGTCCGCAATATCCTGCGGCTGTACCAGCCGGCCCAGGGGCGCTCTGCGCTCATAGGCCTCTCGCCAGCCGGGGGCGTTTTTATCCAGGTTGGGGTCATCCAGCAGGCCGGGGGCAACGCCGTTCACCCTGATGTTATAGGGCGCCAGCTCCACCGCCAGGCACTTGGTCATCATATCCGTGCCCGCCTTGGAAATACAATACACCGTGGCATCAGGCAGGTGCCGGTAGGCATTTATGGAAACGATGTTGACCACCGCGCCGCCGTTTTGGTGCTTTTTCATCAGCCGGGCCGCCTCCTGTGTGCAGAAGAACGCCCCCTTGAGGTTTGCGTCCATCATGGCGTCCCAAAATGCTTCATCCACCTCGAAGAATTCCTTGTGCGGATAGATGCCTGCATTGTTGATGAGATAATCGATGGTCCCCAGCTGTTCCTCCACGGCCTTTACCATCGCCTTGATCTCCTCCCTGCTGCGGACGTCCAGCTTCAGGGCAAGCGCCTTGTTTTCCCCGTTTTCCAGGGTCCCGGCAAAGCGCTCCGCGTCCTCCTTCATCTCCTCGGAAAAATAAGTGATCACAACATTGGCGCCGGCTTCTGCAAAGCGGCGTGCTATGGTCACGCCCAGTCCCTTGTTGCCGCCGGTGATGACCGCTGTTTTTCCCTTAAAATTCAGCGCATCTTTTATACTGGCCATAATCATTCCCCTTTTCCTTATTCAGCGTATTTCTTGCTGGAATCTCTTTCGACCAGGAACGTTTCTATCTCGATCTCCCTTTCGTCCGGCTCCTCGCCCTGCAAAATACCGATCAGCAGACGCGCCGCCTCCGAACCCATTTTCTCAATGCTGATATGGGAGCAGGTAATGCCGGGCAGGAAGAAGCTGGACATATCCAGGTCCTCTCCGCTTGCTACCGCAATATCCTCCGGGATCCTGTAATGATTCTTCATCAGGTTGAACATCAGGCCATAGGTGACGGTATCGGTCATGCAAACGATCGCCTCGGGAAGCTCCGGCAGGGAACAGACCCAGTCGTAGGCATCCCTGCCGCCCAAAAGGTGCATCCGCACATTGTGGATATAGCGCTCATCCACCTCGAGCCCGTAGTCCCTCATGGCGTCCCGGTAGCCCTGCTCACGCAGGACATAAGCAGTTCTGGTCTCCTCACCGCCGATGTAGGCGATCCGGCGAAGCCCCTGCCGTAGAAACAGCGTCGTCAGGTCGTAGATCGACTTCTTTTCGGTAAAGGTCACGGAGGGCAGCAGCCCCTTGGAGTCGATATATACAGCCGGGAAATCACCGACCGCCTCGCTGACGATCTCTCCCACCGCATTGATGATCAGTCCGTCCACCATGCCGGTCTGCTTCAGGAACTGGACGCTCTCTCTCATCTCCTCGTTGTTTTTCCCGTACATATCTATCAGGTTCAGGTTGTATCCGGCCCGGTTCGCCGCCTCGGTACAGCCCATGATCAGCGGCGTCATAAACTGGTTGGTGATATTGGGAAGGATCAGCCCGATCTGCATGGTGCTTTGCTGGCGCAGCACCTTCGCAAAATAATTGGGATAATAGCCCAGCTCCTCCGCCGCCTGTATCACCTTGTCGCGGGTCTTCGGGGACATGCTTTTGTAGTTCCCGGAACGGTTCAGGATGATGGAGGCCGATGTCATGGATACGCCTGCTTTTTCCGCAACCTGTCGGAGCGTTACTACCTTCTTTTCCATTATTCCACTTTCCCTTCTATCAGTCGCTTGGTCTTTTTGATCCGAACGTTACGGATGATCAGCGCAATAACGGTAATCACATAGGGGATCGTCAGAACCAGCGGAACCGGCACACCGGATTGCTGGAACCGGTAGGCCAGCGTTTCGGAAAGGCCGAAGACAAAGCTTGCGATCATAACGATAACGGGGTTGGCCTGCCCGAAGACAACCGCCGTATAGGAGAAGAAGCCGCGGCCGCCGGTCATGTTTTCCGTAAACATCGTTACATATCCCAGGGAAAGGTGAACCCCGGCAAGGCCGCACAGCATACCGGCCACCACCACGCTGATGATCCGATAGCGTTTGACCGAAATACCGGCCGAGGTGGCCGCCAGCGGGTTTTCGCCCACCGCCCGCAGGTTGATTCCCGTCCGCGTCTTATAGATAAAGATCTGCATCAGAATAACCAGCAGCAGGGAAACATAAACCAATACGGTGTGCCCGCCCAGCACCTTTCCTATAAAGGGGATCTTTTCCAGCCACGGGATCTCCAGCTTCGAAAAGCCTACGATATTGGCGGAACGGATCGACCCCTCATCGCCGAAAACCATCTTCATCAGGTAGGTGGTCAGGCCCAGCGCAAATGTATTCATACCGATCGAGGCGATGGTCGCGTCGGTTTTCAGCAGCTCCACCAATATCACGTAGATCAACCCGCCGATCGCACCTACCGCAAGGGCCGCCAGCAGGGCCATCAGTGGCTCTCCCGTCAACGAAACCGCATACACCCCGAAAAATGCACCGAAAAGCATCAGGCCCTCCAGGGCAATGTTGAATACGCCAACCTTTTCGCAAAGGATTCCGCCCAGTGCAGCCAACAGAATCGGCGTTGCTGTTCTTATCATGCCGGCAAAAATCTCTTCCATGCTTTATCCTATCCTTTTCGTTGATCTAAATGGAGCCCTTGAACCTGCTTCGCATTGAATCGGTTTATCGAATCGTTTTATTGAATCGTTTTACCTTGCTTATATTCTAGAAGCCGCGCCCGATAAAGTCAACGGTCTAATTGGACAACTCTTCAAAGCTCTTTTTGATCTTTGCGTCAATAAAAGTTTTAATGTTCCGATAAAATGCTTCTTTTTACTCTTTTCTTCCAAATCCGCCGCCCCTCAAAAAAACCGGCCCCCGCCTTTTCCCGGCGGGGGCTGCTTTATCTATCGTTATTCTACTCCAATTAGGGGCTCTTTCCCATTTATCGTAAAGCCACTCACGGTACCGTCCTCATCGGTCACCGGCAATAGCTCCTCCAGCGGGAAGCGGTACACTCCCACCATGACGCTGTTATCGGTATGCCCGGTGCTGCCGGCTTCTCCGAGCTTGTCGCCCTGCTTCACGGTGTCGCCGGTCTTTACCGCCACCTGGGAGCAATGAGCATACAGCAGATAGCAGTCCTCCTGCTGCACCAGCACCAGCCTGCCGTAGCCGTAATTCCAGCCGTTGTTATTAGCATAGACCACCGTTCCGCCCTTCATGGCGGTAATGGAAGCGCCGGAATCGGTTTTCAAGCTCCACCCACCATTTTCCTCGGTGATCTCGGTGATGTTGCTCACCGGCCGGGCGTAGTCCTCGGCAAAATACCGATGGAATTCCTCATCGCTCAGCCCGGCTGCAGCCGGTTCTTTTCCGCAGCCTGCCAGCAGCAACAGCACCAGTGCAGCCGCCAGCAGGATCATCCATCTTTTCAGAAACCCACCTCCAATCATCAATAAACAATATTAACTCTATAGCCTATGGGAGTATTTGTTCCATTAGCAATCACAAATTCAACACTTCCACGGTTTTCTGACAGATCAAACCAATATAAATAGGACGATCCGCTTATTTCTTCAAAAGAGAATTCTAATTCAAGTGGGTGTATACCCAGAGGTGTTAAAGTGGTTGCACTTAAATAGCTTGGATCAATTTGTTTGTTAAGCATAATAGCAATCGAATCCACATAATCCGGAACATCATATGGCCCAATATTGGTATAAGAATATCCAAATACAGTAACATTCAAATTGCGTACAACATATCCATTTTGAAATGCGAGTGCAGTTATAGGAAAAAACATAGTAAAAACGAGTACTAAACAAATGATCAGCGCTAATACTTTCTTTTTCATTGTTTCTCCTTTCTACATATACAGCATATACAGATTTATTAGTGCATTCATTATGCCATCATAGCGGTTGCCCCCTTCGCTCCCTTTATATACTAAATAATACCTTTATTTTAGGTTTTTGTAAACTGCATAAATGGTGCGTTTTGTAAACAAAGCATGAAAAGCCGTCCTCTGTTGCCAAAAGGACGGCTTCTGTTTTGGTTAATTTGTCAGCTTATACCCCATACAGCAGTGCGCCGTAGGTCGGCATCGGCCACAGATGCGCCGGGGTCATCTGCTCCAGTGCATCGGCGGTCTGCCGCAGCTCCGCCATGGCAGGCAGCAGCCGGTCGCGGCTGTACAGCGCCTTTTGCTCCTCGGTGCCATCGGGGAATTCCCGCAGCAGATTTTCCAGGACGGTGCAGCCGGCCAGCAGCATATCATTGTAGTTGGAAACCTGTGTGCCCAGCAGCTCCTCCGCCTTGCAGCTCAAAAGCGGGCTGATCTCCTGCTTGGCACGGCTGGTCTGACCCAGCTCCCGCAGGGCGGCCTGCCCGGCAGGCAGAATCTGCCGCCGCACCATTTCCACCATGGTGGCCGCCTCGATCCGAATACATTTGGCGTAGGTCTCAAAATGGATCTCCTTGCGGCTTTCCAGCTCGGCAGGGGTAAAAATGCCGTGGTCGGCAAAAAGGGCCACATTCTTCGGCTCGGTCAGCCGGGCAAAGGCCTCCGGCGCCGTCCGCAGGTTCAAAAGCCCCCGGCGCTCGGCCTCCCTTTGCCATTCCTCGCTGTAGCCGTCCCCGTTAAACAGGATGCGGCCATGCTGCTCCAGCGTCTCCTTCAGGAGGCTCCGGGCCTCGGCGTCCCGGTCGCCGCTCTGCTCCAGCCGGTCGGCAAACCGCCCCAGTACCTCCGCCACGGCGGTGTTCAGCACCGTGTTTGGGTCGCTGATGGACTGGCTGCTGCCCAGCATCCGGAATTCAAATTTATTGCCGGTAAAGGCAAAGGGAGAGGTGCGGTTGCGGTCGCTGTCATCCTGCCGCAGATGGGGCATCACCGGCACCCGCATCTCCAGCTCCCGGCGGGCGGCGGCGGTACAGCCCTCCCCACAGGCTGCCTGCATCAGGG
>ERZ1026848.1723-NODE-1723-length-11536-cov-7.776413_pt1 | contig 11536 bp, 10 predicted proteins | sample MGYA00380154_ERZ1026848 | MGnify/ENA primary metagenome ERZ1026848 (study PRJEB33269, sample SAMEA4719790) | human gut metagenome | biome: human-associated habitat; feature: organic feature; material: feces | place: Cameroon | collected 2013-10 ...
CTCGGAGATGTGTATAAGAGACAGCTTTTTTACTTTTAAACTATGGCAAATTTAAAATCTCTTGCAAAAGACACCGCCATTTACGGTCTTAGCAGTATAGCTGGCCGATTTATTAATTATCTGCTGGTGCCAATTCAAACGACAGCATTCGCCGCAAGTGGCGGACAATATGGTGTCGTAACCAACATCTATGCCTATACAGCATTGTTGCTTGTCATACTAACATACGGCATGGAGACAACATTCTTCCGTTACGTAAACAAGACAGAAGAGAATCCACAGACAGTATATTCTACTGTTCTTATCTCTGTAGGCTCAACAGCAGCTCTGTTTGTGGCACTCGTCTTCGCATTCTTGCCGCAGATAGCAACGTTCATGAAATATCCCGACCACGAGAGTTGGGTGGCTGTAATGTTTGTATGTGTAGCTATTGACGCCTTCAAATGTATACCATTTGCCTATCTGCGCTATCAAAAGAAGGCACTTAAGTTTGCAGCCCTGCAGTTGATAAACATCATACTCAACATTGTGCTCAACCTGATGTACCTAATTGTGCTGCCCGCCATGAAGCTTAATCCCTTCGGATTATACGACGAGCACTTTACGGTAGACGTAGGTATGGTGTTCTACATAAACCTTATATGTACAGCAGTAGTGTTGCTGTGTTTCTGGCGTGAGCTTACAGGCTTCCGCTGGCGTTTCGACGTAAAGCTATGGCGACGTATGCTGCGCTATGCATGGCCTTTGCTTGTATTAGGCATTGCAGGCATCTTGAACCAGACACTCGACAAGATTATATTCCCGTATCTATACAATGGAACCGACGAGAAGACACAGCTCGGCATATATGGCGCCGCTACCAAGATTGCAATGATTATGGCTATGATAACACAGGCATTCAGATACGCCTACGAGCCATTTGTCTTTGGCAAGGCTAAGGACAAGGACAACCGCGACACCTATGCCAAGGCTATGAAGTTCTTCATCATCTTCACCTTGTTGGCATTCCTCGTTGTCATTGCCTATCTCGACATTTTGCGTTTCATAATACCTAACGAGAGCTACTGGCCTGGTTTGCGTGTAGTGCCAATCGTTATGGCTGCCGAGATAATGATGGGCATATACTTCAACCTCTCATTCTGGTACAAGCTCATCGACAAGACAATATATGGCGCATGGTTCTCTGGAGTAGGATGCCTTGTTCTTGTACTTGTCAACGTGTTGTTTGTACCTAAGTACAGCTATATGGCTTGCGCTTGGGGAGGTGTAGCAGGCTATGGCACCGCCATGGTTCTATCCTACCTTGTAGGTCAGAAGAAGTACCCTATCAACTATCCACTTAAGTCGATAATGGTATATGTGGCTATAACAGCCATCTTCTACGTATGCATGAACCTTGCCAACGAACATCTACCGCAGTTATGGGCCTTAGCCGTAAACACTCTGCTGATACTGATGTTCATAGGACATATCGTGTATCACGACCTGCCAATAAAGAAACTATTAAAGAAAGTGTAATCAATAACAATATAAATAAAAACAATGAACAAAAAGAATCTACTTCTCGCAGCCGCCATGTTGTTGCCTGGTGCTGCCGCTCATGCCGATGAAGGCATGTGGACTCTCTACAACTTGCCACAGGCAGTGTACGAGCAAATGAAATCGTACGGATTCTCGGCTCCTTACGACAAGCTCTACAAGGGCGACGATGCCATTATGAAGTCGGTTGTCAACTTCTCTGGCTATTGCTCAGGTGTTGTTGTATCGCCAGACGGACTTGTATTTACCAACCATCACTGTGGCTTTGAGGCTATACGTTCACATTCTACTGTAGAGCACGACTATATGCTCAACGGCTTCTATGCCAAGACATACGCAGAGGAGTTGCCTAACGACGGTATGTTCGTAAGCTTTATGGTGGAGCAGAAGGACATCACTGCCGAACTGGAGAAGCGTGGCATTAAGGAGATGAACAACGAGCAGAGAGAGAAGTTGCTCGATCAGGTAGAGAACGAGATGATAAAAGAGGTACATGCCAAGGACCCAAGTCTTGACCTCGAAATCAAGCCGTTCTACGAGGGCAATAAGTATTATGCCACTACCTACCGTACATTCAACGACTTGCGTCTTGTATTTACCGTACCTAAGTCAATGGGTAAGTTTGGTGGCGAGACCGATAACTGGATGTGGCCACGCCAGACTTGCGACTACTCTGTATTCCGTATCTATGCCGATCCAAAGACAAATGGACCTGCCGCATACTCTAAGGACAACGTACCTTACCGTCCACAACATTGGACAAAGGTATCGTTAGACGGATACAAGGAAGGCGACTTTGCCATGACTATAGGTTATCCTGGTTCTACCGAACGCTACCTTTCAAGCTATGGTATACGTCAGATGCGCGACGCTGAGAACGCTCCTCGAGCTCAGGTGCGTGGCGTTAAGCAGGATGTTATGATTAAGCATATGCGTGCCGATGAGGGCGTACGCATCAAGTACGATTCTAAGTATGCCCAGAGTTCCAACTATTGGAAGAACTCTCTTGGTATGAACAAGTGTATCGACTCTGTTGGCATAATCCGTCAGAAGGCCGACTTTGAGGACCGCATCATGACATACCAGAAGTGGACAGGATACCTCAAAGGCAAACTCGACTTCGACAAGATGGCTCAGCTTTATGCAAAACAGTTTGACGTTACAAAGGACTTTACCGCTCTGCGCGAATCGTTCTACCGCACATCAGAGTTTAACTCACGTGCAATACGTCTTGCATCAATGGTTCCTGCAAAGAACAGCAAAGCTGCAAAGAAGGGCAAGAGCACCTTTACTTTCGAGAATAACAGCAACGAGTGGGACGAGGCTCTTGACAAGGATGTACAAGCTGTACTTATCGACAACTTCCGCAAGTATGTACCTGCCGACCAGCTTCCTGCTTTCTACAAGACAATTGAGGAGAAGTTTGGTGGCGACTCGCACAAGTATGTTGACTGGCTGTATGCTACATCTATCGTGATGAAGAGCGGCAAGAAGATAACACTTACAGAGAAAGCTCTCGCCAAAGATCCAGGTTATCAGTATGGCAAACAGCTCAACGAGATGATGAAAAAATGTCGCGAACAGCTTATGCCTCTACGCGATTCTATATCTGAGCAGGAGCGCTATCTATGCGATGCAAAGATTCGTATGGAGCAAGAATTGCCACACTACTCAGATGCCAACTTCACTATGCGTCTTTCATATGGTCAGGTAGGCGGTTATCTTCTCGGAGGCAATCCTTCAGGCTATTACACAGATGCTTCATCGCTTGTTCGCAAGATGGAATCGGGTGAGAAGGGCAAGATTGATTATCAGGCAGAGCCTATCATGAAGCAGCTTCTCTCTTCTAACGACTTTGGCAAGTACACCGACAAGGGTACTGGCAAGTTGCATCTCTGCTTCCTAACAAGCAACGATATCACTGGTGGCAACTCTGGATCTCCTATGTTCGACGGAAATGGCAACCTTATAGGTCTTGCCTTTGATGGTAACTGGGACTCGCTATCAGGCGACATCTGGTTTGACAAGCGTCTTGCCCGCACCATAGGTGTGGATATCCGCTACATGCTATACCTTATGGACAAGTGGGGCCATGCCGACCGCCTGCTTAAGGAACTGGGCGTTAAGTAACGCATAACACACATTTAATATTCTGTTCGTATAATGGGCGTATAGTTTCTTAAGAAATTAGCGTCTATTATACGAACACTTAAGAATTAACGTCAACGAAATGAAGAAGCTATTATTCTTTTTATCCGTCTTAATCATCACCCCAATCCTCGCCTCAGCGCAGAACACCAGCGACCACAACTTTAGTGTTGCCAAGAATCTCGACGTGTTCAACGCCATATACCGTAATCTCGACCTTATGTATGTGGACACGCTCGATGCCGACAAAGCTGTGGGCACTGCCATTCGTGCAATGCTCGGTTCGTTAGACCCTTATACCGAGTATTATCCTGAAGACAAGGTTGGTGAATATAAGCAGATGATGACGGGCAAGTATGCCGGCATTGGTTCTGTTATCAGCTATAGTTTTACCCGAAAGCGCGTCGTTATCAACGAGCCTTATGAGGGTATGCCGGCTGCAGAAGCTGGACTAAAAAAGGGCGACATCATACTTAGTATTGACGGCGAGTCGATGGAAGACAAGACCACCGCATATGTAAGCGACCACCTGCGTGGCGATGCCGGAACTACTATGGTATTGAAGATACAACGCCCTTCTACTGGCAAGAAACTCACTTTCAAGGTTCAGCGACGTGCCATACAAATGCCATACATACCCTATTACGGTATGCAACCCGACAATATAGGCTACATAGGATATAACCAATATGTTGAAGGCAGCGCCAAGGATGTGCGCCGTGCTTTTATCGACCTGCGTAATAAAGGTATGAAGGGACTGGTGCTCGACCTACGCAACAACGGCGGTGGGTCTGTACAAGAGGCCATTCAGATTCTGAACATGTTCATACCTAAAGGAAAGCAACTGCTTGAGATGCGTGGCAAGGTTAAGGAGTCGCGTCAGGTATTCAACACTACCGTCGAACCTATCGACACCGTTATGCCTATCGTAGTACTTGTAAACGATGGAACGGCAAGCGCCAGCGAAATAACAAGTGGTGCATTGCAAGACCTCGACCGTGCCGTGATACTTGGAACACGTACCTATGGCAAAGGATTGGTACAGGTGCCTAATGTACCTCTGCCTTACAACGGCAAGCTTAAACTTACAACGGCCAAATACTATATTCCATCAGGACGCTGCATACAAGCTCGCTCTTACAAACATACCGACAACGGATATGTGGCCAAAGAGGTTGCCGACTCGCTTACACACGAATTCCGTACTGCAGCAGGTCGCATAGTGCGCGATGGAGGTGGTATAAAGCCTGATATGGAGGTGCAACCCGACTCGCTGCCTAACATTGCCTTCTATCTCTCAAGAGTAGACACTACCGACATTCTCTTGAACTACGAGATAGACTATATTGCCAAGCATCCTACTATTGCCAAGCCTTCAGAGTTTGAACTGTCCGACCAGGACTACGAACAATTCAAGGATCTGGTTATAAAGAGTGGATTCACATACGACCAAGTTAGCGAGAAGTATCTCAAGGACCTTGAGAAGCTTGCACGTTTTGAGGGATATTACGACGATGCCAAGGATGAGTTTGAGGCATTATCAAAGAAACTGAAGCACAACATAGCCAAAGATCTCGACTATCCATACAACAAGCAGAAGATTAAGGAAATGATTGCTGCCGACATCCTTTCTGCCTACTACTTCGAGCGTGGATCGATAGAAAACGCTCTACGTACAGACAAACAGATGGCTGAGGCTGTAAAACTTCTTAAGAACGAAGCCGAATACCGCAAGCTACTTGAGCCTAACAAGGAAGATACTAAGACATCGAAGGCGGAAGATAAGCAAGGCAAAGCAGACAAGAAGCAGGGCAAAAACAAGAAGAAGTAAAGCTTTCATCAATAATAAAACTGATTATATGAAGTTCTTAGACAAAAACCTTTCACTCTTGATAGTCGTCATAGTAGCAATGCTTATGCTGCTGCCGTTCCTCGGTCTGAGCGACTTCAACACCAAAGGCGAGCCGCGTGAAGCTGTAGTGGCATTGTCAATGCTTAAGGACGGCAATTGGATTTTGCCCGTAAACAACGGCATGGATATTCCATATAAGCCACCATTCTTCCACTACTGCATAGCCGTGCTGTCGCTATTGACTGGAGGAGTGAACGAGTATACATCGCGTCTGCCATCGGCATTATCGCTAATAGCAATGACTATATGCTGCTTCTGCTTCTACCGCAAACGTATGTCTACCAACGTAGCCGTAGCTTCGGCATTGCTGTTGCTAACATCGTTTGAGGTACATCGTGCCGGAACAAACTGCCGTGTGGATATGATGCTTACAGCATTCACCGTCGGTGCATTGCTGCTGCTCTATCGCTGGTGGGAACATGGAAGCCATGGAGTGCCCGTATTGGCTGTACTATGCATGAGTTGTGCAACCTTGACAAAGGGACCTGTAGGCTTTATTCTGCCTTGCTTTGTTATGGGCGTGTTTATGTTGCTGCGTGGCGAGCACTTCTGGAAAACCTTCTTCAAGTTTGTATGTTTCGGACTTTTGTCGTGCATTCTGCCCCTAATGTGGTATGTTGCGGCATGGATAGAAGGCGGACAACACTTCCTCGACCTTGTATACGAGGAGAACATAGGCCGTATGACAGGCTCAATGAGCTATGAGTCGCACGAGCACTCATTCCCATACAACTTCTTCACGCTGTCTACTGGTTGGTTGCCTTGGACTTTATTGCTGTTCTTCTCGCTATTTGCCAAACCCTGGAAGGGACTGAAGTGTAGAAAGACGGGAGAGAAGCTGCGCATCCGCATTATGCAGATACCACCCGTAAAACTCTTCACATGGCTATCGTTCCTACTCGTATTGTTCTTCTACTGTCTGCCGTCAAGCAAGCGCAGCGTATATCTGTTGCCGTGCTATCCATTTATGGCTGTGCTCATTGCCCAGTACATAGAATGGCTGTGGAACTCTAACCGACGCGGAGTGCTACGTACATATGTATGCGTAATAGCCTCGATTGGCGTTATAATAACATTGGTTTATGGTGCTGTACGCTTCGGACTTGTGCCCGATACTATTTTCCACGGCAAGCATGCAGCCCAGAATTTAGCCATGTTGCACGCTTTGCGCGACACCCAGTTAGGTCTTTTGCCATTCGTATTGATGCTATTGCCTCTTATAACAGCAGCCGACAGCATATACTTGGCATTCGGCAAGCACACCCGCGACAAGAAGAACATCATGGCCTACTGTCTGTTTATGCCACTTGTTGTGCTGATGATGGCACTCGACGGAATATATCAGCCCACGGTACTCAACACCAAGTCGTTGCGTCCAATGGCCGAATACATACAGCAAACATTCCCAAATGAGCCGTTATACCAATTTGTTAACGACCCGATGATGCACTTCTTCGGTGCCGACTTTTATCTTGGTGACAAGCTCGACCAGTTTGAGAAGCCAGTAAGAACAATGGTAAACAACAAGGTTGTTGTAGAGAAGAAAACCCCAACGAAGGGAGTACTCGTTGTTTCGGAGGACGACTTCAAGGTACTTGCCGAACGTCATCCCGAATACAACTTTGTACATGTATCCACATCAAAGGGTCGTATCTCCGAACTGAAAGAAAATATTAGCTTCTATCGCTTTAGCGTAAAATAGCAAAAGAAACATAAGGGTGTGTAGCGACACACCCTTTTTACTTAACCTAAAAAAATAATTAAAAGTCTTGGCACAGTGCCCGAAATAACCTATCTTTGCAACTTAATAATATATAATATAATGTGTATAAGCGTTCTATATCATTATTTGCAGCCCCATACGGATAACTCAAAAAACATACAGAACGTGCAACAAACCAAGAATAAAACAAGCGCTTTAAATGTCAAAACTCAATCTTTTAATATTCACAGCAGCTTGCTCGCTGCTTACATCGTGCTTTAAGGACGAACCCCTTAACGCCGAATGCGACATCGAAATGGCATATCTGCACGCCGACAACCCACTTGAAATGTTTGTCAAGCCTACAGACAGCATTGCCACAACCAATGAAGCTGCACGCACCGTGATATTCTCTGTGCGCAAAGGCACCGACCTTACAGCCCTTGCACCACAATTCCACATCACAGAAGGAGCAACCATATCGCCTGACAACGGCTCTATACACGACTTCTCACAAGGTGGCGTAAGCTATACTGTTACATCTGAGGACGGCTCTTGGCAAAAGACATACAACGTGCGATTCGACGAAAAGACATCAGCAGCTACATATTTCAGCTTCGAAAACTTCTTCCTCGAGTCGGGCAAGAAGCGCTACTATATCTGGACCGATAAGACCGAAGACGGAACAGACATGCTCAACTGGGCTTCGGGCAACGGAGGTTTTGCCATAGTGGGCGGAAAAGCCACTCCCGAAGAATATCCTACAGCACCATTCGACAACGGCTACGAGGGCAAGGCTGTTAAGCTTACAACACGCTCTACCGGCGAAGCAGGCAAGATATTCAAGATGCCTATAGCTGCCGGAAACCTATTTACTGGCTCATTCAACACGAATGTCGCTACCAAGCGTCCTCTCGAAGCCACCCACTTTGGCGATGGTCCCTACTGTGTTGTAAGCAAGAAACCTCTTGTCTTAACTGGCTACTACCAGTACACACCTGGCAATACCATAACAAATAAGGCAGGCGAGGTGGTGCCTGGCATCGACCAAGGCGACATATATGCCGTGCTCTTTCGCAACACTAAAGCAGATGGCACACCATTCTATCTCGATGGATCGAACGTAAAGACAAGCGACCAGATTGTGGCTTTAGCCCTTGTCGGACCTTTTGACAAGACTGAAGGCGGTTGGCAAAAGTTTAGCGAGAACTTTAAATACATTGCCAACTTCGACCCTCAGGTGCTTGCCAACGGAGGATATAGCATGGCTGTAGTGTTCACATCAAGCACAGGAGGTGCCGAATTTGTGGGTGCTGTAGGCAGCGAACTGCTTATAGACGAGGTGAAAGTGATAATGGAATAGTAAACAATTATACTGCAACAAAGAAATGAAAAGATACATCCTTTCAGCCCTTATACTCGCGCTGTGCGCAGTACAGAGCTTTGGCATCGATATATTCGACAACCTGCACTATCAAGTTCGTCTTGGTTACAACATAGGCGGAACTGCTCCGGTAGGCATGCCTGCCGAAATACGCTCGTTGGACAAGTTCAAGCTTAAGAACAACTGTCTTCTGGGGCTTGACGCTTACAAACCCCTTACCGAACAATGGGGCATAATAGCCGGATTCCATTACGAGAACAAGGGAATGGAGACCGATGCCAAGGTTAAGAACTATCACATGGAGATGCGCTACGGCGACCAGGTAATAGAGGGTATGTTTACTGGCAACGTGGTGACAAAGGTGGAACAGTGGATGGTAACCATGCCCATCCAGGCTGCCTACAACGTTTCGGACAAGTTGCGTCTTAAGGCAGGTCCCTACTTCTCATATGTTATGTCCAACGACTTCTCCGGATATGCCTACGACGGATATCTGCGCGAGGGCGACCCAACTGGACAAAAGGTGGAATTAGGTCATGATGAGGGCGAACGTGGCGACTATGACTTTACCGACAATCTACGCCATTGGCAGTTTGGTGTTGATGTTGGTGCCGACTGGTATTTTTCGCATCGCCTGGGTATGTATGCCGATCTATCTTGGGGACTAAGTGCTATCTTCCAGAAAGACTTTAAGACTATATCGCAGAAGCTTTATCCTATCTATGGAAGCGTGGGATTAATATACAAACTCAAGTAAACAACCCAATACAAGCTCCCCATATACATTATATTATACAAGCAAACTTATAACATTTTAAAACACTACAGTTATGAAGAGATTTTTACTTTCAGCAATTGCATTGGTTGTAGCATTTGCAGCCAACGCAGCAACAGCAGTAGAGACAACAACATTCCAGGGAAAGATAGCAGTTGGCTTTACCGCAGAGATACCTGAAATTGGCGACGATTCAGACGCTGCCACCGTGGTATTCAGCAAGATGGACGATGGCACATACCAGTTTGTGCTTCAACAGTTCTCTTTTAGCGGACTTGTTATTGGCGATGTAACAATAACCAAAGGTCTAAATGCTGAGGAAAAAGACGGTACAATAGTACTGACAACAGACAATGTAGAGGCTCCTGTTACCAATAGTGACATGGCTGCCATGCTCGGTGGTAAGGTGCTCATCACAATGAAAGCCACAATCAAGGACGGCAAGATGGTTGCCGAACTCAGCAATATTCATGTTAACTTGGGAGGAACAGAAATGGACGTTACTGCCAAGTTCGAGTCGTCATCATCTACAACTGGCATCAACTCGGTATCTACTGCCTCTGCCCAGACTTCACGCATCTACGACCTCTCAGGCCGTGAGTTGCCAGCTATGCAGAAAGGCTTGAACATCGTGAAGATGGCTAACGGCGAGACAGTAAAGATAATAAAGTAAGCCAAAGAACATTTGACTTATCATGAATGTAAAGATAGAACCTTCGTGGCACCAGCGTCTGCAAGCCGAGTTTGAGCAACCTTACTTTGCCCAGCTTGTAGACTTTGTGCGCCACGAATATTCCACACAGACGTGTTATCCGCCTGCCAAGCTCATCTTCAATGCCTTCAATCTGTGTCCATTCACCGATGTGAAGGTGGTGATAATAGGTCAGGACCCTTACCATGAACCGAGTCAGGCAATGGGATTAAGCTTTTCCGTTGCCGATGGTGTGGCTCTGCCGCCGTCGCTACAAAACATCTTCAAGGAGATACAACAAGATCTTGGCACGCCTATACCAACTTCAGGCGACCTTTCGCGCTGGGCTCGTCAAGGAGTATTATTGCTCAACGCCACCCTTACAGTACGTGCCCACCAGGCTGCATCGCACCAGCGACACGGTTGGGAGCTGTTTACCGATGCCGCCATACGTGCCTTGTCGGCCGAACGCGACCATATTGTGTTTATACTTTGGGGAGGATACGCACGCAGCAAAGCTGCATTGATAGACCGTACAAAGCACCTTATACTCGAGTCGGTTCATCCCTCACCGCTGTCTGCCAATCGTGGTGGATGGTTTGGCAACCACCATTTCTCGCGCTGCAACCAATGGCTTGCAGAGCATGGTGAAAAGCCTATAGAGTGGTAGAAGGCCTAAGGCAAGCACCCCTAACGCGATAAAGAGAAAGAACAATAAAAAGAAACAAAGACAATGATAATAGATGTAAACAACATTCTTGTGTCGTCCGACATCTTCACAGAACAATTCTGCTGCGACCTCGACAAGTGTAAAGGCATTTGCTGTGTTGAGGGCGATGCCGGTGCACCCGTAACTCTCGACGAGATTGGCGGCATTGAGGATGCGTTGGACACCGTTTGGGGCGACATGTCAGCACAAGCACAGTCGGTTGTCGACCGCCAAGGCGTGGCCTACACAGACCGCGACGGCGACCTTGTAACAAGCATTGTTGGCGGCAAGGACTGCGTATTCACATGCTACGAGAACGGATGCTGCCTTTGTGCTCTTGAACGTGCCTATCGCCAGGGCAAGACCTCATTTGTCAAGCCTATTTCGTGCGCGCTCTATCCTATACGCGAGAAGAAGTTTAAGGACGGAACTATAGCCCTGAACTATAATCAATGGGATGTGTGCCGCGACGCGGTGACAAAGGGCAAGGAGTTGGGATTGCCCGTATACCAATTCCTTGAAGGTCCGCTTGTTAGACGATTCGGTCAGGAGTGGTACAATGAATTATGTACCATGGCCGACGAGCTTCGAAAAGAAGGAATTATATAATGCGAAAAGAGAAATTATATAAGCATGAAAAAACGAAGCCAGCCTCATCTGCGGATGAGGCTGGCTT
>ERZ1026848.1724-NODE-1724-length-11536-cov-3.908719_pt1 | contig 11536 bp, 11 predicted proteins | sample MGYA00380154_ERZ1026848 | MGnify/ENA primary metagenome ERZ1026848 (study PRJEB33269, sample SAMEA4719790) | human gut metagenome | biome: human-associated habitat; feature: organic feature; material: feces | place: Cameroon | collected 2013-10 ...
CCGTTACACGGCTCACAAGAGGCGGTTCATAGCTGTTTCCACCCTTTACAGTAAGGTCATCTTCGAATATTAGCGGTATCTCGTCAATTATCCTGCCGCCGCATTTTACCGTGAGAGTGCCGAGCCTTTCGCCCTTTCGTACAGGGGCATATACCCTCTGCGGAACAGCCGCAGTGTATGTCACCTCGGGGACAGTGCCGTTTATTTCGGGCAGTGTCACATTCCGCTCCGTCACAAGGGTGATTCTGTCGGAAGTGCCGCCTACAGCCGACACGGTGTATTGCTTTCCTCCAAGGTCGGTGCATTCCGTAACGCTGAAGCCGTAGTCAAGGAGCTTTGCGTGATCGTTCCAGTCATCGGGGGCATTAAGGGTAACGCACACAAGCATAACGCCGTCCCGCTCCGCCGCCGAAACAAGACACCGTCCCGCTTCATCGGTAAAACCAGTCTTTACGCCTATACAGCCCTCATAGCGGCTAAGGAGCTTGTTTGTGTTGGTGAGCCACCTGTCAAAGGGCGGGTCGCCAAAGGTGAGCTTCATACTTTTTGATGAGCATATTTCCCTGAAATCGGGGTTCTTTATTGCATATGATGCAAGAAGCCCCATATCCGCAGCTGTGGAGTAATGAGCGTCGTCGTGAAGTCCCGAGGGGGTCACGAAATGGGTGGAGGTCATACCGAGCTGTGATGCCTTTGCGTTCATCATATCCGCAAATTTCTCAGCCGTGCCGCCCACCTTCACCGCCGCACAGTTTGCCGCATCATTTCCCGAAGGCAGCAGCATTCCTATGCAAAGGTCACGCTTTGAAACAATGTCGCCCTCTCTCAGCCCCATTGAAGAGCCTTCAACCCTGATAGCCTCGCTGTCTGCGGTAAATTCCGTGTCGAGGTCACCGCTTTCAAGGGTCAGTATGGTGGTCATAATTTTGGTGGTGCTCGCCATAGGGAGCTTTTGATTTTCGCACTTTCCCCAAATGACCTTTCCCGTGGACGCTTCCATAAGCACAGCCGCCTTTGCGGAAATATCTCCTGCCTGCGGCTTTATATCCGTGCTGCCGATATCAGCGGCGCAGGATATCATAACAGCCGCCGCCGAAAGCACTGCACACAGCTTTTTCATACTCATTCCCCCGTAGCAATATATAAATATCATAGATATATAAGCTTATGCGCAGGGGAGGGGAAAAATTCGGTCAGTCCTTGAAATCGAAGTCGATATCGTCGGTCATACCGCTCTCCACCATTTCCTCGGGAAGCTCGATATCATCGGTGTCACGGTTATCTGGGATATCGGCAGACTTAACGCTGTCAGAGCTTTCGGGCTTGTCCTTTTTGAAAAGTCCCGCAACCTTGTTGAATACCTCGGGGACCATATTCACGATAGCGGAGGAGGTTGAAACATCAAGGTTCATCTGCATAAGCTGGACTTCTCCGTTTGAGATAACGAGGAAGCCAAGGGGGGTAACGGTAACTCCGGCACCGCTTGCTCCGCCGAAAAGCTCCTTGTCGGTCTTGCTGGGCAGGTCTGAGCCGCCCCCTGCAAAGCCGTAGGATACCTTTGAAACGGGGATAATGGTAACGCCGCCGTCAACCTTTACGGGAGTGCCCATAATGGTGTTTGCGTCAGCCATTTCGTGTATCTTGTCCATTGAGGCGGTAATGAGTTCTTTTGTCTTTGTGTCCATTATTATTTATCCTTTCCTAAAAGCTCCATAACAGGAGAGTATTTTTCCTTGTCCTTCATATATCCGAAGAGCACCGCAAAAATTGCATTCACAAGGCTTGCAGGTCTCAGATGCAGCTTGCATTCACCGTCAAATCGGCTTTTGTCTGAGGGGGTGTTGTAAAGGCAGCTTATATTCACCGACTTTACGGACATTGCGATAAACTGACGGAGAAACGATATTGTGTTATACACCGCAGAGCCTATTGTGCCGTAAAAAACGGCAGCCTTTGCGGCATCTTCATCGGCAGCGGCGCAGTCAATTATCACATCGTCGATACGAAGCTTGCCGCCAAATCGTTTGAGAGGCTCGCCTATAAGCTCCATAAGCAGGGATATGGAATTTTTCTTTTCGGCAAGCTCATCGAGCTTACCGTTTATCCTGTCCATAAGAGGGGGCTTTTCCGCTTTTGTCTTTGGCGGACGCTCCTTTTTTTCTGCTATGGGGATATCATTGTTAGCAGAAGCAGGCTCAGTGTCCGACGTATCTATAACTTCATCGGCCGTTTCTGATGTGTCGGTCTGCTCCTTGTCTGCCGTGTCATCGGCGGGCAGCGGGGGATATTCCTTATATTTCTTATGCCCCTTTTTCGCCTTTTTGGGCGGCTTTTCCTTTCGGGGGTATATGTTCAGAAAAAGGTATTTCACCTTGATATCAAGCTTTCCGCCGTAAAATCTGATATACGCCTCCACGGGGATATTAAGGGTCAGCAGTATAAGAAATATAATGACTGCGATTATGATAAGTACGACCATTTACGAATCTCCGTCCTCTTCGGGGATATCGGTGAGCAGTGTGTCGAAATCCTCCTTGACGTGGCCCGGGAGCGGCGGGAGATCGTCTATGCTCTCGAGACCGAAGCAGCGCAGGAAAACGGGGGTAGTCCTATATGCAATGGGCTTTCCGGGAACATCAAGTCTGCCCGCTTCTTCAAGGAGATTTTTCTCGACAAGTGAGTTTACCACGCTTGAACTGTCTATCCCTCTGATATGCTCCACAAAGCTTTTGGTGACTGGCTGATTATAGGCGATTATGGTAAGCACCTCCATAGCCGCAGGGGAGAGAGGCGCATTTTTCTTGTTCTCTGCCGCCGCCTTTACGCAGTCATAATATTCCGTCCGCACAGCAAGCTGATAGCTGCCGCCCAGACGGAGCACCGTGAGGGAGCTTCTGTTCTCGGAATATGCGTCGTTAAGCACATCTGCAAGCTGAGAAAGCGCACCCTTTTCAATGCCTATGGCGGCTGAGAGCCTTTCAGGCTCAACAGGGTCTCCGCAGGCAAAAAGCACCGCTTCCATTGCCGCAGCCTTATCCGTCAGCTTCATCTGTGCTGTCGCTCCTTTCCTCAGTTTCCCACTCGGAAACCGCATTTTCGTTTATATCTATGTCCGAAGCCGTGTTGAATGTGACCTCGGTGTTGTCGTCATTTAAAAGTATTCGTCCTGTTTTGGTAAGCTCCAGTACCGCAAGGAACGCCGCAACTCTTTCCGAGCGGTCGGTCATTCCCGAAAAAATACCCTCAAGGGAGCATTTTCCCTCCTTGTAAAGCATTTTCAGCACCGTTACTATCTTCGATGAAACGGAAACGAATTTCTTTGAAACAAGCTTTGAAAAAGCCGAGGGCGCAAGCTCAGGGGGCTTTTTGTCCTTTTTTATCTCCATTCCCCTGTATGCCTTTAAAAGCTCCTCGGGGTCGTGGTGACGGCTGTAGGTGCTGTCCGTTTCTATTTTCATAGGCTTTCTCACGCTGTATGCATCACCGAGATATTTCTCCCTCATCAGCACAGCCGCCGCCTTACAGAGAGAATACTCGATAAGCCTGCCCTCCAGCTCCTTTTTCAGCGTCTCCGCCTCTTCCTTTCGGGGCAATAGTGAAACGGTCTTGATGTAAATGAGCCTTGCCGCCATTTCAAGAAATTCCCCCGCAATCTCCATATCCTGCTCCGCCATATCGGAAATATAGGCAAGATACTGCTCCACAAGGGTCATAATGGGGATATCGTTGATGTTCAGCTTGTGCTTTGAGATAAGGTGGAGAAGCAGGTCAAGGGGACCCTCGAAAACCTCCAGTCTGAATGATAATTCGCTCATATTATGCCGCCTGCAATGAGAAGTGTCATTATATTGTCCACCCAGCCTGTGAGGAAGAGCATCACATCAATGACCTTGTTCTGCAAAAAGCTGAGAGGGGCATCAAGGAGACCAGAATACACAAGGATTATCAGGGCAATGAAGATGAAATTTTCATACTTCATAATGGTGAAGTACCATTTTTCGGGAAGAATGGCGTTGAATATCTTTGAGCCGTCAAGGGGAGGTATGGGCAGGAAGTTGAATACTGCAAGGGATATGTTTATAAGGGTGATATACACAAACACCGTCGCCAGCATATCAAGGGTACTGCTGTCCTTTGCAAAGCTCAGAAACGCAAGTACCTTGTAAACTATCATCGACAGGAATGCCATTATGAAATTAGATGCAGGCCCTGCAAGAGAGGTGAGCACCATTCCCTTTTTGGGGTTCTTGAAATTTCTCGAATCGACCATTACAGGCTTGCCCCAGCCGAAGCCCACAAGTATCATCATAAGTGAGCCCCACAGGGTCAGGTGGGCAAAGGGGTTCAGGGTTATGCGTCCCTGCTTTCTTCCCGTGTCATCGCCCATTTTCTCTGCGACCCAGGCGTGGGCGCACTCGTGGACGGGCACGGCGGTGAAGAGCACAAGGGCTTTTATAAGATAATCGAGTATTGTTTCGTTCATAAAACACCTCAGAAAATAATTATACAGTTTAATTATACATTATTTATCCGGAAATTACAAGTGGGTTTTGAAAAATGTTCTCATAAATGAGAAGAAAATGACAGTGGGCTTTTTACGATTTGTTAGAACCTGTCTTCACAAGAAATGTGTGCGGATTTTCGAGCATAATTTTGTCTAAGACAAGGCAAAAATCCGCAGGCGGGCTTGCCGCCCGGCAAGGATTTTTAACGCAGTCTTAGGCAAAATTTGCCGAAAAGACGTGCGCATACGCTTGTGAAGACAGGTTCTTAATATGATGTTAGCTGTCAGCACACCATTTGGTGTTTGATGTGGTGTATAATGTATTAAAGATATGGTCTGCGGAGGGATTTGAAAATGAGTAAAAACGATGTAAAAGCGGAAAACGATAATTTGACTGAGTTCGACAGCGTTTTGGAGGAATATTACAGTCAGGAGCACCCCGAAGAAGAAACGGAAGCGGAATATGAGACCGAGGAAAATGAAAACGAAGAAATAAGCAACAGCTTTTTATCATCGGGGTCAAATGTTCAGGGAGTTGCAAGGCTGAATCTGATAGTTCCCCTTGTGATAGGCATAATTTTAATAATTACAGGGGTCGGACAAATCGAAAATTCGGGAACGATAGCTGCTTTGCTCATCTGTCTGGGACTTATCGTCATCGCAGTGGGGCTTAGCTCATACTATAAGCTGAAAGCCTTTGGCGAAATGGCTGAAACGACAAAGGTCTGTGCATATTACCTCGAAAAAGTGTCCGCTCAGCTTGATGAGCTGTCGGAAAAGGACGGCAAGTAAATAATATTATCGGCAGATGCGTAAATGTATCTGCCGTTTTTTTGTCCCCAAGGGACATTTTTTCCCAAATGAACAAATGATTTGAAATATGCCCGCAAAAATACTTGCAAAACCGCAAAATATATGGTATAATAACAGAGTATTGTTGTCCGCTGAAAAATTGCGGCTGAAAAATCAAGAGAAAAGAGGAAATCATATGGATCACGATATGGTCAGATACCTTGCAAAGCTTGCAAAGCTCAGTTTCACCGATGAAGAGCTTGAGCAGGCTGTAAGCGATATGACAAGCATCATCGAAATTATGGATACCATCAAGGAAATAGACATCACCTACGATCCCCTCAAGGATAACCACAACGTTTATCTGAAGGATCTCAGAAAGGACGAGGCAAAGCCCTCTCTCCCCACCGAAAAGCTTTTGCAGAACGCTGTTCAGAGCGAAAACTGCTTTGTTGTTCCCAAGGTCGTTGAATAAAAAATAAGGAGTTGTATTTATGGACATTACTTCCCTTACCATAAAGGAAATGCGCAGTAAGCTCGACAGCAGGGAGATTTCCTCCCCTGAGCTTACCAAGGCGTATATCGACAGGATAAAGGCTGTTGACGGCAGCGTTGAGAGCTACATCACCGTCACAGAAGAGGGTGCTATGGCTGCTGCCGAGGCTGCTCAGAAGAAGATCGATGCAGGCGAGGCGACTGCCCTCTGCGGAATCCCCCTTGCTGTCAAGGATAACATCTGCACAGACGGCGTTAAGACCACCTGTGCTTCAAAAATGCTTGAAAACTTCATTCCTCCCTATAACGCTACCGTTATGGAGAAGCTTGAAGCCGAGAACATCGTAATGCTGGGAAAGACCTCTATGGACGAGTTCGCTATGGGCGGCTCCACACAGACCTCCGCTTTCAAAAAGACCAAGAACCCCTATGACACATCAAGAGTTCCCGGCGGTTCCTCAGGCGGCTCCGCTGCCGCTGTGGGCGCTGACCTCTGTGCTGCGGCTCTCGGCTCCGATACAGGCGGATCTATCCGTCAGCCCTCCTCTTTCTGTGGCGTTACAGGCTTAAAGCCCACCTACGGAAGAGTTTCCCGTTACGGTCTTGTTGCTTTCGCAAGCTCCCTTGACCAGATAGGCCCCATCGCAAGAAGTGCTGAGGACTGCGGAATTATCCTCAACACCATTGCAGGCTATGACCCCCACGACGGCACAGTTTCCAAGAATCCCGTTGATGACTATACCTCAAAGATAGGTATGGATATGAAGGGCGTAAAGATAGCTATTCCCGCTGAGTTCTATGCAGAGGGCATCGACGATGTTGTTAAGAAGACTGTTCTTGCCGCTGCTGACAAGTACAAGGCAATGGGTGCAGAGCTTGTTGAATGCTCAATGCCCTCCCTTAAATATGCAGTTGCCGCATACTACCTCATTTCCTCCGCAGAGGCTTCCTCCAACCTTTCCCGTTACGACGGCATAAAGTACGGTCACAGAAGTGACATCACAGGAAATTACAACGAGCTTATCACCGCTTCAAGAAGCGAGGGCTTCGGCGACGAGGTAAAGAGACGTATCCTCCTCGGAAACTACGCTCTCTGCTCCGGTTATTATGATGCATATTACGGCAAGGCTATGGCACTTAAGCAGAAAATTCGTGAGGAATACAACGAAATTTTCGGCAAGTGCGATATGATACTCACTCCCACAGCTCCCACAGTAGCTTACGGCGTAAATGAGAACATCAGCGACCCCAAGAAGATGTATCAGGCTGATATCTGCACAGTTACAGTAAACATCGCTTCTCTCCCCGCAATTTCCACCACCTGCGGATATGACGAAAAGGGTATGCCCATCGGAATGTCCCTTATCGGCAGAATGTGGGACGAGGCTTCCATTATCGGCGCCGCAGACGCATTTGAAAAGAACTTTGACCGCATTGCGGCAAAAATATGATCAGAAAGGGTGAATGAAGCAATGTCAGTATCAGATTACATTCCCGTTATCGGTCTTGAAATACATTCGGAGCTGCTCACCAATTCCAAGGTGTTCTGCACCTGCTCCGCAGAATTCGGCGGTGAAAGAAACACCCGCTGCTGCCCTGTTTGCTCGGGTATGCCCGGAACTCTTCCCGTTATCAATCAGACTGCCGTTGAGTATGCGGTAAAGGCAGGCTATGCTTTGAACTGCGACATCAACAAGTTCTCCGTTTTCGACAGAAAGAACTACTTCTATCCCGACCTTCCCAAGGCATATCAGATATCCCAGATGCCCCTCCCCCTCTGCATCAACGGCAACGTGCCCATTGAGTACGAGGAGAACGGCGAGAAGAAGCAGAAAACTATCCGCATCAACCGTATCCACCTTGAAGAGGACGCAGGAAAGCTTATCCACGATGACCTGAACGGCGTTTCCCTCTGTGACTACAACCGCTGCGGCGTGCCCCTTATCGAGATAGTTACCGAGCCTGATATGTCCTCTCCCGAGGAGGCAAGGACTCTCGTTGAGACTATCGCACTCCTCCTCCAGTACACAGGCGTTTCCGACTGTAAAATGGAGCAGGGCTCTATCCGTGCGGACGTAAACGTGTCCCTTATGAAAAAGGGCGACACCGAGTTCGGAACAAGAGCCGAGATAAAGAACGTAAACTCCCTTAAGTCCATTTACCGTACCATTGAATTTGAGATAAAGCGTCAGGCACAGATACTCGACAGAGGCGGCAAGATCGTTCAGGAGACAAGACGTTTCGATGCTAACCGCGGCGAAACAAAGTCTATGAGAACCAAGGAAGACGCTCACGATTACAAATATTTCCCCGATCCCGATATCTTACAGGTAAACTTCTTTGATGAGGACCTTGAAAGGATCAGAAATTCTCTTCCCGAAATGCCCAAGGACAGACTTGCAAAGTACATCGGCTTCGGTATTCCCGAAAAGGAAGCAAGGGTCATCGTCAACACCAAGAAGATATCCGACCTCTTTGAGGAAGCACTCAGGAGCTACAACAACCCCAAGTCTCTCGTAAACTTCATCAACGGTGAAATTATGAGACGTATGAACCTTGGCGAAATTGACATTGACAAGCCTATGTTCACAGCTGCCGAGGTCGCAAAGCTTGTTGAGATGTCCGACACCGACAAGGTAACAAAGAACGATGCCAAGGAAATCTTCCGTGAAATGGCTGAAAAGGGCGGCGACCCCGAGGATATCGCAAAGCGTGAGGGTATGCTCATCGTAAGCGATACGGGCAAGGTGCTCGAAGTCATCGAAAAGGTGCTTGCTGCCAACGAAAAGGCTGTTGATCAGTACAAGGGCGGCGATGTTAAGGTATTCGGCTTCCTTATGGGACAGTGCAACAAGGAGCTGAGAGGTGCCGCTACACCTAAGGTCGTAAAGGAAGAGCTTGAAAAGAAGCTTAAGTCTTTATAATCCGTATATGAATGCATAAAAAACGGCTCCGTTCCCTGAAAAATGGGAACGGAGCTTATAGTGAAACCCCCGTCAAATGGCGGGGGTTTTTGCTTTAAAAATCACTTATCATTTTTAAGGCTGCTGCCCATAATATCCGAAACATCGGTAATTGTAACGAATGCCTTGGGGTCGTGCTTTGCCACGATAGCCTTTAGCTTTCCTATCTGGAAACGGTTCACAACGAAATAGATGATAGTCTGCTCATTTCCCTTGTAATAGCCGTGGGAACGGATATGGGTGATGCCGTGGCCGAAGGTATCGGAAAGCTCCTCGCTTATCTCGTCCTTTTTGCTGGTGATTATCATAGCGGACTTTGCCTTGTCGAAGCCCTCGACGATGAAGTCAACGGTCTTGATGGCTGCGCAGTAGGTGATTATGGAGTAAAGAGGAAGTATGAAATCACCGAGGATACATCCCGCAGCTATGTAAAGCACGGCGTTATATATCATAACAAAGTTGCCGACGGTAAGACCAAGACGCTTTGCGAAAATGACCGCCATAACTTCGATGCCGTCGATTGCGCCGCCGAAGCGAATGGTAAGACCGCTGCCCACGCCTGAGATAAGTCCACCGAAAATAGCGCAGAGAAGCAGGTCATTTTTCGTGATAGGTGAACCTGCACTAAGGTCGAAGCCGCAGAGATATGTAAGCACATATGACGCAGCGGAATAGATAATGACCGCAAAAATGGAATACACCGTAAAATGCATACCCTGCATTTTCGTTCCGAAAATAAACAATGGAACGTTCAGGATTATAAGGAATACCGACATAGGCACGGCGGGTATCAGCCAGCTGAAAAGCATTGACGTTCCCGAAATTCCGCTGTCGTAGAGGTGAACAGGGGCAAGGAACAGGTTTACGCCCACTGCGTTGATGATGCCCGCAATAACAAGCATCAGGAAATTCATTGGCTTAAATTCGCTGAAAAAATCGCTTTTTTTCATTAATGTGCTCGCTCCTTCTTTTGTTATTAGTATTATATACTCTATAATAATAGTATAATATTTTTTCGAAAACCTGTCAACGCCTGAAAAGATGAACAAAAATAATTTGTCGGAACTTACTAATTTTTCGGTAATCGTGGAAATCCATATGTGCAAGGCTATGATTTTGTGAAAAATGACTTGAAAAGGATATTGGTTGTGGTATAATTAATAAGATAGCGTATGCATACAAGTCTATTGTAAAAAATCAAATATGGTAAACGGTGCCTCGGCGTGCATCAGCAGATGTTCGGTCCGAGGGTAAAAGGGAAGCAGGTGCAAGACCTGCACGATCTCGTCACTGTGATAAGGGAATGAACGGACAGTGCCTTGAAATAAGGCAGTCACTGACCTTTCCGGTCGGGAAGACGCTCCGTGAGTGATGATCTTTAAGTCAGGAAACCTGCCGCTTATCTGTACAGGGAATATGCATCTTGCGTATATCCCAAGATCACGAGGTATTGATCGTACAATTTTCGGACACCGCTCACAGGCGGGGTCTTGTTTACTGTACCCTCTTTACGGAAAGTAAGAGGGATATTTTTATCAATGCCTCCGAAAATGGAGGAAAAATTATGAAGAACTTAAAGCTTATCCTTGCAGCAATGACTGCACTTTGCGTAATGACAGCCTGCGGCGGAAACACCGACAGCACTGCCGACACATCTGCCGAGACAGCTTCCGAAACAGTTCAGGCTGAGGACACTCAGGCTGAAGAGACCGAGGCTGAAGAGGCTGCCGAAGAGACTGCTGCTGAAGAAACCGAGGAAGATTCATCTTCCGAGGAAAATTCATCTTCTGAAGAAGATGCCGAGGACGAGGAGAACTACAACACAGGCGATGCTTCTCTCGACAACGTAAGAAATCAGGACGAGATCGGCGATAACGAGCTTCTCGCAGTAAGCTTCGGCACAAGCTTCAATGACAGCCGCCGTCTTACTATCGGCGCTATCGAGAATGATCTTGAGACCGCATTCCCCGATTATTCCGTAAGAAGAGGCTTTACCGCAAACATCGTTATCGACCACGTTCAGAGACGTGACGGCATTCTCATTGATGACCTCAATGCCGCTCTACAGCGTGCTGCTGACAACGGCGTTAAGAACCTCGTTATCCAGCCCACACACCTTATGAACGGTCTGGAGTATGATGAGATCGTTGATACTGCTGCAAATTACTCCGATGCATTTGACAAGGTAGTATTCGGCGCACCTCTTCTCACAAGCGATGATGACTTTGACCGTGTTGCTAAGGCTATCACTGACTGGACATCTGAGTATGATGACGGCGAGACCGCTATCTGCTTTATGGGTCACGGCACAGAGGCTGACTCCAACTCCGTATATTCCAAGATGCAGGATACTCTCACAAATATGGGCTTTGCAAACTACTATGTAGGCACTGTTGAAGCCACTCCCAGCCTTGACGATGTTCTTGCAAAGGTAAAGGAGGGCAATTACAAGAGAGTTGTTCTTGAACCCCTTATGGTAGTTGCAGGCGACCACGCCAACAACGATATGGCAGGCGACGAGGAAGGTTCCTGGAAAACTACATTTGAAAATGAAGGCTATGAGGTGGTATGCCTGCTGAGAGGTCTCGGTGAGAACGAGGCTATCAGACAGATCTATGTTGACCACGCTCAGGCTGCAATAGATTCCCTTAATTCATAATTTGCAAATTATAGTTTAAGCAGGCCTCTCTCCGTGTTTCACGGGGGGAGACTGTTTGTATTTATATCTAATACTAATCTTTAACCAACCTATAGACAAATTCGACAGCTATAACGCAGCCAC
>ERZ1026848.1729-NODE-1729-length-11519-cov-9.804431_pt1 | contig 11519 bp, 7 predicted proteins | sample MGYA00380154_ERZ1026848 | MGnify/ENA primary metagenome ERZ1026848 (study PRJEB33269, sample SAMEA4719790) | human gut metagenome | biome: human-associated habitat; feature: organic feature; material: feces | place: Cameroon | collected 2013-10 ...
CGCAACACTATAATTTAATGTTTTTTATAAGCAGAGGGTGTGTCATAAGTCCATGATGCACCCTTTTTCTCTTTTTCACCATCAAGTATCAATTGAAAGCCTTTCAACCATACTGGTCGCCAGATTTCCTATTTCCGTTTTTGCTGTTCTCTTATTATCCTGAACGCCAAATCGGCAAACTTTTTTAATGCTGCCTGAACCTGTCCTCGTCCGAAAGCCCAGAATATGAGGGCGGCAGAGGCTGGTGCTGCATGCGTTCCTACATATTGGCGCATTTTAGGAACCGTACAATTTTCAATGCCAAGTTCATGCATGGCACAGAATATTTGGGCAGCCGGCACTTCAAAATCAGTCTTGGTGCGCTGATCTCTAAGTACCAACGTGGTTTTGTTAACCTTTACCACCTTGTATTCCTTATAGGCATTACTGCAATACACCTTGATAGTCTTTATCTTTTGAATAAAGCTATCGAATGTCAATGTATTTATATCTTCTATCATAACTAATGGGGTTTAAATGTTGTGGTGATAAGCAAGTCATTCCACCTTTTTGTTATAATTCTCCTCTATTATGGTGCAAAAGTAAGTTTTTTCCGTGAAAAAACCAAGAAAAAATGCATTTTTCTAGAGCATGTACAATATATTCTTTTATCAGGTATCTATTTACATCTTTTTAATTGCCAAAAACTTGCATGATTCAAAAATTAAGCGTATCTTTGCGGCTAAAGATAGGAATAGGAGAAAAGATTATGGCAAACAATGAATGCAGAAAGCTGCCGGTAGGCATACAGTCTTTCAATGTTATCAGAGAGGAAGGATACCTCTATGTTGACAAAACTGACATCATCTGGAATTTGGCGAACAAAGGCAGACAGTATAATTTTTTAATCCGTCCTCGCCGATTCGGTAAGTCTGTGCTTGTTGATACACTCCAGGCTTACTTCGAAGGAAGAAAAGAGCTCTTCGAAGGACTGAAAATCATGGATTTGGAGAAAGACTGGAAGCAGTACCCTGTTATTCGACTCGACATGAGCCGAGGGGGAGCCAATGCTGGCACGCTTCGTTCTTACCTGAACCAGCGATTCAAGGAATACGAGGAGATGTATGCCATCGTAACAGATCCAACTGCCAAACTCGCCGACAGATTTGATGCCATTATCACGAAAGCATACAAACAGACCGGTGAGAAAGTTACCATTCTCATCGATGAATACGATTCTCCGCTCCAGCACTCGTGGAAGACACCTCATCACGAAGACTGCACCGAGATATATCGTGAGGTTTTTGCCATCTTGAAAGCTGATGATGCGTACCAACGTTTCGTCTTCATTACGGGCATCACCAAGTTTACGCAGATTTCTCTTTTCTCGGTACTCAACAACCTGACCAATATCAGTTTCCTTCCTGAATATGCTGCCATTTGCGGTATTACAGAAGAAGAAATCGGGGAAAACTTCAAGCCAGAACTGGAAAGAATGGCCAAAGTGAACGAGTGGACCCTGCAGCAAACTCATGATAATCTGAAGGATTACTACGATGGCTACCATTTCAGTCGCAGAAACATGGTGGACATCTATAATCCTTTCAGTCTCCTTAATGCGCTCGACGCACAAGACTTGAGCTGTTTCTGGGTTTCATCAGGAGCTACCTCCATGCTACCTAAGTTTGTGGATAACATGGAACTGCGCTTACGGAATTTCGAAAATTGTCCGATTTTACGCAAGACTCTTGAGAGTTCTGATGTAATCAATGGTGGCGCCGAGCTTTTCCTCTATCAGACGGGATACCTCACCATCAAGTCGAGCGATGAATTTGGCTATTTCTTAGGTTTCCCAAATCAGGAAGTGAAACAGGCTCTTTACGAGGTTGTTCTCCCAAGCCTGACCATGAAATCAGAAAGCGATATTATCAGTCTGCAAGGCAGTCTGTTCCGCCAATTGGGTACCGGGCAAATCGCAGATGCCATGAAAACGTTGAAAGCATTGGTTGCCGATGTGCCTTACAGCAACAAGAAGCTTGCCTCGATGGATATGGAAGAGCGCTACCGCCTCATCATCAGTACCATTCTGAATGCCATCGGTCTGAAAGTCGAGGTAGAACACATGCTTGCTACAGGAAGAATCGACCTCATTGCCCAAACTTCACGCTACATCTACGTGATAGAACTGAAACTGAAAAACAATGGTGGCAAGAAGGCTGCCATCCAGCAGATACTGGATAACAAATACCAGGAACCTTTCATGGCTGACAAGCGAAAGGTGATAGGCCTCGGCATAGAACTGGACGAGGAAGGCAAAGGGCTATTGGATTGGGGGATTACTGATTTCTAAGTTTCCCCCTCCAGATTCTCACTTCATAGAAACTGGAACCGTATCCCAGCCAATAACCCAAAGCCCCCTGAGCATTCGACTTCAAATTGGAGTTGACAGGCATCAGGGGGATTCGGGACAAGGCTGCCATATCTTCGAAACTGCGCCAAAAGGCATAACCTTCCTCACCTAATGAAGAAAACTTTACCCTTACTATTTCATTCTCCTTAAAAAAAGGAGTGAAATCTTTCTGTAAATTATCCCTACCCCGTTTTACAGAAATCCTTCCCTCTTCTCCTATCATTCCATCGTCAAAAAGACCTAATTCGGCAGAATACATTTCGTTCTGGCTTCCTACAGTCTGCGTAAAAAGTTTGCATTTTCCCCGATAAGACGTATAGGCATAAAGTTGGAAAAGACTATCTACATCAGTAGGCTCTACACGAAAGGAATCTATTTTTGCAGACACAGGAATACGGGTCTTTGCTTCTGCTACCTTGCCATCCGAAGCCTCTACCCTCAAGGCATACTCCCTGCCTTCCACACCACGCATATCATAAGTTGTGTAGATAAAAGGAGGGAAATATCTTTTATCATACCTACCCGCCAAGACCTCTGTTCTTTCGCCATCAGAAATGGTAACTTTCGCCCATCTGTCCATATAGCGAGAAAGGCTGTCTAATGACAGTTCATCCTTACCCAAAGGGATTGTTTTAGTCAGTTTTACGATAGGGAAGCCACCAGCGTCAATCCACCCTTCAACTACCAATTGCGATTCATTTGAAGTAGACACATCCTGACTGCATCCTCCAAGCACAAAGGATAAAGCCAAAACGACCATGACAAAATAACTGTGACTGATTTTCATAATCTGCTGTTTCAAAATTTACAATAATAATTGATAGAAGGCATAATGGGCATCAAGAACTTAAAAGCATTATATCTCACATGATTATCATACACCTTGATGCGATAGAACAAATCATTTCCGTGCATCGTAACATTATACAGCGAAAAATTGATTCCGCTACGAACTTTACCCTTCGTTGCAAAATCATAACTTACCGACAAATCAAGACGCATATAAGGTTTTACCCTATCTCCATTATGAGGTCCATATTCCGTTACAAGATTGCCCGACATTAAATAAGCATAATTCACTTTAGTATAAGGGGTTCCGGAAGCCAGCACATAGGTTGAGCCTAAACTGACACGGCGATTTATACGATAAGTAGCTACGGCATTCAGCTCGTAAATTCTCTCATGCCCGGCAGGATACCATTCCTGATATTGTTCGCCATCAAACTTTCGCATGGCGCGCCCCAAGGAACCACTCAGCCATCCCGTCAGTTTTCCCCTTCGCTTTTCAAGGAGAAGATTCAATCCATAATTGTAACCCTTGCCATGCAACAAGGAGCCATCAAAAGAATAAGAAGAGAAAAGGATATCAAACATATTGCTATTGTTCTCTATCTGATTCATCAACCATTTATAATAAGTTTCAACACTCAACCGATATTCCTTTTCTGCAAACCAGAATTCACCTTGAAAGGCAGCATGCCAGGCATATTGCGGACGATGATTCTTATCTGCAGCAAACCAAAATTCGGTAGGAAGTCCTGCCGAAGAAAAGCCAGTCTGAAAAAGATACTGGTTACGGATGCCCAAATTGAGATTCAGTTTTGCAGCTTGCGACAGGACGTAATTTAACTTAAGATGAGGCATCACCCGATAAAAAGATTTCTGACAATGATAACCAGAGACTCTAGCTCCCATTTCCATCAAAAGTTTTTCTCCCAAAGGTTGAGAGTACTGCAGATAAGCACTTGTCTCTGCTGCCTGCTGATGCTGAGCATCAGTCTGATAATTGGCAAGATTGCCAGTAATACCAATATCTTGTGGCAAGAGTTGATGGCGAACCACCTCCGCTCCCATTCTCCATCTTCCCCAAGAGAAATTTCCCTTATATCCTAAATCAAAGATGAAAGACCGCATTCCTACTTGAAAAGAATACTCATTTAAATTCAACCGGTTGGCATAACGGGAATAATACACTATCTGCTCCATCTGCCAGTTCTTTCTCCTCTCATTTTCCCCATGCTTGGAGCGCGAATACCAATGGAGCGCTGCCATCGTATTGTTCCACTTGAGCTTTCCCTGCAAGCCATGACTGGCCTGTCCTATCTTCATTTTATCATAGCCCCAATAACCTTCAATTTTCAACACATTAGCATCATCCAACTGAGTGATATAAGACAGATTATAATCTGAGAAATCATACTTCACCTCATCACCATCTACCTCAAGCCATTTAGAGTATAATAGATTGAGATAGGCCGCACGAGCCGATAATAAAAGCAAAGAGCGTTTGCTAATAGGCAAGCGTAAAGTGCCTTGAGAAGACATCGGACCTACAGACAACTCTCCATGAACAGCACCCGTCCATAAACTATCTTCTGCCGCAAGCCAAGTAGGAGTCAACATATCTACCCTACCGCCCAATCTGTTAGGGAAAGAAGCAGAAACTGGAGATTTCAGCAGACTCATCTCGGTGAAATGTCCCGCATTGAATATTGAGAAGAAGCCCAGCAGATGAGCCGCATTATAAATAGGTGCACCACCAAGGGAAACATAATTGTGAGAAATGTCACAGCCCTGGATATGCAAACCGGCATCATATTCGGAATTGGTTTGCACGCCAGGCAAAAGTTGGGCATAATGCAGAGGATCGGCATTGCCCAGAATATGAGGCATTTCATCCATGAGAGACATGCTGATAATGCTGGTCCCCTCTATTTCTCTCAATTGAGAACGAAGGCGCTTACCACGAATCTCAACTGCCTGAAGCCCATAATGATTGAGCGTGTCGGTCATTTCTGCCGACACGCCTTTCAATATACCAAATACTACATAAATAAATATGCAGAAAACTCTTTTCACTATCTGATATTTCCTTTGATAATTCTACTGTATTGTGTTGACTTATATTAGTCAAACATATTAATGAAATCATCTACGATGCTCTGCACCTTATCAACTACAGTCTTAAACGACTTCTCGTTGAAGTAATCAGAGTAAGAATACTTCGAACCATCAGAGAATTCCAGCCATGGTTCAGCATCCCAATACTTATAGCTACCATAGCCATCCTCGATAGGTGCAAGATAAACCTTAGCACAACTCTTAGAGCTGTTATCGAGATACAACTGAGCATCAATCAATCTGTTAGCATTCTCAAGATACTGCTTGAACAAAGATTCATTTTCATCATTTTCATCTGCTTTATCAAGATTCTGAATCAGCAGATTAACATCAGAGAGTGTTGCAACAACCTTTGCCTTGCCCAAAATATCTACAGATGCAGAAACCTTGCCGTATGTACCTTCCAGATTGTTGTCGATATTTCCTGTAGCACTAGCAGTAACCGTAATCAGCTTTTCGTTGTCCTTAGAGATTACAGCCTTTGCTTCTGCATTCTTTCCTGCCTTGAAAGCCGCTTTATTTACTTCTACCTTATAAGCGCCAATCTGAGTTACGGAAGAGAGTTCTACCTCGTCTTTGGTCAGGTCAATTTCACCTGCGGTCTTTACCTCGGTATTAATCGTTGTCATGGCTCTCACGTCACCATTTCTGCTCAGCGTAAGTTCCATCTTCTTAGGCAAGATAAAACGGTATTCGTCTTTATACTCTTGCCACTTGTAGCCATCCCAATATCCACCTTCATTATCAAAGCAATCATGATGAATCAGGGTTCCATCACTACTTCCTTTCAAAGTAAGCACACAGTTCTTGCCGTTCTTGTCATTAAAGATGAATGAGAGCTGGTCACCACCCTTCTTCGTCTGTTTCCAAACTCCATTCTTGAGCGTAAACTCCCCTACGAAGTTAGAAGCCTTGATAAGATATTTCGTACCTTCTTCACTGTCTGACTCCTCGGAAGCATCACCACATGCCTCGAACCATTTTGACACCTCACTACCATCTTCGTAGTCAACACCATCAATCATGGTCTTGAACTCCTGTAGATCATTCACATTCATCTTGCCCAGCAACTCCTGTGCTGTAGCGTCTAATTTCTGTTTAGCTTGTGCAGCTGTCAATTCTGTGTTTCCGCCAGGATTATCATTTCCCCCACCAGGAGTCTCTGTGCCACCTCCAGGAATTTCCGGAATGTTTTCAGGATCATCACTACTACAAGACACTACAGAAAAGGTCATAGCCATCGCTAAAAAAGATACCAACAGAAAATTCTTTCTTTTCATACTAGTTAGTTCTATACTTGCCTATCCTCAAGAGCAAGTTTTTAATGAATGAATAGTCAGGTGGTGAGGACATCATTCCACCTTTTTATATTTCTCCTCTTATTATTATGCAAAAGTAAGTTTTTTCTGTGGATAAACCAAGAAAAAATGCGTTTTTCTGAAGCATGTACAATATATTCTTTTATCAGGTATCGATTTACATCTTTTTAATTGCCAAAAACTTGCATGATTCAAAAATTAACCGTATCTTTGCGGCTAAAGATAGGAATAGGAGAAAAGATTATGGCAAACAATGAATGCAGAAAGCTGCCGGTAGGCATACAGTCTTTCAATGTTATCAGAGAGGAAGGATACCTCTATGTTGACAAAACTGACATCATCTGGAATTTGGCGAACAAAGGCAGACAGTATAATTTTTTAATCCGTCCTCGCCGATTCGGTAAGTCTGTGCTTGTTGATACACTCCAGGCTTACTTCGAAGGAAGAAAAGAGCTCTTCGAAGGACTGAAAATCATGGAGTTGGAGAAGGAATGGAAACAGTACCCGGTTATTCGATTCGACATGAGCCGAGGGGGAGCGACTGCAAATGAAGTTAAGGCATACCTGGATCGAACTTTTGATGTTTATGAGCAATTATATGGCATCCATATCAAACCAACAGATTCACTAGGAAACCGCTTCGACCTAATCATTAAAACCGCCTATGAGCAAACAGGGCTCAAGGTTGCCATTCTTATCGATGAGTACGACTCTCCTCTCCAGCACTCGTGGAAAACTCCCGAGCATGAGGGTTGCACAGAAGTATATAGAAGCGTGTTTTCCATCTTGAAAGCTGATGATGCGTACCAACGTTTCGTCTTCATTACGGGTATCACCAAGTTTACGCAGATTTCTCTGTTCTCAACAACCTGACCAATATCAGTTTCCTTCCTGAATATGCTGCTATCTGCGGTATTACAGAAGAAGAAATCGGGGAGAACTTCAAGCCGGAACTGGAAAGAATGGCCAAAGTGAACGAGTGGACCCTACAGCAAACTCATGATAACCTGAAGGATTACTACGATGGATACCATTTCAGTCGCAGAAACATGGTGGACATCTACAATCCTTTCAGTCTCCTCAACGCACTCGACGCACAAGACTTGAGCTGTTTCTGGGTTTCATCAGGAGCGACCTCCATGCTACCTAAGTTTGTGGACAACATGGAACTGCGCTTACGGAATTTCGAAAATTGTCCGATTTTACGCAAGACTCTTGAGAGTTCTGATGTAATCAATGGTGGCGCCGAGCTTTTCCTCTATCAGACGGGATACCTCACCATCAAGTCGAGCGATGAATTTGGCTATTTCTTAGGTTTCCCAAATCAGGAAGTGAAACAGGCTCTTTACGAGGTTGTTCTCCCAAGCCTGACCATGAAATCAGAAAGCGATATTATCAGTCTGCAAGGCAGTCTGTTCCGCCAATTGGGTACCGGGCAAATCGCAGATGCCATGAAAACGTTGAAAGCATTGGTTGCCGATGTGCCTTACAGCAACAAGAAGCTTGCCTCGATGGATATGGAAGAGCGCTACCGCCTCATCATCAGTACCATTCTGAATGCCATCGGTCTGAAAGTCGAGGTAGAACACATGCTTGCTACAGGAAGAATCGACCTCATTGCCCAAACTTCACGCTACATCTACGTGATAGAACTGAAACTGAAAAATAATGGTGGTAAGAAGGCTGCCATTCAGCAGATACTGGATAACAAATACTTGGAGCCTTTCCTAGCAGACAAGCGAAAGGTGATAGGCCTCGGCATTGAGCTGGACGAGGAAGGCAAAGGGCTACTGGATTGGGGAATTACTGAAGAATAAAAACATAGAAGAAGAGGGCGTGCAAAGACTATATCTTGCACACCCTCTTCTTTTTCCCTATTTCTACAATATCTCCAACTGATCCTTTACCGCTTTATAACAGCGGCGGGAAACCGTGATTTCCTCATGGTCGAAAGGAGGAGAAAAGATGCAACGGAGCGTATAATTCTCAATGCTGAGAAGATAGTCGAGATTGATGATGCAGTCCTGACGAACCTGAACCAGAGAAGGCGACATGGAAAGGATAGTCTTTGCCGTGGCCTGCTTCTTCAATTTATAAACCTGACCATTCGACAACTTCAACTGCCAAAGATGAGTAGCCTCATCAAAAGTGCAACTGAACACATCATCGGGCTTCAACATCAATAAACCCGAAATGGTCTGAATGGCAAGACGCTTGGCTGCTGTTCCCAGCAACCCATTCATTTCCGAAAAATCCTGAGCCTTCTGAGAAGCCAAGGCTGATTCAGAAGAACAGGAAGAGGACTCAGGAACGGAAGAAGCATCTTCATCCACATCATCTCCATCTTTCATTTTCTGCCGGATTCGGTCTACTACAAGTCCGAACTCATCCTGCTGATAAGGTTTCAACAGGAAATCGAAGGCAGAGGCCCTGAGCGCATCAATCATATACTTATCGAAGGCGCTGTAGAATACTACGATGAGCTCCATCGGCATTTCTTCTCTCAGAGACTGCAACACCTCAAAACCCGTCTGCCCAGGCATTTCAACATCGATGAACAGCACATCGGGCTGTATGCTCATCACCAGATTCTTTGCCGATACCGCTGAAGAGGATGTGGCAATCACCTCAAAATCTTCCAGAGTTGCCAAATCGTCCTGCAACCTGCGGATGCTCTGTGGTTCATCGTCCACAATCACAACCTTAATTCTATCTTGCATTGCTTGCATATTATTTCGTTTTAAATTCTTATGAAAAGTTTCTTACTTAAAGACATTATAATCGTAATTACATGGAACTCCGATACTTACACACATTCCTCTATTCCTGGTACCACCTTCCTCTTCTGATGCTCCTCTGTTGCTCTGCATCTTGAAGAACATCTTGCGTTCGTTGCTTGCATTAAGCATTTCGATGGTACTGTTCAGAATTCTCAATCCGGTTCCCGTACTGGCAGCACAATTTTTCTTTTTCTTGCCAACGGTACCCGAATCTCCACATCCGTTGTCTGTAACATCTATGCGGAGCATATCGTCCTCAACCCAGATATTTACATCCAGCAAAGGCTTATCTTCCGTCTCTTCCATTCCCACAAAAGCATGTTTCAAGGCATTCTCTACAGGAATCTGGATAATCATAGACGGCAGCATGAGCTTCATATCCACATCCTTGGCAACATGGAACTGAGGCATCGGAAGGAACGGATTGGTTTCATGGCGAAGAGTAGAATAGTTCGTCACCATCTGCAGTTCTTCTTCCAGACTTACCGCCATCTTATCGCAAGAAAGCAAGTAGGCACGCAGTACCTGTATCAGGAGCTGAAGCGGTTTGACATCAACCCCCTTCGGAAGATTCGAGACGAAGATATTGAGCACATTAAATACGAAATGAGGCGAGAAACGATTGCGCACATTCTCCATCTTCAGGGCCATCATCCGGTTCATCTCCTCATGATGCTGATGCTTGTTGCGCAACCATTTGTAACGGAGGAAAGCGATGAGAGCCAACGCGCTCATTACCAGCAAGCCGATAATCAGGAGCAGGATGACTCTAAAGGATCTTACCTCTGCTTGCGTGGTGCTAAGGGATAAATCACGGCGAACGATGGCCGTATCCTGCTTGAATCTCAATTCATTCTCCTGAACATTCGAAACCATCGTGGCATTACGGAGCGAATCGTCGTACTGCTTCATCAGTTTCTGATATTGCAGAGCCTTGGCATATTGCCCCTTGCGCTCACAAAGAGCCGCCAGTCCCTTATGATAAAGGTAAAGATAATTAGGCGACATCTTGGAGAGATCGTATGGCTTGTTCAAAATCTCAGTAGCCTTCGCCAGACTATCCTGCTTCAGAGCCAGAGATGCATTCAACCCATCCACATAGAATTGCACATCGCTCTGCATGGAGGGCTGGGCAAAGAAGAATTTCGTGGTAAGAGTCAGATATTTCTGTGCAGAATCCAACCGGTTGAGCTCCAGATAAGTCTGTCCGAGATTAGCATCAACAATAGCCGTCGCCAGGGGCTGTTCCATCTGCCGTGTAGCCTTTTGAGCCTTCAGGAAGCACTTCAGAGCCTCAGCCGGTTTTTCCTGACTGCTGTACACATTTCCCCAACTGTTGTAAAAGAAATGAACATCTTTCGGATTCTTTGGCGGATACAGGCGTTCAGCCTTCTGGAAATAATGATGCGCCAGCTGATAGTTCTGCAAATCATTATAAACCTGTCCCAGTCCTGAGAGAATGCTGTTTTGGGCTTCATGCTGATTCAGAGAATCTGCCAGGAAATAGGCACGGCGATACCAGGAAGAAGCATCCGCCAGCTTACCCATCTGCCTGGACGCATCGGCAATATTAATACATACATCAATCGCCTCGCCGCAACTGTCAAGGTTCATGATTTCATGATAAGCTTTCTCATAATAAGTTAAAGCCTCCTTCCTCTTGCCGGAAACCAGCAAAAGTATGCCTTGCAGATTATCAGCATAAGAAAGAATTCTGTTGTCAGGAGTTTGTTTGCAATAAGCGTTAACCGAATCTATCAACGACTGGCATTGGGCATCAGCCCCCTTCATATAATAACATTTAGCTATTAATAATTTTTTCCATTGATCGCTTTTGTCGGGATTACCTTCACATTTGAAATTTCTTATCAGCATGATCATCGAATCAGGATGACTCTGCATGAGAGATTGGTGACCGGACACAAATTCATCGATATCTTTATGCCACGACTCATCACCCTTCTGCCGATGAGAACAAGCGGCAAACAGCAGCATCAGAACGAATAGCCACAGAAGGCACAGTCCGTTCTTAATCTGCATCGTCATTATCTTACTATATACACTTACCATGATAGACTATTTGAATGAATTTATGTTTCAGTTGCGAAAGTACAACAAAAAATCCAAATA
>ERZ1026848.1730-NODE-1730-length-11515-cov-7.972513_pt1 | contig 11515 bp, 10 predicted proteins | sample MGYA00380154_ERZ1026848 | MGnify/ENA primary metagenome ERZ1026848 (study PRJEB33269, sample SAMEA4719790) | human gut metagenome | biome: human-associated habitat; feature: organic feature; material: feces | place: Cameroon | collected 2013-10 ...
ATGTAGCATTATGTTATTACAGATTATTACACAATAATGCAAACTGATGGTTATGGGGCTATATTATAATGAGGATGTGTCAAAAAGTAGTTATCGGAAGTTAAGAAGAAGTTAATCCATCTATTTACTTCCATTTTGACACACCCTCTATTATAATTAATTGTTTATGCCAACAGTTTCTCCAAACGCTCGCGTATAGCAGCAATGAAACCTGCAGATGTCTTAGGCTGCGGTGTTACACCTTCCATCAGACCAGCGAGGTCCTTTGTAACAATACCCTCATTAAGAGTCTGGAAGCAAGCCTCCTCAAGCTTATTGCCAAAGTTTACAAGTTCAGGCAGCGAGTCCATCTCACCACGTTTGCGCAAAGCACCACTCCATGCAAAGATAGTTGCCATTGGGTTGGTACTTGTTTCCTCACCCTTAAGATACTTGTAGTAATGGCGTGTCACAGTACCATGAGCAGCCTCGTACTCGTACTTGCCATCAGGAGATACAAGCACAGATGTCATCATTGCCAATGAGCCAAATGCTGTGCTGACCATATCAGACATAACGTCGCCGTCATAGTTCTTGCAAGCCCATATAAAGCCACCCTTCGAACGGATAACACGTGCTACGGCATCATCGATAAGGGTATAGAAGAACTCCAATCCGCGTTTCTCAAACTCTTCCTTATACTCTTCGAATACCTCGTAGAAGATAATCTTGAACTGTGCGTCGTACTTCTTAGAGATTGTATCCTTTGTAGAGAACCATACGCTCTGGTTGGTATCCAACGCAAACTTGAAGCATGAATGAGCAAACGAGCGAATAGACTTGTCGGTATTATGCATAGCCTGAAGCACACCAGCACCCTTGAATGTATGAACAACCACCTCTTCGTGCTTGCCACTTTCGCCATCAAATATAAGTTTAGCAACACCTGGCTCATCTGCGCGAATCTCTACGCTCTTGTATACATCACCATAGGCATGACGTGCAATAGTGATAGGTTTCTCCCAATTGCGTACTGCCGGATGGATGCTCGGAATAGTAATAGGTGTGCGGAATACGGTACCGTCGAGAATAGAACGTATTGTTCCATTAGGACTCTTCCACATCTGATGAAGCTTATACTCGTCCATACGCTGGTGGTTAGGTGTGATTGTAGCACACTTAACGGCAACACCAAGACGCTTGGTTGCCTCAGCAGCATCCTTTGTTATCTGGTCGGCTGTCTCATCGCGCTTAACAAGACCAAGGTCGTAATATTCTGTCTTGAGGTCAACGAAAGGAAGAATAAGTTCATCCTTAATCATCTTCCACAATATACGGGTCATCTCGTCACCATCCATCTCTACGAGAGGAGTTGTCATCTGAATTTTCTGTGCCATAGGTAATTGATTTTTGAGTTTTGAATTTTGAGTTTTGAATTATTGCCGTTGGCAATTTTGAGTTATTGAGTTTTGAGTTTTTAATTGTCCTGCCAATTCCAAATTGGATAATTCACAATCGGCATAGCCGACAATTCAAAACTCAAAACTCAAAATTCAAAATTGCTTCAGCGTTTCGATGAAGCATAATAGTTCATCAAGCATCCGTCTGCCAATATCTGACGCTCATTATCTGTGAGGTTCTGGAAGAAGAGGTGGATAGGCTGTACACCATTCTTGGTGATTACCTTTGCGTCAATCTCTTCCTTACCAGAAATGATAGCCTCGCGTATGCCAGGGATAAACACCTTATCACCAGGTTCGAAGTTGAACTCTACATCCTTGCCAATAGTGAATGGAACAATACCCCAGTTGATACAGTTAGAACGATAACGCTTTGTAGCATACTCGTAGCAGATATTAGCATCGCCACCAAGAACCTTTTGGCAACTTGCAGCCTGCTCACGTGCAGAACCATCGCCAGGACGGTTAGCAAATACGCATGAGCCGAATGATGTATTCTCTGCAGTAGCACCAACAGCCTTAAGAGCCTCAGCAATATTGTCGCTTATATTGCCTTCGCGACGAGCGAGGTCCTGCTTCTGTATTTCCTTGCTCAAACCAACATACTCAGGTACGCGGCGAGATAGAGCAAACTCAGAAAGCTTCAATGGGTTAGAACGATATGAACTTGTTTCGCCTGAAGGTATAAGCTCATCTGTAGTTGTAACAGGATCGTGGATAACGGCAGCAAGCTCTACAAGCATGTTCTCTGCCATTGGATACATCTTAGGCCAGTCCTTGATGTTAGGACCATATCGAAGCTCTGTCTCTGGCTTAGCCTTGCCAAATCCATTGTATACACGACACTTGTATATCTTGTCGTCATACTGATATGGCTTGTGTGTATTCTCGTACTCAACGTCTGTAGCTGCTGTTATGATACCACCATTAGCTGCAGTGGCAGCAATAGAGCGTGCATCCATAAGCGCTACTAATGACAACTGACCCTGACCAGGCTTAGAACCTTCGCGGTTAGGGAAGTTACGTGTTGTATGACGTATACTTAGACCATTGTTTGAAGGAACATCGCCTGCACCAAAGCAAGGACCACAGAAAGCTGGCTTCATTGTAATACCTGCCTCCATAAGGTCGGCTGTTATGCCCTCACGAGTTACGGCCATAGATACAGGAGTTGACTGTGGATAAGCCGAAGCCGTGAAGTAGTCGTTGCCTATGCTCTTACCTTTTATAATAGAAGCTGCCTCTGCAAGGTTGTCGTATGTACCACCCGAGCATCCGGCAATAATGCCTTGGTCGGCCCGAACCTTACCGTCAACAATCTTGTCAAGAAGATGAACGTCAACCTTATCGCCAAAACGTTTCTTTGCATCTTCCTCTATGCGTGTGAGGATACCTACTGGATCGGCCTGAAGTTCGTGAATGGTAACAGCGTTAGACGGATGGAACGGCAATGCTATCATAGCCTCCTGTGAAGAGAGGTCAATACGAATCATCATATCGTAATAAGCCACATCGCCTGGTTTTAATTCGCGATAGTCCTGTGGACGCTCGTGTATCTCGTAATGGTGCTTTACCTCCTCATCGGTTACCCATATAGAGCTCAAGCAAGTGGTCTCTGTTGTCATGATATCAATACCGTTACGGAAGTCGATAGGCAGATTCTTAACACCAGGTCCAGCAAACTCGAGTACCTTATTCTTCACAACACCACTCTCGAATGTAGCCTTAACAAGCGAAATGGCAACGTCGTGCGGACCAATACCCTTCTTAGGCTTGCCCTCGAGCCATACAAGCACAACTTCAGGAGCATTGATATCCCATGTGTTTTTAAGCAGCTGCTTAACAAGCTCGCCGCCACCTTCGCCCACACCCATATTACCAAGTGAGCCATAGCGTGTATGTGAGTCGGAACCGAGAATCATGTTACCGCATTTAACCATCATCTCACGAGCATACTGGTGGATTACTGCTTGGTTGGCAGGAACGTATATACCACCATACTTCTTGGCAGCAGACAGGCCAAATACGTGGTCGTCTTCGTTGATAGTTCCACCTACAGCACATAGAGAGTTGTGGCAGTTGGTCATAGCATAAGGCAACGGGAACTCTGTCAAGCCACTTGCGCGTGCTGTCTGAATGATACCTACGTAGGTGATATCGTGCGACATCATCGCGTCAAAGCGGATGCGCATCTTCTTACCCTTTGCTCCGTCAACATCATGCGAGCGCAGAATGCCGTATGTGATAGTGTTCTCGCGAGCCTCATCTGGGTTCATGCCCTGATACTCGTCGCGGATTTCTGTACCGTTTAGGAGATAGACTCCATGATTAATGAGTTCAACCATAATGTCAATGTTTTTAGTTTTCGAAGAATAAAGGTACTAATTTTTATTTGTTAGTAATATAGATTGTTTCAAAATCTTGCAAATTTGTGTCTTTTATTGATACATTTAGTATATTTTATGAAATTATTTTACTGTTTGCGCACAACACAAGACAAAAAGACAACGAGCGACAACATATCAGCACTACCTCCAGGAGATATGTTACGATGTATATAGTCGGTGTTCATAGCCTGTAATGCCGCCTCAAAATTTACTATATTTCGAGATGTATCAAGCATTTGCCTGGCTTCTGTCTTTACCTCTTGCATTGTTTCCATTGATGTACGGTATACGATGTTAGTATCGTCAAGGTCGCACATTATTCGCAGCAATGTCTTGTGCAGAGCATAGTTGTCGCCCTCTGCTATGCGGTCAATGTAGAAAGGCAGCCATGCCTTGAACAGTTGCGTATAACCTTCGCGGGCATTGTCAAGTGCGCCTTTCAGTATGTTGTTTGCCTTAGCCTTGCTACCATGAGTTCCGTTTGTATCGGGAAATAGACGGGCAAGCGAAGCTATTGAGTTGCTTAAGGATCGAATTTGTTTGCTGTTTACGTCATTGTATGCCATAGTGCCACATCCCTCAGCTTGTGTGATACGGCAGAATGCCTCACCTGCTAAGGCAACTGCAGCAAGACCAATAGAGAATAGTGCACCTTTGTGGGTGTTCACTCCACCTGTAGCCTTAAACATTTCTCGTTCTGCCTCAATGCCAATATGCACTATCTCGTCATGACATGGCTGTTTGTCGGTAAAGCCAAGTTTGGCAAGACGCACAAAATAGGGATGAAGTGCCTTTATGCTGCGTTGCATCAATGCATGATCCATATCGCAATGAGCACCATTATCATTGCGGTCTACTAGTCCTGGCTTGGGAGTAGTGTCTAGCTCGGCTTGCAATGCCATCGATGCGAGATGTCCTATTATATAAGGTATAGTGGTAGGTGGCACAAGCTGTATAGCGTCCCATAAACAACCTTCCATCATAGCCTTGCGCACACGCGATGCACTGATTGCACTTCCTTCCTGTTGTTTTCGTTGTATCTCGTGCACATGTTCCTCTCCAAGTTGCTGATGCATAAGCTCGTTATATCGTCGGGTAAGAGGATCGGTAGGTTCGCTGCCGAAGAACCTTATTGTAGCGCCAAGAGCTGGAGCAATACGGCGACGATATAGGTCGAGGTCGAGAATAATCTGCGTATCAGTTGCATCAGAGAGTTGTTTCAGGAAATAAGTCGGGAATGTTGCCGCGCTAACAGCGTAGTCGCTTCCGTCAACAACAACAACATTCCCTATATCCCTAACGCCTTGGCTCACCATCGCCTTGCGTTCGTTGTACGAGAACATGGAGCAGTCTTCCCTGACGACTACAACATACAATCTTTCAACCAACTCTGACGACTGCTCAACAAGGAAGCGATGTCCCAAAGTGAAAGGGTTTGCGTTCATTACTATTACACCTATCGGTTTCCGAGCATTCGAAACAACTGATTCGTCATTCTTTAACTCTTCACTCTTCACTCTTAACTCTTCACTCTTCACTCTTAACTCTTCACTATACTTTTCTATTCCTCCTACACCTGTCTCCATCAATATAGCATTTGGAGATTCGGCAATAAGCCGGAACGACAAGCTCTCAAAGAGTTGGCGGTTATTAGGTTTGGTGTACAGTTTCACACACTGGCAACCTTCAGCATTAGCTTTGGCTATCAGATGAGAAACAATGACATTAGCCACAGCTTCTCCCTTATGTCCATCAGCCACAGCAACACATTTTATCACACTACCCTTCAATCCGCCACCCGCAATCATCTCATCAGACGATTCATCAACAATGGCGGCATAGTAGTCTACGTCGTCATACCGCAACCCATTAGTCTGTAGAAACATCTCTATCTGACGTCGTTGGCGGGGTATAGTTGGGTGAAGTTCGAGTATATTCAAGGTTTTAATTACTTTTTATTCAATGCTTTTGCCATAACGGAACATATCATCTAAAATGTTTTCGTCCATTCAAGGCATTTTGTGCATATTATGAACATGTTTTCGCCCATTCAAGACATTTTGTGCATATTATGAAATAATGCGGGCTGAAAGCCCAATTTGCGCCTAGCCCAGGGCAACGCCCTGGGTAGAACGTTTGTATTCCCCTACGCCCTGAAAGGGCAAAAGCGTTTTAATCTTTAAACACATATCGTTCATCATATTCTATATTATATGAAATAAGAAACGCCTTATACTCATCGGCAAACGAAACTCTTTTGTGATGCTCGCGCTGTCCTTTGATATATTCTAGGGTTTTACTAACAACCGATTGACTCACCGAAAAAGCCCCATATCCACCTTGCCATGCAAACATATGATATTTTGGCGATATCGACTTTATCCATCGGCTGCTATTGCGTTTTATTTCTTCTACCACATACGATAGTGTTACATCCTTTGAAAGAAGGAACAATACATGTACATGGTCTTCCACGCCACCAACCTGTATATCCACACATCCCGTATTATTAACGAGCTGACCTATGTATGAATGGATGCGATCTATATCACCATCTTGAATCTTAGGACTCGTTGTTTTGACGTGGAAGATTAGATGTATGTATGTCTTACATAATGACTGTGGCATATTTTTACGCTTTTGCCCTTTCAGAGCGTATTATTGATTTTTACTCATATACCCAGGGCGTTGCCCTGGGCTAGGCGCTGATGCCCCTTCGGGGCGTATTGACAACTATCGCTTACACGCTATAACCTTCGTGACGTATTGACAACTATCGCATACACGCTATAACCTTCGGGGCATATTGTCAACTATCGCATACACGCTATACCATTTGGAATGTATTGTCAGATATTTGCTTGGTATTCATCCACCATTGCATTTATTCTCTCCCATATCTCCTCTTGCGTGTGCCACCTCATCCTCATGCAATATCTTGCTTCGCGGTCGCACACAAGGCAGCGACGTGGGCTGCTCCCTACTCTATCTCTTGATACCGGCACACCATCCTTGTCTATGATGTCGATATCGAAGAGTCTACCTAAGGGGTGAGAGTCTTCTATCTGTACAGCAATGCGCTTGGCTTCGAGCAACGGCAAGTCGGTAATGAGATAGGCTTCGTAGCCGGTTTCGAGGTCGCGCTCTATCAAACGTCCACCAAACCTAATTCCTAATTCGTCATTCCTAACTCCTAATTCGTAACTCTCAATCATCTGCTCCACCGCAGCATGAGCCACGATAAGCGACTGCTGGTTACGCTTCACGCTTCCTGGCATAACGACAGTAAGGCACACCAGTGTCTTTCCCGAATGTTCAGCCAGCAACTGTTGTTGCATAGCATGGCGTGAGTCGCGACTCGCCAGAAGTTCGTTAAGCGTAACCATTGAATGAATTTTGAATTTTGAGTTTTGAGTTTTGAATTGTTGCCTTTGGCAATTTTGAGTTTTGAATTGTGCGCTTCGCGCATTTTGAGTTGTGAATTCTTAATTCCTAATTGAATAATTCCTAATCGGCGCAGCCGACAATTCCTAATTCAAAACTCAAAATTCAAAACTCAAAATTCCTAATTCCTAATGTTCTTTATAACATCCAGCACCGAGCCATCTCTGCCAAGCACAACACCAACTACCTTGTCGCCGAACGGCAATGGAGCTGGAGTGCCAATGATAGATAAAGCACGGTCGCGCAGATCCTCAAGACTTACAAGCTTCAAGCCAGCTGCACGCATACGCTCAGCTATCTCTGGACGAGACGGATTAACGGCAATGCCATACTCTGTTACAACAACGTCTACCGATTTGCCCGGAGTGATAAGTGTTGTTACCTCATTCACAATGCAAGGAATTCTGCCACGAAGCAACGGACATACAATAATGCTGAGAGCAGAGTCTTCGGCTGTATCGGGATGACCACCAACAGCACCACGGATGATACCGTCGCTACCAACAAGAACATTAACGTTGAAGTTGACGTCAACCTCAAGAGCCGACAATATAACAATGTCGAGATAATGCGTAGCAGAGCCCTGCTCCATAGCACTTGCATACTCGTATGCGGCAACCTCCTTATGTTTAGGGTCGTTCTTTAACGACTCGGCTGCCACCTTATCAAACGATTGCACATCAATCAATCGGTCGATAAGACCCTCCTCATGCATCTTAACCATGTGGGCAGTAATGCCACCAAGTGCAAACGAAGCAGTTATACCCTGGTCTATCATACTCTGACGGATATACTTAACAGCAGCTAACGACGCGCCACCCGTACCTGTCTGGATAGAGAAACCTTGACGGAAGTAGCCACTGGCAAGAATAACCTTGGCAGCTTGCTTGGCAAGCAATATATCGCGAGGGTTCTTTGTATCGCGTATAGCACCCGAGGCTATCTTAGAAGAGTCGCCTACAGAGTCAACCTCAACTACGAAGTCGACATCATGCTCCGATATAGCGTTAGGTGTGTTAGGATAAGGCACGAGGTCGTCAGTCAATATCACCACCTTATCTGCATAACGTGCGTCAGGCAGAGCATATCCCAACGAGCCACATATACTCTTGGCATTCTCCGAACGCGAATAGCCACAAGCATTGCCCAATGTATCGCAAGACGACGCGCCAAGGAAAGCTACATCAATATGCAACTCGCCTGATGCAATAGCAGCACCGCGGTTGCCATGCGAACGGAATATTACAGGCTTCTCCATCAACCCATGAGAAATCTCGTTAGCCAGTTCGCCACGCAGTCCAGATGTTGACACCTGCGTGATAACACCATTCTTTATATGCTGGATAAGCGGAGCATGCACATCCTGCAAACTTGAAGCTGCAAGATGCAAATCCTTAAAGCCCATTGCAGCCAACTTGTCTACAACCATATTTACCACCTTATCGCCACCACGGAAGTGGTGATGGAAAGATATAGTCATACCGTCGCGCAAACCTGAACGGCGAATAGCCTCCTCAAGTGTTACAAGCTTCGGACTCTTCTGCTGAAGTTCCATACGTGGAGTAACCTCCTTAAGGTCGTGCTCTACATTATTATATACCTTTTTTCCCATAGCCTCAGCCACCTGCGAGGCAATGGCAAGTCTTTCTTTCAGTGTGCTCATACCAAGTCCTCCTCTTTAATTACGCCCGATGCCAAAGCAAGATCAATAACACGCTGTGCACGTATAACCACTGGGCGGTCTACCATTTTACCGTTTACTGCAATTACACCCGAGCCCTTACGCTCGGCTTCTTTAATGGCGGCAATAACAGCAAGCGCCTTGTCGATAGCCTTCTGCGTAGGTGTAAACACCTCGTTTATAATCTCAATCTGCCTTGGATTGATAATCGACTTGCCGTCAAAGCCCAACTGATGTATAAGCTCTACCTCCTTGCGGAATGTATCCATATCGTTAAGGTTGCTATATACAGTATCGAGTGCATCTATGCCTGCAGCACGTGCGGCAACAACGATAGTCTGGCGAGCCATAAGCAACTCCATACCTTCAGGCGAACGTTGTGTCTTCAGATTGGCACAATAATCCTCAGCGCCAAGGGCAATACCCATCATACGCTTCGAGGCTGTGGCAATGGCATAAGCATTTACAACGCCAAGCGTACTCTCTATAGCTGCCATAATCTGTGTACGTCCAAGGCATCCAAGCTCACGTTCCACCTTCTCAATTTCGTCTTCTACCTCAACCACCTCTTCGGCTGTCTCGGTCTTAGGCATACGTATAACATGTACGCCAGCCTTGACAACAGCCTCGATGTCCTTTTTGCCGTATGGAGTAGATAGCGGATTGATGCGAACCACCATTTCTGTATTGCCGTAGTCAATCGACTTCAGCGCATTGTATACAAGCAGGCGTGCTGTGTCCTTCTCTGCCATGGTAACCGAATCCTCAAGATCGAGCATGATAGAGTCGGGGCTATATATATAAGCGTCCTGCATCATGCCAGGATTGTTGCCTGGCACGAACATCATTGTTCTTCTTAATCGTTTCATCTGTTGTGGAATTTTTAGTTAAAAATACAAGCTTTACGTCGTCAAAGCATGTTTAATAAGCCTAACATCGGCCAAGCTGTCAAAGAAGCCCAATACCGACAAGGCAAGCAGAAGACAAGAAGGGTTATATATATTATTCCTTCCAAACGTCCTTACCAGTAGCTCTCACTGCAGCTGCAGTAGTGCGTGCGCGTATGGTGCAATCAAGGGCACCCTTGTCAGTAGCATGCACGTCAGCCTTGGTGATGCCAAGCCCTGTAAGGGTTTCACGTATCACCTCACGTATTTGGTCGCCAAACTGGAAGGCCACCGAACTTTGTAGTTGGATGTCAAGCCCCTCATGGTCTGCAGGGGCAATTTGAATCATAATGTCGCCAGATTCCATTGTTCCGGCTGTAGCTTGTTTTAGTTCCATAGGTCAACGGATTTTCAGTGGTTAGTTTTCACGGGGTAAAGATACAACTTTTATGTGACACCGCAAGCGTTTTAGCGAAAATTAATTGTATATCACAGACATTTAGATATTCACCACATAATAAAACTTGCCTATTCAAATAATAAACGCTATCTTTGCGAAAAATTTCGTAACGAAAATTTTCGCAATATGAACAACCCATTCAAATTCGGTTCGGTTGTTGACGAGCCTTACTTCACCGACCGCACCAACGAATTAGCCTACATCAAACATTCTATGAACAGTACAAACCATATTGTACTGATAAGTCCGCGACGCTTTGGCAAGACTTCGCTCGTAAAGAAAGCCATTAAGGAAATCAACCGTCCAAGCATCTTCATCAACCTGCAAATGGCTGTGAGCGTTGAAAATCTCGCCTCGTTGCTACTCAAAGAGATATTCAAGTTGCGCCCATTCGAGAAGGTTAAGCATCTTATGACGCACTTCCGTATTATACCAACCATTTCCACAAACCCATTCAGCGATGCCGTGGACGTGTCGTTTCAGCCGAGCCTCGACTCTACTGCAATATTGGAGGACGCATTGGCACTATTAGAGAAGGTAAGCTCGCCTACCAACCGCATCATCACTGTGTTCGACGAGTTTCAAGAGATTATGGGCATTGAGAAGGGTCTCGACAAACGGCTACGTGCGATAATGCAAGAACAACAGAACATCAACTACATATTTCTTGGTAGCCAAGAGTCGATGATGACCCAAATCTTCGAACGAAAAAAGTCTCCATTCTATCATTTCGGTATGTTGATGCACCTGGACAAGATTCCATACGACGACTTTATGCAATACATCACCCAACGCCTACCGCTCAAAGACAGCACGCAGACTAATGATATTGCCAAGGACATACTCGACACCACACTATGCCATCCATATTTCACACAGCAACTCGCATCTCAAGTATGGGAGATTCTAACCTACTCGGATGTGAAAGAAAACATCGTGAAGGAGGCTGTTGAGCAACTAACAATAATACACGACCTTGACTTCGAACGCCTATGGATGAATTTCAACAAAACCGACAAATACATCATGCTTAACCTCGCCCACAAAAAGCAACCGTCGTCCACACGCTCGTTGCCAACAAGCACCATCTACAGCAGTGTGAAACGCCTTATGCAAATGGGATATATAATAAAGATAAACGAATACGAAATAGAGGACCCTTTCTTCAGAAACTGGCTTATTAAAAAACAAGGATAATTGTATTTGCACCTATATTC
>ERZ1026848.1741-NODE-1741-length-11471-cov-15.143483_pt1 | contig 11471 bp, 15 predicted proteins | sample MGYA00380154_ERZ1026848 | MGnify/ENA primary metagenome ERZ1026848 (study PRJEB33269, sample SAMEA4719790) | human gut metagenome | biome: human-associated habitat; feature: organic feature; material: feces | place: Cameroon | collected 2013-10 ...
CCAGATACAGCGGTTTTCTTGCCCTCTATGTCCATTATCTCTATCTGCTGGGCAAAATCGAAAAGCGGCAGTATGATAGTGTTGAAGTCAACAATATAATCCTCAAAGACGGGTACTATCTTGAAACCAACGGCGCAACGGCAGCCCAAAAAGGTGCGAATAATGAGCCATCGACCTATGTCGCATGGTATAAGGACGGCGTTTTGACGCTGAAAGACTATAACGGAAAAGGCATTGAGACGCAAGGCGTCGCCGCAGGCGAGCTTACCGTCAAGCTGATCGGAACGAACTCCATCAATAACGGTAGCCTTGTAAGTGATAATGGAGGTGACATCACCGTTACATCTGACAGCAGTGGCACACTCTCTATTAGCAAAACAACAAGCGGCTCCAATCCCGCAATCGGTATCGAGACCGGCTTATCTGGCAGCTATACCGCCGGCAATGTGACGATCACGGGCAGTGCCAAAGTGAAGATCGACATGACGCACAATGGCATGAGCACCTACGAGAAAGCCTACGGCATTTACGCGAAGGAAAACATCACCATCTCCGGAGATGCCTCCGTGGACATCACCTGCGCTACGCCGAGCAATACGGGAGGCGGCGACTACTGCAACGGTCTGTATGCAGATAAAAAGGTGACCATCGACACCAACGGTACGATTAAGATCGACGTGAGAAAGGCCGGTAAGGATGAAGGATACAGCTTCGGTATTTATTCTATGGGAACTGCGACCTTGAGCAAGGTCGGCGAGATGGAGGTACAGTGGAAAAGCCACGCCACCCATTCAAATTTCCCCGGCGGTGCCGTCTACAAAAAAGGAACGAGCCTCAGCGACAAAGACTACGCAATCAATGAGGATGAGACTAACTGCTACGCCTCTTACCGCAAGGGCACACCCTATACGGTGACGGTCGAAAACGGCACGCTCGCCGGTCCCGGTGTCGTCTCCCATGCAAATAACACCGGAAACTTCCTTGCGGGCGACACGGTGGAAATCAAGCCCAGTGTAATGAAAGGTAAAAGCGGTGAGGTCATTCCCTTCCAGAAGTGGACTTCTGAACAAGTGACGTTCACCGACCCGACCGCGGAGAACAATTCCTTCAACGTTCCCGCCAAGAACGTCACCGTGACGGCGAAGCACAGCCCCTTTGTCGGAACGCCGACCTTTACGCCCAAGGGCACGACCGGCACCGAAGGAACACTCACTTTCACAACGAAGGTAACGCTGTATGACGGAAATGAGTCTTTCGCACTGGTGAAGGAGGCGGAAGTGGACGACACGACTAAATACAAGTCTATCAATCCATCGACGACCTCCCCGAGCAGCCCGTATGAGTACAGTGATACGGTAAACTTCAATAACTTTCTGGCAGGCAATTACTATGTCGCCGAAAAGCTGAATGGCGCATGGTATCTGAGCGAGAAGTTCACGGTGGACTACAACGCCGCGCCTGCGACGCTGGACAGCATCGCTGTGAAGAACGCGCCGAACAAGACGGTCTATAACGCCGGCGATAGCTTCGACGCAACCGGCATGGTCATCGAGGCGACGTACAGCGACAGCACCAAGAAGGACGTCACCGGCTACACCTACGCTCCGACCGGCGCGCTGACGACCGCTAATACCACCATCAGCATCAGCTACACCGAGGGCAGCGAGACTAAGACCTGCACGCAGAGCATCACGGTCAACGCCGTCACGCCTCCTGCGCCTGCGACTCTGACGGGCATCTCTGTGAAGACCGCGCCCACCAAGTTGACCTACAACGAGGGCGAGAGCTTCGACAAGACCGGCATGGTCATCGAGGCAACGTACAACGACGGCAGCACGAAGGACGTCACCGGCTATGGCCGTAAGCAAAACCCGCAGCGGCAGAGAAACGGCAAAAGGCCTCCTGACTGCTTGTGTGGCCGCTGCGGGAATGATCCAACATCATGTCCGCTTCTGGCACAGTGCGAGCAGGGAAAGGAGTGCAACTGAATGTTTGAAAGTTACGATGATGTGCTAACAGTCGAAGAGGCCTGCGAAGCATTGAAGATCGGATACAACGCGATGTATGAGTTGCTAAACGCAGGTAAGCTTAGAGGTTATAGGAATGGCAGAGTATGGAGAATTCCAAAGGCCGCGCTGGTAGAGTACATTCAAAGCAGCTCCAAACTAAAATGACAAAGGTGCAGGGAAAAATCCCTGCACCTTCTTTTTTATAATATTTTTCAAGAGTGACATTTGCTGTCTACCCTGTTTGCTACAATATAGACAAATACGGGTCGAGCTTACTCATCGTCAAACATTAAAAACTTGTGCGGCGGAACATCGAGTGCTGCGGCGATATCAAACAGTGTATCGAGCGAAATGGCCTTATTGATATTCGGCGCTTCGACGTGGCCGATGAACGCGGCAGATACACCGATCTGCTCGGCGAGCATTTCCTGTGTCAGTCCGCGCAGTTTACGGTAGTATGATATTTTCAAGCCGAGTTGCAGATACTTGTCAGCATAGATATCTTTCATCGCAATTCATCTCCTGCCATTATGTTAGCGGAGAGAGACAATATTTGACATGACTGTATAGTTATATTATTATATTTATCAGATATAAATATGTGTTTTGCAGTACATGATCTGGGAGGACATCATGGAACAGAACGGTGTTAAATCAGCTCGCTTACTTGAAATCTACTCCCGCTTGAGTGAGGGAGCTGTTTTGAAGAAATCAGAATTGGCGCAGGATTTTCATGTCACGCAGAGAAGCATTCAGCGTGACATTGAGGACTTGCGCTGCTTTTTCGCCGAACGGCATTTAGAACAAGATGTCATTTATGACACCAAGCTGCGCGGCTATCGGCTGATACAGGCCACACCGAAAGGACTGAGCAACAGCGAGATCCTTGCGGTCTGCAAGATTCTGCTGGAAAGCCGCTCCATGCGGAAAGACGAAATGCTTCCGATCCTTGATAAACTGATCTGCTGTGCTGTACCGGAATCGAGTCAAAAGGCGGTCAAGGCATTGATTGCAAATGAGGAACTGCATTATGTAGAGCCGCACCACAACCGTCCAATTCTGGATGGACTGTGGGAGATCGGGCAGGCAATCAAAAATCAGCAAATTATAGAGATCGAATATGAACGCATGAAAGAGCCTCGGTTGGTCCGCCGCCGGGTACAGCCGGTCGGAATCATGTTTTCAGAGTATTACTTTTATCTGACTGCCTTTTTGGAAGACAAGACAGATTTTGAGAATCCCGACGACCTGTTCCCGACCATTTATCGTATCGACCGCATTCACACCTTCAAGGTGATGGACGAGCACTTCCGTATACCGTACACCAGTCGCTTTGAAGAAGGTGAATTCCGCAAGCGCATTCAGTTCATGTATGGTGGGAAGCTGGAGCGTGTGAAGTTCCGCTACAGCGGGCCATCCATCGAAGCGGTGCTGGACCGTCTTCCAACAGCGCGCATTCTCTCGCAGGATGAAAACGGCTGGACGGTAGAAGCCGAAGCGTTCGGCAAAGGAATTGAAATGTGGCTGAGAAGTCAGGGAGACTTTATTGAGGCTACAATTTAGGGGGGAAATTTAGTTATGAAATATCGAATTGGGTCCTTCAATCTGCACAGATTTGGAGACGACCCGAATAAAGACTTGGACAAAATTGCGGAGATCATTCTTGGCGAAGACTTGGATGTTGTAGCATTCCAAGAGGTTTTCGGGAGAGGTGTCGGTACGAGAAGGCTGCTCGAAGAGTATGTTAGACATCGATTCTATAAATGGGATATAAGATGCTCGAAAGAAAACGGTGATTTCAGTGGGAGCGGCGAGGGATACGCCTATATATGGAATACGAGAAAATTTAAGCTTCCAGAGAGCGGGCTGGCGGGCGACTTGCGATTTGAACCAAAAGTTATCGATGACATGCCTGGCAGTTGCGGCGTGTTTTTCAGGCCTCCCTACTACATACGCCTGCTACCGTGTCATGGCGGATTTTTTGAACTGCGCTTGATCAATATTCATATTTTTCATGGCGATAGTATCGCTCATTTCCGAGATGAGACGCATGACCTCCTGCCTCGCGCTCTCCGTTTTCTTGCTGGTCATTGTAAATTTCCTCCTTGTTTTCTCGGTGGGAGGTCGGTATAATACCGATACCGGCCTCCCTGTGGTGGTTGGTTGTGGCTCCGTGTCTTGCTTTGGTCGGCTGGGACATGGAGCCTTTCTCATGCGATGCAGAACCGGCGGGCCGTGGTGGTCTTTGTGAACTGCTGTGCGAGGTCAGGAAGAGCCTTTTTCAATGCGTTGGCATCCAAGCGAGAGGAAGTCACGGCCTTATAGGTCACCTTCCAATCGGTACCATTGATGGTGTCCACGCCCTCGGTGTCCATGTGGGCTTTGATGCTGTCCTGAATGGCCTCCATTTCCGCGGCCAGCTCGTCGGCCATGCGGCGAAGCTCGCGCAGCTCCTTGATCTTGCTGTCCATTTCATTGATGCTCATTGTTTTATCCTCCTTAATTTGCGGGTGAGATCGGCAACTGGCGGCTCTGAGTATCTATCCCGTTGGGAATTTCTTTCAAGCTTCTCCGTTCCTGCTCTTACGGTGTCGCGTTGGCTATCGACCTTCGCTCGATCTCTTGTCCCTTGCTGTGGTCTTAGTATAGTATATAGCAAGCATATATTCAATAGACGGATACACCAAATATATAGCAAGCATATTGTACAATGTGTATATAGCATACATATATAGTGATGTGATATACTACTCTGTGTTAGGAGGTGGCGCATGGGCGATAAGTACACAGATGCGCAGAAAAAAGCATCAATTAAGTATTTAAAAGAAAAAACAGACAGCATACAGATCCGAGTGCCAAAGGGGACGAAGGATAGATGGCGTGTTGCCGCCACAGAACGCGGAAAATCACTTAATCAATTTATTGCTGAGGCCGTTGAAAAAGAAATTACGGAATAGCACAGAAAGCCCACAGGAGCGCTCCTGTGGGCTTTACTATGTATTGAGATAGAATAAGTGGCACTATATACTTCACGCACCCAGATACTTTACAGTGCGATCTCACTTGTGCCCAGCCCCAGTGAAAAAATTTCGTTCGGCATTGTAAAATAGTTTTTGCTGGGAAATTGATTCATGGTCTGTCCTCCTATTCGTCGGGGTGGAAGAGTTGAATGAACTCCTTTGCGGAATGGACAACGCCCAATTCCTTGAGCTGCTGATAGCGGATCAGGTCGCAGAGGGTACGCAGACTGATCTCCGCGTATTCCAGCAGCTTATCGGTCGCCAGCATGGGGGATCGTGTTGGTCGGGGCTATTCCTCTTGCCCTGCTTGGCGTGTGGAATGCTGAGGTCTTGCTGCAGCTTGCCGGGGTGCATGAGGCCCTGATCGGCGATGCCGCCTCCTATCTTCGTATTTACTTCTCGGCCTCCATTGCGGTGCTTGGATATGGCATCAACGACGGTATTTTAAGAGGACTGGGCGACAGCAGGGCTTCGCTGCTTTTCCTGTCGCTCTCTTGCCTGATAAATGTGGGGTTGGATATCCTGCTTGTTGCAGGAATGCAGCTTGGTGTGGTCGGCGTAGCGATAGCCACTGTACTTGCAGAGCTCGCGGCGTGTATTTTGAGCACGGGATACATATTCAGAAACTATATCGGGAAAGTGCAGAGCAGCAGGGCACGTTGGCATACCGTGAAAAATATTTGCGCGATAGGTCTTCCGCTCGGCCTGAAGCAAATGCTTTTTGCAGCCGGAGTCATCATGGTTCAAATGGTAATCAATCGCTGCGAACCATCTTTCATTGCGGGCTTTAACGCGGCAAGCAAGATCGATATGTTCGCCGCGCTGCCCATCCAGAGCTTCTCCGTTGCGATGATGACCTTTATTGGGCAGAACATTGGGGCGCGAAAGGAGGATCGGATCTACATAGGCATTAAAGAGGCTCTGAAGCTGTCGCTTATGGTGGATGTGGTGTTGGTCGTGCTGATCATGACCTTTGCGCCGCAGCTGCTGAGGTTGTTTAATTCCGATCCATCGGTGATTGCCGGCGGTCTGGCATATCTTTACCGCATCATGCCATTCTATGTCATTTATACAGTCACATCTCTGATCCAATCTGTTCTGAATGGATTGGGAAATGTCTTAGTGTCGACCCTGATTATGTCTGGTGCGCAATGGTTGGGCAGAGTTCCGGCGGCATGGCTGCTTTACAAGCTGTGTAGCCCGGAAAACATCTATTTTTGCTATGGTATCGGTTGGATTATTGAACTGAGTTGCTTAGTTGCGTACATAGTGATAGGACTTTATGGAAAGCGACTGAAGAGCAAGTTGGGGGAGGCGAAGCGCTAACCCGGGGTGGAGAAAAAAGCCGGGCTGGTAACGCAGTTACACAGCTCGGGAAACTCGAAAACGATATTGCTGTTGAACGGAGGCGATGACTCTGCCTAAGATGATTGTTGCAATCTACTGATTTGCGGTATTTCTTGTTGTAAAGCGAGGGTGAAGTTGTGGTCGTACTTTTTGCTTATAGAGGTGCGATTTTGGAACGAAAAGCATGACGGCGATGGCTTCAATTTGCTGCTTCATTTTTCGAAAAAACCGTGGCATACTGCCTATGCCGCGAGCGAAGCTGCGGAGGATGAAGAAACCGTGACGCTCAAGTGGGCGAACGCCAACTGGTCGAAGGCGGCGAAGGTCAAGGTGTTCTTCCTTGACGCGGACCGCAAGCCCGTCGCCGAAGCGGTGACGGCGCTGATCAAGGGCAAAAACCAGAAAAACTGAGCGGCTACAGCACAAGAATGAAAAAGGGAGCGCATCGGGCCTTGCCCGATGCGCTCCCTTTTAGCGCGTTTCTTACTTTTTCAGAAAATACATGTTGATCTCGGCGCGGGCGATCAGCGCGCCGGTGTCGTCGGTGATATTGACCTCGAAAAAGCCGATGTGACCGCCGACCCTGACCGGTCGGCCGACGGCGGTGAGCGCTTTGGACTGCACCGTCGAGCGCAGATAGTTGATCGAGCCGTTCAGCGTGACGTTGTGCTGGCCGTAGTTGATGCGCGCGAACGCGCCCGCGGCGGTGTCAGCCATCGCGTAGAGAAAGCCGCCGTGCACGCCGCCCCAGATGTTGGAATTTTCCGGCGTGACGTCGGCGGTCAGCACGCTTTTTTCCTCGTCGACCGAAACGACGCGGATGCCGTTGTGACGGATAAAGCCGCTGTGCTCGCTCGAAAGCATTTCCTGATAATTTTTGACCATGGCGCTTTTGCCTCCTTTTGGCGCGGAATGTTATACGAAACCAAGCATAGCAGAATCGCGCCGGAGGCGCAACAGAAAAATGCGCCGCGCCGCGAAACGGCAAGATTTGAGGTCGCTTTCCGCTTCGGAACGATTTACAAGCGGCGAAAATTCTGCTACATTAAAAGCGATTCGAACCAAGGGAGACTGTTTTTTATGAACGACTATCAGACTAAATTTGTTACGTCGGAGCAGGCTGTCAAGCCTGTGCAGTCCGGCGACTGGGTGGACTACGGCTTCGGTGCGGGTTTTCCCGAGCTTTTGGACAAGGCCCTCGCCGCGCGCAAGGGTGAAGTGAAGGACGTCAAGGTCCGCGGCGGTCTTGTGATCCGCCCGCGCATCGAGGTTGTCGAAGCAGACCCCGAGCAGGAGAGTTTCAGCTATTACAGCTGGCACGTCGGCGATTATGAGCGCAAGCTCCAGAAGAATGGCCTTGTGAAATTCATGCCCGTCATGCTGCGCTCGTTGCCGTACCTCTATCGCGACAAGCACATCCGCTGCGATGTGGCGTTTGTTCCCGTCTCCAAGCCCGACGAGAACGGCTACTGCGGCCTCGGCATTTCGAACTATGCCTGGCGCACGATCTTTGAGAGCGCCCGCACCGTGATCTTCGAGATCAACGAGCACTATCCCAAGCTCCAGGGCGTGGACGGCTCGCACCGTGTGCACCTGTCCGAAGCGGACTACATCGTCGAGGGCGAGCATGAGCCGCTGCCCGTGCGCTCCTACCGCGCGCCCAGCGAGACCGATATCGCCATCGCCAAGATCGTGGTGAATGAGATCCCCGACGGCGCGGTGCTGTCGCTCGGCGTGGGCGGCGTGCCCTACACGGTCGCCAAGATGCTCGCCGAGTCCGACAAGAAGGACCTCGGCTGCCACACCGGCACCATTTCCGATGCGTTCCTTGAGCTCTACCAGGCGGGCAAGCTGACGAACGCGCACAAGGAGCTCGACACCGGCCTTTCCGCGTGGAACCTCGCGATGGGCTCTCAGGAGCTCTATGACTGGCTCGACGCCGAACCCCAGCTCTTCCACCCGGGCGATCTCGATTACATCCACTCCGTCGAGCGCATCTCAAAGTTCAGCAACGTCATCAGCATCAACGGCGGCGTGCAGCTCGACCTCATGGGTCAGGAGAACGCCGAGAGCACCGGCACGCGCCAGCTCTCCGGCGTCGGCGGCCAGATGGACTTCCTCGAGGGGGCGTACCGCTCCAAGGGCGGCAAGGGCTTCATCTGCATCAACTCTTCCCGTGTGACAAAGGACGGCGAGCGCAAGAGCAATATCCTTGCCACCATCCCCGGCGGCAGCACGATTTCCGCCCCGCGCACGATGATCCAGTATGTCGCGACCGAGTACGGGATTGCAAGCCTTTCCGGCAAGACGCTGCGCGAGCGCGCCGAGGCGATGGCCTCCATCGCGCACCCCGACTTCCGCGAGGAGCTGATGAAGTACGCGCAGGAGAATTTCAAGTAATTTAGATCAAGATAAAGGACGATGTAGGATAACATGGCACAGACGGTTTTGCAGCAGGTTTTGATTCTCGCAGCGATGATGATGCTCGGCTTTTTGCTGGGCAAGTTGGGCAAAGTGGATCGCAAGGGGGCAGATATTCTGTCCATGCTGCTGCTGGATGTATTTTTTCCCTGTAATATTCTGGCGGCGGCCAGCGGGGATTTCGGCGATATGCCATTTTCGCAGGTCATTAAGATCGCGCTGGCTTATATGTCCTGCTTCATTCTGTTTACGCTTCTGGCCAAGCCGATCGCAAAACTGCTCCGGCTGAATGAGGACGATACGCTTGTTTTCACCCGCAGCGTGGCCTATCCAAACAACGGCTTTGTTGGCATCCCGCTCTGCACGGCGGTTTTCGGCACGGAAGGAACGGTACTGGGCTCGCTTTCCGTGCCCTGCGCCACACTCTACATGTTCCTTTTCATTATGCAGAGCTTCCGGCGCGAAAAAGATCATAATCTCAAGCAGCAGCTCAAGAGCATGCTTACGCCGATGAACATTTCAGCTGTTCTTATGATCATCATGCTGGCCACGGGATGGAAATTTACCGGTGCGCCGCTGCAATTCCTGAGCAGTCTTGCCAACTGCGTTTTGCCGACGTCCATGATCATTATCGGCTGCCTTCTTTCCGACAGCCCGCTCATCGACGTGCTCAAAAAGCCCATTTTGTACCTCATCACGCTTCTGCGCTGCCTCGTCATGCCGCTCATCGCGGCGGTGATCCTGCGCTTTACCGGCTGGAACCGCACGGTGTGCCTGTGCATCGTAATGGTGCTTGGGTGCAGCGTGGCGACGGTCATCAGCATCTTCGGCGTGCGCTATGACCGCTCGCCCGAGATGGCGAGCAAGAGCGTGCTGCAATCGAATCTGCTGCTGCCGGTCACGATGCCGCTGATGATGTTCATCGCCGAACGGATCTTATAAGGAGAGACGATTATGGCCTTCTGTTTACCCCTGCAAAGCTCGGCACGTGCGAGCTTAAAAACCGCATCGTCCGCTCGGCGACGAACGGGCATCTGCCTGACGAAAAGGGTCAGGTGACGCCGCTCCGGGCGGATACGCTCATCGAGCTTGCGAAAAACGAAGTGGGCCTTGTCATCACCGGCCATTTCTGCGTCGACAAGATGCAGCGTGCCGACGCGGGCCAGCCCGTGCTGGACGAGACGACGGATGAGTCCCTTCTCCGCCGCGCCTGCGACGGCGTGCACCGGTACGGCGGTAAACTTTTCTTCCAGCTCAGCCACAGCGGCATCAAGGGCGTCGAGAGCGTGAACGGCGCGCCGCCGAAGCACCCCGAGGATTTCACGCGGGAAGAGCTCGACCGTCTGGTTGAGCAGTTTGCCTTCGCGGCGTGGACGGAGCGGAGGTCAGCGGCATCGACTTCAACCGCCGCGCGGGGCAGAAGACGCCGTTCTATCTGGACGCGCTCATCTGCGAGCCGGACTTTGCCGCAAAGCTCAAAAGCGGCGCGCAGGACGGGAGCAAATGCCTTGCCTGCAACGGCTGCTACACGATCTACCGCAAGCACTTTGTGCGCTGCGTGCAGCATCAAGACGAGATCGAGCAGTTCAAAACCATCCCGTGGTAAAGAAAAACGGCAGAGCCGGCGCAAAATGCGCCGGCTCTGTTTTCGCTGTTCGATGACGATTTATCATGTTAACGAAATGAAAGGGCCGCAGTCCTGCAATTCTATCGACATTACCGATTGCATTCTGTCGGAATCTGCCATATACTGCAATAAAATTCAGCATTTCTACGCGCCGCTTGAAAAATCGGGCTGCCGCGGCGATCTGCAAGGAGGAGTCACCCATGAAGCGAAACTTTATTGCCAAGCGCTTCCAGAGCGCGGGCACCGGCCTGACGCTCGACACCGCGGCGCTGGCCAAATACAAGGACATTGTCGACCTGAGCATCGGCGACACGGACTTTACGACCGACGAGGCCATCATCAACGCGGCCTTCCGCGACGCCAAGGCCGGCCACACTCACTACGGCGACCCCAAGGGCGACCCCGAGCTCATCTCCGCGGTCTGCAAGGCGTGGGAGGAGGACTTTGACCAGAGCCTTCCGCGCGACCACGTGCTCGTGAGCGCGTCGAGCTGCCTCGGTATGTCGCTGGCAATGTTTGCCATCCTCGATCCCGGCGACGAGGTCATCGTCTTTTCCCCATATTTCGCGCTGTACCGCGCGCAGATCGAGCTGGCGGGCGGCGTGTGCGTCGATGTGCCGACCTACGCCGAGGAGGACTATGCCATCAGCGAAGAGCGCCTGCGCGCTGCCATCACGCCGCGCACGAAGGCCATCATTTTCAATAACCCCACGAACCCTACCGGCATGGGCTACGATTTGTCCACAATGGAGATGCTTGCCCGCGTGGCAAAGGAATATGATCTTCTCATCGCGGCGGACGAAATTTACACGACCTACATCTACGAGGGCGACTTCCGCCCCATCCGTACACTGCCCGGTATGGCTGAGCGCACCATCACGCTCAACAGCTTTTCGAAGAACTTTCTGATGACCGGCTGGCGCGTGGGCGTCATCATCGCTGAGCCGGAGCTGCTCGAGGTGATGCACGGCATCAACGGCTCGCTCGTCTATTCCGCGCCGTCCATCTCCCAGCGCGCGGGCATCCAGGCGCTCGCAATGCGCAAAG
>ERZ1026848.1742-NODE-1742-length-11468-cov-3.406203_pt1 | contig 11468 bp, 9 predicted proteins | sample MGYA00380154_ERZ1026848 | MGnify/ENA primary metagenome ERZ1026848 (study PRJEB33269, sample SAMEA4719790) | human gut metagenome | biome: human-associated habitat; feature: organic feature; material: feces | place: Cameroon | collected 2013-10 ...
CATACTTGGAAAACAAATCAAGCACTTGTTCACCACTCATTCCTTTAGCCGCTCCATATTCTTCTATGCAGAATGCGACGAAGAGGGCAATGTCTTTTTCTTCCTTGCTCATAGCTGTTCTACTTTCTGTGGCTTTGCCACACATATCTGTTCTGTCCTGTAACTACATCACTTATCAAACGCAGCTTGAACTCCTTGAGATAGTCCATCTCGACTTGGAGGTCTGCCATGCAACTTTGGAAAGCCAAGTCTGACTTATTCCTTTTTCTTTCTTCTTGAACTGCCTTTATGCGATTTTACTTCATGTTTTTATTGCATTTGCCCCACAAAAATAATGTTTTATTACGACATTCATCATACAAAGCCATGTTTTTGCATAATACAAGGTATTTTAAGCACCAAATACTACACAGAACAAACTTACTTTGCCCATGAAGTATATCTTCTATCGCCAATGCAGAACTACTTTTTTCTCCCATTTGACACTTGAACCTATTATTCATATTTTCAAGCACTCAATGAAACAACATGAACCTATTCTGAACTATCTACGGGGTAGTCTGGCATATACTGAGAAGTACATAAACAAGATTCAGAACCGCTTACAGGCTCTGCCTTGGAAACTGTTTTTCATTGATACGCAAAAGGGCTTTTATGTTCTAAAAGCATTGGGAATGTCACCTTCCATGAGGATGCAAGAAATGCGCAGTACTACCGTGAAGGGATGACGACAGTACTGCGATGTCGGTTGCAAGAGGCTTCTACTGCTTCTTTATTAGGTTGGATGAAATGGGATTGAATTCTATCCCATAAACCACACAGACGAAATGACAGCCCCTTATCGGCCAAGCGACAAGATTCTAATCCGTCCCGCAACCTTCTCTCATGCGGCTGAGCTTGTCGAGCAGTTGGATGTGGTGGGCATCCAATTTGCCTTGCAGGATGAGTTTGCGGTTGTATTTCCACCAGTTGAGGAGACCTCGGTTTTCCACTTTGCGCTTATCGGGCAGGTGGCGATGCTCCTGCACATAGGTCAGGAGCTGCGCATAATGCTCCTGCCAGTTCTGTTCTCTCTTAGAAACTTTCATCTTTGTCTTGCAGAAAAAGAGGCGGGTTGCACGAGAGTATTCCTCTGCAACCCGCCAGTGTATCCTGTTACTGCCCAGGCACAAGGGAGTGCCCGCAGCTGCTTGTCAGAAGTAGAAGCCCATGCCAAGCTTCAGTCCCACCTCGGTACCCTCGCTGAAGCGGTTGAAGCAGAGGTTGCAATAGACTGACGGTTCGATGCTCAGATAGTTGTTCACATAGAAGCAGTAGCCCACCTCGGGTGTCAGGTGCATGTAGTTGCGGTTGCCATACTTGGTAATCACCGTCTCTTTCACCAGTTTAGGATCAGACGATGGGATCTCCACTCTGTTGATAGTCTGGGTGGAAGTCACATTGCTGGCATGCTGAAAGGTGAATCCAAGTCCCAGGAATAAGCCGTTCTGCTCGATGTAGTATCTTCCGCCCACACCCACCTGCAGGTCGTTGCGGTTCTTCATAGCGCCGCGAGCACCCTGATGCTCATATCCCAAGCGTCCGTATATCATCCAGCCGTCTTCTACAAAATAGCCGCCAGTAGCCTGAACGCCCATCTTGAACTTGGAGTCCTTGCTGTAGGAAAGTCCCATACCGGTAAGTGAAGTGTTGAGATAAGAGGTGTATTTCTCAAACTGGGCAGATGCCGACAGGCTGGTCACTGCCATCAGCAGCGCCAGCATACCTTTTCTCAATGTGGATGTCTTCATTGCGATATTCTTTAGAGTCGTTATAAATTTAATGAGGGCGAAGTTATGGGATTTTTCCCAAGTCAGCAAGCATCAGTGCCGCATTTTAGTATGTTTTAACTTCTGCCACCATTGCTTCTCCTGCGCACAAGCCAATACCCGAACAGGGCAGTAAGCAGGCACATGAAGACCAGTCCGCTCACGATGCCCACACAGAGGGGCAACTGGAAACCTTCGGGTGCAACCAGTATGTAACTGGCACACACTACGGTCATGAACATGGCAGGCAAGAGTGTGATCCAGAAGCAGCGTCCCTTGCGTGCCAACCACACACTCACAGCCCACAGAGTCATGAAGGCAAGCGTCTGATTGGACCATGCGAAGTAGCGCCAGAGCATATTGAAGTCGATGAACAACAGCATACCGCACACCACGAAGATGGGCAGACTGAGCGCGAGACGCTTCCAGAGCTTGTTCTGAGGGAAGTGGAGGAAGTCGGCTGCCATCAGTCGGGCGCTGCGCAAGGCAGTATCGCCACTGGTGATAGGTGCTGCCACCACACCCAGTATGGCCAGTATGGCTCCTATCCTGCCCATCCAACTGCTGCACAGGGTGCTTACCACCACGGCAGGATTGCCCATATCGGCCAGTTGCTGATAGCCGCCGGCATACTTGATGGAGGCTGCTGCCCAAATGAGAGCCACCAGCCCCTCGGCTATCATAGCTCCGTAAAAGACGCGACGACCCATACGCTCACTCTTGAGACAACGTGCCATCATGGGGCTTTGAGTGCCGTGGAAACCGCTGATGGCACCACAGGCTATCGTGATGCACAGCATGGGAAACACGGGCAGTCCCTTGGGATGATGGCCCGTGAGAGGGTCGGTGAGTTCGGGCATCCAGCCGTCATGGGTGAAGATGCCTATTGCCAGACCCACTGCCATGATGAGCATAGCCAGTCCGAAGAGGGGATAGATGCGGCCGATGAGTGCACTCACAGGCAGCAGAGTGGCCAATATATAATAGAAGAAGACGAGTGCCGACCAGAAGAAGACAGTGCCGCAAGCGCCCCAACCAGACGTCATGTTGCTGAGCAGATTGGCCGGTGTGGCCACAAACACAGCTGCCACCAGCACCAGAAGCACCATGGAGAACACGCGCATGAGGAGCCTGATGCCCGACCCCAGTTCATCGCCCACAAACTCGGGAATGGATATACCACCCTTGCGCAGACTGATCATCCCGCTCATGTAGTCATGTGTAGCACCCGCAAAGATACAGCCAAGCACTATCCACAAGTAGGCTGCAGGACCAAACAGAATGCCCATGATGGCACCGAAGATGGGGCCAGTGCCGGCAATGTTGAGAAACTGGATGAGGAACACTTTCCAAGTGGGCATGGGGATATAATCCACTCCATCCTGCTTGGTAAAACACGGTGTGGGCCTGTCTGGCTCCACTCCGAACACTCTCTCCACCACTGCGCCGTAGAACACATATCCAAGCACAAGGGCAACAAGAGAAATACAAAACGAAATCATGTCTGCTTCTTTTTCTTATAAACTGACGTGCAAATTTACGAAAAAACGATAAAAAGAACTATCTTTGTGGTCATGAATAAGCTCATAAGGACTTGTGCACTGGCTCTGGCAGCCATACTTTGCACCACAATATACGCGCAGGAACTCTTTTCACCTGCCCATCCCGCACCCAAGAGAGAGGTGCGCGGAGTGTGGGTAACCACGCTGGGAGGGCTGGACTGGCCTAAGACAAAGGCCAATTCAGCCAACGGTATCGAACGTCAGAAGCAGGAGCTGAGGCAGATACTGGACCAACTGCAGGCCTGCAAGATGAACACTGTGTTCCTGCAGACACGTGTGCGCGGAAGCGTCATCTACCCCAGCCGCATCGAACCATGGGATATCGCGCTCACGGGACAGTACGACAAGAGTCCGGGCTATGACCCTCTGGCTTTTGCCATAGAAGAATGCCACAAGCGTGGGATGGAACTGCACGCCTGGGTGGTGACCGTTCCGTGCTTCAAGACAGCACAGGCCAAGCGCATGGGCAAGAAAGGGCTGCTGCACACCCACCCCTCCTGGCTCAAGCGGCATGCCGACTCCTATTATCTGGATCCCGGACTGCCCGGAGTGGCGGAGTACATAGCAGGCATCTGCCAAGAGATAACCGAGAACTATGACATCGACGGTATCCACTTCGACTACATTCGTTATCCCGAGAACGCAGAATCCTTCCCCGATGCAGCCACCTACAGGAAATACGGCAAGGGGCAATCCAAGCGCCAGTGGCGATGCAACAACATCACCGCCATCGCACGGCTGGCCTACCAGCGCATCAAGGCTGTGAAACCCTGGGTAAAGGTAAGCTGTTCGCCTGTAGGCAAATACCAGGACGTATCGCGCTATTCTGCCAAGGGATGGGCAGCACTCACCGCCGTGCATCAGGATGCACAGGGATGGTTGCGCCAGGGCATTATGGATATGCTCTGTCCCATGATGTACTTCCAGGGCGACCACTTCTACCCCTTCGCTGCCGACTGGCAGGAGCAGTCCTACGGGCGCATCATCGTGCCTGGTCTGGGCATTTACTTCCTGAGTCCGAAAGAGAAGGACTGGGAATGGGGCGTCGTGCAGCGCGAGTTGTGCTACATCCGCCAGCAGCAGTTGGGCGGCCAGGCATACTTCCGCAGCCAGTTCCTCACCGACAACACCAAGGGTATCTACGACTATCTGCAGGATTCCTATTACCCCTATCCCGCACTCACCCCCGCGCTCACCTGGCTATGCAGCACTCCGCCAGAGGCTCCCAAGGTGACCACACAAGAGCGGGTGAATGGAGTGAAGGAGCATCTGGTATGGAGCCAGGTGAAAGGAAGCCAAGGTGAAGCATGCCGCTACGTACTCTACGCCGGCAAGTCGTCGCCCGTGGATATCACCAACCCTGCCAACATAGTGACAGTGACCGAACAGACAGAATACACCTACAACCTGCTCTCACGCACCCTCTACGGCCTGCACATGGCGGTGACAGCCATCGACCGGTTTGGCAACGAGAGCCAGCCAACGGAATTCTGATCACATCTTACACATTATTTATATATAAGGAATATGAGCAAGAAGACAATCGTTGATGTATTCGAACACAGTGTGAAAGCTTATGCCAACAACACTTTCCTCATGGAGAAGGTGGGACAGACATGGGTCAACACCACATACAGGGAAGTGAAGCAGATGGTCTATTGGCTTGGAGCGGGCCTGCAGGAACTGGGCGTGAAGAAAGGCGACTGCATGGCATTGCTGTCAGAGGGACGCAACCTGTGGATAGTGAGCGAACTGGCCATGTTCTATGCCGGTGCCATCAACGTACCCCTGAGCATCAAACTGGAGGAGAACAACGACCTGCTCTTCCGCATGAAGCACGGCGATGTGCGCTACATAGTGGTGAGCGGAACGCAGCTCAAGAAGGTGCGGGCTATCCGCAAGGAGCTTACTGCCGTAGAGCGCGTGATTGTGCTCGACAAGCAAGACCAGTGGGAGGAGGGCGAAATAGGACTCGAAGAAGTGATGGAGATGGGTCGCAAGCGCCTGGCAGAATGCACCCTGGACGAGTTCAAGAGCGTGGGATTGAGCCTGCAGAACTCCGACATCGCCACCATAACCTACACCAGCGGCACTACAGCCGACCCTAAAGGCGTGTGTCTGACACACCGCAACTACACAGCCAACGTGGAACAGTGCCTCACCAGAGTGCCTATCGACCAGACCTGGCGCACGCTCATCATACTGCCCCTCGACCATTGCTTTGCCCACGTGGTAGGCTTCTACGTGATGATGATGCAGGGTGCATCGGTGGCTACCGTGCAGAACGGACGCTCGCCCATGGAGACTCTGAAAAACATACCACTGAATATCCGCGAGGTGAAACCGCACTTCATCCTCTCGGTACCTGCATTGGCCAAGAGCTTCAAGAAGAACATAGAGCAAAGCATACGCAAGCAGGGAACCAAGGTGCAGCGCCTCTTCGACATTGCCACAGAGGTGCGCAGGCTCTATTATGGCGAGAGCTGTCTCGACGGCAAAGGACTGCGTCTGCTGCTCAAGCCGCTTGTGGCGCTATTTGACAAACTGCTGCTGAGCAAGGTGAGAGAGAGTTTCGGAGGCGAGTTGCGCTTCTTCATCGGCGGAGGAGCATTGCTCGACAAGGATCTGCAGCGCTTCTACATCGGCATCGGACTGCCTATGTATCAGGGCTACGGCCTCAGCGAAGCCACTCCCGTCATCAGTACCAACACCCCCGAATATTATCGTCTGGGCAGCAGCGGCAAACTGGTGCAGCCCATCCAGCTACGCATCTGCGACTCCGAAGGCAAGGAACTTCCTCTGGGCGAACAGGGTGAGATAGTGGTCAAGGGCGAAAACGTGATGGCCGGATACTGGAAGAATCCCGAGGCTACAGCAGCCACCGTGCGCGACGGATGGCTCTACACGGGCGACCTTGGATATATGAGTTCCGAGGGACTGCTTTATGTATTGGGCCGCTTCAAGAGTCTGCTCATCAGCAGCGACGGAGAAAAATACAGCCCCGAAGGCATTGAGGAGGCTCTGGTAGAACTCTGCGACACCATCGACCAGGTGATGCTCTACAACAACCAGAGTGCCTACACCACTGCCCTTATAGTGCCCAACCGCGAAGCACTCAAGCGCCGAGGTTGCAATCTGAATACTGAGGACGGTTGCCGTGCGGCTCTGCAGGAAATCCAGAAGGATATCATGCGCTTCCGCAAGGGAGGTGACCAGCAAGGAATGTTCCCCGAGCGCTGGCTGCCCACCACATTTGCCGTGCTCAAGGAGCCTTTCACCGAGCAGAACCAGATGATAAACAGCACCATGAAGATGGTGCGTGGCAAAATAGAGAAGGCTTATGCCCAGCGCCTGGACTACATCTACACCAGCGAAGGAAAAGCCATCGACAACCCGCAGAACATAGATGCTCTGAAAGCATGACAAGCCCCTACACCCCCTAAGAGTAGCCCAGACAGCCCACCCAAAGCTGCACTGGGCTACCACATACCCCTCTCCGAGTCACCAAAGGACAACATCGGAATACCTGAGATGACAAGAGCAAAAGGCTACACATTACATTCAACATATTATAAACCTAAACTTAATTGATTATGAAACCTAAACTACTGACCCAAGGACTGGCCTTCATCGCCATGTGCATGATGGCCATCGTCCCCATGAAAGCCGAAGAGAGGAAAGCGGCATTGGTGGTCTGGAATGGAGAATCAGAGCTGTACAGCTTCTTCATATCCGACAAACCTGTGCTGAAAGTGCACAACGGAAACGCCATCATCCAGTCCGACGGTGTGTGGGAGGAGTATGTCAACCTGCAGCCTGTAACCTGCAAGTGCTATTACAGCATCCCCATGTCGGAATCTGCCGACTATAAAATCACGCTGGAGCAGCGTGACTATATCGGCACATTTGGCCGCGAGGACGAGACTGGCCTACAGGAAATCACTTCCACTACGCTCAAACCCTCATTCTCGTTCCATGACGGCACGCTGCAAGTGGCCGGGCTGAAGGCCGGCACCACAGTGACAACCGCCACCACGGACGGCAAAATCACCGCACAGACCAGCGCCGACCAGAGCGGACGGGCATCAGTCAGCCTGCGCGGGCAGTCGGGAACCATCATCGTAAAAGCAGGGGAAGTCTCATTCAAGGTATTGGTAAGATGAAACAGATGAAGTATTTGTTGTGTCTGCTGGCGGTGATACTGGCAGCCAACAGCCTGCATGCGCAGGGACTGGGATTCTATCTGGGTGGCAAAAGGGTGGAACTCACCGAGGGAGACTCCATCAACTTCACCGACAACAAGCAAGGAGAAGTGGAGGTAAAGGTCACCAAGGAGGGAAACGTAGAGGTGTATAAGGGCGAGGAGATGACTTTCTTCGGCGACCTGGAGCGCTATCTGCTCGATTTGCCCAACAGCATGCACTACATGAGCGACCCTGACCGGCATTACAACTTTGGTTACGGAGGCATCATGCACATCCGCGACATCCTGACAGCCGATATGTACCGACCAGACCATGGATATAACTGGTTCACCTCATGGGCCGAGAACAAATATGGAAGTCCGAGTCATACAACCACTCGGAACATCTGGCGCTTCTATGAAAACGCCATCACGGCGGTAAACAAACTGATAGGAGCCATCGATGAGAGCAAGGCCAACGACCAGCTGAAGGAATATCTGGGATTGGGCTATGCCTTCAGAGCCATGTACTATCTGGATATGGCACGTATGTATGAGTATCTGCCCTGTGATGCCACCCAACCTTATTCCTACACGGGAAAGAATCTGACCCACCTCACTGTGCCTATCATCACCGAGAAGACCACACCTGCACAGTTGGCCCAACTGACCCGTGCCAGCCGCGAAGAGATGAAAGCATTCATCAATAGCGACCTGGCCAAGGCCGAGAAATACCTCGCCAACTACAAGCGCAGCAGCAAGCTCCTGCCCGACCTGGCCTGTGTGTATGGTCTGCAAGCACGCCTGTACATGTGGGTAGAGGACTATCCCACAGCTGCCGACATGGCCGGCAAGGCCATCACACAGAGTGGAAGCACTCCGCTCAGCGAGGCCGAAATGCTGAACACCGAGAATGGATTCAACAACACAGCACCCTCCTCGTGGATGTGGGGAGCACAACCTCACGAAGACGATGCGGTCGTATTGACCGGCATTGTGAACTGGGGTTCGTGGATGTGCAATGAGAACCAGATGGGATATGCACCACTTGTGCCTGCCTGCATCACTCCATCGCTCTTCAAGGAGATTTGCGCAGGTGACCCACGCAGCAAGCTATTCCTGACAAGCGATGACCACAGCGAACCACATCTTGTTGGCAGCATCGTGGAGCAACTTCCCAAATACGCATCACTGAAGTTCCGTCCCTACAAGGGAAGCATCAACGACGTAATAACAATGGCTCAGGCAGCCTACCCACTGATGCGCGTAGAGGAGATGTACCTCATACAAGCAGAGGCCATAGCGCATTCATCTGCCGTAAATGGCCTTAAGATGCTGAACAGCTTCATGCAGAAATACCGCACGGCCAACTATAACTACCCCACCCAAGGTGTCCAGAAAGAGGTGGCCATCAACGAGATAGTGAAGCAGAAGCGCATCGAGCTGTGGGGTGAAGGCCAGTCCTTCTTCGACTACAAGCGACTCAACATGTCGGTCGATCGCACCCAAGGCGAGGATGCACAATACATCCCTGCCCGACAGCAGTTGTCCAATGCCGGCAACGGACGGCCTGCCTGGATGAACCTGGTATTCCCCCTACGTAACCTCATGCAGTATGCCTGGAACTCCATAGGGCAGGAAAATCCCGACCCATCAGAATGCTACTGGGTGGGAGGAGGCATGTGGGCTGACCATAGCTCCACCTACGATGTGACGTTCAACGACGGCATTGTGCGCGAGCTGTTCGGTATAAAGACACCCGCAAAGTATGTCACACTCACAGCCGAACCACTGACCACTGCCGAGGGCCTCATCATCAAGAACCCCTTTAGCCAGATAGCCGACTCCACCATGGGCTATACAGGCTCCTCGCTGGTCATCAGATTCCAGGGTGCAGAAGCCTACATTCCCGAGCAGAAACTGGGGTTCCGCATCGACGGGAACGATGTGATGGTGCAGAGTACCGCCAACGCCACCCTGCAGGACGGAGTGATCACCTTCCCCCGAAACGGCATCACAGTCACCTATGGCAGCCAGCTGAAGGTGGTGAACAGTCTGACGCTCACAGAGCTGCGCATTCCTGGCAGCAACCCTCCCGCTTACGCACTCATCACCACATTCTATGCCGATGCCCAATGCCCCGCCAGTGTGATCAACGCTAACGGCAAGAAATACCTGCGCACGTACCTCTACATAATGCGTGAGCTGGATGAAGTGCGGCTGGCATGCGTACCCGACAGTCTGGCAGAAACTGCGCTGGCCAGGCTGGAGGCAGATGCCGGCTACGGCACAGCAGTCAAGGATACCGGATGGGTACAAATACCCATGCCGGATGATGCCGGCAAATTTACAGTCGTAGGTATTGGTACACACCATGGAAGCATCATCGTCAGCAAGACGGAGCGAACCTTCATGTATCCCGACTACAGCTGTATCGTCACCGACGGCAAGGCGGTACAGGACAAGAACGGCAACTGGAATGTGCAGACGATGTACTATTTCGGTCCGCACACCGAGAAGGGGTATGTGGCTCTGGTGGATAAGTATGCCACTACAGCCGACATCAAAGCCATGTTCGAGGCTAAGACTCTGCCTGCCTACGTTGCTGTCCGCATCAACCCCAACAATCAAATGCGGGTGGCAACCATCCCCTACCCCAAGCGCAGTGCCGAGTACAAACTGGCCTGCCTGTCTGTGGCGGGCAACAAGGTGGTGAACGTTGGCCTATGGAGCCAGGACGGAAAGGCGCCCGAGATATATGAATGCCCAGTGAGAAACCTCTCGGTATCACTCACCGACAACACTGCCACCGAGGACGGAGGCACCCGTTGCACCGTCCAGTATGATGCTTCTGAATTCGACGGAGCCTACATCGCGCTCCTGCCCGACAGCATGCTCCAGGGAAACATCTGGACCAACGTGCTCAACTCACCCCTCAGAATCAAGGTGGCAGGCAGCGGTTCGGCTTCTCTCACCATCCCCCGCGAGCAGCAGGAACTCAATTACACCCTGGTCATTGCCGGCTGCGATGCCGACGGAAAGATACAGAAGGATGTGAAGAGCGACCGTGTGCTCAACCTCTCAACTGCCCTGAAGTGGTACAACACCAAAGCCGAATGGTTGGCTGACGGTCATAAAGCCGATGAATGGCCGCTTTCGGAAAGCGGTTCGACGTGCTCGTACAAGTTCAACATCATATTCCAGGTAACACAGGAAAACATTCCTATCTACTACCGAAAGTCGCCTACATCCAACCGAGGACAATTCCAATTGGGAGGGTGGGCCGGTGGCACCGGCCTAATCATCGACTACAATCCCGATGAAGGCATGTTCAATTGCAGAATACATAAGCAATTCGTCACAGTGCTTAACGAAAGCGAGAAAATCTACGTAGCAGACCCGAAGGCATACCACAAATCTGACGAATATGACCAATATCCCTGCTATTACGACAGAAGTACAGGAACCTTCACCTTAAATCTCTCTTACTTTACTGAGAAAGGCTATTTCCCACAAGGAGTGGAGGAAGCTGTAGTGGACGGATTTGGCAACAGCGTCAAGGGCGAGAGCATGCCCAAGAGCCAGGCAGAGCCGCACCGGTCATGGAAGCCCAGCCTCAACATCAGCGCACACAAGCTGATGCCTGCCCACGCCACCGGTGCCAAGAACCTGAAACAAGTATTCTCCACCGAGGAATAGACATCCCTCTGTATCCTATCATCATGGGGCGTGCCATCACCAGTTGGCACGTCCCATTTTCATTTCCGCCCTGCAGTTCCACCCTGCCCGGCACACTCCCTTGCCTCGCCCTGAAGCACCGACAGCGCATCTGCTGCCATTCTGTATATGCTCTTCGGCAACGCCCGCGACGCTTCGCTGGTGCTCCTCAACGTGCCTTTTGCCGCAGTGGGAGGC
>ERZ1026848.1748-NODE-1748-length-11440-cov-8.604831_pt1 | contig 11440 bp, 7 predicted proteins | sample MGYA00380154_ERZ1026848 | MGnify/ENA primary metagenome ERZ1026848 (study PRJEB33269, sample SAMEA4719790) | human gut metagenome | biome: human-associated habitat; feature: organic feature; material: feces | place: Cameroon | collected 2013-10 ...
AAAATATTGCGTATTATAGGGGGATTGATTATAATAGAAAGTACGGAATTATCTATTATGGAAGGAATCAGGACACATGGGAGCACAGGACAATACGGAAAAGGTACTGCGCAGTCTTCACGTTTTGCTGTCGAAGAGTGAGCCGTATCCGAAAGAGCCGAGTAAAGTTATCATAGATAAGCAGCAGGTGATTGATCTGCTGGCAGAATTAAATACCTGTATTTATCAGATTATGGATGAATACGAGCTGACCATTCGAAGCCGTGACAAGGCAGAGCGCGATTTCCATAAAAAGGGAGATCAGATCATCTGGGATGCAAGCCGTAAGGCAGAGGACATTTATGCGGCATCTGTCATGTATATGGATGAAACGTTAAACCGTATGCAGGATATCATGCAGGAGGCAGACAAAAAGGTCGGTGCCATCTATCAGGAAATTAAAGAACAGATGGAAAAAGAAGAAAAAACATTAAGAACCAACAAGTCCGAACTCAAAGGACAGCTGCAGGATCTGGTTGATACCGAAAAGTACTTAAAGATCATCGAGGAGCGAAACCGCGAGATTGAGAAGGAAAAGATGGAAGGAAGACCGGAGTACGAGCAGGAGAAGCGGGAAGAAAAAGCGATTTATGCAAACCGGCAGACCGATATTAAGATTAACCAGGAATATCTGGATAAGCTTGGACTTTCCGTACCGGAAGAACCGGTAGAAGACCTTGCGGAAGAACCAGTAGAAAAGCCGGTGGAAAAGCCGGTGGAAAAACCAAAGAAGCTGTCGCCAAAGCCGGAGATTCCGGCACCGGTTACAGTAGAAGATGACGATGAAGAGTTAAAGCAGCTGGAAGAACAACTGCGTGTGAATCTGGATGCTGATTATTTTAAGTGGAAAGATGAACAGGAAGAACAGGAAGCGGCAGAAGAAAAAGAAAAATCCGCCGGCTTTCAGAACAAGATCAAGAACCTGATAGGAGGACATCCGCATGACGATTCTGGTGTGTGATGATGACAAGGAAATTGTAGACGCAATTGAGATTTACCTGATTCAGGAAGGATACCAGGTAGTAAAAGCATATGACGGGGAACAGGCTCTGGAGATGCTTCGCACAAAGAAAATTGATCTGATGGTGATCGATGTGATGATGCCGAAACTGGATGGAATCCGTGCGACATTCCAGGCACGTAAAACAAGCAGCATTCCCATTATCATTCTGTCTGCCAAGACAGAAGATGCGGATAAGATTCTGGGGCTGAACGTGGGGGCGGACGATTATGTGACCAAGCCGTTTAATCCGCTGGAACTGGTTGCCCGTGTGAAGTCACAGCTGCGGCGTTATACCACACTTTCGAGCACCCCTTCCGGTGATGCCGTTTATGAAGCCGGCGGTCTGGTTATTAACGATGAATTAAAAAAAGTTACGGTAGATGGGGAAGAGGTCAAACTGACTCCGATCGAATACAACATCCTTCTGCTTCTCATGAAAAATAAAGGAAAAGTATTTTCCATCAGTCAGATTTATGAGGAAATCTGGAATGAAGAAGCAATTGGCGCTGACAATACAGTTGCTGTCCACATCCGGCATATCCGGGAAAAAATCGAAATCAATCCGAAAGAACCGCGGTATCTGAAAGTGGTCTGGGGTGTCGGCTATAAAATCGAAGCGGGGGCGTAGCTGTCTATGAAAGAATTCTCCAGCGGAAAAAAGGGCGCAGCCATTGTCATGCATCAGATGTTCCTGATTATGATGCTTTGCGGAATCTATGGGATCGGATACAATCTGCGCAGACATATCGGAGGGCTGAGGATTCTCAGCCTGTTTATGGTGATCGGCATGGTCGGAAGCTTTGTATTTCTTGCCTATCTGACAGGTGTTGCAGGGCGCCGGTCGGAGGAGGATGCAACCATTTACCTGACCTGGATCGATAAAATTTATACGGATATCCAGATGGTGCTTTTTGTGGCATTCATTTATCTTGTGCTCTTTTTGGGGAGAAATCTCCATGACATCCAGTTTGAACTGTCCGGACTGATGGTAGCGGTCGGAACAGTCGGGTATCTGGTCGATGTTGTATTCCTGCTGTTTTATATGAGCATTGTCCGGCGGGTCAAAAACAATACCCTTCTGACATACAGTCTGATCTATCAGGCAGGAAGCTTCCTTAGACGGGTGTTTATCTCCGGACAGAATCCCAGACTGTGTACGCGTAAGGCGCGCGAAAGATATGAGATCCAGCATGCAATTGAAAAAATTGCGGCAGGGGCACTGGATACGACACTGGATGTGGAACAGTTTCACGGACAGGAAAGAGGCATTGCAGCTTCTGTGAATAATATCCGTGCAGGGCTGAGCGAAGCCATTCAGGAGCGGATCCGGAATGAACGGATGAAGGCAGACCTGATCACGAATGTTTCCCATGATATCAAAACACCGCTTACTTCCATTGTCAATTATGTGGATCTGCTCAAACGTGAAAACCTGGAAAACGAAAATGCACGTAATTATATCCGGGTTCTGGATGAAAAATCCCAGCGGCTGAAACAGCTGACGGAGGATCTGGTCGAAGCATCAAAGATCAGTTCCGGAAATATCCAGCTGGATATGCAGACCATCGATCTGGTAGAACTACTGTACCAGACGGGTGGTGAGTTCAATGAACGTTTTGAGGCACGGGGGCTGACCATCGTGACGAAACTGCCGCACAATTCGGTGATGATCCGGGCAGACGGACGGCAGCTCTACCGTGCAATTGAAAATCTGTATACCAATGCGGCAAAATATGCACTCGAAAATACCCGGGTTTATGTAGATCTGGAAGTAGAGGAGAACAATGCGGTTTTCCGTATCAAAAATATTTCGAAAAATCCGCTGCCGGAACAGGGAGCGGCGAGGAAAGACCTGACGGAGCGTTTTGTGAGGGGAGAGGAATCCCGCACGACAGAGGGAAGCGGTCTTGGACTGTCCATTGCAAAGAATCTTACACAGCTGATGGGCGGTGAGTTTGCAATCCTGGTAGATGGCGATCTGTTTGCGGCATCCATTACGTTTGCAGTCGTTGCATAAAAATACATTTTATTATATAATTATCATTAACTATGATTTCGAAAACAAGGAGGAAACTATGAAGTTATATGAGAACGGCGCATACCTGGTCAACGGCAGGGATGTTGTCATTAATTCACCGGAAGCAGCATCTGCTGTCAATGCAAAGACAGGAAAGACTGTTACACCGGAAGATGCAAAGAAACAAACCATTGCATATGGAATTTTAAAGAACCACAATACATCTGGCAACATGGAAAAACTGCAGATCAAATTTGATAAGCTGACTTCCCACGATATTACATTTGTCGGCATCATCCAGACCGCCAGGGCATCAGGTCTTGAGAAGTTCCCGATTCCTTATGTACTCACTAACTGTCACAACAGTCTGTGTGCAGTCGGTGGAACCATCAACGAAGATGACCATATGTTTGGACTGACATGTGCAAAGAAATACGGCGGAATCTATGTTCCTCCTCATCAGGCAGTTATTCACCAGTTTGCAAGAGAAATGCTTGCAGGCGGCGGAAAGATGATCCTTGGATCAGACTCCCATACCCGTTACGGAGCACTGGGAACCATGGCAATTGGAGAAGGTGGTCCGGAGCTTGTAAAGCAGCTTTTGAATAAAACCTATGATATTGATATGCCGGGAGTTGTCGGCATTTACCTGACAGGTACCCCGCAGAAGGGGGTCGGTCCGCAGGATATCGCACTTGCCATTATCGGTGAAGTATTTGCCAACGGATTTGTAAAAAATAAAGTGATGGAGTTTGTCGGACCGGGCGTATCCAATCTGAGTGTTGATTACCGTATCGGTGTTGATGTTATGACAACAGAAACAACCTGTCTGTCTTCTATCTGGAGAACCGATGACCAGGTGAAGGAATTCTATGAGATCCACGGAAGAACCGGAGATTTCGAGGAACTGAATCCGGGAGAAACTGCATACTATGACAGTTTTATCGAACTTGATTTAAGCGAGATTAAGCCAATGATCGCGATGCCGTTCCATCCAAGCAATACATACACGATCGAGGAATTAAATGCAAACCTGATGGATATTCTTGATGACTGTGAGAAGCGTGCACAGGTAAGCTTTGATGGAAAAGTAGACCTTGACTTAAAGAGCAAAGTAAAGAACGGAAGACTGTATGTAGATCAGGGTATCATTGCCGGATGTGCCGGTGGTGGATTTGAAAATATCTGCGACGCAGCAGATATCTTAAAGGGTTCTTCCATTGGAGCGGACGAGTTTACGTTGAGCGTATACCCGGCGTCTACTCCGATTTATATGGAACTGGTTAAGAACGGTGCCGTTGCCAATCTGTTGGAGACAGGTGCCATTGTCAAGACTGCATTCTGCGGACCGTGCTTTGGTGCCGGAGATACACCTGCAAATAATGCATTTTCCATCCGTCATTCTACACGTAACTTCCCGAACCGTGAGGGCTCTAAGGTACAGAACGGACAGGTTGCTTCCGTAGCACTGATGGATGCGCGTTCTATCGCTGCAACCGCTGCAAATAAGGGATTCCTTACCGCAGCTACCGATATTGATGTAAACTACAGCAAGCCGAAATACTTCTTTGATAAGACCATTTATGAAAACCGTGTATTTGACAGCAAGGGTGTGGCAGATCCGGACGTAGAGATCCAGTTTGGACCAAATATCAAGGACTGGCCGGCTATGAGCCCGCTTCCGGAGAACCTTGTGCTGAAAGTTGTTTCCGAGATTCACGATCCGGTGACCACAACGGACGAGCTGATTCCTTCCGGTGAGACATCCTCTTTCCGTTCCAACCCACTGGGACTGGCAGAGTTTGCACTTTCCAGAAAGGATCCGGAATATGTTGGACGTGCCAAGGAAGTACAGAAGGCACAGAAGGCTGTCGAGGCAGATACCTGTCCGGGGGATGCACTTCCGGAGATTCATCCGGTTATGGATACCATCCGTGCAACGTTCTCCGATGTCAACCGCTCAAACGTTGGTTTTGGAAGTACGATTTTTGCAGTAAAACCGGGAGATGGTTCTGCGCGTGAGCAGGCGGCTTCCTGCCAGAAGGTACTTGGCGGATGGGCAAACATTGCAAATGAATATGCGACCAAGAGATACCGTTCCAACCTGATTAACTGGGGTATGATTCCGTTTGTTATTGATCAGGGAGAGCTTCCGTTCCACAATCTGGATTACCTGTTTGTTCCAAAAATCCGTGAGGCAATCGCAGACGGAAAGACAGAATTTGAGGCATATGTGGTAAAGGATGGTGCCTTAAAGCCATTTACCCTGCGTATGGGAGAACTGACACCGGATGAGAAAGATATTATCCTTAAAGGCTGCCTGATCAATTATTACCGCGGATAGGAGATCTTGTATGACAGACGTGGAAAAACAAAAACAGATGGAACAGATCAAACAGAGTGAGGATGGCATGCGTCAGACGGTTCTTCTGATTAAAATCGGATTGATGGTATTTCTCACCTTTGCCTGTTGTACCGTATTTTTCTTCCTGGTGCTCCGGTACAAGGGGGTTGCAGATACCTGGCATCTAATTACAGGTGCATTGCAGCCGATTATTATCGGACTGGGACTTGCTTATCTGCTTAACCCGGTTATGAAATTTCAGGAGCGGCGCTGGCTGCCGTTTCTGAAAAAGAAAATGAAATCGGAAAAATCTGCGGCTAAAGTGGCACGTGGATTGTCCATTGCCGGGGCAATCCTGTTCCTTCTGGTGATCCTGGTGCTTTTGATCGCCGCAATTGTTCCTTCGGTGGTATCAAGTGTTACCGGGCTGGTGGAAACACTGCCTGGTAATGTGGAGAGCCTGATCCGTATGGTGAAAAGCGGAAAACTCGGAGCCTATGGAGTGACAGATACCATCAGTGATATGCTGACAAAGCTGACGGATTATGTGGAAAACTGGGCAACGAACGATCTGCTTCCACAGATGCAGCAATATCTGCTGCAGATTACTTCCGGTGTAATCACGATGGTCAAATTCATATTAAACTTCATCATTGGAATTATTGTCGTTGTTTATGTCTTATCCATTAAAGAAAGCCTGGTGGGACAGAGCAAAAAGATTGTGTATGCGATCTTTAAGCCAAAACAGGGAAATATTATTATCGAAGTTTTCCACAAGGCAGATGAAGTATTTGGTGGTTTCATCATTGGAAAGATTATAGATTCTGCCATTATCGGTGTGATCTGTTATTTTGGATGTCTGATTCTGCATATTCCGGATACGATACTGGTTGCGGTTATCATTGGAGTAACCAATGTCATTCCGGTGTTTGGACCGTTTATCGGTGCGGTTCCGACACTTCTTCTGGTTGTGATCCAGAGTCCGCTGCATGCGTTGTATCTGCTGATATTTATTATCGTTCTGCAGCAGGTGGATGGAAATATCATTGGACCGAAGATTTTAGGAAATTCCACTGGATTGTCTGCATTCTGGGTAATGTTTTCAATTCTGATCGGAGGCGGACTGTTTGGATTTCTGGGAATGCTGCTTGGGGTTCCGGTGTTTGCGATGATTTACTATATTATCCGCAGACTGGTAAACCACAGCATACGAAAGAAAAATCTTACAACCGTAACGGAGGCATATGTGGAGGCGGCCGGTGTGAATGAGGCAACCGGTGCGATCATATATTACGGGGAAAAACAAAAGAAAAAGAGAACTTTAAAAGATTCCGGGAAGAAAGACGAAACAAAGAAAAACCAGTAATTTCAAGGGCTGTACGCGTTTGTGTGCAGCTCTTTTTTTCGGATTATTTTTTGACACTAATTGCCGCCTATGGTATACTTGAAAATAGACAGATAGACCTGTTTGGGGATACTTTAAGGAGATAACAATTGGACAAATACGAATATAATCTGAAGCTTGATCAGATGAAATCCCGCTATGCGGAAGAGAAATACGATGAGGCAGCAGATATTGCAGATACCATCAATTGGAATAAGGTTAAAAATGTAAATGGTCTGGTAAAAGCTGGGGAAGTGTACGAAAAAGTACAGCGTTATGAGGAGAGCCGGGAAGTTTTGCTGATGGCATATGATCGCTCGCCGATCGGAAGAATGATTATTTACCGTCTTGCGGAAGTGGCGGTCAAGATGAAAGATTTTCAGGCGGCACAGGATTATTACGATGAGTTTGTGGAGATTGCGCCTCATGACACCCTTAAATATGTACTTCGCTATGATATACAGAAGGCACAGGGGGCTTCTTATGAAGAACTGATACCGATTCTTGAAGAACTCAAGGAACAGGAATACACGGAAGAGTGGGCATATGAGCTTGCTTATCTGTATCACAAAGCAGGGATGAGTGAGAAGTGTATTGATGCATGTGATGAGCTGGTTCTCTGGTTTGGAGACGGGCCATATGTAGAGCGTGCATTGGAACTGAAAATGCTGTATCAGCCGTTGACAAAAACACAGGAAGAAAAGTATCGGTCGTTTTGTCAGGCAAAAGATGACAGAGCAGGTTTGACACACATTGATGTGGATGAGATGGCGCGTGCCGGGGAGACCGTGCATGATCCGGTCGCAATTCCAAAAGTAGAAGTAAACACAGAACGGTTTAATACCGTCAATCTTCAGGCGGAAATTGCAAAGGGTATGCAGCAGATCATGGATGCAACCGAAAAAGAGACGGTCACGGATACGCTGGACAATATCAACCGTATGGTGGAAGATGTCCCTTATCTGAAAATGCAGATGGAGGAAGAAAAGCCTGAGGCACAGCTGGAACAGAATACACGGCACATTGAGACAGATGAGGAGATTGATGGTTCACTCAAGACAAATTTCAAAGAGTTGTTGGGAGAAGACTCCGATGGTCAGATGAGCATGATGACAAATGAGAAAAACATGATTGAGCATCAGATTACAGGCCAGATGACAATTGAGGAAGTGCTGAGTGAGTGGGAGAAAATGCGTAAGGCTGCGGAAGCTGCACTAGAAGATGCCAGAAAGCGGAAACTCGAATCCGCCAAAGCGCGTGCGCTGCAGGAGGCAGGCGATATTATGGACCGCCTGACAGGAGTATTGCCAAAACTGGATGCGGTACTGGCAGAGAAGGCGGATATTGTGGAGGAAACGATGGAAACACCGCCACAGACGCTGGAAAGGGAAACACCGCCGGCAACGAATGAGCCGGAAGAACGAAAGGAAGAAGAGGAAGAGAACAAAAAAGAGGAACAGCCTGCCAGGGATACAGACGGCGAAGAACTTTGGCCAGAGGGAGTATCTTTAGAAGAAATGGTACGTTCCCAGCAGAAAAAAAAGACGGAAGCTGCCGCACAGAAACCGGCAGAAGAGACATCCGATGTGACAGAAGATGACCAAAACTTAAATGAGAATCGTGGTGTAGAAGAAATGGAAACAGAAACAAAGAAAAAGGATTTTGAGGAGGTTCCGATCGAGGATCTGCCACAGAAACCAACACTTGCACAGGAGAGGGAAGAAGAGTTTGCTTTTGTAAGAAGAAAAACAGATCGCTCTTCCTGGAAAGGAAAAACCATACATATCCCACAGGTAGACACACCGGTGGATCTGGGAAAAGAGGAAAAACAGAATATCCCGCTTGTAGAACTGACCGATGAACAGAAAGCGATTTTTTCGTATTTTATGCCGGTGAAGGGCATGGAGGATCAGCTCTGCAAAGCGTTGACAGTTGCTTCGTCCCATCTGAAAAATAAGGAAACTGCATCGAGGGGGAATCTCGTAATTAAAGGCGGACAGGGAAGTGGAAAAACAACACTTGCCACCAGCATGATCAAAGTCCTGCAGCAGGAGACCGGGGTTTTGGATGGAAAGATTGGAAAGATCCATGCGGAAGCATTAAACCAGAAAAATGTCAGCGGGCTGCTGGATAAGGTGTCAGGGGGATGCCTGATTATTGAGCAGGCGGGGGATATGGAGAAAAAAACTGTATCGGAATTATCCAATCTGCTGGATGCCGATGAGAGTGGTCTCTTCGTTATTTTGGAAGATACATCCAAGGGCATCAAGAGATTATTTGCGCAGAATGAAACATTTGCCAAAAAATTCAGTGAACAGATCTCAGTTCCGATTTTTACAAATGATGAGCTGGTCACGTTTGCACGTTCTTATTCCAGGGAACTTGGATACAAAATTGACGACATGGCGGTTCTGGCATTGTATAACCGGATCAGCAATATTCAGAGACTGGATCAGGCTACAACCCTGACAGAGGTGAAAGACATTGTGGATGAAGCAATTCATCGGGAGGCACATGGAGGGTTAAAGAAAGCTATCAGTATTCTGACCGCCAGCCGTTATACGGATGATGACAGAATTGTACTAACGGAAAAGGATTTCGAGTAAGATAGATAAGAGAAGACAGGGAGGGTATTTATGAGTAATTTTACAGAGATGGATTGTTACCTGTTTGGACAGGCAACACATTATGATATTTATCGCAAAATGGGTGCTCACAAAATGACAATTGAAGGAGAAGAGGGAGTATGCTTCGATGTCTGGGCACCGCATGCGGACCGTGTATACGTGATTGGGGAATTTAACGGCTGGAATGAAACTTCCCACGAGATGAAACGTGTGACACCGGAGACGATGGGCGTATACGAACTGTTTGTACCGGGCGTCCAGATTGGCTGTATGTACAAGTTCCTGATTATCGCGCAGGATGGAAGAAAGCTGTACAAAGCAGACCCTTATGCAAACTATGCACAGCTCCGTCCGGAGACCGCTTCCATTGTCACGGATATTTCCAATTTTCTCTGGTCCGATACGGAATGGATGAATGCCAGAAAAAAACTTTCCAAAGAGGAAGTATATGAGCAGCCGATGGCAATTTATGAGGTACATCCGGGTTCCTGGATGCGGCATCCGGGGCGTGAGGATGATGGATTTTATTCTTATCGGGATCTGGCAAAGACCTTGATTCCTTATGTGAAAGACATGGGATATACCCATATCGAGCTGATGGGAATTTCCGAGTATCCATACGATGGTTCCTGGGGATATCAGGTAACGGGGTATTATGCACCGACTTCCCGTTATGGAACACCGGAGGATTTTGCACATCTGGTCAACGAATGCCATAAGAACAAGATTGGCGTGATCCTTGACTGGGTGCCGGCACATTTCCCAAAAGATGCACATGGATTGGCAGAGTTTGATGGTACTGCAACTTATGAATATGCAGACCCGCGCAAAGGAGAGCATCCGGACTGGGGAACCAAAATCTTTGATTACGGAAAGAATGAGGTCAAGAACTTCCTGATCGGAAGTGCGCTGATGTGGATTGAGAATTATCACGTAGACGGACTTCGTGTGGATGCAGTTGCATCCATGCTGTATCTGGATTACGGGAAGGAAGATGGACAGTGGGTTCCGAATATTTATGGTGGAAATAAAAATCTGGAAGCCATTGAGTTTTTCAAGCACATCAATACGCTGATTCTCGGAAGAAATCCGGGTTCTGTGATGATTGCAGAGGAATCAACGGCATGGCCGAAAGTGACGGGTACGGTAGAGGATGACGGACTTAATTTCAGCTACAAGTGGAACATGGGCTGGATGCATGATTTCCTTGACTATATGAAGCTTGACCCGTATTTCCGAAAGGACAATCACAACAAGATGACCTTTGCCATGAGTTACAATGAGAGTGAGAAGTACATTCTGGTATTATCCCATGATGAGGTCGTACATCTGAAATGCTCCATGCTCAACAAGATGCCCGGACTCGAAGGGGATAAGTTTAAAAACCTTATGGCTGGCTATGCATTCATGATGGGACATTCCGGCAAAAAACTTCTGTTTATGGGACAGGAATTCGCGCAGGAGCGTGAGTGGAGCGAGAAGCGCGAACTGGACTGGTTCCTGCTGGATGATCCGAAACACAAACATATGCAGGATTGGGTAAAGGCATTGCTTCATTTGTACCGTAAGAATCCATGCCTGTACGAGCAGGATACGACCTGGGCAGGATTTGAGTGGATGAATGCCAACGACTATGAACGCAGTATTTTCAGCTTTGTGCGAAAGAGTAAGGATGGAAAGAATAACCTGCTCTTCGTGATCAGTTTCACACCAGTAGAGCGTGACGATTATCGGGTAGGTGTGCCGGGCAGACATACCTATAAGCTGGTATTAAACAGTGCAGATCCGCAGTTTGGCGGAACCGACACAGAAGATACGAAGCGTCCGCTGTCTTACAAGGCAGAAAAGAAGCCTTGTGATGGACGGGATTATTCGATCGGATATAAGCTGCCGCCTTACGGAGTAGCAGTATTTAAATTTTAACTAAAAAAGTGGAACCGGGAGTTCATGTTTACAACGTGGATGCCCGGTTTCTTTTTTAATTATTTGATCGTAATACGGGGAATCGTGTTAAATAATGTATAAT
>ERZ1026848.1758-NODE-1758-length-11407-cov-4.437016_pt1 | contig 11407 bp, 8 predicted proteins | sample MGYA00380154_ERZ1026848 | MGnify/ENA primary metagenome ERZ1026848 (study PRJEB33269, sample SAMEA4719790) | human gut metagenome | biome: human-associated habitat; feature: organic feature; material: feces | place: Cameroon | collected 2013-10 ...
CGGTTATGTTCAGCGGCAGATACAGACTTATCGACTTCACACTTTCCAATATGGCAAATTCCGGCATTGACGAGGTGGGCGTTGTTACAAAGTCCAACTACCAGTCCCTCCTTGACCACTTAGGCTCAGGCAGAGAGTGGGATATGGCAAGAAAGAACGGCGGACTTCACCTCCTCCCTCCATTCTCCAATATGACAAGCGGTATGTACAGAGGCCGTCTTGAGGCTCTTTACGGAATCACCGATTTTATCCGCTGCTCCGACGCTGACTATGTTATTATGTCCGACTGCGACGTTGTAACAAGCCTCGACTACAACAAGCTTTATGACGCTCACATCAAGAGCGGCGCTGACATCACAGCGGTGTATGCAAAGTCCAACCTTGACCTTGATGCTGCGGCTCACACCAATGTTTTCGGGATCAACAACGAGGGACGCATCAACAATGTTCTCATCGCTCCCGAGATAAGCGGTGAGTGCAACATCTCCCTCAATACATACATCATCTCCAAGCCCCTGCTTATGAGTATGATAACCGATGCTGCCGCAAAGGGAATCTACAGCTTTGCGAAGAGCATTCTTCAGGCTCAGTGCGGAAGATACAAGATAATGGCTTACAAGCACGAGGGATATTTCTCCAAGATAACCTCTATCAAGAGCTATTATGACGCAAATATGGCTCTCCTCGACACTGAGAGCAGAAAGAAGCTCTTCCCCGACAATGCTCCCGTTTACACAAAGATACGTGATAATCCTCCCGCAAAGTTCGCTATCGGCGCAAAGGTAAAGAACTCCCTTATCGCTGACGGCTGCATCATCGAGGGCACTGTTGAAAACTCTGTTCTGTTCAGAGGCGCAAAGGTTGCAAAGGGTGCTGTTGTAAAGGACTGCGTAATTATGCAGGACAGCGTTATCGGCAAGAACTGCAACATCAGCTGCGTTATCACCGACAAGATCGTAAACATCTCCGACCAGAAGATACTCACAGGCTCCAAGAACTTCCCCATTTACATTGGCAAGGGCGCACAGATATAACAAAGTTAAAGCCGAAAATGGCTTGATATCACAGTGACATCGGGCCTGCGGCTTACCCGCAGGCTCGGTTGCTGTTTTTTCAGAATGTAACCTGAGACTATTATAAACAGCGGCAATTATACCTTCCGAGAGAAAGGATTTGAATATATATGAGAATACTTTACACAGCTTCCGAGGCGCTCCCTTATGCGGCGTCAGGCGGTCTTGCAGATGTTGCGGGCTCACTTCCTGCGGCTCTGTGCAAGGCAGGACACGACTGTCGTGTTGTGCTCCCCCTTTACAAGAGCATCAAACCCGAGCTGAGGAAAAAGCTTAAATTTTTAAAGAACTTCACCGTTGATGTGGGCTGGAGAAAGCAGTACTGCGGCGTTTTCGAGGGCCACGAAAACGGCGTTACCTATTATCTTCTCGATAATGAATATTACTACGCAAGAGACGGACTTTACGGCTTCTATGATGACTGCGAGAGATTTGTATTCCTCTCCCGTGCGGTAATGGAGCTTATAAAGCAGATAGACTGGAAGCCCCAGATAATAAACTGCAATGACTGGCAGACCGCTCTTGTTCCCGTTTATTATCAGACCTACTACAAGTTCCAGTACGGCTATGAGGACATCAAGACTGTTTTCACTATCCACAATATCCAGTATCAGGGAAGATACGGTATGGACGTGATAAACGACATTATGGGCATTCCTATGTACCACGCAAATATCCTTGAGTATGACGGTGCTGTTAACCTTATGAAGGGCGCATTTGAGACTGCCGACAAGATAACCACCGTTTCTCCCAGCTATGCCTGGGAGATACTCGATCCGTGGTATTCTCACGGACTGGACAGAGCTCTTACCAACAAGCAGTATAAGCTCTGCGGCTTCTTAAACGGCATCGACACCAAGCTTTATGACCCCGAGCACGACCCCCTTATCCCTGCTCATTTCAGCTCAAAGGACATTTCGGGCAAGGCAAAGTGCAAGGCGGAGCTTCTGAAGTCGCTGAACCTTTCCGCAGGCGACGAGCCTGTTGTCGGCATAATCACGAGATTTGTCTCCCACAAGGGCATCGACCTCATCAAGTATGTTTTCGAGGAAATGCTGGGACTTGGCTGCAAATTTGCGGTGCTTGGTTCGGGCGAGAAAATTTACGAGGATTTCTTTAAGGAAATGGCGTGGAGATATCCCGACAAGGTAAGCGTTACACTGGGCTTTATGCCTGACCTTGCAAGAAAGATCTATGCAGGTGCGGATATGTTCCTTATGCCCTCTCAGAGCGAGCCCTGCGGTCTTGCACAGATGATATCTATGCGCTACGGCACACTGCCTGTCGTAAGAGAGACCGGCGGTCTCAGAGACAGCGTAAGAGATGCAGGCGGCGAGAACGGCAACGGCTTTACCTTCAAGACCTATAACGCTCACGATATGCTTAACGCCGTAAGCAGAGCCTGTGACTATTATCACGACAAGAAAGCCTGGGAGAAGCTTGTCAAGGAAACTATGAAGAACGATTTCAGCTGGGATAACTCCGCAAAGCTGTATATCGGTCTTTACAAGGAGCTTGCAGGAGAAGAGTAATTCTGATCTAAACATTGGTTCACAATTAACAGACAGACCCGTTTTGTTCGGACGGGTCTGTTTTTGTTCAGGCAAATGCCTATTATGCTGTAATAACGGTGCAGTGGTTTGACAATTTTGAACATTATTACAATTGACAACGTTTTCATAGTGTGATATAATATTAAAATAACATTGAAATTATATATTTTTTCGGAAGGGGAAAAGGGAAATGGAAAGCTGTGGATTCGGCGGCTGCGTTCTTGATTTCTTGGGGAAAATCAGTGCAAATACAGATGATATCGGCAGGGCTGTGCTATGTATCCGTCAGGCTCTTGGCGATGTTGCGGAAAATATCAGACTTGGAAGGGCTGTCCTTTCGGTAAAGGCAGCATCGGATAAAATTAAGACAGCGGAACTCGGTGACACCGAGCTTTATACCTCTCCTGCGGGATATGAGGACAGTGCTGTTGCCGTAAGTATGGCTTCAAAGCAGGGCGGAGTTATGTCCGTTTCGGTATATCCCGAAAAGGGCATCGGATGGAATGAGGCTGAAAAGCAGGCTATGGAGCTTATTGCAAAGACCTGCTGTCTCCTTTGCAGCAGGGCAAAGGCTGTTGAGCTTATGGAAGAAGTCAGGTTCACCGACAATCTGACAGGGGTTGCCAATGCCGACGGCTTTACCCGCTATATTGGTATGCTTGCGGCAAAGGGCGAGCTTGTGAATTACGCTGCGGCATTTATGAACATTAAGAATTTCAAGTACGTTAACAAGGTCTACGGCAGTGGGCAGGGCGATAAGCTCCTTAAGCTTTTTGCAGAATCGATGAGCAGTTTTATCGGTACTGACGGAAAATTTGCCCGTCTTGGCGGCGATAATTTTATCCTGCTTATTAAAAAGGGCAGGGTCAACGATCTCCGTGTTTTTATTGACGCACTTTCCTTTGAAATGGGTGAGGGCGAAATTACTCAGGTTTATGACCTCAGGCTGCGAATGGGTATTTACGAGGCGTGTCAGAATGATACGGTATCGGACATTATGAACAACTCTTCCATTGCCTACATAAGCGCAAGGGCGGACAGGGTCAAGGACGTTGTTTATTTCTCGCCGCTGCTCCTTGAAGAGTCAAATCACAGAAAGACCATATCCACACTTTTCCCCAAGGCTCTCGAAAGCAGAGAATTTGCGGTATATTATCAGCCTAAGGTAAATCTTGATGACAACAAGCTCTGCGGCTGTGAGGCTCTTTGCAGATGGATACGTGACGGCAAGGTCGTTCCGCCTATGGAGTTTATCCCCGTGCTGGAAAGCGAGGGTTCGATATGCAGGCTTGATTTCTATGTGCTTGAAAGGGTTTGTGAGGACATTAAGGGTTGGCTTGAGGAGGGCATTGAGCCTGTAAAGGTGTCGGTGAATTTCTCGAAAAATCATCTTCACAACAAGCGCCTCGCCGACCAGATAATCGGCATTATCAAGAAATACGGCATCAATGGAAAGTATCTTGAAATTGAGCTTACCGAGATGACAGGCTCAGATGACCTTACCGCAATGAGCGTTTTTGTTGACGTGATGAAGGAAAACGGCGTGGGCACATCTATCGACGATTTCGGAACGGGATATTCCTCACTCAATCTCTTAAAAGACCTTGATGTCGATGTTATCAAGCTGGATAAGTCCTTCTTTACCAATATAAACGAAGCTGACGGCGGCATTTCCACCGACAGGATAGTTGTCAAAAATATTGTAAATATGGTGAACGAGCTTAATATGGAGGCTATTTCCGAGGGCGTTGAGACAAAGTCTCAGGCGGATTTCCTCAGAAATGTGAATTGCAGTATGGCTCAGGGCTTCCTGTTTGATCGTCCTCTGCCAAAGGGTGAGTTTGAGACAAGGCTCACTGACGGGGAGTTTTATACGGACAAGGGTTAACGGATAATATGAAAGCCGCTTCCGACGATTCGGGAGCGGCTTGTTTTATAATCTTTGTGTTATATTATTTCATAGCGTCCTTAAGGCTCTTGACAAACTCACCCACAGGCTTTGGAGAGTTCACGCCGTTTGCTTCCATAATGCGGACAATTGCACTTCCAACGATAACTCCGTCGCAGTAGGCGGACATTTTTTTTGCCTGCTCAGGGCTTGAAATGCCGAAGCCCACGCAGCAGGGGCACTTTGCATTCTCCCTCACAAGTCCGAAAAATTCATCGAAATCAGTTCTGAACTCGGAGCGGACGCCTGTTACGCCGTTTGAGGAAACGCAGTAGAGGAATCCGTCGGAATCAGCGGCAATACGCTTTATCCTGTCGTGAGATGCGGGGGAAACGAGGTTGATGTTATGTACCCCGTACTTCTGTGCATAGGGAAGTATTTCCTCACGCTCCTCATAGGGCATATCGGGAACAATTACGCCGTCAACGCCCTTTTCCCTGCAAAGGGAGAAAAATTTTTCTGTGCCGTAAACGAAAATGGTGTTCAGATACATCATAAGGATAAGGGGCTTGTCGGTCTTGGCACGGATATCATCAACTGCGCCGAAAATTTTGTCAAGAGTAGTGCCGCCTTTAAGTGAGCGGAGAGAGGATTTCTGAATGGTCACGCCCTCAGCTATAGGGTCGGAAAAGGGCACGCCAAGCTCGATTATATCTGCGCCCTTGTCAAACATTTCAAGAGCGGTCCTGACGGTGGTGTCCATATCGGGGTCGCCTGCGGTGATAAAGGTCACAAGCGCCTTTTTTCCTGCGGCCTTAAGCTCTTCAAAGCATTTATCTATACGGTTCATAGCTGTATTTCCTCCTTATGAGTTCTCAATGTTGTGACCTCTGTAGCGGGCAACGGAGTAAACGTCCTTGTCGCCTCTGCCCGAAAGGTTTATAACGATGGTCTGATCCTTGCCCATTTCGGGAGCTATCTTCATTGCCGCCGCAACTGCGTGGGCGGATTCAATAGCGGGGATAATACCCTCGGTTCTTGAAAGATACTCGAATGCGGATACGGCCTCCTCATCGGTAACGGCAACATAATCCGCTCTGCCTGTTTTCCAGAGATTTGCGTGCTCAGGACCTATTCCGGGGTAGTCAAGACCTGCGGAAATGGAATAAACGGGAGCTATCTGACCGAATTTATCCTGGAGGAATATGGATTTCATTCCGTGGAAAATACCAACGCTGCCGCAGGAAAGTGTTGCTGCGGTATCGGCGGTGTTTATTCCTCTGCCTGCGGCTTCTGCACCAACGAGACGAACGGATCTGTCGGGGATAAAGTCATAGAATGCGCCCATTGCGTTGGAGCCGCCGCCTACGCAGGCAACCACGCAGTCGGGGAGCTTGCCCTCACGCTCCAGCATCTGAGACTTTATCTCCTCACCGATTATCTTCTGAAAATCCCTTACCATTTCGGGATATGGGTGGGGGCCCATTACAGAGCCGATGCAGTAGAATGTATTCTCGATATTTGTGCACCAGTCACGCATTGCCTCGTTGATAGCGTCCTTAAGGGTAGATGTGCCGCTGCTGACGGGAACGACCTTTGCGCCGAGAAGCTCCATTCTGTAAACATTCAGGGACTGTCTCTTAGTGTCCTCCTCGCCCATATACACGCAGCATTCAAGACCCATAAGAGCGCAGACGGTTGCGGTGGCAACGCCGTGCTGACCTGCCCCCGTTTCGGCAATAATGCGCTTCTTGCCCATACGCTTTGCAAGAAGTATCTGACCCAGAACGTTATTTATCTTGTGAGCGCCTGTGTGATTTAAGTCCTCACGCTTGATGTACACCTTTGCGCCGCCGAGATCTTCGGTCATATGCTTTGCAAAATAGAGCATTGAGGGACGGTTTGCATAGTTTACGTAAAGGTCGGTAAGCTCTGCCTTGAAGTCGGGGTCGTCCTTGTATTTGTCATAAGCTTCTTCAAGCTCGTGAACGGCGTTCATAACCGTTTCGGGAACGTACTGTCCGCCAAATTCTCCGAATCTTCCAACTTTATTCATTATGGTTCTTCCTTTCTGTTTCGGTAAAGCTCTGTTACCCTGCGTATCTTTTCCCTGTCCTTAACGCCGTCGGTCTCAACCGACCCTGACAAGTCAACATTGGGGCAAATTTCAAGAGCCTTTGATATATTGTGCTCGCCTATCCCTCCTGCGAGGAAATAGGGGAGAGAGATGTGTGTATTTTTTATGATGTCCCAGTCAGCTGTAATGCCCGTGCCGCCAACAGCTCCTTTAACGAAGCTGTCAAGGAGGAGCATATCACAGCCAAGCTCTTCTCCACGGTATATGTCCTCCGCACTTTGCACCCTGACCGCTTTCCATATCTCGCATATGCCGTCAAGGGAGCGGATATATGCCCTGTCCTCGTCGCCATGGAGCTGTATCACGTCAAGAGAAAGCAGTTCGGCAATTCGCCTGACATTATCAACAGGCTCGTTCACGAACACGCCCACTTTTTTTATGCGGCTGTCGGTGAGGGCTGAGAGCTGCTTTGCGGTGTCAAAGTCCACCGTCCGCCTGAAGCCCTGAGTGAGTATCATTCCCATATAATCGGGGAGAAACTCGTTTATTATCCGCACATCTTCGGTGCGCCTCATTCCGCAGAGCTTTATCATACTCCTGCCCTCAGTGACTTCATACACTCGGAAATGCCGCCAAGACCGCTTCTCATAAGCGTTTCACCGATGAGCACACCGTCAGCGCCGCTTTTTTCTGCATACTTCATATCATCATTGTTCTTTATACCGCTTTCGCAGACAAGAAGCGTGTCCTCAGGGATAAGCTTTGCGAGACGCTGGGTGTTTCCGATGTCAACGTTAAATGTCTTAAGGTCACGGTTGTTCACGCCGATGATGTCGCAGCCCATATTCACAAGGCGGTTTACCTCCTCCTCGGTGTGAGCTTCGCAGAGAACGTCAAGACCGAGACTGTGGGCAAGCTCATAAAGGGGCTTGAACTCGTCATCTGTGAGGATTGCGGCGATGAGAAGTACTGCGTCCGCACCAATTGCCCTGGCTTCATATATCTGATAGGGGTCAAATATGAAATCCTTTCTCAGAACGGGGATATTCACATTTTTACGTATTTCCGCCAGATATTCCGATGAGCCCTGAAAATAATGCTCCTCGGTAAGGCAGGATATTGCCCTTGCTCCTGCCTTTTCGTATTCGCAGGCAATTTTAACGGGGTCAAAATCGGGCTGTATCAGTCCCTTTGAGGGAGATGCCTTTTTCACCTCAGCAATTACCGAAAGCCCCTCTGCGGCAATGGCGTTTTTGAAGCTGTGAACGGGGAAATTTGCTGCCGCTGCACGCTTTTTCATCTCGTCGGGAGATGTTTTCGCCATCTCTCTTTCAAGCTGTATCTTCCTTTTTGCGGTTATATCATCAAGAATCATTACTGCACCTCGTTGGTAAATGCCTTCATCTCTTCAAACTTGCTAAGAGCCTTGCCGCTGTCTATCATCTCTGCGGCAATTTTTATGCCGTCGGCTACGGTTTCTGCACCGCCTGCGCAGTAAATTGCACAGCCTGCATTCATAAGAACGGTGTTTCTTTTAGCACCCTGCTCCTTGCCAGAAAGGATATCAAGAGTTATCCGGGCATTCTCGGCAGGAGTGCCGCCCTTAAGATCATCGGGTGTGCAGTATTCAAAGCCGTAATCGTGGGGGTCAAGGTCATATTTGCTTATTGCGCCGTTCTTTACCTCGCAAACGTGGGTGATGCCTGTCATTGTTATCTCATCAAGTCCGTCGCTGCCGTTTACCACCATTGCGCCCTTTATGCCAAGCTTTATAAGCACATTCGCCATAAGCTCTGCAAGCTTGTTGTCATAAATTCCCAGAACGATGTAATCCGCAAGGGCGGGGTTTGTGAGAGGACCTAAGATGTTGAAGAATGTGCGGCAGCCGATCTCTCTTCTCACGGGAGCCACAAACCTCATTGCGCCGTGGAATACCTGTGCGAAAAGGAATGCGATGCCTGTTTTGTCAAGGCACTTTGCTGCATTTTCGGGGGAGAGCTTGATGTTGATGCCAAGGGCGTCGAGGCAGTCAGCTGCGCCGCTCTTGCTTGATGCGGCTCTGTTTCCGTGCTTTGCAACGTTTATCCCTGCGGCGGCGATTACAAATGAGGAGGTGGTGGAGATGTTGAAGGTTCCTGCCATATCTCCGCCTGTGCCAACGATGTCGATAGCGGAGCGGAAGCCGTTTATAACAGCCGCCTTGCTTCTCATACCCTTTGCAAAACCTGTTATCTCGTCAATGGTCTCGCCCTTCATTCTAATTGCCATAAGGAATGCGGATATCTGAGCGGGAGTTGCGGCATCGCTCATAATTATGTTCATAGCATCGAATGCTTCTTCCTCGGAAAGGTCGCCCTCAGCTGCCTTGGCGATGTACTTTTTGAGAGCCGTGCGCTTATCCATAGGAATGGGAACAACGCCTGCGCCTGTGGTCTGAACGCCTACCACCTGAGTAAGGAAGTTTGAGATGATGTTCACGCCCATTTCCGCAAGAATGGACTCGGGGTGGAACTGAACGCCGTAAATGGGGTAATCCTTGTGAGCCACAGCCATAATTTCGCCGTCCTCAGTTTCAGCGGTTATTTTAAGGCACTCGGGGAGGCCTTCACGCTCGATTATGAGGGAATGATATCTTGCGGCGGTTATTTTTTCGGGGAGACCCGAGAAAATGGGGCAGGCAGTGTCAAGCTTTATGACAGAAGCCTTGCCGTGCATAGGAGCTTTTGCCCTTACGACCTTGCCGCCGAAAGCCTCGCCTATGGACTGATGACCCAGGCAGATGCCGAAAATGGGGAGCTTGCCTGCAAAATACTTTATAGCCTCAACGGAAATTCCTGCGTCCTTGGGATAGGAGGGGCCGGGGGAGATCACCAGTGCTTCGGGCTTCATTTTTTCGATCTCTTCAATGGTTATCTCGTCATTTCTGAAAACCTTTATGTCACTGTAAAGGCTTGCCATTGCCTGATATACGTTATAGGTGAAGCTGTCGTAGTTATCTATCATTACGATCATTTTTATCAGATCCTTTCAAAAATCACATCTGCGCCGCTGCCTTGATCGCATTTATTACCGCCGCAGCCTTGCGCTTGGTCTCCTCGTATTCATTTTCGGGAACGCTGTCATAAACGATTCCTGCGCCTGCCTGAACATATGCCTTGCCGTTTCTGAAAAGCACCGTTCTTATGGCGATGCAGGTGTCAATGTCGCCGTTATATGCCATATATCCAACTGTTCCGCCGTAAAGTCCACGTTTTACGTTTTCGAGGCTGTCGATTATCTCCATTGCCTTTACCTTGGGAGCACCCGAAAGTGTTCCTGCGGGGAGCACGGACATCAGCGCATCTACGGGAGTTTTGCCCTCTGCAAGCTGTCCCTCAACGTCGGACACAAGGTGCATTACCTTGGAGTAGCGTTCAACCCTCATAAAGTCCGTAACCTTGACGGTTCCGGGAGCGCAGACCCTGCCAACATCGTTTCTGCCGAGGTCAACGAGCATTGTGTGCTCGGCTCTTTCCTTTGGGTCAGCTTTGAGCTGCTTTTCAAACTCGATGTCCTCATCAGCGTCCTTGCCTCTGGGATATGTTCCCGCAATGGGCTTGTTGAGGACTGTTCCGTCGGTAACGCTCACCAGCATTTCGGGCGATGCGCCTGCTATGCAGTAATCCTTGTGGTCGAAGTAGAAAAGGTAGGGGGAGGGGTTTGTGGAGCGGAGCATTCTGTAAACATCAAAGGGAGCGGGAGGATTTTCCGCTTCAAACCGCTGGGAAATAACTATCTGGCTGATGTCGCCGCCGACAATATGCTCTCTGCACTTGTCCACCATTTCGCAGAACTGCTCTTTGGTGTAGTTGGAATTTACCTTTATCTCGGCGGGAGTGAGCATTTTCGGTGCAGGCTCGGGAGTGTATCTGCAAAGGAGCTTGCCAAGCTTTTCAGCCTTTGCTCCAAGGCTCTCATACATCTTGTCGGCTGCAATGTCAAAGCTCTCGCCCGACTTTTCCGCAAGCTCCGAAATTGCCTCCTTATCCATATTGAGGATAATCACGGCTCTGTTTGAAAGGTGGTCATAAGCCACTATCTCGTTGTAGATGAACATATTTGCATCGGGCATATCAAGGTCATCGTTGGGAATATTTGTAAGCTTCTTTTCGTAATATCTCGCCATATCGTAGCCGAAATATCCGATAAGACCGCCTGTGAGCTTGGGGTAACTTATAAACTTGGGGGACTTGTATTTTTCCATTATGTCGGAAAAAAGCTTAACGGGGTCGGAGGCATCGGCTGTTTCCTTGTGACCGTCCGCATAAATGATGTCCGCCTGCCTGTTCTTAACACGTATCTCCGCCTTGGGGTTAAGACCGATGTAGGAATATCTGCCCCATTTGTTTGAGTTGTCCACGGATTCAAGGATAAAGCAGTTGTCGTAATTTTCCTTGAGGATAGCGAACATTCTTACGGGTGTGAAGCTGTCTGTCAGCAGTTCGTAAAAAAGCGGTACGGTGCCGTAGCTTTTAAGATATTCTTTTGTCTCTTCTCTTGCGGGATACATCATAAAATTCATTCCTTTCACTAATAAAAAAAGTCTGCCGTCTCCTGACAACACAACACTGTGCATTGTCAAGGGACGACAGACGTTGTTTTTCTGCCGTGGTGCCACCCTGATTGCGAAGCAGCCTTTTTTTAGCTGCATCACCGCTTTTGGGTATCCTTTTGAAATAAAAAGCATTACCGGAAAAATCCGATAATGCTGTACTTTTAAATATAATGATCAAAGTACGCAGCATTTCGCCTGTCTCTTATACACATCTGACGCTGC
>ERZ1026848.1763-NODE-1763-length-11381-cov-35.501678_pt1 | contig 11381 bp, 6 predicted proteins | sample MGYA00380154_ERZ1026848 | MGnify/ENA primary metagenome ERZ1026848 (study PRJEB33269, sample SAMEA4719790) | human gut metagenome | biome: human-associated habitat; feature: organic feature; material: feces | place: Cameroon | collected 2013-10 ...
CCCGGCGCCGGAGAGCTGGGCGGGCAGGTGGTGTCCGCCGGTACGCCGGCGCAGGTGATGGCCGACCCAAACAGCCTGACGGGGCAGTACCTCAGCGGCAAAAAGCGCATCGAGCTGCCGGCACACCGGCGGGCGGGCAACGGCAAATACCTGACGGTGCGGGGCGCGCGGGAGAACAACCTGAAAGGCATCGACGTGACGTTCCCGCTGGGGACGTTCATCTGCGTCACCGGCGTCAGCGGCAGCGGCAAAAGCTCGCTGGTCAACGAGGTGCTGTACAAGAAGCTGGGGGTGGAGCTGAACCGCATGAAGGCTCGCCCCGGCAAGCATGACCGCATCGAGGGCATGGAGCATCTGGACAAGGTCATTGCCATCGACCAGAGCCCCATCGGGCGGACGCCCCGCTCCAACCCTGCCACCTATACCAACCTGTTCAACCTGATCCGCGACCTGTTTGCGTCCACGCAGGACGCCAAGGCCCGGGGCTACGGGCCGGGACGGTTCTCCTTCAACACCCGGGGCGGCCGGTGCGAGGCCTGCGGCGGCGACGGTATGCTGAAGATCGAGATGCACTTTCTGGCGGACGTGTACGTCCCCTGCGAGGTGTGTCACGGCAAGCGCTATAACCGGGAAACGCTGGAGGTGCGGTACAAGGGGAAGAACATTGCCGAGGTGCTGGACATGACGGCGCGGGAGGCGCTGGACTTCTTCTCCGCCGTGCCGAAGATCTACGAGAAATTGCAGACGCTGTGCGACGTGGGACTGGGCTATGTAAAGCTGGGACAGCCCTCCACCACCCTGTCCGGCGGCGAGGCCCAGCGGGTCAAGCTGGCCACGGAGCTGAGCCGCCGCGCCACGGGGCGCACCATCTATATTCTGGACGAGCCCACCACCGGCCTTCACGCCGACGATGTGCGCAAGCTGCTGGATGTTTTGCAGCGGCTGGTGGACGCGGGCAACACGGTGCTGGTCATCGAGCATAATCTGGACGTCATCAAGTGCGCCGACTATATCGTCGATCTGGGGCCCGAGGGCGGCAGCGGCGGCGGTACGGTGGTGGCCTGCGGCACACCGGAGCAGGTGGCCGAGGTGGCGGCGTCCTATACGGGACAGTACCTGAGAAAGTATCTGACATAACGCCCGCGCCCTCTGCGGCATAGACTGTGGCAGGGGGGTGACGGCATGGAGATCTGGCAGGACGGCGTGCTGGCGGGGCTGGCAGCCGTGGGACTGACGGCGATCCTCTGGCTGCTGGCGGAGGCGCTGTTCCGCTGGCGGGCGCGTCCGCCGGAGGCGTCCTATCTGGTGGAGGCGTCCGGCGGTGCGGAAGGGCTGGACATGACGCTGCGCGAGCTGGCGCGGGAGCGCCCGCTGCAGGTGATACTGGTGGACAGCGGCTTGAACGCCGAGGGACGGCAGCGGACAGAGCTGCTGCTTGCCCGATACGGCGGGACGCTGGTAACGCCGCCGCAGCTGGCGGCGATGTATACGAAAGAAAACGAGCAGGAGGAGTAGGAACTATGGGCGAACGCTGCACCGTGGAGGGTACCGTACAGTCGGTGATCTTCCAGAACGAGGAAAACGGCTATACGGTGCTGTCTCTGGCGGTGGACGGACAGGAGGAACCGGTAACGGTGGTGGGCTGTATCCCCTGTGCCGCCGCCGGAGAGGGCATGACCGTCACCGGCGTGTGGGTGGAGCATCCGTCCTACGGCCCGCAGCTGACGGCGGAGAGCGTGGAGCGCCGCCTGCCCCGGGATGAGGCGGACATGGCCGCCTATCTGGGCTCCGGCATCCTCAAGGGCGTGGGGCCTGCCACGGCGGAGCGGCTGGTGGAGCGGTTCGGCATGGACACCCTCCGGGTCATCGAGGAGGAGCCGGAGCGTCTCCAGACCCTGAAGGGCATCACCGCCAAGCGCGCCATGGAGCTGTCCGCCGCCTTCCGGGCGCTGACGGGCCTGCGGCAGGTCATGGAGTTTCTGGCGCGGTACGAGCTGCCGGTGCATCTGGCCATGGCGGTGCAGCGCACCTACGGCGACGGCGCCATGCAGGCGCTGCGGGACGACCCCTATCTCCTGAGCCGGGAGCAGTACGGTGTGGATTTTGCCGTCACCGACGCCATTGCCCTGAGCATGGGCTTCGGCGGCGATGACCCCTGCCGGCTGGAGGCCGCCGTGCTGTACGAGCTGAGCCACAACCTCCACAACGGCCATGTGTTCCTGCCACGGGAGAAGCTGATACAGGCGGCGGCGCAGCTCATCGGCGTGGAGAACGACGCGGTGGAGCTGGCGCTGGACAAGCTCATCGAGCGGTTTGGCGTGGTGGAAAAGCCCATCGCCAACGTGATGGGCTGCTATCTGCCCCGAATGTATCAGGCGGAGACATATGTGGCGGAGCGGCTGGTGTCCATGGTGAAAACGCCGGTGGAGCGGCTGGCCCGCGTGGAAAAGACCATCGCGGACATCGAGCAGGCGCAGGGCGTGTCCTACGCGCCCTTGCAGCGGCAGGCGGTGGCGCTGGCGGCGGACAGCGGCGTGCTGCTGCTCACCGGCGGGCCGGGTACCGGCAAGACCACATCCCTGCGGGGCATCGTGACCCTGTATGAGCGGATGGGACTGGATGTGCTGCTGCTGGCTCCTACGGGGCGGGCCGCCAAGCGGCTGGGAGAGGTGACGGGCCGGGAGGCCCAGACCATCCACCGGTGTCTTGGCATGAGCTTCAACGACCTGACGGGGCAGGTGACCTTCAAAAAGGACGCCAAGGATCCGCTGGAGGCCCACGCCGTCATTGTAGATGAGATGAGCATGGTGGATCTGGAGCTGATGCGGGCGCTGCTGGAGGCGCTGCGGCCCTCTTGCCGCCTGGTGATGGTGGGCGACCCCGACCAGCTGCCCTCCGTGGGCGCGGGCAACGTGCTGGGGGATATGCTGCGCAGCGGCGTGATCCCCGCCGTGTCGCTGACGCAGGTGTTCCGGCAGGCGGAGCAGTCCGCCATCATCCGCAACGCCCACAGCGTCAACGTGGGGCAGCCGCCGTGCCTTGACAGCAATCAGGGGGACTTCTTCTTCCTGTGCCGCCGTTCGCCGGACCGTCTGGTGCAGACGGTGGTGGAGCTGTGCCGCGACCGCCTTCCCAAGAGCATGGGCGTGGAGCCGGGGCAGATCCAGGTGCTGTCCGCTACCCGCCGGGGCGAGTGCGGCACGGTGAACCTGAACCGGGCCTTGCAGGCGGCGCTGAATCCGCCGGCGCGGAGCAAGCGGCAGAAGCAGTGGGGCGACATGGTCTTTCGCATGGGCGACCGGATCATGCAGACAAAAAACAACTACGATGTGCTGTGGACGAAGGACGACGGCACCGTGGGCAGCGGCATTTTCAACGGCGACGTGGGCATCATCGAGGACATCGACCCCGCCGGTGAGCTGCTGACCATCCGGTTTGACGACCGTACTGCCGTCTATACCGCCGACCTGCTGGCGGAGCTGGACATGGCCTACGCCATGACGGTACATAAATCGCAGGGCAGCGAGTATCCGGCGGTGGTGCTGGTGTCCGCGCCCGCCGCGCCGTCCCTGATGGTGCGGGGCGTGCTGTATACCGCTATCACCCGTGCCAGACGGCTGCTGGTGCTGGTGGGCGACGACGGGACGCCGGTGAAAATGGCGGCCAACGACCGTCAGCAAAGACGATACAGCGGCCTGCGCCGCCGCTTGAAGGAGGGAATGGCATGAGCGTTCAAGACGGGCTGGACAAGCTCCAGCGGAGTATGCTGGATTTCTTCTTTCCCCGTCACTGTCCCTTCTGCGGACGGGTCGTGGGCAAGGCACTGCTGTGTGAGACATGCGAAAAGGAGCTGCCCGGCTGCCGCGAGGTGCGCACCGGCAGCTTCGGACGGTGTGCCGCGCCGCTGTACTACGAGGGCGCAGTGCGGGAGGCCATTCTGACCTTCAAATTCAAGGGGCGGCTGGAGGCGCTGGAGTGCTTTGGCAGTCTGATGGCACAGACGGCGGCGGAGGAGTTCTCCGGGGAGTTCGACGCGGTGACATGGGTGCCGGTGAGCCGGCAGCGCCTGCGGAAGCGGGGCTACGATCAGGCGCGGTACCTGTGCGCCAGCCTGTGCGTGGACTGGCACACGGAGCCGCAGGAGACGCTGCGGAAGGTGCGGGACAACCCGGCGCAGTCCGGACTGGAGGACGCGGCGGCGCGCCGCGCCAACGTGCTGGGCGTCTACGAGGCGGTGAAGCCGGAGGATATCGCCGGAAAGCGGTTTTTGCTGGTGGACGATATCTGCACCACCGGCGCTACGCTGGGTGAGTGTGTCCGGGTGCTGAAGGCTGCCGGTGCGGCGGAGGTGGTGTGCCTGACGCTGGCCGTCACGCGGGAGGACGGCTGACGACCCGCCGGTATGGAACGGCGGGAAACCGTGCAGAATGGAAATGTGAATATTTGATGACAACCGGAAAACCCTATTGCAAAAAGAAAGACCTGTCGGTATAATGGTTTTCTGAAGAATAGGGCGGTCACGCCGTCACAAAAAATATGAGGTGCTCACTATGTGTTCATTTGCAAAGGATATTGGTATCGATCTCGGCACCGCCTCGGTGCTGGTTTATGTGAAGGGTAAGGGTGTTGTGCTCAACGAGCCGTCGGTGGTGGCCATCGACAAGAACACCGGCAAGCTGCTGAAGGTAGGCGGCGACGCCCAGGCCATGCTGGGCCGTACCCCCGGCAACATCGTGGCCATCCGTCCCCTGCGGGAGGGCGTGATCTCCGACTACGACATGACGGAGCGGATGCTCCGGGAGTTTCTGCATAAGGTCACCGGCGGCTTCCAGCTGTTCAAGCCCCGGGTCATCATCTGCGTGCCCTCCGGCATCACGGAGGTAGAGGAGCGCGCCGTGGTGGATGCGGGCATTCAGGCCGGCGCCCGCCGCGTATACCTCATCGAGGAGCCGGTGGCGGCTGCCATCGGCGCGGGCATCGACATCGCCAAGCCCGACGGCCACATGGTGGTGGACATCGGCGGCGGCACCAGCGATATCGCCGTCATCTCCCTGAGCGGCGTGGTGGAGAGCGCCTCCATCAAGGTGGCCGGCGACCAGTTCAACGAGTCCATCGTCAAGTATATGCGCCGCAAGCACAATGTGCTGGTGGGCGAGCGCACCGCCGAGCTGATGAAGATGGAGATCGGCTGCGTGTTCCCCAAGGAGCAGGAGACGTCCATCGAGATCAAGGGCCGCTGCCTGATGACAGGCCTGCCCAAGGTCATCACCGTCACCTCCACCGAGATGCTGGAGGCCTTCGAGGAGCCGGTGGAGCGCATTCTGGAGGCGGTCCACGGCGTGCTGGAGCGCACCCCGCCGGAGCTGGTGGCGGATATCTCCAACAACGGCATCGTCATGACCGGCGGCGGCAGTCTGGTGGACGGCTTTGACCGCCTGATCGAGGCACGCACCGGCATCCACACCGTGGTGGCGGAGTCCGCCATCTCCTGCGTGGCGGAGGGTACTGGCAAGAGCCTGGACTCCCTGAACGCCATGACCGACGGCACGGTGAACCTGTCCCGCCGGCGGCAGATGAACTAAATGACAAAAAGCGGCCGCGAGGCCGCTTTTTTTCTCTATGCTTGGCGGGGTTTTCACGGTGTCCCCCCTTGCTTTCGGCGGGGAAACGCGGTAGTATGGGGATGGCCGGAAGGCGACTACGTTTTACAAGGAGGCAATAAGCATGAAGTTTTCCAGCAAAGTGTTGAAATGCGGCCTGTCCCCCATGCGTAAGTTCCACCCCTATGCGGTGGCGGCGGAGGCCAAGGGGAAGAAGATCTATCACCTGAATATCGGTCAGCCGGACATCGAGACGCCCAAGGCATATTTCGAGGCCGTGCGGCACTTTGACCTGCCGGTGCTGGCTTATGCGCCGTCCCCCGGTATCCCGGAGCTGATCGCAGCCATCCAGAAGTATTACGACGCACTGGGGATGCACTTTGAGACCGGTGACATCCTCATTACCAACGGCGGCAGCGAGGCGCTGCAGATCACCATGAACTGCATCCTCGACGACGGGGACGAGATCCTGATCCCCGAGCCGTTCTATCCCAACTACAACACCATGGCGTACACCTGCGGCGCCAGGATCCACCCCATCCCCACCTCGCCCCATGACGGCTACCACTATGCCGACCGCGCCAAGGTGGAGGCGGAGATCAACGAGCATACCCGCGCCATCATGGTCACCAACCCCGGCAACCCCACCGGCGCCGTGCTGACGCCGGAGGAGATGCGCATGATGGTAGACATCGCCAAGGCGCACGACCTGTTCATCATCGGCGACGAGGCCTACCGCGAGTTTGTCTACGCCGGTGAGCCGCTGCAGTCCATGGGCCAGTTTGCCGACGCCGCCGAGAACGTCATCGTCATCGACACCGTGTCTAAGCGGTTCTCCGCCTGCGGCGCCCGTATTGGCTGCATGATCTCCCGCAACAAGGAGCTGATGGCGCAGGCCATGAAGTATGCCCAGTGCCGCCTGTCCGTGCCGACCATCGATCAGGTGGCCGCCGCCGCGCTGTACAGCGTGGGCCCCGACTACTTCGCCGCCGTCCGCGAGGAGTACAAGCGCCGCCGCGACACGGTGATGCGCAAGCTCAACGAGATCCCCGGCGTGGTGTGTGAGTGTCCCAAGGGTGCGTTCTATGTGATGGCCGCCCTGCCCGTGGACGACGCCGACACCTTCCAGAAGTGGCTGCTGGAGGAGTTTGACGACAACGGCGACACTGTGATGTTCGCCCCCGGCGAGCCGTTCTACGCCACTCCCGGCAAGGGCAGAAACGAGATCCGCATCGCCTACGTGCTCAAGCAGGAGGCGCTGGAGCGCGCCATGGATCTGCTGGCCAAGGGCATCGCTGCCTACAACGCCCGCTGAAGCTGCACATAAAAAAGAAGACCCTGTACAGGGTCTTCTTTTTTGCTTATTTCCGTGCTTTCCGGGCAGCGGCGCGGCGCTGGCAGAGCTTTACCAGCTCCACGATGGGGATGACCAGAATGGCCAGCGCCAGCGCGATGCCGTACTCCGTCCAGCTGACGGGGGTGAAGCCGAAGGCATCGGCCAGCACGGGGATCTCCAGCACGGCGGTGGTCAGCGCCAGCGAGCCCAGCATGGCGCCCCACAGCACCTTGTTGTGGCTGGGCAGGGAGAACACGCTCTTGCGCTGGGAGCGCATATTGAAGCTGTGGAAGATCTCACACATACTCATGGTCAGGAATGCCATGGTCATGCCGTCATCGGAGATGCCCTTGGGCATCTCGAAGTACCCCACCTCCATGCAGTGCCCGATGATGTAGGAGGTCAGGGTGATGAGGGTGATGAGCACGCCCTGATAGGCGATGTCAAAGCCCACGCCGCCGGCGAAAATACCGTCGCGGCTGTCGCGGGGCGGGCGGGTCATGGTGTCCGGCTCCGCCTTCTCCAGTCCCAGCGCCAGCGCCGGGAAGCAGTCGGTGATGAGGTTGATGAACAGCAGATGCACGGGGTTGAGCAGGGTGAAGCCCAGCAGGGTGGCGAAGAACACGCCCAGCACCTCGCTCATGTTGCTGGCCAGCAGGAACTGGATGGCCTTGCGGATGTTGTCGTAGATCTGGCGGCCCTCGCCTACGGCGGAGACGATGGTGGCGAAGTTGTCGTCGGACAGCACCATGTCCGCCACGTTCTTGGTGACGTCGGTGCCGGTGATGCCCATGCCCACGCCGATATCGGCGGACTTGATGCTGGGGGCGTCGTTGACGCCGTCGCCGGTCATGGCGGTGATGGCGCCCTTACGCCGCCATGCGTTGACGATACGCACCTTATGCTCCGGCTGAACGCGGGCGTACACGCCGTAGTTTTCAATGACGTTGTCCAGCTCCTCGTCGGAAAGACCGTCCAGTGCGCTGCCGGTAACGGCCTGCGAGGCGTCGGTGATGATGCCCAGCTCCTTGGCGATGGCCACGGCGGTATCCTTGTGGTCACCGGTGATCATCACGGGGCGGATGCCGGCGGCGCGGCACTGTGCCACGGCGTCCTTTACCTCCGGACGCACCGGGTCGATCATGCCGGCCAGACCGATGAAGCACAGATCCTGCTCCAGATCCTCCGGCTCCAGCTTGTCGGGCAGGCTGTCGTACAGCCGCTGGGCCGCCGCCAGCACGCGGAGGGCCTTGTCGGCCATGGCCTTGTTGTCCGCCAGAATGGCGTTGCGCTTTTCCTCCGTCAGGGGCAGGATCGCGCCGTTTTCCATATAGTGGGTGCAGCGGCGCAGCACCTCGTCCGGTGCGCCCTTGGTGTACTGGATAAAGCCGGTGTCCGTGCGGTGGACGGTGGACATCATCTTCCGGCTGGAGTCGAAGGGCGCCTCGGCGCAGCGGGGCTGCCGGGTCTCCATGAGGGGCTTGGGGCAGCCGTTGGCCGCGCCGAAGTTCACCAGCGCCGCCTCGGTAGGCTCGCCCTGCGCGCCGTTCTCCTCCAGAATGGCGTCGTTGCAAAGGGTCATGGCGGTGGCCAGCGGCGTCAGCGGGCCGGTGTGCTCCACCACCGTCATCTTATTCTGGGTCAGGGTACCGGTCTTGTCGGAGCAGATGACCTGCGTGCAGCCCAGCGTCTCCACGGCGGTGAGCCGCCGGATGACGGCGTGCCGCTTACTCATATTGGTCACGCCGATGCTCAGCACCACCGTCACCACGGTGGCCAGACCCTCCGGGATGGCGGCCACGGCCAGCGACACGGCGACCATGAATGTCTCCAGAATGGCGGTGAGGGAGTAGTCGCCCACCACCACCAGATCAAAGATGAAGATGAACACGCAGATGCCCAGCACCAGCTTGCTGAGCGTCTTGCCCAGCTGGGTCAGCTTCCGCTGGAGGGGCGTCTGCTCCTGCTCCGTCTGGGCCAGCACATGGGCGATCTTGCCCATCTCCGTGTCCATGCCGGTGGCGGTGATGGCCGCCTTGCCACGGCCGTAGACCACGGTGCTGCCCATGTAGCACATATTTTTCCGGTCGCCCAGCGGCACATCGCTGCCGGTGAGCAGCTCCACCGCCTTGGTGACGGGGACGCTCTCGCCGGTGAGGGCGGCCTCCTCAATCTTCAGGGAGGCACACTCCAGCAGCCGCCCGTCGGCGGGGATGGCGTCGCCGGCCTCCAGCACCACCACGTCGCCGGGTACCAGCTGACTGCTCTCTACCACGATCTGATGTCCGCCGCGCAGCACCTTGCACTTGGCAGCGGTCATGGTCTGGAGGGCTTCGATGGCGGCCTCGGCCTTGCTCTCCTGCACCACGCCCAGAATGGCGTTGAGCAGCACCACCGCCAAAATGATGAACACCTCGGTGAAGCTCTCGTTGCTCAGGGCGTTGGTGACGGCGGACACCGCCGCCGCCGCGATCAGGATCAGCAGCATGGGGTCCTTCAGCTGGGTCAGAAAGCGCTGGAATACGGAGGGCTTCTCCGCCTCCTTCAGCTTGTTGGGGCCGTGCTTTTTAAGACGAGCCTCCGCCTCCTCCGGCGTCAGACCCTGCGCAGAGGTGTGCAGCTCGTCCAACACCTCCTGCGGTGAGCGGTTATAGTCCTTGTCCATGGGGATTCCTCCTTCATATATGTCCACTTTTTTATTTCCACATAACAAAAGACTCATACACAGACCGGGTCTGTGTATGAGTCTCATTCTTTCAGGACACATCGGGCGCCATGCGCCGGGATGACGGTGTGTCTCGCCCCGCCTGCGCGGTGCGGAATTACTCCCTCAAACAGCGTTACTATATCGTACTGTTGGCGGTTTGTCAAGACGGCACTTTGTTAACTTTCTGCGACAGAGGCGCACAGCTTATCGAAATACCGGTACAGGGGCATCAGTGTCCGGAAACCGTCGATGACGTCCTGCGCCAGCTCCGGCGAGAAGATGCGCTCGTCCAGCGGCCCGTCGTGCTGGAGGTTGATGGACTTCCGGTTGTACCACGGCTGAAGCAGCGCCGTCGTCTCGCCCTTACTCCGGGCATACTCCGGCCCGCTCAGCGTAAAGACCTCCTGCTTGTTGAACTGCCGCACCAGACGGCTCAGCGTCTCGGGGTGCTGGTCGAGGCCCCGGCGGTAGGCGGCCATCAGCGCCGGGCGGGGGCACCAGAAGCCCATGCCGTAGCTGTAATAGTCCGGCCCGATCTCAAAATAGAAGGTGGGGCGGCCCGTCCAATCCTGATCGCCGGTGCGGATGCAGAACCACAGGTGATCCTTGTACGGCCCCTGCCCGTGAAGCCGCCGGGCGTCCCGGTAGATGCGGGACAGCTTCAGCAGAAACGGGTCGTCGGGGCACATCTCGTGGATGGCGTCGTAGACCTGCTCCGCCAGCGCCCGCGTGGGAGCCAGCAGATGCTCCTGATAGTCCTGCTTATGCTCCATGAACCAGCTCCGCTCGTTATTAAAGCGAATGCCCCACAGAAAGTCCACTGTCTCCTGCGTATATCCCTGAAATGCCATATTGCCGCTCCTTGGTCAAGTTTTGTTGTGGGTATTGTACCCAATTTGCGGCACTTTTGCAAGGAGAGAAAAACGCAGCAAAAAAGAGACATCCGAGCGGATGTCTCTTTTCGGTGGTGCCGGTGACCGGACTCGAACCGGTACGCTGTCGCCAGCGGTGGATTTTGAGTCCACTACGTCTACCAATTCCATCACACCGGCACATAACGGGGATATTATACCGTAGACGGCGCACAAATTCAAGGGGAAATTTTGGCGCGGCAAAACACGGACGATGCGGCGTCCACACTTGCAAAAACGGGGAAAATGTGGTATAATAATCAGCCAAATATGCAATGCTGAGCGAGGGTGCCATGACAACGAAAGATTTCCAAAACCGCGGCCTGCTGCGGATATTCCTGTCCTATTTCAAGCCCCACCGGCGCCTGTTCGCGCTGGACATGACCTGCGCGTTCCTCATCGCCGTGGTGGATCTGGCGTTTCCGCTGGTGTCCCGCACCGCGCTGTACACGTGGCTGCCGGAAAAGCAGTTCCGGGTGTTCTTCGTCGTGATGGCGCTGGTGGTGGCAGCCTATGTAATTCGCTCGGGGCTGTACTTCGTGGTGGCCTACTGGGGCCACACCTTCGGCATCCGGGTGGAGGCGGATATCCGCCGCGACCTGTACCACCACATGCAGGAGCTGGGCTTTGACTTTTACGACAAGAACCGTACCGGCCAGCTGATGAGCCGCCTGACCAGCGACCTGTTCGAGGTGACGGAGCTGGCCCACCACGGGCCGGAGGATCTGTTTATCTCCCTTGTGACCATCGTGGGCGCGCTGATCGTGATGTTCTGCATCCGCTGGGAGCTGGCGCTGGTGCTGCTGGTGATGCTGCCGGTGCTGCTG
>ERZ1026848.1766-NODE-1766-length-11361-cov-4.438263_pt1 | contig 11361 bp, 18 predicted proteins | sample MGYA00380154_ERZ1026848 | MGnify/ENA primary metagenome ERZ1026848 (study PRJEB33269, sample SAMEA4719790) | human gut metagenome | biome: human-associated habitat; feature: organic feature; material: feces | place: Cameroon | collected 2013-10 ...
GATTTCTATTGCTTCGTTTATTTTATTGATGATGTAGTTTTTTACATCTGCTGAAAAATTTGACTCCATAACCCAATGTGTTGCATCTTTGAAGTCTGTTACAGTTAGCTCAGGGAAAATAGTGCTAAATTTTTCTGCATATTGGCTTAAAGAACAGGCAGCCATTTTTGCAACAAGTTCAACATTCTTTTTATCTTTTACATATTTGCTTGCGTCACAACAAGATTTTATACAGCTGCGCAGCATTACGTCATTTGGGTGGTCTACATCAAACGATCTTAGATATACATATGCAGTAGACATGTGGATGTTTGCATATACATCATTTTTTAGATCATCAAAGGATCGTTGCATTTCATATTCTAGCTTTTGTTTTTCAAAAAAATCGGCACTCTTCTTTTCCTGAATTTCAAGTTTTTTCTGAAGTTCATTCAACTGTTTTTGTTTTATTTCTCCGCTTTTCTGTTGAAGAAATGCAATTGCCAAGGGAACGGCAACACCAAATATTGAAACAAACGCTCCCATTACGGTAAGCAAAAGCGAAAATTGCTTATTGAACAAGTCGTACACGGCATAAAAAGAAGCGTTGTCAATCTGGTTGTTCTTTTGGAGTTCCATTGCCTTTTCGATCACAGGATGAAACGAAATGTTTTTCGCATAAAGAACAAGAAGAAACATGATTGCAACAAAAGCAAACGCTATGATGTAAACAACCGCCTTCTCCAGAGGATATTTCTGCTCATTGTTCATTTTTTGTTTTTCTCCAATGAACATTTGATTCCTTTCAACGACTCTGCAATAGACTGAAGCTCATACCCATCAAGCACAATTTCGTCTTTCAAGTCTATATCGCAATCGTTGGTGTGTGCTTTCCCCGTTCCGTCAACCCACGAAAAGGAAACGCGAAAACTCGATTTGTCTTTCAACTTTTCATAAAATTTTTCTTTGCTGGAACATATTAAAAACGATATTTTACTGCGCCCGTAAATCGTGCGTCGATTTGCTTTCATCTTGGCGATCATCTCCCCGACGGGAATACCCTCTGGCACGGACTCTCCGATTTCATCAAGTATTTTATCAAACCAGTCATCAAACTTAATGGATACTTCATTTGCCGGCATAATTCCTGTATTTTCGACGACAAACAGAACAGCCTTTCCGCTATAAAAACCAATCCGCCCGATAATATTCGCGGCGTTGAGCGCATTAAACTGTCGTTGAGACGCATTAAACTGTCGATATGCAAAATAGCACATAACCGCTGTAGCTACTGCCCCAACCCCCTCAACAACAAGTTTCCATTCCATTTTCAGTTCCTCCCATATTTTTCTTTCACATATTTCTCAATTTCCGGATATTCATCCGGATCGACATCCAGTATGGTTTGCAACAGCCGCCGCAATGAACATCCCGTTGCATCTTCACACGGTTTTCCGCACCATGCAGGTTCGACAATGCAACGCATGCCGATCCAGTGCCGGTCCGAAATGTGTGATGTTTTTCCGCGCAAAATCCGCGACATCATAGACGCGGAAACTCCCATTGCCTTTGCCATTTCAGCGATGCTGCGATACTTTTCCCGCACCCGCCGGAATGCCGCAAGCAATTCCCCCGTTAAAATTTTCATATTCCCTCCCCGTTTGACTTATCGGAACTTTCCGCGCATTCGGAAGCGCAGAGTTCCGGTTTTTCGTTTTTTGAATCGCCGTGACACGCGAAACGCGGCATCGTCGTTTCAATAACATTCTTCAACATCAGTTTTTCGCTGTCGTTCATGCCGCCGATTGCGCGGAACAGCCACGCGGCAACATCTTCCTGGAACGATGTAAGTGCACCGCGGTTGATCAGTTGTGGACAAAGCCGGAGAAGTGCTCCGATAGGGAAATTGCTTAAGTCGGCTTTGCCACTTACAATCCGGTTTATTTGAGCGTGGCTCAATCCCGTTTTCTTGGCAACTTCCGCTTGAGACGTAGTTGCAACGCCTCGCACGATTTCAGAAAAAATAAACTGAAGAACAGAAGAAGTCAATGCATCAGAAGATCCCGTTGATTCCGTGTTTTGCGGAACAGCCGGAACTTCAATCTCTTCTTCGTATCCAGATATTTCAGAGATTTTTACATGCAATGCATCCGCAATTCTTTGAACGGTAATACGTTTCGGATTTCTGCGTCCATGTATGTAGTTGGAGAACTGTTCGCGGGATATTCCCGCTTTTTTGGCGATTTCAATGGACGTCAAGCCCATATCGGCAATCATCGCCTTTACTTTTGCTCCGTCAAACATGTTTTTCCGGTCTGTCATGATACATCTCCTGTTTTAAATTATCATTTTGTTGCCCACATTTCAAGCTCAAAAAACAATATAACGCGATATTTAAAAAAAATCAACTTGTAAATATATGTATCACATGTATATTACATCATGCAAACAAAAGAAGAGGAACAAAATGGCAAAAAACAAACTCCACAACATTAACGCGCGAGTTAATGACAGCCTGAAGATTCGTGTTCAGGCGTACGCGCTCAAGAATCGCATTTCAGAATCGGAAGTTCTGCGCCTTGCACTCAAAAATTTTTTGCAGACAAATGTAACCAAAGCAAAACGTTACGTTAATAATTATAGGATGGAAGAACTCTGTGAAGCACGTTAACCCCACGTTTTCAGTTTACTCCATCCGGATTCCGCAGAAAATGCGGAACGATCTGGAAGACTTTGCGGACCGGAACGAAATGCAGGTTTCCGACGCGGTTCGGCTGGCTGTTACGGAAATGCTAAAGCGTGAAAACAAAAGAAGAACAGAAAAGACAACAGAACGATTCGCCCAATTCTGCGGCGGAACCGTTTGAATAACAACAAAAGGTGAAGAACATGAACCCGATTACCCCATGGAAAGTCATTGCTTTCCCGTCCGGACGGCTCCCCGTTTACGGAGACCGTGAACATCCGGTGTTTCGCGCGGCGGAGATTGTGTCAGTTGCGGGACTCTCCGGAAATATCTACAAAAAAATCGAGAAAGTCCCGCCCGGACAGCGGCAAAAAGCAACAGTCCTTGCAGGAAACGGCTATATAACGTCATGGGTTATGACCGTGAGCGGAGTTGAAGCGTTTCTGAAAGCGTTTCACTCTCCGCGTGCAAATTCATTCCTCAAAGAACTGGCTGCATGTTTCCCGGACGAGTGCTGCAAAAAGACAAACGATGTTCTTGAGGAACTCCGGAAAATCCGGGAAGAACTTGAACGGGTAAAATCCGTCAGCGCAAAAAAACAACAGCTGATAGATCAACTCCTGACCGTCATGCAAAGCACAAACAGCGTGACCGTCTGATTCAACATCTCCGGAGGTTGTAAAACTTTTCCGGAAATCCGCTCCGCATGGAGCGTGCTTATTGAAAATCGTAAAAGTCCCTCGCGGGATTGGCAGTCATGGTGACTGCTGGACCTGACCCGGCACCAACCCCCGGTCGAAAATAAACTGCGATTTTTAAGGTCTTTACGCAGGCAAATCTGTTTTGTACCGACTTTCCCCGCTCCGCTTTTTTTGCGGCTGGAACGCGGAAAATTGGCACAAAAAGCAAGCATCAAGAAAAACAAAAAGCTCAAAGAAAGGAACTCTCCATGAAAAAGTTCATCAACCTTACACCACACGCAATCAAGCTGAACAACGGAACGGAAATCCCCGCGAGCGGCACGATCGCAAGAGTCACAAGTTCTTTTACCGCGTTTGACGCTGACGGCGTGGCAAAAGTCGTCTTCGGCGAAGTCCAGAACCTCCCGGAACCTGCTAAAGACACGCTCTACATTGTTTCCGCCATGGTCCTTTCCGCCTCAAAGCGCGCGGATTTGGTCGCTCCGGCAACGGGACATCCGGAAACGGTCCGAAACGAAAAGGGACAAATCATATCCGTTCCGGGATTTGTAAGATAAACATTCACAATCATGAGGTGAAGCATGAAATATTATCTTGAAAAGGAATTCAAACTCCTGAAAAAATGCCGTTCCCGTCAGGAACGGAAAGCAATGATCTTCAACATCTTCAATGCGTTGACATGTCTGCATTATCCGCCGACCCGCGAATGGGTCTTTATCAACGCAAACGAAACGTTCCGGATTCGTCCCATGAACAGGGCGTGGACCTGCTTCAGGATTGAGAACCGGGACGGCTGGATCGGAACCGGAAACATGGAGGACATCCGCATAATGTTCTCGATCGCCGGATTCCTCGACTGAAAGGTTTTTCAATGCCGAAACGCAAAAAAACAATCCCTCCGAAAACGGAAAACGTTCATCGGCACACGCGTCAGCTTGCGTGGGAGCGAATCTGCCTCTCATGCAAGAACTTTTCCGGAACGCATTGCACGTTTATGGGAATAGCGATTGCCGCTGTCGATACGTGCCCGTCTTACTCCGTCAACCCCGTATACCTTATAAAGAAGAAAAGCTACGATTGAAAGGACACAAACATGGATATCTGCATTCCTAACCCGTCTCATGACCCTAAAATTACGAACGCCGTCTTAAAGATCCTCGGCATAGCCGACGATGACGATGATACGCCAAGCACCCGAACAACCGAAGAAACCGCTCCCGATCCGGAGATAAAAACGTACGTCTGCGCAAACTGTTCAAGAGTTTGCGTAACGACGAGCTACACCGCTGACGCAATACCGCCCAGAGGATGTGCTTACAACAGAATGTTCAAATGGCAGGAAGTGAAAAAAATAAAATGAAATTCCCCGCTTGGAAAATCGACCCAGCCGAATGCAATGGCGCATGCGAAACATGCCAGTATGACGACACATGCGACCACATCCGCGCAACACGCAGTCAGCAGATTGCAATCACCGTTTCCGGCATCCTGCTTTTCGCTCTGATCGCCGGGTTCTTCGCTTTCATTGTTGCATCCCTGATAATGGAGAAACTCTAATGAACAAAAACGAAATCAAAAATCTGCTCCTTGCGCACGGCGTGCATGGAGTGATCTCCACCAAAGACCTTGCCAAAATTCTCGGATTCGCCCAGAACACGATCAACGACGCAAAACTTCGCGGCGAACTCCGCAGCATCGACCGCGGCACGTACGCTCTGAACGCCGTCGTCGACTGGCTGTATGCACGTCAGCGTTTTTTAACTCGTATTACAACCCCTCAACCTGAAAACATAGGAGAGTGAAAGATGGTTAAAGTCTTTTGTGACATTTGCGGCAACCCGGCTACTATCGGGCTGGATGCGTCACGCTATAGCGTGTTTGTGACAACAGAGAGTTTGCATATGTACAATCACCATCTTTGCCCCTGTTGTGCTGAGAAAATCGGGCTTATTGACCACATTAAAGCAAGACAAGCGGAATCTGAACGAGCTTTGAAGCAAGAAGACGAAAACAGGGAGGAATAAAAGATGATTACTATAACTTGCGACATTTGCGGAAAGCCGGCTACTATCGGGCTGGATGCGTCACGCTATAGCGTGTTTGTGACAACAGAGAGTTTGCATATGTACAATCACCATCTTTGCCACTGTTGTGCTGAGAAAATCGGTCTTATTGACCACATTAAAGCAAGACAAGCGGAATCTGAAGCTTTGATGCGAGATGGATTCTACCCTTGCGAAATCGTGGAAGACAACAAGGAGGAACAGGCAAAATGATATACCAGTACCAGTGTCCCTACTGCAAAGGGCGCGGCTATCACTACTTGGAACGCGGTTGCAGTCTCACGTACATTTGCGAAGACTGCAAGGGCTCCGGCGAGCTTGCAAGGTGTGATGAGTGCGGCGACGTGTGCGCTGTAAACGACATTGACCTTGATGGATTATGTCCGACGTGCGCAGAAGAAGAACAGGCGCGGATCGAAAAAGAAGAACTTGAAGAGAACGAGAAAGGAAACATCGCATGACCAACAACGAAATTGATAACCTGGTCGAAGCTTTTCAGAATCAACAGGATTTTGACGAAAAAAGCTTTTACGACAAAGTAATCAAGCCAAAAGTAAAGGAGGTGTATGAGCTCTGCAAAGAGCATAATATACCAGCGATATGGTATGCAAATCCGCGATGCCACGGAGACGAACGGAATATGCAATGTTTTGCAACTGGAAGTTTTGACCGACGGCCTCTGCAATTTCTGCTTGCTCACCATTTAATAGCCGCATTCACACCTGAACTGGCCACCGCTTTGGCAATGGTGTTTAAGATGATGGAGGATATACCTGATCCCGAACAGGAACTCCCGAAAATCGACGATTAACTCAACCGAAAGGAATACAACCATGCAGAATCAGAATCTCCCCGTCCATCCCGATGAAATCCCCGCCGAACTCGTCGCTCCGACAACAAATGTTCTTGATGTTCAGGAACGGGCGACGATCGACATTCAGATTTCAACCGCAAAACATTACCCGCGTTCGCTCGAAACTTTCACGCGGAAAGCCGTTGCATACGCAACTATTGACGAAGATACCGCCGAATCGTGCATCTACCGCCGCCCCGTCGGTAAAGACAAAAACGGAAAGCAAACTTATGCGGAAGGTATGTCCGTCAGAACCGCCGAAATCGTCGGATCATGCTTCGGAAATCTCCGCGTTGCCTCGAGGATCATCGAACAGACCGACCGTTATGTCAAAGCGGAGGGAGTTGCGTTCGACCTCGAATCAAACTTCTCCGCAAATTCGCAGATCATCGAACCAACCGTGGACAAGTACGGCAAGCCTTACAACGAGCGAATGCGCGTGGTAATCGCAAAAGCCGCTCTCGCAAAAGCACGGCGCGACGCAACATTCATGGTTGTTCCGAAAGCGCTGGCGAAACCGATCGAAAACGCAGTCCGTAATCTCCTGTACGGAAACGCACAATCCCTCACGCGCCGACGGGCGGCCGTGGAAGCGTGGATCAAAAAACTCGGCATTGACGAACGTCGCGTTTATGCAGCACTCGAAGTCGGAGGCGTTCTCGATATGAACGAACGTCACCTTGAAACGCTTACTGGACTCCGGACCGCAATCAAGGACGGTGAAGTCTCCATCGATGAGGCGTTCCCCGAAGTCAAGCGCGACAAGTTTCGTGACGCAATCGCCGAACAGCCCGCCGCCGAACCTGCAAAACAACCCGAACTGAACGGCGAATCTTCAGATTCTCAAAGATCGCCAATGCTTTTCAAGGATGATGAAAAATGACCTACGAAGAATTCATTCGTTCGAAACGGACAGCCGATCCCCCGACGGGGATCGCTTCCGCCTCATCAATCGAACTCAACCCGAAACTCTTTCCGTTTCAGAAGAAAATCGTTCAGTGGGCGCTCTATCGTGGACGTGCCTGTATTTGGGCGGACTGCGGGCTTGGCAAAACTGCCATGCAGCTCGAATGGGCGCGGGTTGTAACGGAACATACACAGAAGCCCGTCATGATCGTTACTCCGCTTGCCGTTTCAGAACAGACCGCATTGATCGAAGCTCCGAAATTCGGAATTCGCTGCAAAGTTGTTTCCGCACAAGATGAACTGGAAGACGGCATCAATGTCACCAATTACGAAAAACTGGAGAAGTTTGATTTGTCGTCATTCGGCGGCGTTGTTCTTGATGAAAGTTCCATCTTGAAGAACTATGCCGGAAAAATCCGGAACATGATCCTGAAGCAAACGGCATCCATTCCGTTCCGCCTTGCGTGTACCGCAACTCCGGCTCCGAATGATTACATGGAGCTCGGCAACCATGCCGAATTCGTCGGAGCAATGAAATACAACGAAATGCTTGCAATGTTCTTTGTTCATGACGGCGGTGAAACCGCAAAATGGCGTTTGAAAGGACACGCCCGACGCGATTTCTTTTCGTGGGTTGCAAGCTGGGCGATGTTTGTCAGGAAGCCCTCCGACCTCGGAGATTCCGACGATGGATTCGTCCTCCCCGAAATCGTTTTTCATCGGGTCACGGTGAAAACGGAGGCATCCCCCGGCAATCTTTTTCCCGTCGTTGCCCAGACTTTGCAGGAACGTCAGGAAGCCCGACGCGACACGATCGAAAGCCGTTCCGAATCAGCCGCTACCGTAATCAGTGAAAACAAAAAAAGCGATTCCGACCAGTTCTGCGTCTGGTGCAATCTCAACGCTGAAGCCGAATCTGTCGCGTCGAAACGTCCCGGCATGGTGAATATTCGCGGTGGTGACAGCAACGAGTTCAAAACAGAAGCAATGTTGAGTTTCGCTTCCGGAAAACTTTCAGAAATCGTCACAAAACCGAAAATCGCCGGATTCGGAATGAACTGGCAGAACTGTCACAACGTCGTCTTCCTCGGACTTTCCGACAGTTACGAACAGTTCTATCAGGCGGTTCGCCGCTTCTATCGGTTCGGTCAGAAGCATGCGGTCCACATCTGGATCGTCACTGCCGACACAGAGGGCGCAGTCGTCGAAAACATCCGACGGAAAGAGCATGAGGCAAACGCCATGTATGCCGAAATGCTCAAGTATATGAACCCCGAAAATCGCATCTCCGCCGACTTCGCCGCTCCGCAGAAGTCCGTTTATAACCCGTCAAGGGAACTGGAGCTCCCGCCATTTCTGAAAGGACTTGCATCATGAACGTCATCAGTCAGTTCAGCGGTGAAAAATTCACCGTCTACAACGCCGATTGTGTGGATGTCACATCCGCGCTTCCCGAAAACTCCGTGGACTTCTCCGTCTTCTCCCCTCCGTTCGCGTCCCTTTACACATACAGTGACAGCGACCGCGACATGGGAAATTCAAAAAACTACGAGGAATTCTTCAGGCAGTTCGCATTTCTTACAGAGAATCTCTTCCGGATCGTCAAGCCTGGAAGAATCGTTGCGTTCCACTGCATGAACATTCCGGCAATGAAAGAACGCGATGGATACATCGGTATCAAGGATTTTCGCGGCGACCTCATTCGCAACTTCCAGTCCGCCGGTTTTATCTTTCATTCGGAGCACTGCATCTGGAAGGACCCTCTTGTGGAGGCGACAAGAACGAAAGCAATCGGGCTCATGCACAAACAGCTCTGCAAGGACTCGTCCATGAGCCGATCCGGGATTCCGGATTATCTCATTGCCATGCGCAAACCCGGTGAAAACGAAAATCCGATTTCCCACGCATCCGGGCTTCTTGATTTCTGCGGAGAAAATCCGCCGAAAAAAGGAGTGCTCTCCCACGAAAACTGGCGGCGGTATGCAAGCCCCGTGTGGATGGACATCGACCAGTCTCATACACTTCAGTCCGATTCCGCACGCGAAAACAACGATGAACGTCATATCTGCCCGCTTCAGCTTGACGTGATCGACCGCGCGCTTCAGCTCTGGTCCAATCCCGGCGATATCGTCCTTTCGCCTTTCATGGGCATCGGATCGGAGGGATACGAAGCAATCCGCCTGAACCGGAAATTTATTGGCGTTGAACTGAAGACTTCGTATTACAACGCCGCTGTCAAAAATCTGCAAGTCATTGAAAGCAAAGGAACTGAAAATGAACTCTTCTGAACTGACGCATCACCACGAATTTTCCCCCTCCAAGCTGGAACGCATCGCGAACTGTCCGTGGAGCTGGCGGAACTGCAAGGACTGGAAGTCCGAAGATTCCAAAGATTCCGCACACGGAACGCTCCTCCACAGAGCCGTTTACGATGATGAAGTCTTTGATAAGCTCTCCGGAAAGGATCATGAAACAATCGCCTTGATCCGGCGCGAACACGTCGAGCCGTTCTCCGGACTGGAGCACTACCACGAACTCCATGTGGACGTTCGCGACAGCGCCGGCAGCGTCCTTACGGAAGGGATTCTCGATTATCTTGTCATCTCTCCGGACGGAAAAATCGCAAATCTCAAAGACTGGAAATTCGGCGGATACGAGGTTGAAAAAGCCGCTTCCAATCCGCAGCTCCGCGCTTATGCCGCCGGAGTTTTTCAGCGCTTCCCGAAACTCGAAAAAATCTTCGTCATGGTTGTGCAGCCGATGTACAATATGGACGATTACGACAGTCAGGCGGAATTTACAAGAGATGTTCTTCCGGCGTTTGTTTCGGAAATCGAAAACGTCATCTCCAAAGCAAAATCCGCCACGGAAGCCGACGCCTCTCCGTCCGCCGAAAACTGCCGCTACTGCAACCGCGAACATTGCGCTCCGTTCCGGCGGAAAATGGAAGCGAACTTCGCCGTCATGGAAATATCTCCGGAAACGCTCTCTGAAAAGGAAAAAATCATGACGGTTGAATATGCCGACCGTCTTGTTACAGCAGAAAAAGAAATCAAGTCCATTATGGAGTTGAAGACAAAACCGGCGCGGAAGTGCATTCTCGAACACGGCGGAAGTGAAAACTACAGAGTCGCCGCCGGACGCGTCACTTCAAAAACCGACTGGAAAGCTCTTTGCTCCGACTACGGAATCTCCGAAGAAGTCATTTCCCTATATTCGGAATCGAAGCAGGGCGAACCGTACATTACCGCCCGAATGCGCAAAAAACAGAAACCAGCAAAACTCCCGGAGCGGACATGATCACATCAATTCGCGTAACTCCGGAAATGAAATCGCTGCTTGACGAAGTCGCCCGGTACCGGAATCGTTCCGTATCGTTCATCCTCCGCGCCGTTGCGCGCGGAATCGTCAGGCGGCGCGCCGTATCACCAATCGAAGTTCCGGAAGCGTATTACAAATCCGGAGAAGTCATCATCCCGTGCAAAGAACTGACGGTCCCCGTTCCGATGGAAGAATTCCGCCGGGTCTTGTACATCCGTTGCAGAGAGGAACTGATGAAGCCTCCCGAAAAGCCCGTCCCGACGTTTTCCGCCGTCGCAGGACGCGATTACATCATCGGTCCGGTAGATTGACCGTCTCGGCAGTCTTTCGCGCTTCAAGGCGCGTTTCCGTGCGTTTTTCTCCGGACCGCACATCCAGCCTCTTAACCCCGCGCATGTCGCGGATAAAGGAACTCTCTTCATGAGCATCTTAAGAAACCGTTTTTTTCAAAAGTTCTGTATGGTCCCGAACGACGCAGTCACCGACACCCGCCTCTCCATTCCGGCGCGGATCGTCTATGTTTATCTTCTCTCCCGTCCCGATGGCTGGATGGTGAGAAATCAGGAAGTCATGGATTCCGTCGGGATCAAAAACATGCGCGCGATGGCAAAATGCTGGAGCGAACTCATCTCGTTCGGATGGATTCGGCGGGAAAAAGCGCCGCCGAACACGGACGGAGCCGGAACATACAGTTATGAAATACTCGAAGCATCATCAAAAAATGATGAAGTAATCAAAACGCCATCACAAAATAGTGAAGCAAGCGTCCAAAATGTACTTTTTGCCATAAATGGTGAAAAGTGCATGCTTAATAATACTGAGTATTTAAATAAAGAAAAAGAAAATATAATA
>ERZ1026848.1768-NODE-1768-length-11356-cov-4.243784_pt1 | contig 11356 bp, 7 predicted proteins | sample MGYA00380154_ERZ1026848 | MGnify/ENA primary metagenome ERZ1026848 (study PRJEB33269, sample SAMEA4719790) | human gut metagenome | biome: human-associated habitat; feature: organic feature; material: feces | place: Cameroon | collected 2013-10 ...
GAGATAGCGTAGCGTCTCGTGGGCTCGGAGATGTGTATAAGAGACAGTCATAATACAATAATGGTCATAATAAAGAAGTTAGACTGGTATGTACTCAAAAAGTTCCTGCTTGTGTTTGCAGGGGCTTTCTTTGTCGTACTCTTTGTTTTTATGATGCAGTTTACATGGCGTTATGTAGACGATTTGATAGGTAAGGGACTGTCGTTCGACATTTTGGCCAAGTTCTACTGGTATATGGCTCAAACTTTGGTGCGCGACTCTTTGCCCCTTTCGGTATTGCTGGCTTCGCTCATCACCTTTGGTAATATGGGTGAGTCGTTTGAGTTGCTGGCCATGAAGGCGGCAGGCATACCGTTGATACGCATCATGCGCCCGCTGGCCATTTTTGCAGCATTCTTGACGGGTACATCATTCTACTTTCAGAATTTTACATCGCCAGATGCGCAGATAAATATGCGCACGCTCCTGTTCAGCATGAAAGAGCAGTCGCCAGCGGTAGAGATACCCGAAGGTGTGTTCTACAATGGCGTGCCTAATATCAACATATATGTGCAGCGTAAGAACACGCTCACAGGCATGTTGTACCAAACCATAATTTACAAAACAGATCAGGGTTTTGACCGTGCGCAGATTGTGCTGGCAGATTCGGCCCGCCTGGAGGTGACACGTGATAAAATGCACTTGCGCCTGGAACTGTGGAATGGTGAACAATTTGAGAGTCTTGAATCGTCGGGCGGTGCAGCCACGCAAATGATGCAGAATGGTGCGCATGAGCCTTTCGATCGCGAAACATTCCGTTTCAAGACTTTGCTGATAGACTTTGACAGCAACTTCAATTTGATGGACAAAAGTCTGATTGCCGGTATGCCCACGGCCAAAAACATGAAGCAAATTCAGCAAAGCGTGGACTCGATGAATGCCGAGCTGGACTCTGTGGGACGGCAATATTACAAAGATGCCTGTGTGACATACTATCGACGTCCGCAGTTGCCAGCAAAGGACTCTGTGGCGTTGCTGAATTTGTTGCGGTCGCGCCAAGGGCAGAGCACACTCGCTTTTGACACGATTGTGGCTCATGCAGACCCTCAAAAGTTACAGATGGCAAGGCAAATTGCACTGTCGAGCGTGAAGTCTGTTTCGGCAGATTTGGAATGGAAAGCCATGGGCGCAGACCAAGAACAGCGCAGCTTGTTGGGCCACGAGGTGGAATGGCATAATAAGATAACCTATTCGTTGGCTTGTTTGCTCTTCTTCTTTGTAGGTGCACCGCTTGGTGCCATCATACGCAAGGGTGGACTCGGTATGCCAACCGTCATTTCGGTGGCCATATTCATTGTGTGGTACATCATTTACACCTCGGGCATGAAAATGGCTCGCGATGGCAATATCAACATGGTGCTCGGTATGTGGATAAGCACAATGGTCATTGCACCATTCAGCGTATTCTTTACGTATAAGGCCAACAAAGATTCGGTTGTGTTTAACATAGATGCTTACAAGCATTTCTTCGTGCGCTTGTTTGGCTTGCGTACGTCACGTCACATCTTCAGGAAAGAGGTAATTATTGATGAGCCGCGCTTGGACAAATTGCCTGCAGAGATTGAGGCGCTCATTTCAGCTTGCAAAGCTTACAACGAGAAGACTAAATTGTTGCGTGCGCCAAGCTATGTGAATATATTCTTCCATCATGTGCCAGACCGTGTGGCAGAGCAGATTGATGAACAGATGGAGCGCATCGTTGAGGAATTGTCGAACAGTCGTAACCGCGTGGTGCTTGAGGTGCTAAATCGCTATCCGATATTATATACTCATGCGCACACTTCGCCTTTTGACAAAAAATGGGCCAATGTGGCGGCGGGGCTTTTTGTGCCGTTGGGCATTGTGCTTTGGTTTAGAATTTGGCGTTTCCGCCTGCGCCTTTACCGTGATATGCGTGTGATTGTGCGTACCAGTGAGCAACTCTTGGCATTGCTGCAGGGAAATACGCTCGTTGAAGGAGGTGACACCGTGGCCAATGGCGCAGCGGTTTCGCCCTCGGGGGGGATAATCCAGCGTTGGACTTTGAACCGGCGTGTTGTTATAACCTTGCTGACTGTTGTTTTGTTGGCCGTGGCCGGTTACGGCGGTTGGCACGCTTGGCGCCGGTATCAGTATAAACGCTACATGCAGGAGCACGGCGAACTCACGCCGAATACTCCCAATCAGCCCGATGGCGGTGTTGCGCCTGGCCAATTACCTCTTGGAAATGGCGCACCGCTTCCCTTGCGATTGCCGCAACAGGCGCCTTGACAAATAGTGGAGTGGGGACTGGCACAGACCCGTTTTATGCGTGTGGCCTCAATGCAGCTTGTTGGCAAACATTAGGCTATGCACACTCAAATAAGATAATATAATACGAAACATAATGAGCTCATTCAAACTTGCTTCGATTGAGGAAGCTATACAAGATTTCAAAAAAGGACAATTCGTTGTTGTAGTAGATGACGAGGACCGCGAAAACGAGGGCGACCTGATTATGGCTGCCGAATTGGTGACACCCGAGCATGTGAATTTTATGTTGCGCAATGGTCGTGGTGTGCTGTGTGCGCCAGTTACCATAGAGCGTTGCAACCAACTGGGGCTTGAACATCAGGTGCAGACCAATACCAGTATGCTTGGCACCCCGTTTACGGTAACAGTCGATCTGCTCGAGGGGTGTACTACTGGCGTAAGTTGCCATGACCGTGCCGCTACCATACGTGCCCTGGCCAACCCCGACAGCCGCCCTGAGAGTTTTGGACGCCCGGGACATATCAACCCCCTTTATGCACAAGATCGTGGCGTGTTGGCACGTGCCGGACATACCGAAGCTGCAGTAGACCTTGCCCGTTTGGCTGGCATGCAACCTGCCGCTTGCTTGATAGAGATACTTAATGAAGATGGAACCATGGCGCGTATGCCGCAGTTGCAGGCGTTTGCCGAGCGCGAGGGTTTGCATATCATCACCATCAAGGACCTTATAGCCTACCGCCTTAAAACGGAATGCCTTGTAGAGAAAGGAGAAGAGGTGGATATGCCTACCGAATATGGTCACTTCCGTTTGATACCGTTCCGTCAAAAAAGTAACGGACTCGAACACATCGCTTTGATAAAGGGCGAGTGGGAGGCTGATGACCCCGTGCTTGTGCGTGTGCACTCATCGTGTATGACTGGTGATATTTTTGGTTCAGAGCGTTGCGATTGCGGCGAACAACTGCACAAAGCCATGCGCATGATAGAGAAAGAAGGCAAGGGCGTGGTGCTTTACCTCAATCAAGAGGGCCGCGGCATTGGACTGATGGCCAAAATTGCAGCTTATAAATTACAGGAAGAGGGTTACGACACGGTAGATGCCAATGTGCACCTTGGTTATGACCCCGATGAACGTGACTATGGTGTTGGGGCACAAATACTCGGCATGCTCGGTGTGCGCAAAATGCGTCTGCTCACCAACAATCCTGTAAAGCGTGTGGGACTCGAGGCTTATGGACTTGAGATTACTGAAAATGTGCCAATAGAAATTACACCTAACAAGTATAACAAGCGTTACCTTGAAACCAAGAAGGAGCGCATGGGACACACTTTGCACTTATAAAAATCTGATCGATTATGGAACGTAACATTTATGAATACAATCCCAATGTGATTGAAGCTCCGCAGTCGGCCACGTTGAGCACGTCGTCGCTGATGACGAAGGTGTATCTGTGGATGACAATGGCTCTGGCGGTGACAGGTATGACTGCCTTTTACGTGGCTGGCAATGAGTCTTTGCTTTATACCATAGCCTCAAGCCGTGGTTTGTTATGGGGCATACTCATCGCCGAATTGGCTTTGGTATGGATACTTTCGGCCAATATCATGCGTTTGTCGTTTGCTGTGGCAGGGCTGATGTTTGTGGCTTACTCTGTGCTCAATGGCGTGGCCATGTCATGTATATTGTTGGCGTACACCGAGTCGAGCGTGGCTACGACGTTTTTGGTGACAGCCGGCACATTTGGCGCCATGAGTGTGGTCGGTTTTACTATTAAAAAGGACCTTTCGGCATTTGGCCGCCTTTTAATCATGGTGCTGTTTGGCCTTATTATTGCCACTGTGGTCAATATGTTTGTGGCCAGCAGCACGTTAGATTGGGCTTTGACATACATTGGCGTGTTCTTGTTTTGCGGCCTGACTGCTTATGACACGCAGAAAATGAAGGAAACACTTCGCCAGAGCGAGGGCGCAGGCGATACCAACATGCTGAAAATAGCTTTGTTGTGCAGTCTGTCGCTTTATTTGGACTTTATCAACTTATTCTTGTATCTGCTCCGCATCTTTGGTGACAGACGCAGCTGATTATTAAAAAAACGAAGGGGTTGGGTGCAAAACACATGAGGTTTGGCACTCGCCCCTTTTACACATACACCTTTAATACATATCTATAAAAATGCTTTCAACACTCGTAAACCGTTTGGCCCCTTCGGCCACCCTTGCCATGTCGCAAAAGAGTGCAGAACTCAAGGCACAAGGCGTTGACATTATCAACCTTTCGGTTGGCGAACCCGACTTTAATACCCCCGATCATATAAAGGAGGCTGCTAAAAAGGCTATTGATGACAACTATTCGCGCTATTCGCCAGTGGCAGGTTATCCTGCATTGCGCAAGGCTATTTGCGACAAGCTCAAAAATGAGAACGGACTGGATTATGCTCCAGAGCAGATTGTATGTTCGAATGGTGCCAAGCAGTGCGTGTGCAATGCTGTGATGGCCATCGTTTCACCGGGCGAGGAGGTAATTATTCCTGCACCTTATTGGGTGAGCTACCCGCAAATGGTGCTCATGGCTGATGGCAAGCCCGTATTTGTGGAGGCTACCATAGAGCAGGATTTCAAAATTACACCCGCACAGCTCGAGGCCGCTATCACACCTAAAACACGTGCCATCATTCTTTGTTCACCCAGCAACCCAACTGGTTCGGTCTACAATCAGGCCGAACTCGAGGCTCTGGCCGAGGTACTCCGCAAGCATGAGGGCGTGTACGTAATCAGCGATGAAATTTACGAACACATCAACTACGTAGGCCAGCATGCCTCAATAGCTACTTGTGAGGGTATGAAAGAGCGTACAATCGTTATCAATGGTGTGTCGAAAGCATACGCCATGACAGGTTGGCGCATCGGTTTCTTGGCTGCCCCGATCGAACTGGCCAAGGCTTGCAGCAAATTGCAGGGACAGTACACCAGTGGTCCTTGCTCGGTGAGCCAAATGGCTGCTACCGCAGCTTTTGCTGGTCCGCAGCAGTGCGTGGAAAATATGCGACAGGCTTTTGAGCCTCGTAAGAACTTGATTGTAAAATTGGCAAAGGAAGTTCCTGGCTTTGAAGTAAACGATCCTCACGGCGCCTTCTACCTCTTCCCCAAGTGCAGCTACTATTTCGGCAAGACTGATGGACAGCGTGTAATCAAGGATTCTATGGATTTTGCCATTTATTTGCTTGAAGTTGGCCATGTGGCTACAGTGGGTGGTGCCGCGTTTGGTTCACCTGAGTGCTTCCGAATGAGCTATGCCACAAGCGATGAAAATATTGTTGAAGCTTTGCGCCGCATTAAGGAGGCTGTCAGCAAATTGAAGTAAAACAGAGTTGTGAATAGCAGGTCGGAATGCAACGTTCCGAATGCTTTCACGTGAAATGGCAATACGTGCCGTTCAGGGTGGAACAAGTGTGCCACCTTGAACGGCATGTTGTTTTATATGTTGCCACAATGCAGTAAGTGCAAAAAGATTTTTGGGTGCAATTCGGTGCAACTCGTGTGGGTAACAGCGCATTATAGTGGTTCGGTGTGTGGCGTTTCTGCACTCCTTTTTTTGTCAGATATTGCATCGAACCGCGGTGAAAGACTTGCCTTATCATTTTGCACAACCATCATTTTGCATTACCTTTGCACTGCATTTATATGTAGTAATGACTTTATACTACACTAAGAAACTTATAGCAAAATCTCTTAAAACACATGAGGCCTTCTCTTTTGAAATACTTACAAATTGTTCTGTTTGTCGCAATAATGCCGTTTGTCTCGTTGGCTGACGTAGAAAAGCGTAATTTTACACTCGTAATTGATGCTGGACATGGCGGACATGACGCAGGAGCAGTTGGTGCCTATTCAAAAGAAAAGGATATCAATCTTAAAGTGGCGTTGGCATTTGGCAGACTGGTTGAGGATAACTGCCCTGATGTAAAGGTGGTTTATACGCGCAAAACAGACGTGTTTATACCCTTGCAACGACGCGCAGATATAGCTAATAGTAACAAAGCTGACCTTTTTGTGTCGGTACATACCAATGCGTTGCCTGCAGGACGACAGGCTTATGGGTCTGAAACCTATACGTTGGGTATGGCACGTGCCAATGCCAACTTGGCTGTGGCCAAACGCGAAAACTCAGTTATTACGCTTGAGAGCGATTACAAAAGCACCTATCAGGGATTTGATCCGAATAAGGCTGAGAGCTATGTGATATTTGAGTTCATGCAGGACAAGTTTATGAAGCAAAGTGTTGACCTCGCCACTTGCATTCAGCGTCAGTATACCTCGGCAGGACGTCCTAACAAAGGTGTGCACCAGGCGGGCTTTTTGGTGCTGCGCAATACCTCGATGCCTTCGGTGCTGACAGAATTGGGCTTCATTACCACACCCTCTGAGGAGGCGTATCTTAATTCACAACAGGGCGTGACAGAGTTGAGTCGCAGCATTTATAATGGTTTCCTGGCTTACCGCCGCATGCACCAGCGTGGTGTCAACGACATTCCGGCTAATCTGCCATTGCAGGTGGCTGCTGTGAATGACGTGGCACAGCAACCTGCGAAGGCTAATGGCAATGATGCCCCCTCAACCAAGGAAGTGGCCGTCGTGCCTGTTGAGGCTGTGCCAACGGCGCGCATAGCGAAGCCTGATGCAGATAAAAATGAAGAGAAGCCTGTGACTGAAACGCGCAGACCGTCACAACCTAAAACGCGACCGGTAACGGCACAGGCTGCACCAGTACGCAAAGCGGAGGAACCTGCCGCCAAGCGAACACCGGCTGTGGCAAATAAACCTGTGGCTACGCCTAAGCATAGTGCTACGCCTAAGCAAAATGCTACAACTAAGTCTACAGCCAAGGATAAGGATACAGATAAAGCCAAGGGCAAACAAACAGCAACGAAGAAGGAGACCCCGAAGGAAACAAAGAGTAGGGATACAAAGAAGGATACCCCGAAAGATACAAAGAGTAAAGATACAAAGAAAGAACAAGCGGGCGCACGTGTCAAGCAACGTGTGACTTACCGCATACAAGTGGGTGCGGGCAAGAAGGAAATTGCCACTAACGACCCACAGTTTAAGGGCTTGGACGTAACACGCGTGAAGGAAGGTGCGCTTTATAAATACTATTATGGCACCTATCACACATACGCTGAGGCGCAAAAAGCACAGAAAACGGTGAAGGCAAAATTGTCTGCTGCCTATATCGTAGCCACTGTGGCAGGCAAAAGTGTGACTGTGGCCGAAGCGCGAGCCAAGGAAAAAGAATAATAATAGACTCAACTACTTGCAACAGAATAGAACAAAGTATGAAGAAGGAAATGAAAATAGCACTCACAGCAGTGGTGGCACTCGTGCTGCTGTTTGTGGGACTGAACTTTTTGAAGGGCATTAACGTGTTCAAGTCAACCAATACCTATTATGTCAAGTTTAAGGACGTAGCGGGTCTTGCTGTGTCTAACCCCGTTTATGCCAACGGCTACCCTGTGGGTATTGTCCGTACGATAGATTATGACTATAAGCGTGGCGAGTATGTGGTGGTAGGCATCGAACTCGATGATGAGATGCGCGTGCCGCAACAAACGCGTGCCGAGCTCGAGGCCGAACTTATGGGCGGTGTGAAAATGACGCTTGTGCTTGGCCCTAATCCTGTTAAGAATATAGAGCAGGGTGACACCATACAGGGTGGCATGCACCTCGGTACAATGGACAGAGTGGGCGAGATGGTGCCGCAGATCGAAAAGATGCTGCCCAAACTCGACTCAATTATGGACAACTTGAACCGTCTCACTTCAGACCCCGCCTTGGCTGCCACACTACACAATGCACAGGCTATAACAAGCAATTTGAAGCAGACGTCAGAGAAACTTAACGTGCTGATGCAGAACGATGTGCCTGTGATGCTTGCCAGTTTGAAAAATACCGGTGCCAATGCCGAGCGCTTTACGGGCAAATTGGCGGCGCTTGATGTGCAGACCACGCTCAATAGTGCCAATGCAACATTGGCCAGTGCCAATCGTTTGGCCGACCAGCTTGGCGAAATGTCTACGTCGCTCGATTCAAAACTCAAGAGCAAGGATAACACACTTGGCTTGTTCTTGAACGATCGTGGTGTATATGACAACTTGAACTCAACCTTGCGTAATGCAGACTCGTTGATGATAGACCTCAAGTCGCACCCCAAACGTTATGTGCATTTCTCCATATTCGGCAAGAAGGATAAGTAATTACCCAATATTGAACACCTGTTCAGGTGACAGGTGATTTTATACAAATGGAACGGGCGCTTAAGCGTGCCCGTTCCATTTGTCTTAATATGGCAATTTGGGCTGGCGCAAGCAAAAAAGCAAGCCTTGTTTTGCTCTTTTAAGGGCGAACAGCCTTTTTCTGATAACGCAGGACGAGACTGCTGAAAAAACCGAAGAACTATTATGCCAGGGCATTGCGCTCTAATGGGGAGCGACGCGTCCCGCGTCGGTGAAAATACAATGCCCATACACCAAATAAAGGCTCACAGACAGCAGTAATAACACTTCTGTCTGTGAGCCTTTGACTTAATGCCCGACGCGGGACGCGTCGCTCCCATTAGAGGTAGCGTTTAGTGGTAGCGTTTGGTAGTAGCGTTTTGTGGTAGCGTTTGATGCTTGAGTCCGGCGCATGTGTTTACGTTTTACCGAAAAGCAATAATTTATAAAAGGACCAAGACGATAAAGTTGCACTTGGTACCCTTACCATACTACAAAAACTTTACTTGTCGAGTATCTTACATCTTACACAAATACGTTGCAATTCGTTGATTATCAACGCTTTGTTTAGTGTAAGATATTGCAAATCCTACCTACACGCAACCTACACAACCCACACGCTGCCACACGGCACGAGCACGGGAGGACAGTGTCACGGCATAGGGGAGCAGAAAAGTCTGTTGCTCCGACAGATTCTTCTACTTCCCTGTGGCGTATAACCCACTGCATACGCCCAAACCGACTGCCCGACAGCGGGGTGTGATGTGTAAGATGTATGCAAGGGAGTGTAAGATACTTTGAAATCATCTTACACACTTGAAATCTTTGTAAATCAGCTTGTTATGTACAAAAAGTGTAAGATGGCAGTGAAAGCACACGTATTCGTTTATAAGAGGGGTGACGAAGCCAGAACACACTTGGTTTGTTCTTGAACGATCGTGGCGTATGTGACAACTTGAACTCTACCTTGCGCAATGCAGACTTGTTGATGATAAACCTCAAGTCGTACCCCAAATGTTATGTGCTTTTCCTCATATTCGGCAAGAAGGATAACTGCTCAGGTGATAGGTGTTTTTATACAAATGTAACGGGCGCATAGGCGTGTCCGTTCCATTTGTCTTAGTATGTGCCATGCTGCGTGTGACGGGCTGTGAGGAGAACTTTATTGCAGCGGCTGTCTTCATGCTCTATTGACAATCCTTGTTAGCAAAATGTGCTTTATATCTTTCGTCATTTCAAATAAAATTCGGAACTTTGCAAACCCTATCGGCAAGTTGTAAACTCTAAATATCCTCAATGCAAGACCATACGCTCACATATTGGCAGACATCGTTGCAGTATATCAAGCAAAATGTACCTGCAGACATATACAAGGCATCGTTCGAGCCTTTGCAGTTTGTCAGTTTTGACGAGGGATTGCTAAAGGTTGGAGTGCCCAACAAATTGTTTGCAGAGTTGTTTGAAAGCAACTATGCCAAGTATTTCTTGCAGGTAGTCAGTCACTATTGTGGGCGCAGCGTCAGACTGAAGTATGTGATAGAGCAAAAGCCGGCTGAGAATGTAGCGCCCAATCCGATATTGGTGACGCCAAACGAAAAGGAAATTAACCGATACCGGGTAACTCCACAACAGACGCAGGCAAAAATGCCGCCGCTCGATTCGCAACTCAATCGTCGTTACACGTTTGAGAATTTTGTAGAGGGTGGTAGCAACAAGCTCTCACGCAGTGTGGGGTTAAGCATAGCCGAGAGTCCGGGCAAAAGTGCTTTTAACCCATTCTTTCTGTACGGGCCGAGCGGTGTGGGCAAAACGCACTTGGTCAATGCCATAGGTGTACGCATCAAGCAGTTAAATCCCGAAAAACGTGTGCTGTTTGTCTCGGCGCACGTGTTCAAAACCCAATATACCGACTCGGTAATACATAACACGCAAAACGATTTTATCAATTTCTATCAGTCGATTGAAGTATTGATAATTGACGATATACAGGAGATTACTACGTCGAAAACTCAAATGGCCTTTTTTCACATATTCAACCATTTGCAGCAGAATAACAGACAGATAATCATTACCTGCGATCGTCCGCCCGTGCTGTTTGAGGGTATAGAGGAGCGTATGCTCACCCGTTTTAAGTGGGGTATGGTAGTGGAAATGGAAAAGCCCGACACGCAGCTGCGCCGCGACATATTGGTGTCAAAGATACGCCGCGACGGATTGGAGCAGGCTATCCCGCCTGATGTGGTGCAGTATATAGCCCAAAATGTGGAAAGCAGCGTGCGTGAGCTCGAGGGTATTGTCAATTCCATTATGGCCTATTCGGTGGTTGATAATTGCGAAATAGACATGCAATTAACCCAGCGTGTGGTGGCACGTGCCGTAAATTTGGAAAAGAAAGAACTCTCTGCCGATGACATATCTGCGGCAGTGTGCCAGCGATATGGTGTGAAGCAAAAGGACCTCTCGTCAAAAAGCCGCAAACAGACTATTGTGCAGGCGCGCCAGTTGGCAATGTTTTTGATACATAAGTATACCGACACCACTTACAGCCATATAGGTAGAATGTTTGGCAAACGCGATCACAGCACCGTACTTTATGCCTGTAATCAGGTGACGCGTCGCATTGGAGTGGAAAAGACTTTCAGACGTGAGGTTGAGGAACTTGAGAGTGTGCTGAAGTAAACGCATTCTTTTGGTCATCTCATAAAATAATACACAAACAAAAGAGGTGTGTCAAAACTCAATTTGTGCGGGCTGAAAGCCCAATGATTGTTCATAGCCCAGGGCAAGCGAAGCGACACCCTGGGTTATACGTAACG
>ERZ1026848.1774-NODE-1774-length-11329-cov-8.439329_pt1 | contig 11329 bp, 7 predicted proteins | sample MGYA00380154_ERZ1026848 | MGnify/ENA primary metagenome ERZ1026848 (study PRJEB33269, sample SAMEA4719790) | human gut metagenome | biome: human-associated habitat; feature: organic feature; material: feces | place: Cameroon | collected 2013-10 ...
AAAAGAAAATGCCGAAACGCGGGAAGTATAAAAGTTCTAATTATAGTTGGACGCGAAGGTAGAAGGCATATTTTTATCATGCCGTTGTCGCGGCAACGGTGCGTCGAGTCGCCGCACTCTACAAATTGCACGCCAATATAATAGCAAAACCGACCTATGAACCACAGGTCGGTTTCTATATTCACAAACACTCGCTAAATTAGGGTGGTATATAACAAATTGCAATCCGCAAGCTTTCATAAACTAAGCCGGAGCTGAAAGCCCCGGCTTTTGTTCATTTTATTTTCCGGCTTTGAGATCCTTCATCATCTCGGCATAAGCCTTGACGAGGGTCGAAGCAACCGTTCTGCCGAAGGAGATGGTCTCCTGATAGTGGTCGCCGAGCAGGTCGGAACCGTCGAAGAAGATCATGCAGTAGTCATTGTCGGGCACGACATATCCGCAGGCATCGTTAGCCTCGCCGAACACATAGAGCTCAACATTCTTGCCCGCATAGTCGCTGACGATGCTGTTGAGCGACGGATAGCCGAAGTCCTTGCCGCTGTAAGCGTTCTCGGCAAGGCAGGCGCCTTTTCCGTCGATAAGCTCGGGCGATACTTCGCCGGGCAGAAGAGCAATTTTAATGTTCTTGCCTATCTCAAGATAGCCGACCTCGGTCGTCGTGTAGAGAGTCTCGTTCTTGTCGTAATAGATCTTGTTGCCGACGAGTCTCGCCTTGCCGACTGCCTCGATAACGGGATTGCTTATCTCGACCAGAACTTCCTTGTGTCTGATGTTGAGTATGGGCTCAACTCTCGTCTCTTTGACGGGCTCCCAGTTCTCATACCAGACGGTTATCGCGTCGAGCTTCTTCTGCTTCTCTTCGTCGGTAAGCTCGGTGTTGTTCTTTATCGCCTCGGCGGCGTCGGCATAGAACTTGTCGTTCGTGAGCCAGTCGCCCGCGCGCTTTATCTCATCCTTGGTCATGGTCAGAGCAACTACCATTCTGCCCAGCTCGTTGCCGTAGCGGGTAGCCTCTTCGCTTCTGCGGACGGTGGCAACGCCGTCGTTTGTGACTCCGCGGGCGGAATAGATACCGCACAGAGCGCCGTTGATGAACATGAAGTTCGTGTTGTTGTTCTCCGCGCTGCTGATTATCTGCTCCATGTAGTAGGTGTAGTCTGCGGAGAGCTCCTTGCCGCTGCTCTTGTCGGTCTTGAGACCGGTGATATAGGGATGAGCGGACATGTTGACTATATAGGTCTCGGTGCTGCCGTCGTCGGGGACGAAGCGGAGTCTTGTGAGATTGTCGACAGCGTCGAACACGCCGCGCTTGTCGTTGATATAGTCCTCGCCGAGGTGGTCGAGGGTAGCCTCATACATCTCGCCGGACTTCATATTCCTGCACGCCTCGACTATAGTATCAGTGGTCTTTTCAAAGAGGAAATTCATATACTTCGGGTCGGTGCCGGAGGAATATTCGCCCTTACCGCTATAGGTGACGCCGATGTTTTTCGCAAGCTTGACGAAGAAGGGATTCCAGAGACCCTGCGTGTCGATGCAGCTGTGGCAATGGGTCGCAAAGACATTGACAGAGATTATGTTTTCGTCTTTGAGCTCTTTTGCAACGCGGTCGCGGATCTGCTTGATGTCCTCGCTCGCGATGCCGATGCACTCGATGGTCGAGAAAACGACCTTGCCGCGTCCGTCGTCAACAACAACAGTGCGAACCTTCATGTCATCGAGCACGGTCTCAACAGTGTTCGACGGGAAGTTCTGAAGCAGGTAGCCCGCAAGATAATAATGTCCGTTGAGAACATCGTCGGGGACGAGGCTCGCCTGGCTGTAGCCGAGCTGCCACTTCGCGTCCTTAGAAGCCTCGCTGACAAATTCCTTGCTGCCCTTGTAGAAGTTCTCGCTCTCGGGCTTATAGTCCTCAAGCTTGGTAAGTCCCCTCGGCAGCGGGACCATGTCCGCAATGAAGCTGATTATCTTTGTGAAGATGCAGTCGAGATAGGTCATGAGAATACTTGTCTTCTCTTTATCCGTCTCCATCTTCGCAAGAGCCGTAATGAGTCCCCACGGGGTGCTCACATCGTACTCCTTGCCGCCTATCAAAACCTTGAGTGGTTCGATTTTTGCCAGATTCTTGACCGCGCCGGCAGCGTCCTTGGCAACGGTAGAATTGAAGCCCTTTACCGAATCCGGAACATACTTGTCGTAGTACTCATAGGCTTTCTTGGCGACTTCAATGCCGATTTTCACAAGTCCCGCGATAATCTGCGGAATTTCCGAGACCGAGACGTCAGTCGGTGCGGCATTCGCGCTCGCCGCGCTTGCAGTGGCGGCGAAAGAGCACGACATGATCATCGTCAGTGCCAGAACGACCGCAAGAGCCGATTTAAGTGCTTTTTTCATCGTTTGTTGCTCCTTTATTTTTATTTTTTCAAGCTGTATATTACAGGCGCGGACTCCACGCCTATATCACGAAGAACATATTCGTAGCTCCACTTGCTTTCCCTTGTGCGCCATGCATCCGGACCTATCCAGTGGCATTTGCGCTCATAAAGATGCACCGTGCCGAACGCATTTCTGCGGTTCGTGTAGAGCTTCACCGCTATCTCATGCCTGCCCGCGCCGATATTTTTGAGCTCCAGCTCATACGGCGGGAAAATTATCTCACCCGCGTGAACGCCGTCAACAAATATATCGGTCAGCGCACCGTCGTAGTGCGGGACGGTAATTTTGATATCCCCACCGGGGCAGTCGACGCCGAAACGGTAGGTCACACAGCCGCCGTAGAACGGCAAACCCTGATTTACTATACTGCCAAACGCGAGCTTTTCGGGGCGCTTTACGAGCTTCTTGAGCCTGCCGCGCACCTCGACTCCGAAGTCACCGAGCAGATAGCACCACTCGACATTCGTGCGTTTGCCGAACGGGAGAATAATATCAAGGACGTTCTCACCCTGCTCTATCTTCGGCAGATTTACGGTCTTTATCGCTTTGTCAACATACCAGCCGGTCACGGTGTTGTCGACCGCCTGACCGTTGAGTGTTATCTGCGCTTTCTCAGCGTCCTCAAGCGCGAGGGACACGCCGTCGAGCGCGAGCGCGCTGTCTATAGTGAATCTGAGCTTGATTTTATGCTCTGGCACGGGCTCATGAATGACCCACGGCTGCATCACTGCGCCGCTTCGAAGCGGGAATCCGAGCTTTTCGCGGCAGATATTATCAGCTCTGAGAAGTTCCTCTTCTTCGCCGCTAAGCTCATCGCCGTCAAGCGCAAAACGCGCCATGTCAAGAAGCATGACATTCGGCTCGTCGAGCTCATACTCCGTCTCGCATGGAACTGTAATTTTCTTGTCCTCGCGCTCCTCCGGCTCGGCATACTGACCCTCGGAGCAGCCGTCATAGAGTCTGAGCAGCAGGCTGTCGTATTCATAGAGCCGTGCGTTTATCACGGTATTGCCGTTGATATAATCGAACTCCGCGGGCCTTATCTCGCCGCTCAAGGTGTCGTATATCACGGGCGAATATTCGCCCTTTACGGTTATTTTTATGTCATCAAAATTCGTTATGTTGCAGTCGTACGGCTCCACGGCGTGCGCGACAAAGAGCCACAGGCTGTCGGTATCCTCGCGCAGCTGATATATCAGCCCGTCCGAGAGATAGCCGTCATCATCGCGGATGCATACGGTTCTTGACCGGTCGAGCGCAGTCAGAAGCGACGCACGCTGATAGGGTATGTGCTCGCTGTTTTTGAAGAGCCTCTCTCCCCTGTCGGACGGCTGTGCGTCCTCGAGAGTCGGGGCTTCGCCGAGGAATATCCCCCTGCCGCCGTCCTCGCGGAACTTTTCGAGCCTGTCGAGCGTTGACGAACGGAGCGTCTCGCATCCGGGCACGACTATCACATCATACTTCATCTCGCCGACTCTCAGCGGCGCGTCCGCATGCGGGCAGAGCCCGGGCAGCAGCGACTCGCTGATGAAATCGAAATCTATGCTGCCGAACAGCAGCCACTTTGTCAAATCCTGAAAATTCTTGTCAAGCTCCTCGCGGATGAGTCCCGATTTGTCGTTGGGTCCCCAGTGGAGCCAGAAGCTCTCGATCGGGTGGATAACGCCGACCTTTACAATCGGCACACCTCGGGTCATCGCCGTGTTGACTCGCGCGAAGTGATCCTCGACGCAGGAATATTTTTTGTACCACGGAGACTGATAGTTTATCGAGGCGGGATAGTCTCGCTTCGCCTCGCCTGCCATGGAGACCCACGACAGATGCGGCACGCGTACAGTGACGCCGAGAGCCGCCTGCCAGTCGCCGTTGAGTTTGTGTCCTCTGAAGTCAAAATCCCAGTCTGTAACGCCGTAAAGCTCGGAGAGCACGCCCTCATAGCCGAACTGATGCGCGGCGGACTGAGCCTGCTTCGCGGTCGTGTATTCCTTCCACGAGCAGAGCATATCAATGCCGGGCAGCCCGAACGAGCGGTATGAGCGCATCGCTTCGCCGAGCGCACCCGTCTGGCTTTCGAGCGTCGGCTCGTCCATCATGTGACCCGTCAGCGCGATGCCGTTTTCGCGGCACCAGCCGCCGACCGTATCGGCGAACGCCGAAGAAAACCGCTCCGCAATATGATCGTGATAGCGGTAACGGGCGGCGGAAACTTTTCCGTCCGGCAGATCCCAGAATATCTCCGGCAGGAACTCCATGATATCCTGAGAATATGTGTTTAAATATGTCGTTGCAAAATCATCCGTCCACGGCATGATGAGATCATCCGTGTCGGTCGAGTTGTCCATGAGCGTCTTGCGCGTGAACTGCGGCTCGTCGGTAAAAATCGCGGGAACAGTTTCATCGAACTCGTCGCCGACGACCTCTTTGTACCGCTCGTGAGTGACCTCAACGAAGCGTTCGACCGCCTTTTTGTCGAGCGTGTTGAGATAAGCCTGACCGTTATACCACGGGTTCGCGCCGCTTATTTCGAGATAGGCGTACCACTTAGTGCCCTCGGCAGAGTCGTTCTCGCCGATGCGTCTGTAGCTCTTCAAATATCCGTCGGAATCGAGCACTATGTCGTAGCAGGCAAGCAGTTTGCCGTCCTCGGAGCGCACTCCGCGCGATGTGGAGTCATCCGTGAAGCCCGCAGAGCCGTCGTAGGGTCTTACGGTAAAGAGCAGGTGGCGCGCGCGGAAACGCTTATCTTTTGTTACTATTCCGCCTGCGGCGCCGGAGGGCCATCTGTCCTCGTCATAGAGCCACGCGAGCATTTTTTCGCTCTTCGCCTTGTCGGTGCAGGAGCGGATGAGATGCATGAACTCGTCGCTCAGATATTCCGTATCCATGCCGGTTCTGACATGCATATGAAATCCGCCGAAGCCCATCTCATGAAAAATTTCTATCTGCCGCAGAAGCTCGTCCTCTTCGAGCTTGCAGTTCCACGCCCAGAACGGCGCGGCGCGGTATTCGCTCGTCGGGGAGCGAAACAGCTCATCGGACAGGGTGCTGAGATAATTCTTTTTATAAAGCATATATTCCTCCGCTAAAAATATCGAACCCCTTTTTGATTATATAATTATACCATAAAAGCCCCTGTCCGTTGTCACAAAAATTGACCCCAAAAGCTGTACAATTTGACGAACGACGGGCGCTTTATAACGGTTGATTTTCCGTTTCGCGTGCTCTATAATGATGCACGATGTATATTTGTTTAGTTCAAAGCTTCGCAATATGAACATTTTCCTGCGGCGAAGAGCAAAAAACGGGCGGCACAGAGCTAATCTGTACCGCCCGATTCTGTTTTATATCGGCTTATTCAGCCTTTTTGTTCTTCTCTCTGTTGCCGAGCACAACATTCGTCAGGATGCCGAGGATGAGTGCGCAGGCGATGGAGGTTATCGTGACCTTGCCGAAGGAGACGGTCAGGCCGCCGATGCCGGCGATAAGAATAACGGAGACAACGAAGAGGTTTCTGTTATCTTCGAGGTCAACTTTCTGGATCATCTTCAGACCACTGACTGCAATGAAGCCGTAGAGCGAGATGCACACGCCGCCCATGACGCAGGAGGGAATCGAAGCGAGGAAAGTTGCGAAGGGTGAAAGGAACGCGATGATTATCGCGAGGACTGCCGTGCAGACGATGGTCGCAACAGAAGCGTTGCCGGAGATAGCCACGCAGGCTATGGACTCGCCGTAAGTGGTGTTCGGTGCGCCGCCGAAGAATGCGCCGACCATCGAGCCGATACCGTCGCCGAGCAGGGTTCTGTGGAGACCGGGCTCAACAAGGAGGTCAGTTTCGACTATGGAAGAGATGTTCTTGTGGTCAGCGATGTGCTCTGCGAAGACAACGAATGCAACCGGGACATAAGCCACTGCAACAGCCGCTATGTAAGAACCGCTGAGCTCGCCGAAGGCACCGAAAGCCTCAAAGAAGGTGAAGTCGGGTATCGAAACAAAGGTTTTGACTCCCACTCCGTCTGCAACGAGTGCAGTGAAGCCGCTAAAGTCGATAACTTTGAGAGCGTCGTTTCCGGTCTTGATGCCGATGACGGTGAAGATAGCCGCGACAGCGTAGCCGGAGATGATACCGATGATGAACGGGATGAGCTTGACCATCTTCTTGCCGAAGACGGAGCAGAGCATGGTCACGAAGAGAGTGACGAGACCGCAGATGATAGCGACATAGACGCTTGCGGTCGGCTCGCCGTTGACTGCATAGGAGCCTTTCTGGAGGTCGCCGATAGCGTTGCCTGCGAGCGAAAGTCCGATTATAGCAACGGTGGGTCCGATAACGGCGGCGGGCATGAGCTTATTTATCCAGCCGACACCGGAAATCTTGACCGCTATTGCTATAACAACATAGACGAGACCCGCGAACACAGCGCCGAGAATCAGTCCAAGATAGCCGAGCGCAACGGTGGTCGCGCCTGCGAAAGCGGCTGCCATTGAGCCGAGGAAAGCGAAAGAAGAACCGAGGAAAACAGGGCTCTTTGCCTTCGTGAAGAGAACATATACAAGGGTGCCTGCGCCTGCGCCGAAGAGCGCCGCGACAGTGCTCATCTGCACTTCGCCGCAGTCATAAACACCCGAAGTTATCATGGGAACTGCGATGGTCGCTGCCATAATCGCGAGCAGCTGCTGGAACGCAAAGACGATAAGCTTGCCGAACTTCGGCTTGTCTTTGATACCGTAAATCAATTTCATACTATTGACCTCCTCAAATTTTGCCTGTCTATACTCAACACAGTCCCGGTGAACCGCTTCTGCGTCAAAGTCTTATTTGCTGTATATCGAGACGCTTGTCTCATCGTCGAACGGCGGGATCTTCACAACGACCACTTCGCCGCGCGAGGTCGGCACGTTCTTGCCGACATAGTCGGCGACTATCGGGAGCTCCCTGTGTCCTCTGTCAACAAGCGTTGCAAACTGTATCTTCGCCGGGCGGCCGAGGGAGATTATCGCATCCATCGCGGCGCGCGCCGTTCTGCCGGTGTAGAGCACATCGTCGACCATGACGACCGTCTTGCCCTCGACGGAAAAATCAAGCTTGCCGGAGTTCACCGTCGGCTGGCTTGCGCTCTCGCTCAGGTCGTCCCTGTAGAGCGTGATGTCGAGATAGCCTTTCTGCGTCTTCACGCCGAGGCTCTCGATTTTTGAAGCGAGGATATCCGCAAGCGGCGCACCTCTTCTCATTATGCCGACAAGGCATATCTCATCCGAATCGCCGTTTCGCTCGATTATCTCGTGCGATATCCGCGCGAGCGCACGGTTGACCGCCGCGCTGTCCATGATATATGCCTTGAACTCCATTTACTCACCCCGAAGCATAAAAAAATACGATTCTGCCGCACCGACAAAATCGCACAAAAACACGCAGATATACCCTATCCGCACTGAATATGACCATCTTGTCGGCATCTCTGTACCGCTCTTAAAGATTTTTTGCTGTGAATACTATATCATATTGTTCATCGGTTGTAAAGACCCAATTTATAGTTTTTTCAACTTTTTTCGCCGCCGAATCTTACATAAATGTAAGAACTCGGACGCACAATGTAAGGCTTTGTTATTGAGAACGACCCTCTGTTTTGATATAATCATTATCGACAGGAGGAGTTTTTTATGAAAACCAAAAGCAAAAACAAGAAGCTGCGCATCGCGCTCGGAATATGCATACCGCTCATAATCATTATCGCGGCGGCGTTGGCAGTTGTTATGAAATACGGACCGACATTCGGGTTTTATCTCGTCCCGCCGTCGGCAGAGCGCTACGGCAAGGACGCTCTTGCAACCATAGGCAAAAACGGGATATATTCGAGAAGTGACGAGTGGAAAAGCACTTACGAAGAATGTCTCAAGATGATAGAAAACGCCGAGAGCTATGAGGACACATACCCCGCGATTAAAAAGGCTCTTTCGGTTTGCGGCGGCAAGCACTCAATGTTCATGACAAAATCGGAATCGCAGGACACAACCGAGAGCTATGACGAGGTTCTGCCCACCGTTTCGCTCGACGGCGATATTGCAATAATAAAACTCCCCGATTTCCTCGTCACAGCCGAAGATTTCCTCGGCACAGCCGAAGCGGGACAGAAATACGCAAAAGTCGCGGAGGACTTCATTCACGAGAACCGCGATAAAATAAAGGGCGTTGTGCTCGACCTGCGCGGCAACACCGGCGGTGACATGGGTCCGATGGCGACGGCTGTCTCGTCGCTGCTGCCAGACGGCGAATTGGTTTATTATCACTACCGCAGCTACGATATCCCAGTCACGCTCAAAAACGGCGTTGTCAGCAATGCGGGCACGGGCGGCAGGAGCCTCTATCCCGAAGAGAAGCTGAATGTACCCGTTGCGATACTTACCGACGACATGACTGCAAGCTCGGGCGAAGCTCTGATGCTCTGCTTCAGAGGACTCGAAAACACAAGGACTTTCGGCGCACCGACCGCTGGCTACACGAGCGTCAATATGCTCTACAACATGTATGACGGCGCGCAGATGTATCTGACCGTCGCGTTCGACAAGGCGCGCACCGGTGAGATATTCAAAGAGACTTCTATCGAGCCGGATGTCGTCACCGACTCCCCTCTTGAAGCGGCTATTGAGTGGCTGAGAGGCTGAAAATAAAACACAGCACCCTCCGTAAAAGATCGGAGGGTGCGTAATTTAACAAAGCGAAAGGATCGGCACATCTGCGCCGACCCTTTTTATTTTTTGATTATTTTGCTTTCTTGTCTTCCTTTTTCTTGTGGAAAAGAATCTTATCCACGGGGAAATAGAGGAAGAACTGGAGAGCTGAGCAGACAGCAGTAGCTATAGTGAGCGAAAGACCGCTGTTCAGATGGAACTTCGAGGTGCAGAACTCGAAAACTACGGGGTTGAACCACGCAGAGAAGCAGACGAGAGCAAGGGTGAAGATTATGTATATGGGCAGAGTAATAGCGGTGTTGGAGCCCGAGTTGAAAGTCTTTTCCTTGTTGATGAAGAATGCAACTATCTGCGCCAGAAGGTTCGAAACGTTGAATGCAATGAAGAGCGCAAGTCCGCAGCGCTGACCCTCGATGACCGGATAATCAAAGACGAACCAGTGGAATGCCTGCGTGCTCAGAGCCTTGATTGCGGGGATGTTGTAAAGAATCGCGAGAGATACAACCTGAACAATGCAGGCGCCGAGGCTGACGACGATGAACTTGACAAACTGCCAGAGTGTGTTGATGCCGGAGCCTTTACCCGCTGCGGCCTTGTCGATATTGTTTAACTTTCCCATTTACTTCACTCCTGTGATAAAATTTTCAATTAATTTTATCATACCCGACGGCAAAAATCAATAAAAACAGCTGTACTTTTTGGCTATTGATTATTAAAAATGGATAAATTGGCATAAAAAAGATCCCGCAGGAAAACCTACGGGATCAAAAGGGCATTAATTACTCGTTGATCTTGATAACAACGCCCGAGCCGACGGTACGGCCGCCTTCACGGATAGCGAAGCGGAGACCCTCTTCGATAGCGATGGGAGCGATAAGCTCGACAGACATGTCAATGTTGTCGCCGGGCATGCACATCTCTACGCCCTCGGGAAGGGAGATGATACCGGTAACGTCAGTAGTTCTGAAGTAGAACTGGGGACGATAGTTGTTGAAGAACGGAGTGTGACGGCCGCCCTCGTCCTTAGTAAGGACGTAAACCTGACCGACAAACTTGGTGTGGGGATGAATGGTGCCGGGCTTGGAAAGAACCTGTCCACGCTCGATCTCATTTCTCTGAACACCACGAAGAAGAGCGCCGATGTTGTCGCCGGCCTCAGCGTAATCGAGGGTCTTGCGGAACATCTCGATTCCGGTGCAGACGGTCTTGCCCTTCTCTTCCTTAAGACCAACGATCTCAAGCTCGTCGCCGGTTCTCAGCTGTCCACGCTCAACTCTACCGGTGGCAACAGTACCACGGCCGGTGATGGTGAAGACATCCTCAACAGGCATAAGGAAAGGCAGGTCAGCCTTACGGTCGGGAGTGGGGATATAAGTGTCAACAGCGTTCATGAGCTCCCAGATGCAAGCAAGCTCGGGGGCGTCAGGATCATTGCCGTTGTACTCAAGAGCCTTAAGAGCAGAACCCTTGATGATCGGGGTGTCATCGCCGGGGAAGCCATACTCGTTAAGAGTATCGCGGATCTCCATCTCGACAAGCTCAAGGAGCTCAGGATCGTCGACCTGGTCAACCTTGTTCATGAAGACGATGATATAGGGCACGCCAACCTGGCGGGCAAGAAGAAGGTGCTCCTTGGTCTGAGCCATGGGGCCGTCGGTAGCAGCTATAACAAGGATAGCGCCGTCCATCTGAGCAGCACCGGTGATCATGTTCTTGATATAGTCAGCATGGCCGGGGCAGTCAACGTGAGCGTAGTGACGCTTCTCGGTCTCATACTCAACGTGAGCGGTATTGATTGTGATACCACGCTCTCTCTCCTCAGGAGCCTTATCGATCATGTCATATGCTTCGAACTTAGCCTTGCCCTGAAGGGACAGCCACTTGGTGATAGCTGCGGTTGTTGTGGTCTTGCCGTGGTCTACGTGACCGATGGTGCCGATGTTTACATGGGGCTTAGTGGAATTATAATGTTCCTTTGCCATTGGTATTTCCTCCTTAATAGGTGATATCTGGTGTCCCCCATTGGGCGGGGGACGCCGTAATTTCAGTAATAATATTGTAACATCTTTCCGCGAAAAAATCAAGTAGTTTCGCAGAAAAAATGAGCTGAGAGTGCAAATTTGTGCGGAATTAACCGTTCTGCTTGCGCTTGCTCATGATAGCCTCGGAAATGGACTTCGGAACCTCGATGTAGTGGCTC
>ERZ1026848.1778-NODE-1778-length-11325-cov-2.999201_pt1 | contig 11325 bp, 9 predicted proteins | sample MGYA00380154_ERZ1026848 | MGnify/ENA primary metagenome ERZ1026848 (study PRJEB33269, sample SAMEA4719790) | human gut metagenome | biome: human-associated habitat; feature: organic feature; material: feces | place: Cameroon | collected 2013-10 ...
GGGGTGGCCTATACCGTGGGTCTGAGCTGGGTCCTGCTGGCCATGATCCAGATGCCCACCGTCTTCCTGACCATCGGGGTCCTGGGCAAACGCTTCGCCATGGAAGCCCGGGCCATGAATGCCGTGACCATCACCGACTACCTGCGCGTCCGCTATGGCAGTGACGCCGTGGCCATCCTTTGCTCTCTGGCCCTGCTGGTCTTTTTCGTGGCTGCCATGACGGCCCAGTTCATCGGCGGTGCCCGCCTGTTCCAGGCCATCACCGGCTACCCTTATGAAGTCGGGCTGGCGCTCTTCGGCATCACGGTCATCGCCTATACCGCGCTGGGCGGGTTCCGTGCCGTTGTCCTTACCGATGCCATGCAGGGCATCGTCATGACTGTGGCTTCCGTCGTGGTACTGCTGGCGGTGGTCCAGGCCGGCGGCGGCATGGAGGCCTGTATGCTGCGCCTCAAGGCCATCGATCCCGGCCTCATCACGCCCACAGGGCCCAAGGATGCCGTGCCCCAGCCCATGATCCTCTCTTTCTGGGTACTGGTGGGCCTGGGTGTACTGGGACTGCCCCAGACGAGCCAGCGCTGCATGGGCTACAAGGACTCACGGGCCATGCACAGCGCCATGATCATGGGCACGGTCATCATCGGCTTCCTCCTGTTGAGCGTCCATCTGGCCGGGGCACTGGGCCGGGCCGTCATCCCCGGCCTTGCCGTAGGCGACATGGCCATGCCCAGCCTGATACTGGAGCTGCTGCCGCCGTTCTGGGCCGGGGTCTTCATCGCCGGGCCTCTGGCGGCCATCATGTCCACGGTGGACTCCATGCTGCTCCTGGCCTCAGCGGCCATCATCAAGGATCTGTATGTACAGTACGTCCTGAAGGGCGACAGCAGCCGCATGCCGTTGCAGCGCATCAAGCGCTTCAGTCTGGGCTGTACGGCCGCCATCGGCGCCGTTGTCTTTATGGCAGCCCTGGAGCCGCCGGACCTGCTGGTCTGGATCAACCTGTTTGCCTTTGGTGGTCTGGAAGCCACCTTCCTCTGGCCCCTGCTGCTGGGCCTGTACTGGCGCAAGGCCAATGCGGCCGGCGCCCTGAGCTCCATTCTGGTGGGGGTGGCCTGCTTTTTTGCTCTGAGCGTCCTCAAGCCCTCCATGTACGGCATCCATGCCATCGTGCCCTCTACTCTCGCGGCCCTGCTGGCTTTCCTGCTGGGGAACAGGCTGGGGACATCGCGCTCTGCCTGAATCATCCTCCGATAACGGACCAAAACCGCAAAAGCATCTCCTGTGGGGATGCTTTTTTTATGGTGTACGCTCATCTTTGCCACCGCCATCCGCAATAGGATACTGAGGGAAGGCCCCCTGGCGGCAGATCAGCAAGAGGCACCGTCCCCTCTTTCAGCTCCATCATGCCTGCAAGACCGCGGGCAGCGCCTGACCGACGGCGAAGGCGCAACGCCGCTATGCCTGCGCCTGTCCTTCCTCTGCCCGGGGTTCGTCCCTCCCAGCAGGAAATCCCCAGCGGGTCTATCCCGGATGCAGGCCCCCACCTCCGGCATGGCCGCAGCCGCCCTTTTCTGATTACGGGGCATAAAAAAAGGGCCCCCGAAGGGGCCCTGCATGACAAAGATGCGGATCGAACCTAGCCGCCCATAAGCCAGTTGAGCGGCGTAAGGGAGAGCGAGGGGAAGAAGAGGAGCAGTAAGAGCATGATGATCTCCGTCACCAGGAACGGCAGCATGCCCTGCACCAGCTTGGTGATCTTGATGTTGCCCACACCGCAGACCACGTAAAGCACCGTACCCACGGGCGGGGTGATGACGCCGATGCCCAGGTTCAGGATGAACAGCAGGCCGAAGAAGTACGGGTCGATACCGGCCTGGGTGATCAGGGGATAGAACACCGGGGCAAAGATCAGGATGTTGGGGGTCAGGTCCATGACCATGCCCACCAGGAGCAGGAAGATGTTGATGGCCAGCAGCAGGAGCACGGGGCTGTCGATGAGCGGCCGGAACAGATCGGTCACCTGGTTGGGGATCTGGGCGATGGTGATGAACCAGCCCACGGCCGTGGCCGTGGCCACGATGAGCATGACCACAGCGGTGGTCCGTGCCGCACGGGCGCTGACGCGCAGCAGATCGCGGAAGCTCAGTTCCCGGTAGTACCCCATACAGACGATGATGGCGTAGATGGCCGCAAAGGCACCGCCTTCCGTGGGCGTGAACACGCCAAAGCGGATGCCGCCCAGCAGCAGCACGGGCATCATGAAGGCCGGAGTGGCGTCGCGGATGATCTTCCACTTTTCTTCACGCGTGAAGGTGATGGTCTCGTTATAACCATCGATGCGCACGATGAAGAACCAGACCACCATCAGGGCCAGGCCGATGAAGATGCCCGGGAACAGGCCGATCATGAACAGCTTGGTGATGGACAGGCCGCTGATGGTCGCACCCAGCAGGATGAAGTTGGTGCTGGGCGGGATGATGGGGCCAAGGATGGCGCCCGAGGCGATGACGCCGCCCGCACGGCGGGGCTTGTAGCCCACTTCGGCCATCATGGGCAGCAGCAGGCCGCCCAGGGCCGCGGCTTCACCCACGGAGCTGCCCATCAGACCGGCAAAGATCACGCTGGAGATGATGGCGGCATAACCAAGACCGCCGCGCACGCGACCGATCATGAGCTGGGCCAGCTGCACCACTCGTTTGGACAGGCCGCCCTCGGCCATGATCTCGCCGGCAAAGACAAAGAAGGGGATGGCCATGAGGGGATAGTTGTTGGCCCCGTCCAGCATGGTGGAGGGGATGATCATGCTGTCCCACATGCCGGAATGCCACATGAGCACGATGGAGCACAGCACCAGCACCATGGAGATGGGGATGCCTACGAACAGGAACGCAAAGAGGCTGCCAAGGAAAAGAAAAAGCTCCATACCCTACAACTCCTTGCTGATTTCCTGCTCGATCTTTTCCTCTTCCGTCGCCTTGACGAAGCTGCTGGCGGGACGGCGCACGAGGGCGATCAGATCCCGCAGGCAGATAAGGATGGCCGTGAAGGCCATGATGGGCAGCGTGCTGTTGATGAAGGCCATGTTGACATTGGTGGCGACCGAGTTGGTGTCGATGGTCTGCAGCACATAGGTGATGCCGCCGTCAAGCAGCAGCCCCAGGGCGCCCATGGTCAGCAGAATGGCCAGGATCTCTATGCATTTGCGGGACATGCCCGAGAACATGTCCACAAACATGTCCACCGCGATATGCTTTTTCCAGTAGAACGCCTCAATGGCACCGAAAAAGGTGATGTAAATGAAAAGAAAGCGCGCCCATTCCTCGCTGGGGGGATAACTTCCGCCAAATACATAGCGCAAAAAGGCATTATAGAAGACCAGACCGATCATCCCCAGAAAGATGACCGCACAGAAAATTTCAAAAAGCAGTTCGCCAGACAAACCGTGCCTGTTTTCGGCAGCCGGCTGCCCGGGAGCCGTCGCGGGCGTCGTTTTGGTTTCGCTGCTCATCGTATCCCCCTGCGTATCGGAAGAAAAACCGCTGTTGCGGTGTCTGCATGCGTGGTTCAGGGTCGAAAAAGGGGGACGCCGCCCCATGCGGCATCCCCCGGTGTTCAGATGTTACTTCGCGTCGCGGTAGCTGGCGGCGCTTTCCAGAATTTCCTTGGCATTGGGAACGGTGTCATAGAACAGCTTCCAGCTGCGCTTGCCCGCTTCCACCATGTAGTCGTGGAATTCCTTGGAAGGCGTGTTCACAGAACCCTTGGCGGCCTTGATGGTCTCGATGGCCTTGGCGTCGCCTTCTTCCACCATCTGCCAGATGTCGTCAGCAGCGCGCTTGGCGGCTTCGTTGAACCAGGCCTTGTCCTGTTCCGGCAGGCTCTGGTAGAACTTTTCGTTGATGTACAGGGAGTGGATCACCAGGATGTGACCGGTCAGGGTGATCTGGGGGGTGATCTCGTACATCTTCAGAGCCACGATATCGGACAGGGGGCTGTCGCCGCCGTCGATGACGCCCTGGTCAAGAGCGCTGGGCACTTCGGCGAAAGGCATGGGCTGGCCGCTGATGCCGCATTCCTTGGCAAAGTTGGTGTACAGAGGGATGTTGGGCACGCGCATGCGCAGGCCCTTCACGTCATTGACGCTGTTCAGGGGCTTCTTGGTGTAGAAGTGACGGAAGCCCAGAGGGAAGGCGTTCAGGGTACGCAGACCGGACTTTTCGGTGAAGCCTTCATTGATCAGCTTGAAGGTCTCGCCTTCCATGGCGCGGCGGGCGTGGTCATAGCTGTCGTACAGCATGGGGGTTTCCAGCATGGCCATGGCAGGATGCAGGGCCGAAGTCTGGGTACCCGTGGCACACATCTGGATGATGCCCTTACGGGTGCTGGCGATGTAGGCATCTTCCTTGCCCAGGGTACTGTTGGGGAAGACCTGCACCTCGTATTTGCCGCCAGACAGTTCCTTCAGATACTGGCCGAACTTGTGCATGCCGATGGTTTCAGGTTCGCCTTCGGGCTTCATACCGGCGATCTTGATGACGACGGTCTTGGCAGCCATGGCAGGCGCAGCCAGCGCACCCATGACAAAGGCGCAGGCCAAAAGCAGTGCAACGATACGTTTCATCATCCACCTCTGCTGATTTGGGATTGAGATAAGGAGCACCTTTTCCGCACCCTGACGGCCTTTTGCCCGTCAGGCCACCTGTTTCACAAAGCAAACCATCCGGCCGGGCCGGATGCCCTATCCGGGGACCGATCCCGACAGGATGCCGGGAAAACAGGCGTATATACTTGTTTTTGTCATAAGCCTTAGACAGGCTCCGCGTCAATCAATTTTCGTTTTTTGATAATAGAAGTTCGAAAACGAAACCTTTTCATCCGATATCCGGGAGCGGCTTGCGCGGCCCCTGTCATTCCAGTATATTGCGGCATCCTCACCCCCATCAGGACACCCCATGACCAAGACAACGGAACGCCATCAGGCCCTGCTGCACATGCTCAACGCGCGCGGCTATGCGACCATCGACGAGCTCACCAAATGTTTTTCCGTGACCCCGCAGACCATCCGCAAGGATATCAATACCCTGGCCGGACAGGGCAAGGTGCAGCGGTTCCACGGCGGTGTCGGCATGCCGCTGAGCACGGAGAACATCCTTTACGAGCAGCGCAAAAAGCTCTTCCTGCCTGAAAAAAAGGCCATCGCCCAGATGCTGGCCAAACATATCCCCGACGGGGCCTCCATCTGCATCAACCTGGGCACGACCACCGAGGAGGTCGCCTATGCCCTGCTGGGGCACAACAACCTGAGGGTGCTGACCAACAACCTCAACGTGGCCGCCCTCATGGCCCGCAATCCCAACTTCGACGTGGTGGTGGCCGGCGGCACGGTGCGGCATCACGACCACGGCATCATCGGCCCCAGCGCGGAGAATTTCATCCGGGAATTCCGGGTGGATTACGGCATCATCGGCATCTCCGGCATCGACCAGGAAGGCAACATGCTGGACTTCGATTACAGGGAGGTCTCGGTGGCCCGGACCATCATCGAATGCTCGCGCCGGGTCTTCCTAGCCACGGACAATTCCAAATTCGGCCGTTCCGCCATGGTCCGGGTGGCCAATGTCTGCGATATCGAAGCCGTGTTCTCCAATGCCCCGCTCGAGGAGCACTGGCAGCACATGCTCCAGGAAGCCGGGACGGAACTGTATCTGGTCTAGCCGCATCCCGGATATGGGCGGCAAAACGCCAGATCTTCTCTGCAACCGCCCCAAGCCACGGCCTGCCGAACTGCCTGGAAACCGCTTTTGCCCGCCGGCCGGCAAAAAAACAGCTTCCCTGCAGAGCATTTCTCCAGTGCCCCGGCAAAGGACACACTGCCGGGCAATATGGCCTGACGCCAGTGAGCGCCCCTGTTCAGTTCCCCCCAAAATGGTAACGAAAAAGCCCCGACGCTTCCGCAGATGAAGGAAGGCCGGGGCTTTTTACATACAGGACACTGCCGGGAAAAATTCTCCACCAGATGCCGGGACTGCATACGGCAGGGCAGAAAAAACACGCGGAAAAGGACGCGGCCTCCTGCTCTCCCCTGCCCGACAGGCGCCAGGATACCGTCTTAACGGCGCCGCAGCAGCATGTCCGTCAGCGGCACCATATACAGATAAAAAGCATAAGGCAGGCACTCCGGTCCCACGCCCATGATGGCGCAAGGAACGCTCCCGGCGATGCTCCAGGGGATGATGGCCGCCAGAAGGACGATGCCGTTTTCCAGCGGCAGGACCATCTCTTTCCCGCTCTGCCAGAGAGGGGCGCACAGCTGCTTCGTCAGCATGATGCCGAGCGTCTGGTTGCAGCTCACGGCAGCCACGGGCAGGCCTGCCAGCACCGTGGTCCGAAAGGCCCCCAGCCGTAAGGACAGCCGCTTGCAAAGCGAAGAAAGGCCATCCAGCAGACCGGTGGCCTCCAGAAGGCCCGCATAGGCCGAAGTCAGCAGGACGATGCCCGCCACCTGTGCCATGGAGAGCAGGCCGCCCCCCGCCAGCATCTCCATGCCCGCCGGAGGCTCATAGCCGAGCACCAGACAGCGCAGCAAGGCAGCCGGTGCCATCTGCTGGACAGCCAGAGAGACCACGCATCCGGCAAGGATGCTGCATGCCATGATCTTTTTGACATCCCAGCGCAACAGCAGAGGGACCAGCATGAAAACGGCCGGCAGCAGGGCCCGGGCATCCAGCACCAGCCCGTCGGCAAACAGACCGTCCACATGCGGCAGGCTCTCGGCCCGTGCCGACGGCAGCAGGACGTAGGCCAGGCAGACCAGAAAGAAGGGCAGCAGGGACGTACGCCACATGAGCCGTACGTTGTCATAGATGGACGTCCCTGTCAGGGCGCAGACCAGCGCCGCGCTGGACGACATGGGCGAACTTCGGTCCCCCACATAAATGCCGCTCATGACCGCCCCGGCCGTCAGGAGCGGATCGAGCCCGGCCGTGCGCGCCAGCAGCATGAAAACGACGCCCAATGTACTGGCCGTGCCGAACGAGGTCCCAAGCAGCAGACTCAGCAGGCTGCACAGCAGGAAGACCCATAGATGAAAATGGGCAGGATCCACCCAGGGCAGGCAGTGGTGGATGATGTAGGGGATGGTCCCGGCCGAACGCCAGACCGCTGTCAGCATGCCGATGAGGACGAAGATCTTCAGGATGTTGCCGATGGTCCGCACGCCCCTGCCGCACAGGCCCACGATCTCGCGGGGCCGAAAGCCCAGACGGAAAGCGTGCCCGGTAAAACACAGCAGTCCGAAGGCCAGAGCCCACAGCAAGGATGCGGCCGTGACGATGCACAGGGCCAGCCCACCAAGAAACAGCGATATGACGACGGCGTTCATGGACATGATTCCATTCCACGCCCGCCCGGGCCTGTCAAACGCTTTTCCGCCGGCAAAGCCCCTGTCTCGCCGGCAGACTGCCGCCTGTCTGCCCTACCTGGACGATTTCCGGCAAAAGCCGCTTACCGGCTCTCCTGCATGACGAAAAGCCCGGCCCCTCGTGTAAAGAGGCCGGGCTGATCTTCTTTTTTCCCTCTGCGGGCTCTCCCTCGCAGCGCAGAAACCTGGGTGCGTACTCTCCGCTGCCCTGAACTCAGGCCATCCCGCAGACAATACACAGGAAGGGGCAGGACACGGTCAGTCCTCCGCCTGCCCCTTGCTGCCGGAGGAGACAGCCCCGCAAGAGCAGCCCTCCGGCAACACAAGAAAGGGCTATGCCTACAGCGCCTTGCCGAAGAACTCTTTCAGGGCTTCCACCACCTGAGTGACGCATTCCGGCTTGTCGTACAGGTCCACGTGGCTGGCTCCTTCCACCACATGGATCTTCTTGGGCTCCCTGGCCCGCCGGTAGGCATCTTCCGTGAAATAGAGCGTATCCGCCCGGCTGCCCATGATGAACAGCAGAGGACGGGGCGACACCGTATCCAGATAGGCAAAGGCATCGAAGGCCGCCAGCTTGTCATTGCTGGAAACAAGGTAACGGTTGACGGACGTCGGATAACTGCAGCGCGGCGTCCTGTAGTATTCGAAGGCTTCCCGCTGGGTCACGGACGTATGCTCGTCGATCTCGTCCGGGCCGTCCGGAACATACTTCCAGCAGGGAGCTTCCTCTCCCCGGGCTGCCGCCGTTCTGGCGCGGGCCACTTCCTGCAGCAGCTTCTGCATGAAGTTCTCGATCTCGACACCGGGAAAGCCGTTTCTGGCGCTGTCGCCCACGTCCCAGGTGCTGATCCCGGCCGCCGCCTTGATGCGCACATCGGTCTGGATGGCGCTCATGGTATAGCCGCCCCCCGCGCAGACGCCCATGGCCCCGATGCGCTCTGCATCGACGTACGGCAGGGTGACGAGGTAATCCACAGCCGAGCGGATGTCCTCCACGCGCGAGAAAGGATCTTCCAGACACCGGGGCAGACCTTCGCTCTCGCCCTGATGGGAGGCATCGAATGCCAGGGCCACATAGCCGGCCCGGGCCAGATGCCAGGCGTAAAGCGAGGAACACTGTTCCTTCACGCCGCCGCCGGGATGGGTGACCACCACCGCCGGATATTTGGCGTCCGCATCAAAACCATCGGGCAGGAACAGCAGGCCCGCCAAATTGAGATCGAACTTTTTGAACGAAACTTTTTTCCCTTCTTCGTAATGCGTCGCGTACTGCATATTCTTTTCCCCTGTCCGGCGTTGAGCCGGTTCATGATCCGGCGGGACGACCCGCAGGGCGGCGTCCTGCGCGCAACGGTACGGCAGGCCTAGGCGCCCTGCTCCACAGTTTTGATGATCCTGGCCGGGACACCAGCCACGATGGTACGCGGCGGAACGTCCTCACGGACCACAGATCCTGCCGCCACCACGGCGCCATCGCCCACATGCACCCCCGGCAGGAGGATGGCACCGGAACCGATCCAGACATCCTTGCCGATAACGATGGGCGCGATGTTGTGGACATGACGCCGGTCCGGCGGCAAGCCGTGGTTGATGGTGGCCAGGGTCACCCGGTGCCCGATGAGCGTCCCGTCACCGATGCTGATCCCGCCCTGATCCTGGAAACAGCAGCAGGCATTGATGAAAACACGGCGCCCGATGCGGATATTTTTGCCGAAGTCGGTATAGAACGGCGGGAACAGTCGGAACGTCTCATCTATCGGGCGTCCCGTGATCCGCCCCATGATCTCCCGGATCTCTTCAGGCGTATGGAAGGCACTGTTCAGCTCCGCGGTCAGGCGCATGGCCTCGTACGAATAGCCGTGCATGCAGTCAAAGGCTTCCGTGCCCGTGACCAGCGGCTGTCCCGCATCCAGGTGTTCCAGCAATGTGTCCAGAGACATCATGGCTTATTCTCCTTCATGATGAAGATCAGGCTGACCGCTGCCACAAGGCCTGATGGCGACCGCCTGCGTTCCCTGAGGAGATAGCAGAAAGGCAGTTATCAGGTAAAATACCTATATCAAATAGCTATCCATGCGTTTTAAGCATGATAAAGACTGTAGGCTGCGGGCCCTTTCCCGGCGTTTGCGGCCCATCGGCATCACTGATCCAGCAGTGACCAGGCACAGCCGACCAGCAGAGCCCCCAGCGATCCATTCGTCACGCGGACATGCCGCTGGAACACGCTCTGCAGACTGGCTCCCGCCACGGCCCACACGATGGTGCCCAGACTGCCCATCATGGTCAGGAAGCACATCCCGGCAAGAAGTGCCGCAACAGAATCATGGTGCGGCAGGATGAAGGCGGAATAGGCCGTCATGCCGTAGACCATGATCTTGACGTTGACGAACTGGAGCACGAATCCGGTCATGAAGCCCGCATCGGCACGCCCGTCACTGTTGCCCCCTGCCTTCGGCATGGCGGTCTTCCATGCCAGCCAGAGCAGATAGGCGCTCCCGACATAGCGCATGATCCGCAGGAAGGAGGCGGACAGCACGGAAAACGAGAAAGAAAGTACACCGCAAATGGCCATGACACAGAAAAAACCGCCGCAGATCCCGGCAAGAACAGGGATACTGCCCCTGAATCCTGCCCGGCCGCCCGTCGTAAGAGCCAGGATGTTGTTGGGGCCGGGCGTGATGGCCGTGATGAAGGTGAATACGAAAAAAGCCGAAAGTACCGGTGCAGGCATGTGCCCCTCCGTAGCGTTTTGGGACGACTGTCGTATCTGTGACCCGATCCCGTACCGGGCCAAGCGACATCTCTGCAGGGTACGCTGATGACTTTATGCGAAAAAGCAAATATATTCGCAGCCATGATTCTATAATCTCGATATATTCTGGAGGGGCCGGTGGATACGCGCAGCATCGTCGTCATCAAGACCATCCTGGAAGAAGGCAGTTTCCAGAAGGCCGCGCAGCGCCTCAACTGCTCTCAGTCCACTGTGACCTTTCAGGTGCGCCAGCTCGAGAACGAGCTTTCTGTACGCCTTTTCGAGCGTCTTGGGAGGCGCATGGTCTTCACCCCTGCCGGCAAGAGCATCCTGCCTCATATGGAAGCCATCCTGCATTCCATGCAGGCCATCACGGCATGCAACGACCCTGCGTCCCTGCACGGGGAGCTGCGTGTGGCTGTGGCGGAATCCCTGCTCTCCTACAAGCTCCATGCCCTGCTCGGCGATTTCGTGGAGCGGGCTCCGGCTGTGAAGCTCCAGCTGCACAGCCTCAATTGTCACGACATCAGGAAAGGCATCCTCTCCGGCTATTATGATGTGGGCGGTCATCCGCACACGCTGGAGGTGCTGCCGCTTGGCCAGGCAAAGGGGATCATCGTCGCCTCGCCCCTGCTCGCTCCCGGGCTCCGGGACTTCGATACGCCCCACCAGAGGAAGGAGACCAGCTTCATCATCAAAGAGCCCCGCAGCATCTACCGGGAACGAATGGAAGCCCACCTTCGCGCCAGGGACATCCTGTTCCGCAACACCATAGAGCTTTGGAGCATCGAATCCATCAAAAAGACCGTGGCTGCCAACCTGGGGGTCTCCTTCCTGCCGACGTTTGCCGTAGAGCAGGAACTGGCCGCCGGGAGCCTGGTAGAGCTGCCGGCACGCATGTCCGGCCGCCAGGTCCAGGCCATCTGCGTCTGGCATAAAAACAGGGAAAGCACGCCTGCCATGCGCCTTTTCAGAGATTTGCTGCAAAACGCCGCTCTGTTCCAAATGTAACGGCTGCGGCCGCGCGCTACACCTGCCGGGGCGATCCTGTCCGTTCCCAGCTCATCCAGCCCCTCCTCCTTTTCCGCATGACAAGCCCATGACCTGTCTCTTATACACATCTCCGAGCCCACGAGACGCTACGCTATCT
>ERZ1026848.1784-NODE-1784-length-11279-cov-4.698058_pt1 | contig 11279 bp, 7 predicted proteins | sample MGYA00380154_ERZ1026848 | MGnify/ENA primary metagenome ERZ1026848 (study PRJEB33269, sample SAMEA4719790) | human gut metagenome | biome: human-associated habitat; feature: organic feature; material: feces | place: Cameroon | collected 2013-10 ...
GCTTTTTATTGTTTTTTCGATGAAGAGATGATAAAATAGGTATATTATATGTGGTGAAAATTACCCTATTACTCCGGGAGGAAGAAATATGGATACCTTTATTGATAAATTGGCACAGAAGCTGACAGCACAGGAGATGATAAATGCCAACTCGGCAGCCGATGCCGCAGAGCTTACCATGCTGCGGGAGCAGATGGCGGAATACGAGGATTTACTGAAGGACATTCAGGAGGAAAACGAAAAGGGAAAGGACAGCACGGCACGCATGGAAAGAAGTGCGGCGGCGATTGACCAGAGCACGGCGGGACTGACCCAGAGCGCCTCCCTGATGGAAGAACAGGTTGCACAGGTAAAGGAACAGATTGGCAGAATGAGCGCCGGTGCAGACCGTCTCGAAGAGGAAATCAGACGTCTTTCCGAAACAAGCGGTAGCAGCGCTTCCTTTGAAGAAGAAGTCACCAAACTGAATATGGGCATGACAAGTCTCGGCGATAGCATCAACCGTCTGAACGAGAGCGCTACCAATATCAGTGACGGTGTTATCGGCTTAAGCGAAGGCACCTTCCATTTAGGAGAAGGACTTTCCCAGATGGACAAAGGCTTAGAACGCTTAAATGAAAGCAGTACCCGCTTAGAGCAGGTTGTGGAACGCAACGAAAAGAGCGTATCCATGGCGGCACAGACCGTGGTACGCGCCGAGCAGAGCGTTACCAAGGCAGAACAGGGCGCCGCAAAGACGGACGAGCTCATCCGCGCCGCCATGGCAAAGATTGAGCAGATGCAGGCGGGAAACGGCAATACGGAAGAAGTAAAGGCACTGCTTGCCGAATTGCAGAAGGTACAGAACGACCAGTTTGCACAGCTTACCGACCACGTACACAAGGAAAACGTAAAGGTATACCGCAATGTGCAGGCGGTTGTTATTGACGAAAACGACAAACAGAATGAGAACAGCGGAAAGAGCTTCGGCTACCTGTCCGTGAGAACCAATGCCATTCTGGTAGTATCCCTGGTATCTTTGCTGGCATCCTGTGCAGGGCTGGTATTCCAGATTTTAGTATACCTTCACATTCTGTAAATACACATTTTATAAACGTTTGGCAAAAACAGTTTATTACATATCCATAAACACGGAGGCAGCATGAGCAAACAAATCTGGAAACCCGGCAATATGCTTTATCCCTTACCGGTTGTTATGGTCAGCGTGGCTGACAAAGAAGGAAAGCAGAATATCATTACGATTGCGTGGACAGGCACCATCTGCAGCGACCCGCCCATGGTTTCCATATCCGTACGGCCGGAGAGATATTCCTATCATATGATAAAAGAAACCGGTGAATTCGTGATTAACCTGACCACGAAGGAGCTGGCTTTTGCCACGGATTACTGCGGTGTGAAAAGTGGCAGGGATGTGGACAAGTTTGCAGCCATGCAGCTGACACCTGTGCGGGGAGAAAAGGTAAAAGCACCGTTAATTGCCGAAAGCCCTGTGAATTTAGAGTGCAAAGTTACTGAAGTGAAGCATTTGGGCACACACGATATTTTTATGGCAGAGGTGGTCTGCGTCCATGCGGATGAAAAATACATGGATGAGCAGAACCGTTTTCATCTGGAAATGGCAGACCCCATTGTATATTCCCACGGTACTTATATGACCACGGGAGAAAAGATTGGCACATTTGGTTACAGTGTAAGGAAAAAGAATTAGCATGAAAATTACCCGGTATCACAAAAGGTTAAAATACACATACATGAAGGTGGCAGGCGGCATACTTGTTGTCGCCGCTCTCTTTTTTCCGTCCTATGTAAAATGGGAAGCTCCTGCGGAGAATATGTTTACCGTTTCCTTAAACGGTGAAGAAGTGGGAGTGGTTGCGGAGAAAGAAACTGCCGAAAAGCTGCTCCAGGAAGCCCGCAAGGAATTAGTTTCCGGCAGGGACGGGCTGGTATTTATGGACGTGGATATGAATTTGCAGGGGCAGGCAGTGCTGGTCGGCAAAATCGATGACGAAGATTCCGTCCGGTCCCGCATGAAGCAGGTACTTGAGCACAACATCAAAGAAACCACACACCGTTCCTATGCCGTGAAAATCAATAATTACATGGTAAACTTAGGAAGCAGGGAGGATGTGCTTTCTCTTTTACAGCAGGCAGTGGACAAATATGACACGGAAGGACGTTATCAGGTAAATCTGGCCCATGCGCAGGGCAGGGAATTCAACGTACTTACCGCACAGATTGAAGACACAGCGGACGAAGAAACAACCGGCCGGGACAGCGGTACCGTGCAGGTAAGCGACAAGGGCGGTTTTGAACTGGTAGCAGAAAACATGCTTACGGACACGGAGCCTGCGGGAGAAAAGGATTTCTCCGACTATGAGCTTGGTACGGTGGATATCCGTTTTGCGGAAGAAGTGGAAATTGTGGAAGTGTATCTGGATGACTCCCAGCTTACGGATGTAGCGCAGGCAGCGGAAGAGGTCATCAAGGAGCAGGAGGTAAATTCTGTTTATGAAGTGGTTTCCGGTGACACTCTTTCCGAAATTGCCATCAAGACCAACATCCCCATGGAACAGCTGGTTGCTATGAATGACTCCCTGGAGGACACCAATTCTGTAATCCGTGTGGGACAGGAATTGATTATCACCATTCCGGAGCCCGAGCTTTCCGTGGATCATGACGAAGAAATGTACTATGAGGAGATTTACGATGCTCCCGTTCAGTATGTATACAATGACAGCTGGTACACCAACCAGACCAAGACCCTGCAGGAGCCTTCGGCGGGCTTCCGGAAAGTAGTGGCAGTTGTTTCCTATAAGAATGATACCGAAACAAACAGGGAAATACTAAAAGAAGAAGTGGTCATGGAAGCGGTTCCGAAGATTGTAGAAAAAGGAACCCGAATACCGCCTACTTATATCAAGCCGATTTCCGGCGGTCGTCTGACATCAAACTTTGGAAAGAGAAAAGCACCGAAGAAGGGCGCCAGCACCTATCATAAGGGCGTTGACTGGGCAACCCCGAAGGGCACTACGGTTGTAGCATCCTGCGGCGGTACGGTAGCCAAAGCCGGATGGGGCAGCGGCTATGGCTACGTGGTCTACATTAACCATGAAGACGGCAGACAGACCCGTTACGGACACTTAAGCAAGGTTCTGGTAACGGCGGGACAGAAGGTTTCCCAGGGGGATAAGATAGCCTTGAGCGGAAATACCGGCGTAAGTACGGGACCTCATCTGCACTTTGAAATCCTGATAAACGGCAAGCAGGTCAATCCCTTAAACTACCTGAATTAGCCGGGAAAAGTCACGAACACATATTCACGTTTACAAAAACGGTGTATGGATATATAATGTAAGGATAAGAAATCTTGAAATGGATAGAGGTATGAAAATGGAACAATACGCAATCAAAGGCGGTAATCCATTAGTTGGTGAAGTGGAAATCGGCGGTGCCAAAAATGCCGCTCTTCCCATTATAGCTGCGGCCCTTATGTCAGAAGAGACAGTGCATATAGATAATTTGCCCGATGTCAGGGATACCAATGTATTATTGGAAGCTATGCAGAGCATCGGCGTTATGATTAAAAGAGAAGACCGTCACAGAGTGACGATTTATCCTTCCCGGATAAACAATCTGGTAGTGGACGGCGAAGGCGTCCGTCGTATCCGTGCGTCCTACTATTTTATCGGAGCACTGCTTGCCCGCTATAAAAAAGCAGAAGTGGCGCTTCCGGGTGGCTGCGATATCGGCTGCAGAGCCATAGACCAGCATATCAAGGGCTTCCGCGCACTTGGTGCGGACGTCAACATTGAGTACGGACTGATTAAAGCGGAAGCGGAGCACTTAAAGGGCAGCCATATTTACATGGATGTGGTTTCCGTAGGCGCCACCATTAACATCATGATGGTAGCGGCACTGGCAGAAGGCCAGACGATTATTGAAAATGCAGCAAGGGAGCCTCACGTAGTAGACCTTGCCAATTTCTTAAACAGCATGGGTGCCAACATTAAAGGCGCCGGTACGGACGTTATCCGTATCAAGGGTGTTTCCCACCTGCACGGTACCGATTATGCGATTATTCCCGACCAGATTGAAGCCGGAACCTTTATGTTTGCGGCAGCAGTCACCAAGGGAGATGTTACCGTAAAAAATGTTATTCCGAAGCATTTGGAGTCCATTACCGCAAAGCTTCTGGAAATCGGCTGTGAAATCGAGGAGTCCGATGATGCGGTGCGTGTTGTGGCGGCAAAACCGTTACGTCATACACAGGTAAAGACACTTCCCTACCCCGGTTTTCCCACGGATATGCAGCCCCAGATTACGGTGGCGCTGGCATTGTCCCGGGGTACCAGTATCGTAACCGAAAGCATCTTTGAAAACCGTTTTAAGTATGTGGATGAACTGACACGCATGGGTGCCAACATCAAAGTAGAAGGCAATACCGCTATCGTGGATGGCGTAAGCAAATATACCGGAGCCAAGATTTCGGCTCCCGACCTCCGTGCGGGCGCGGCGCTTGTGCTGGCGGCACTGGCAGCGGACGGTTATTCCGTTGTGGAGGATATTCACTATATCCAGCGCGGATACGAGGATTTCCATTTGAAACTGCAGTCTCTGGGCGCGCAGATTGACAAAGTGGATTCCGAAAGAGAATTACAGAAATTCAAGCTTAAAATAGGCTGATGCCGGGAGAAACCCGTATACAGAACGCAAAAGAAAAGGAGACTAAAATGGAACAGGAAAAGTTATTGTTTACTTCCGAGTCTGTTACAGAAGGACATCCCGACAAAATGTGTGATGCCATTTCTGATGCAATTTTGGATGCTCTCATGGAGCAGGATCCTATGAGCCGTGTTGCCTGCGAAACAGCAAGCTGCACCGGTTTCGTACTCGTTACCGGAGAAATCACCACAGAAGCTTATGTGGATATTCAGAAAATCGTAAGAGAAACCGTAAAAGAAATCGGTTATGACAAATCCGAATACGGCTTCGACGGCAATACCTGTGCCGTTATGGTAGCTATTGACGAGCAGTCCCCCGACATTGCCATGGGTGTTGACAAATCCTTAGAGGCAAAGAAGGAAGCTGCCGAAAACAATATGTCCGAAGAAGAGCTGGATGCCATCGGCGCCGGCGACCAGGGTATGATGTTCGGCTATGCCACCAATGAGACAGAGGAATACATGCCTTATCCCATTTATCTGGCGCACAAGCTGACCAGACAGCTGACCAGGGTTCGTAAGGACGGAACCCTTCCTTACCTTCGTCCCGATGGAAAGAGCCAGGTTTCCGTACAGTATGATGAAGCCGGAAAGCCCATCAGACTGGAAGCAGTTGTACTTTCCACCCAGCATGACCCGGATGTTACCCAGGAACAGATTCACGAAGACATTAAGAAATATGTATTTGACCCCATCCTTCCTGAGGAAATGCTGGATGAGGACACCAAGTACTTCATTAACCCCACCGGACGTTTCGTTATCGGCGGACCTCACGGAGACGCAGGTCTGACAGGAAGAAAGATTATCGTAGACACCTACGGCGGATATGCCCGTCACGGCGGCGGCGCTTTTTCCGGTAAGGACTGCACCAAGGTAGACCGTTCCGCAGCATACGCTTCTCGTTATGTGGCAAAGAACATTGTGGCAGCAGGACTGGCTGACAAGTGCGAAATACAGTTATCCTACGCAATCGGTGTGGCACATCCTACCTCCATCCGCGTGGATACCTTTGGCACAGGTAAGCTTTCCAATGCCAAGCTGGTAGAAATTATCCGTGACAATTTTGATTTACGTCCCGCAGGCATTATCAAGATGTTGGATTTACGCCGTCCTATTTACAAGCAGACCGCTGCTTACGGACATTTCGGACGCAACGACCTTGACCTTCCCTGGGAGAAATTAGACAAAGTAGACGACTTAAAGAAATATTTAGCATGAAAACAGGCGAACTGATAAAACGATTTATTCCTTATTATAAAAGTCACAAAGGAGTGCTGGCGGCAGATTTATTCTGCGCCAGCCTTACTACTATATGCGAGTTGATTTTGCCGATGATAATGCGTTTCATCACCAATACCGGGTTGAACGACATTGCATCGTTGTCTGCAGCGCTCATCGGCAAATTAGCATTGCTGTATCTGGTGCTCCGCATTATTGACTGTGCAGCCAATTACTACATGTCCGATATGGGGCATGTGATGGGTGCCGAAATCGAAACGGATATGCGCCGGGATGCGTATGCACATCTGCAGAAATTATCCAATACCTATTACAACAACACAAAAGTGGGACAGATTATGGGTCGTATTACCAACGACCTTTTTGACGTGACCGAATTTGCCCATCACTGCCCGGAAGAATTTTTCATAGCAGGGGTAAAAGCCCTGGTGGCATTTATTATTCTGGTGCGCATCAATATACCCCTTACGGTTATGATTTTTGTGGTGGTTCCCATTATGTGCTATGTCTGCATTAAGCTGAACCATCGCTGTCGTCAGGCATTTGCCGACCAGAGAATGCAGATTGGCGAACTGAATGCCTCCATAGAGGACAGTCTTTTGGGACAGAAGGTGGTAAAAGCCTTTGCCAATGAGGCGGTGGAAGAACAGAAATTTGAAAAGGGCAACCAGAAATTTCTTTCCATCAAACGGCAGACCTATCATTACATGGCGTTGTTTAATACCTCCACCAGAGCCTTTGACGGTATCATGTACCTGCTGGTTATTCTGGCGGGCGGTTTGTTTATGATAAACGACAAAATAACACCCGGCGACCTGGTGGCATATACCCTGTATGTTACAACGCTGATTGCCACCATCCGCAGAATTATTGAATTTGCGGAACAGTTCCAGAGAGGTATCACCGGTATTGAGCGCTTTTTACAGATTATGGATGCGGACATTGAAATTTTTGACGAAGAGGGAGCAAAGGAAATGCCGAAGCCCGAGGGAAATATTGCATTCCGGAATGTTTCCTTTGAATATCCTGATGACCACAACAAAGTCTTTGCAAACCTCAATTTAGAGGTGAAGGCGGGAGAAAAACTGGCGATTGTAGGTCCTTCCGGCAGCGGCAAAACCACACTCTGCAATCTCATCCCACGGTTTTACGATGTGACCGCCGGACAGATTTTGATAGACGGCACGGACATTCATGCTTATACATTAAAGAGCCTGCGGAAGAATATAGGTATTGTCCAGCAGGATGTGTACCTGTTTTCCGGTACGGTTCTGGAAAACATCCTTTACGGCAGACCGGAGGCAACAAGGGAAGAAGCTATAGAAGCGGCAAAGAAAGCCGGTGCCCATGAATTTATTTCGGGACTGAAGGACGGCTACGACACCTATGTGGGCGAAAGAGGCGTGAAGCTCTCCGGCGGGCAGAAGCAGCGCATCAGCATCGCAAGAGTATTTTTGAAAAATCCGCCCATTATGATTTTGGACGAGGCAACCTCCGCCCTTGACAACGAAAGCGAATTTGCAGTGGCAAAATCCCTGCAGGAGCTGTCAAACGGCAGGACGACCATTACCATTGCCCACAGACTGTCCAGCATAAAGAATTCCGACAGAATACTGGTGCTGACGGACGAAGGTATAGAGGAAGAGGGCAACCACGAATCCCTCATGGCACAGAAGGGTATTTATTACCAGTTCTATACCATGGCGGACAGATTAAAGTAAAAATCCGGTACCGGGCAGCCTAAATGCGGGCAGAAGATACATTACCGGAACAAGGGGGAAATCATGGCATTCACACATTTGCATGTGCATACAGAGTATTCACTGTTAGACGGTTCCAACAAAATAAAAGAATATGTCAAGCGTGTGAAAGAGCTTGGCATGGACAGTGCGGCAATCACCGACCACGGCGTTATGTACGGTGTCATTGATTTTTACCGTGCGGCAAGGGAAGCCGGCATCAAGCCGATTCTGGGCTGCGAGGTCTATGTGGCGCCCAATTCCCGCTTTGACAAGGAGCTTACCGGCGGCGAGGACCGGTATTACCATCTGGTGCTTTTGGCGGAAAATAATACCGGCTATGCCAACCTGATGAAAATTGTCAGTCGCGGTTTTACGGAAGGCTATTATTATAAGCCCCGTGTGGATATGGAGGTTTTGCAGACCTACCACGAGGGCATCATTGCACTTTCCGCCTGCCTGGCGGGCGAGGTGCAGCGCTACATTGTAAAGGGACTGCATGAGGAAGCAAAAAAAGCGGCGTTAAAATATGAAGCATGCTTCGGAAAGGGCAATTTCTTTCTGGAAATGCAGGATCACGGCATCCCGGAACAGAAGCTGGTCAACACGGAGCTTTTGAAATTAAGCAAAGAAACCGGCATTGAGCTGGTGGTCACCAACGATGTGCACTATACCTATAAGGAAGATGTGGACTCCCATGATATCCTGCTCTGTCTGCAGACCGGCAAAAAGCTGGCGGATGAGGACAGAATGCGCTATGTGGGCGGTCAGTACTATGTCAAAAGCGAAGAGGAAATGAAGGCGCTTTTCCCCTATGCGTGGGAAGCGGTGGAAAACACCCAGAGAATAGCGGACCGCTGCCATGTGGAAATTGAATTCGGCGTTACGAAGCTGCCGAAATTTGAAGTGCCGGAGGGCTATGACTCCTGGACATACTTAAATAAACTCTGCAGCGATGGGTTGGCGGAACGCTACGGCGATGAGCATGCACCTGCGGGCAGCACCGGTCAGACCTTACGGGAACGGCTGGACTACGAGCTGAATGTCATCCGTACCATGGGCTATGTGGATTACTTCCTGATTGTATGGGATTTTATCAATTATGCCAAGGAACACGGCATTCCCGTGGGCCCGGGACGAGGCTCGGCGGCGGGAAGTATTGTGGCGTACTGCCTGAAAATCACCAATATCGACCCCATCCGCTACCAGCTCCTGTTTGAACGTTTCTTAAACCCGGAACGTGTGTCCATGCCCGATATCGACGTGGATTTCTGCTTTGAAAGAAGGCAGGAGGTCATTGATTATGTGGGCAGGAAGTACGGTGCGGACAAGGTAGTGCAGATAGTTACTTTCGGTACCATGGCGGCAAGAGGTGTTATCAGGGATGTGGGCCGTGTTATGGACATGCCCTATGCGTTTGTGGACTCCATTGCAAAAATGATTCCCAACGAATTAAACATTACCATTGATAAAGCGCTGGATATGAACCCGGAATTCAAGAGCTTATACAGCTCGGACGACAGAGTGCATCATCTGATCGATATGTGCAAACGTCTGGAGGGTCTGCCGAGAAATACCTCCATGCATGCGGCGGGCGTGGTTATCTGTCAGAAGTCGGCGGATGAATTTGTGCCCCTGTCCCGTGGCTCGGACGGTTCCATTGTCACCCAGTTTACCATGACGACACTGGAAGAACTGGGACTCTTAAAAATGGACTTTTTAGGGCTTCGTACCCTGACCGTTATCCAGAACGCCGTGAATATGATTGAAAAGGACACCGGCATACATATTGACGTGGACCATATTGACTATGACGATAAAAAGGTACTGGAATCCTTGGGAACCGGCAAAACGGACGGTGTGTTCCAGCTGGAAAGTACGGGCATGAAGAACTTCATGAAGGAGCTTCGGCCCCAGAGCCTGGAGGACGTTATCGCGGGTATTTCCCTGTACCGTCCCGGCCCCATGGATTTTATCCCCAAGTACATCCGGGGCAAAAACAATCCGGACAGCATCACCTACGCCTGCCCGCAGTTAGAGCCTATTTTAGCTCCGACCTACGGCTGTATTGTCTACCAGGAGCAGGTTATGCAGATTGTGCGTGACCTGGGCGGTTACACACTCGGACGAAGCGACCTGGTAAGACGTGCCATGAGTAAGAAAAAGCAGGCGGTCATGGAAAAGGAACGCGCCAACTTCGTTTACGGCAATGAGGAAGAGGGCGTTCCCGGCTGCGTTTGCCGCGGCATTGACGAAAAGACGGCATCCGGTATTTACGACACCATGATGGATTTCGCCAAGTATGCGTTCAATAAGTCCCATGCGGCATGCTATGCGGTGGTGGCATACCAGACGGCGTATCTGAAATATTATTACCCGGTGGAATTTATGGCGGCGCTGATGACCTCCGTTATTGACAACCCCAAGAAGGTGGCGGAATACATTTTGGTCTGCCGTAACATGGGCATTGAAATCCTGCCTCCCGATATTAATGAAGGCGAAAGCGGATTTTCCGTATCCGGCAGCTCCATCCGTTATGCCCTGACGGCTATCAAGAGCGTGGGCAGACCGGTCATAGCGGCCGTAGTGGAGGAACGGGAAGAACGCGGACCTTTCCTTAACCTGCAGGATTTTGTGAACCGCATTACCGATAAGGATGTGAATAAGCGTGCTGTGGAAAGCTTTATCAAGGCGGGCGCTCTGGACGGACTCGGTGGTACCAGAAAGCAGTTTATGTCCGTTTTCTCCCAGGTGATGGACCGGACCCAGAAGGATCGGAAAAACAATATGGCAGGCCAGCTTTCCTTATTTGATATTGTGGAGGAAGAGGAAAAGGAGGGACTTGCCCTGAAGCTGCCCGATGTGGGAGAGTACCCCAAGGAAATGAAGCTTGCCTTTGAAAAAGAAGTGCTGGGCATCTATGTCAGCGGCCATCCGCTGGAGGAGTATGAGGCGGCGTGGCGAAAGAAAATCAGCAATACCACAGCGGATTTTGCCTATGACGAGGAAACACAGGGTGTACGCGTAAAGGATGGAGCCAAGGCGGTTATCGGCGGGCTTATTGCCGGCAAGACCATTAAATACACGAAGGACAACAAGATTATGGCATTCCTTACCATAGAGGACCTGGTGGGGACGGTGGAAGTGATTGTGTTCCCCAAGACCTATGAGCAAAGCGCTTCTTTCCTGACGGAGGATGCCAAGGTATTTGTGCAGGGACGCGTTTCCGTGGAAGAAGACAAGGACGGAAAACTGATCTGCGAAAAGATAGTACCGTTTACGGAACTTAAGAAAAAAATATGGATTAAGTTCCCCGATATGGAGGCGTACAAGGCCGCGGAGGCGGGACTCATGGACACGTTAAGGGAGTCCGAAGGAAAAGACGGTATTGTGATTTATATTGAAAACCCGAAGGCGAAAAAAGAACTGCCTCCCAACCAGAATGTAGAGGCGGACGAAGACCTTGTAAACCGCCTGCAGGAGCAGTTTGGAAGGGAAAATGTCACGGTAACGGTTTCCTGATTGGAAAGAAGCAGTTTTCAAGACATAATGCTGTCTCTTATACACATCTCCGAGC
>ERZ1026848.1786-NODE-1786-length-11273-cov-11.658317_pt1 | contig 11273 bp, 13 predicted proteins | sample MGYA00380154_ERZ1026848 | MGnify/ENA primary metagenome ERZ1026848 (study PRJEB33269, sample SAMEA4719790) | human gut metagenome | biome: human-associated habitat; feature: organic feature; material: feces | place: Cameroon | collected 2013-10 ...
CACGGCTGGATGGAATGTATACGGATGTGGACATGGGAAACCTGAAAAGCATGGCATGGTTTGTCTGCCGAAAAGCGGGTTAAATCTGAGATGGTCTCATGCACGCAAGAAAGAACAAGGAGGGAGGCAATCAGATGAAGGACAACGAGCTTTTATTCGACCGCAAAAACCATGTGCTGTATTCCAAACCCTGCAAGAAAGAGATACGGGCAAAAATAGCCCTGCATTATCCTGCGGCAGAGCGGGAGGCGACATGGGAAAAGGTACAGCGGCAGTACATAGACTTTCTCTCCGACTGGCGCACCGATTTGGGCGGCAAAAAGAACTTTCACAACGGTGCAGGCGGCACATATGACTGCATAGCAATTATGAGCTATTATGCCGTGTGCAAAGCGGTTACATCGTTTCGTGAAATCGAGGAAATGGAGGAAAACCTGATTCTTCCGAATTTCCGCAAGCTGAAATTCGTTGACTGCAACAAGCCGTTCTGGAGGAAGCTGATGTACAAGGCATTCCTACGGGCAAAAGCGGGCTGTGACAAGTGGCACGATTATGAAATGACGGTTGCGCCTTACGATAAAGATAAGCCGATTTATTATGAATTCACATCGTGTCCGGCGGCGGAGTTTGCTATAAGGCACGGTCTTACGGATATTATGCCCGCCCTGTGCAATGTGGACTATGCGTCCATGGAGCTGCTGCACGCAAGGCTGGTGCGGACGACCACCTGCGTGGACGGCTGCAAGTGCGACTATACCATCTGCGGCGACAAAGACCCGTATCTGAAGGAGCACCCCGAATACATGGATGAGGCGGGATTCAGGAGAAACAAATAAAAACGCAATGCAAAGGCGGTGAAGCGAATGGAGACTTTTTTAGGATTACTGATACCCTTTCTCGGGACGACGCTGGGCTCGGCGTGCGTGTTCTTTATGAAAAAATCGCTCGGCGATTTGGTACAGCGCGCCCTTGCGGGCTTTGCCGCCGGGGTGATGGTGGCGGCATCTGTTTGGAGCCTGCTGATCCCCGCCATCGAACAGTCTGATGGCATGGGAAAGCTGTCGTTCCTTCCTGCCTTTATCGGCTTTTGGGTCGGCGTGCTGTTTTTGCTCCTGCTTGACCATCTGATTCCTCACCTTCATGTGGGAAGCAATCAGGCGGAGGGCCCGAAAAGCAGGCTGGGCCGCAGCACCATGATGGTGCTGGCAGTGACCCTGCATAACATTCCGGAGGGCATGGCGGTTGGCGTGATGTACGCGGGCTTTCTTGCGGGGAACGCGCAGATCACGGCGGCAAGCGCGCTTGTGCTGTCCCTCGGCATCGCCATTCAGAATTTCCCCGAGGGGGCGATCATCTCCATGCCGCTGCGGGCGGAGGGCGAGAGCAAGGGCAAGGCGTTTCTCGGCGGCGTGCTCTCCGGCGTGGTGGAGCCTATCGGCGCGGTGCTGACGCTTCTCGCGGCACAGCTGGTGATCCCGGCGCTGCCGTATTTTCTGAGCTTCGCGGCGGGCGCCATGCTCTATGTGGTGGTGGAGGAGCTGATTCCCGAAATGTCACAGGGGAAGCACTCCAACATCGGCACGATTTTCTTTGCCGTGGGCTTTAGCGTCATGATGACGCTGGATGTGGCGCTGGGATAAGGAAGTAAATGATGATTTTACAGGTGATTTTGGAAGGCATCGGGCTGGGCGTTCTGCTCATTTTGGTTTGCGCCATCGGTATCCGCAAGGGCGCGGTGGGCATGGTGCATCTTTACAGCCAGGAGGTGCAGGAGCGGTGCGTAACGCTGGGGCTTACAACACACGCGAAAATAAAGCGAAATGCTTTGATTTTCAAAGCCGTCTGTGTTCCCGGATATATTGCCTATGTGCTGGTCTGCGTCTATGCGCTCAACGGCGCAAAAGGCTTCGTTCAGGGCTTTTGGCAGCTGCTCGTCATCTTGTCCGTTATGAATCTCATTGACCGCTTTTTGATCGATGGTTACTGGGTAGGCCATACGAACGCGTGGGAAATCCCGGGAACGGAAGACCTGAAGCCCTATATCACTGCTAAGGATAAGGGCAAAAAGTGGCTGTTCGGCACAGTGGGTATGGCAGTCATAGCGGCGGTGCTTGCGGGGATTATGATGTTTCTCATGGAAAGCTGAGGCGATATCAATGATGTTTCAAACTTATGGCAACAGGAATCATCCTGCGGTGCTGTTTTTTCATGCAATGGGCGTGACGGGGGAGAGCAGCGAACCGGTTGCGAACTACTTACAGGATAGGTATTTCTGTATCTTGCCTACATCCACCGTTTATTGCGAGGGGCAGAAATATATAAGTAAGGCGGACGAGATACGGCAGGTGGAAGAATACCTGAAATCGCATGGCGTTGTACGCATTGAGCTTGTTGCGGCTTCCTCTATCGGAGCAGACCTTGCCGCGGCATTTCTGTCGCAGACAAGGCTGCCGGTTGGACACGTTTTCTTTGACGGCGGGCAGTTTGCTCAAATCGGGGAAGGAGCACGCCGCATCATGACGCCGTTTTTATACTTTGCCATCAAAAGTATGTATTGGTCAAACGGCAAAACCCTTAAAAAAATCATGTGGTGCGATGACGATACCATCAAGCCGTATTTCATTGCCGCAGGCAAGGCGGTGCGGTACGGCAATCTGCGCCGTCAATTATCGGACAGTCTGGAAAACAAGCCGTTTCCGCCGCTGACAGTTGAAATGCAAAAGCACAGCTATTTCGAGTTCGGCAGCATAGAAGAACATCTTAAATACAGGGATACAGTTATCAAGGCATATCCATACGGTCATTATCCTGTTTTTGAAGGATACAACCACATGCAATATCAGATTCGCAATCCGCAGAATTTTGCAGAAATGCTGGTTTGCATTATGAAACAGGATACCATGCCTAGCCTGCCCTTTATCAGAAAGTGAGAAGCGCATATGAAATATAAAATCGAAAAAAACACGGTGCAGGAAACATTGATTATTCCGCTGTATTCCCGAAAGCTGTGCTCGGAGCTATACCCAAGCATCTATCGGGATGAGACGGCGGTGCGCCTGATTGACAAAATCGACTACGACTTCTCGGATGCAGCGAAAAGCTCCCGCGGACTGATGCAGCGTTTCGGCTCGCTTGAGGTCGCCATGCGGCAGAATGATCTCGCCTTTGAGGTGCGCGACTATTTGAAGGCTCACCCCAAAGCGGCGGTGGTCAATTTGGGCTGCGGACTTGACGGCACCGGCAGAGCCTGCGACAACGGCAGCTGTAAAATATACAATCTGGACTATCCCGATGTCATAGCCGTACGCAACGAGCTTTTGCCTGCCGGAGAGCGCGAGGAAAATATCCCCTGTGATTTGAACGATACCGAATGGTTTACAAAAATTGACGCTTCAAACGGTGCAATTTTCTTTGCCTCCGGCGTGTTCTACTATTTTTTAACCGAGCAGGTCAAGGCATTGGTGCAAAAAACGGCGGATGCCTTCCCCGGCGGCGTATTGGTATTTGATGCGGCGAACCGGACGGCGGTAAAGATGATTGCAAAAACATGGCTCAAAAGCGCAAAAATCAAGGATGTCGGCGCATATTTTGCGGTTTCGGACGCACAAAAGGAGCTTTCCCCGTGGGACAACCGCTTGCGTGTCACAAGCCGCGGCTATATGCTGGGCTATGACGATCTTCGCGATCCGTCCGTCAGCGAATTTTTCCGCTTCCTGGCAAAGGTCGGTGACAACGCTCTGAAAATGCAAATCGTGAAAATAGATTTTTGATAGAGGTATTTTAAATGAAACACATTCATTTTGACGTTGAAGGCGATGGATTTTACGGAGCATATTGGGCGTGCAAGGACGGTTCAAGCTGCGCCGTCATCGCCATGCTCGGCGACGACCCCGAGGATTATATGGCGCGCTCTGCGGTGAAGTGGCTGCTTCGACTCGGCGTAAACGTATTGACCATGTCGCCCGGTAAAAAGGACTACGGTCATCACAACTATCCGCTTGAGCGCATCGAAAAAGCGATAGCATGGCTCAAATCGCACGGCAATGCAAAGATAGGAATTGCGGGAGCATCAACCACGGGCACTCTCGCCCTGACGGCGGCTTCGATATTCTGCGACATCTCTCTGACCATAGCAATGACGCCGAGCGACTTTGTGTGGCAGGGGTTTAAACAGGGCAAAAAGGACGGCTGTAAGGAATGGCCGATTGAAAACGAATCGCTCTTTTCCTACAACGGCAAGCCTCTACCCTATATGCCGTTTTGCTATAAGCACCCCGACTATTGGCACATAATCTCGGAGGAGTCCAAACGCACCGGAAATATGATTGCCTCGCGCAAGCTGTTTGACGACTCCGAAGCGGCACACCCGATAACCGAGGAGGAATTTATAAAGGTCGAGAATATCCGCGGCAAGCTGTTTCTTGTCGGTGCAGAGGACGACGCACTTTGGGATACCGCAAAATACATCCGCCGCATTGAGAAACGCCTTGCGGAGAAACCGCACACCTGTGAAATCGAGGCGGTCATATATGAGCACTGCACGCATTTTGTTTTCCCCGACGGTATGCTCAAGACCATGCTGCCCGTCGGCTCGGCAATGTTTGTTAAGCTTGCGTTCGGTGCTGCGAAAAAATATCCCAAGGAGTGCAAAACGGCGCGCATTGACATTGACCGCCGTATGACACGAGTTATATGTGATTGGAGGGCAAAAAAATGACCTATTTCGGAATGCCCTTCGGTATGTGGGCGATGTTTGCACCGTCATTCCGAAAACAGCTGACAGCGGTATTCGGATATGATACGGACACGGCAAAAGCGATTACAAAAAAAGCGAAGCCGAAATACAGGAAAATCATCTTTGAGCTGCCCGAATTTGAAAAAGGCGACCGATTTAAAATGAACCTTGTCAACTGTGCCATGATCGGTGCGTTCATCCTCTCAATGCCGGAGCGTCCGGACGTGGAACGGCTGACGGTCTACTACGCCGACGCCATGATGACGAAGCCGATGAAATGGTTCTGCCGAATGAGCGGAAAAGGTAAATTCACCGAAAAGGACATTGCCGGAATGAAAGCCACCGCCGCCCTGAAAGCCGCAGACCGCAACCCTTATTCGTGGAATATGGATTTTTACGAATACCCCGACGGCAGCGGATACGAAGGGCGCTTTACCAAGTGCGGTATCTGTGTGCTGATGAAAAAGCTCGGTCTTTATGACCTCACCCCTGCCCTGTGCCATCTGGACTATACCATGAGTGAGGCGGGCGGCGTAACCGACTTTGTGCGGCAGTACACCCTTGCCTCCGGCGGGCCGTACTGCGACTGCGGATATAAAAAGAAGCTTTAGACGGAATATAAAACTATAAAAGCCGCTTATTTTTTCTGAATTCCCGTGAAGCTTCGGCAAAATTCACCGTCTCTGTCTCGCAATTAAAAAAGCAGGATTGTTTTAAAAAACAATCCTGCTTTTCGTGTCATAACCGAACAAAACAATACAAACCGAAAGTCCGTATTTAAATATTGATGTCGGGAAGTTCAATGGGTCCCGAGACATCGGTTGTAGTCGGTATACTGCTGATGGTAATAATATCAGCCGTGCAAAATTCCGTTATTTCAAATGACGGAGCAGAATACTCTTCTTTCATTCTTTTTTCTCCTTTTTTAAGTCCTGTAAGCTGCGGCGGATTTTCCGTATCGCATCATAGCCTGCGTTAAATCATCAAGAGCGGTACCCTTATATGCACTTGAGTGCTGAATAACACTTGCGTATGATTCGACGCTGAAAAGCATTGTGTTGCTGCAAGGAACGCCGTTTTCATAAACCGTAAGCAAAAGCTTATCGCTCAGCTCATGTGCAAAAAGCTCATTACAATAAACATAATATGTGCCGTCGCCGTTATTCACAAAATCATTTTTGTCATAGGTAAATTTTGTGTTCCTGAATGCGATTTCAACGGTCTTGTTTTCAACGTCCTTAGCGGAAAACTTAGCCCTGAGCATAATTGAATTGTTGAGCACCAAGCCGCAAGTATTCCATTGCACCGTAGGACTGCTTATCGTTTTGTAATTTAAGTCGCTGATATTATTAAACTCCTCTGCCCCATTGCTGCCCCAGCTTTTTTGAACAGCGGTCAGCTCGGAATTAACAAGATTATCCGTCTTATACCCTACATATTTCTGTGCCATCGCACCGTAATTCAACAAATCCACAAGCAGCGTGCGAAGCTTTGAATATTCATCGGTGCTGTATCTGTCGAGCAATGTATAAGCGTACTCCTTAACGCTCAACGCCTTTTCGGGACTTGTGTATTCCTCGGTTCCCTTTTTGGCGTGCAACACCGCAGTAACCTCATCATTCATAAGCTGCGGATTTATGCCCTTGTATGAGAATACGTAGTAATCCCCGTTCTGCTTATATTGTGTAGCCTTCTCTTCTTTTCCGTTACATTTAAATGTCATATAGAAATCATCGTAAGACGAAAGACTGCTTTTAGGTACTTTGAAATTCATTGTTATGCTGCTTTCGAGCGATATTGAAGCCTTGTCAATTGCAAGTGCGGGCTTTTCTTCAGAAGCAGCTTTGTTTTTGTAATAATATGTAACAACCGTACCGTCCGAAACAATCGGCTCATTCAAGCCGTCGGCCTTCACAAATTCATAACCGTAAAGCGATTTTGCCGGCGTTAAATCGAGCTTTGTACCATACGGAACAGTAAATGTTCCTCCGGCAGTATTCGGTATTTCGGAGCCGTCCTCAAATTTATATTGGATTGAAACGGTTGTGTAACGCTGTGTTTCCGTATTATCGTCCGCTAAGATGTTACCGTTTTCGTCAAGCACCTGAAATGCCACGGTATCACCGTTCAAAAGCTGAGCGTCGGACGGAATTTGATAAACAAGCGAGCAGCTCTTCAGACCCGAATTGAAATCGCTTTTGATGTGGTCCAAAGCACCTATCGGCCAGAAATTCGCCTTATCATTCCAAACGGGAATATCAAAGGCTTGAGTAGTCTGAAGCGGATTACCCGATGAATCGGTTGCCACGCTGCCGTCGGAATGCCTTATCCACATATTGAACCTTATTTGCCTTGCTTGCTTATCCGAAATATTTTGAATGACAGTACGCAGTTCGATTTTTTTACCGTTCATATCGGTATTAAATCTGCTTTTACCGTTACCGCTCAAAAGCCTGCCGCTGCGATTTGAAGTATAAGTATAGTACGAGCTTGTTTCAAGATCCGTAAAATCAGAGGGACTTGAGTAGGCTCCGGTGTACTCCTTAACCTCAGGCGTAGCAACATAGAGCTCTGCATCACTTACAAGCTGAGACATTCTCTTGTAGCCCTGCAAGCGGCAAACCTCGCAGAACTGATAATTTGTATCTCTCATTATGCACTCATAGCTTGAGACAAGCATTTTTGAGCCGTAAGCATTGCGGCAGGTATAGGTGTTTCTGAAGCCTAAAAGCTGAGTCCATTTTATCTTTGCCGGGTCTTCAACCGAGGAGAGATTCAGGGACTTCAGCTCCTTATCCTCAAGTAAATATCCGGTGCCGTATTCATCGCCGAGGCCGAGCAAGCTATGCCCAAGCTCGTGTGCAAAGGTCTTAGGCGCACGATAGCTGTCTGACGGTGAAATAAAATAGTGGAAGCCGTATTCGCGATTGTTATAAGCGCCGCCGAAATCGGATTTTGTATTTACAACCACGGCGAACTGCGCAATATAATTGTGAACATAGTAATACGGTTCATACTCGTTCCACTCGCCGTTAGGCTTCGTCGGAATCGTGTTCGGGTCGGTTGTTTTTTTGATATGAGCATCGTGAATTTTCTCTATAAACTCAGGCCCTATGCATCTTTCCAAAATATGGTTCTTCCATTGGCTTCCGTGGAGATTGTTAGAAATAACGGGAGAATTATAGCTGTCAACTATAACATCGAAGAAGGTGCTTCCTCCGTTATCAAATGTAGACTCTGAGGCTGTGCAGAGGGCGTAAACGTTAAATCTGTCGGCATAGCTGCGATACGGCTCATATTTCATAGCCTCCTGCCAAAGTCGTTTTACATCATTGATAAATTTGCCCTGCTGACTTTTTGTATATCCCTCACCGCAAATGACGACAACCATATTTTCCGTGTCGCTGCGAGTCTTCTGAATAGTGTATACGGGAACGGTAGGATTAGAGTATTTCCCGTCAGCCGAATACCATGGACCGAGTGTGAGCTGAATGCTTTGCTCGGTGCTGACATTCCAATCTGGATTTGCCTCCTCCGCAGGCTCTGAAATTGTATAATCCGCCTCCTGCTTATTCGGAGCAGAGCCGACATAAGGATTGCCCTGAGTACCGCTGCCGGAGGTTGCGACAAAATACTCGGTATCGAGATAAAACGCAGGTCTTACACCCAAATCGGAATACCACGGAGCATATCTGCCCACCTCGCCCGACGAGCTGACATAACGCATATCATGATTACAGTCGGTAACCGGAGTGCGAAGCCAATAAGGCCAAGCCATACCGTTATTGTTGTATGCGACATAATAGCCTTTAAGATTTTTCCACACGGCGTTAGCCTGTTTCACATCGAGAAGGAACACCTTTTCGGTCGTGGTTTCGAAATATGAATCATCATAATTAGCCACAGCCTCCGAAATATCGGTGTAGTATAACAAATCGGAATTTGCGTCGCCCTCGACAATACCCTTATTGTATTCGGGATGAGAGACAAGAGAACGCTGGGTAACGGTTTTCATAGCGGCAATTTCCGACTTTGAAAATTCATTTAAAAAGCCAGCCTTATTATTATAGGCCCCAGTTCCGCTGACATAACCATCCTTCGGCGGGTTGCCGCAAAGCCAATCGACCTTACCTGCAGCTGCAGTTGAATTGAGCCAGGAACGCATATTGCTGTCTCTCCAATAATTTGAGCCGTAATCGTCACGCTTATAGCTTCTGCTGTGCGATTTCGAATTGCTGTTGTCGTTTGTCTTGGCATCATACGCAAGAGTGTCAACAATTCTGTCTGCAAGCATAAGCGGGCCGTTATCGTCAATACTAACACAGCGCCAAAGAATCGAGGCATTATTATATGTTCCCATTTTGACATAATCGCCCACCTTAATATCAGGCTTTGACGCCGCCTGAGCGAACATAGGCAGCAGCGAAACAGCCATGCACATCGTAAGCAATACTGCCGTCAGTTTTTTTACCATTAACTCAATCCTTTACCAAAGATATTTGCTTTCATTATATATGACTTGGTTACAGGTGTCAACACAATTATAGTTAAACTTTTGTCAATTATGGCGGCTGTCTCTCATAATAAAATGCTTTCCGCAGCGTTAACATTCACGCTTTCCTTTTGCTACTTATATATGACGAAAAAAACGTCTGATTTGCCCTTAAATGCAAAAAACGCCCTCCACTTTCATTAAAAAGCAGAGGGTGCTTTACATGGTTAAAAACAATTCACTTGACCGCAAAGGCCGCAAGTATCAGCTGCAAATTGAGCTGATAATTTTTTCCGCATCAAACGGCTCGCCGAAATGATTTTTATAATCCGAATTTAATATATATACCGTTACCTTATCGCTGCTTTCCGCTACGATACTGAAATATGACGAAGACTGCATTTCAAATTTGTCTGTGTAATTACAGTATTTATATCGGTAATCGCCCTCGGTTCCGTCTGTATATTTAATGTTTTTTCCGCCGACCGAGGTCTTCCTTAACAGTTCTTTTTCAAGCCTTTTCTTAATAAGCTTTCGCGAAGCCGCCGTTCCGCCGGTATACTCATATACGGTAGCTGTATAATGGTTATAGCTGCCGTCGCTTTTAGAGTAATTATCAACAGTATAATAACCGCTTAAAAAGCCGTTTGAATACAGCTCGTTATCCGAACGCTCAGCCTCGTAATCAGACAAATCGACAAAATTACCCAAGCTGTATTTACTCTCGGCGGCTTCTTTATAGCTGCTCGTCTTTTCGCTGCCCGAATTTACAAATACCGCGGCAAAAAACGACACGGAGAAAACCACGCAGAAAGCCGCTATACATAATGAGCTTATCTTAAGCGCGGATTTTATTTTTGCGTCATTGACAAAAATGTAAGCGATATAGCAAATTATTCCGGGTATCAAAATTATGCTCGGTATAATCAGTTCAAAGGTATCAACAACAATATATATCGGTGTTGTTGTTACTTGGTTTTTGACAAAAGCCCAAAGGAGCCCCAATAACACCACTGCAATTAAAACGACGACGAGATTTTTAATTGATTTCTTTTTATCCATATTAACCCCCGCTTTTTATAAGGAACAGAATATGTGTTACTTCCGCAATATATTGTTTATATTCAATATATTATATTGTTTTTTTGTTTTGTCAACAGCGGCTGCTTTTAAGAGCGATAAAGAAAATTAAATGCACTTTACCGACACGCAAACACGGTACACTCTCCGCTTTTATTACGGCTTTTTTACACCCAGCGAAAAAGGCTTTGAAAGCAGCGGTTCTCAAGCGTCGTTAAAAATATGCAATAATAATACACAATAATGCTTAAGGCATATCACAATGCGATGACCGTAAAGGAATTATCAAGCATTATCGGCTATTATAGACTTCTTTTGACAAGACTTCGTCTTGCAAAAGATTGTAAGGCGGTCCCGATGTAATGAACAAGGAGCAATTCTTCCGGATCTGCCATATCAGTAAGTCCACGGCGCTGCACCTGCTCAAGAGCGGTAAGGTGCCCTGTGAGTGCTCCGGCAAGAAGACCCGGTGCTATAAAATCCGGAAAGAGGATGTGAAGGCCTATCTGGAGGAGCGGGCGACTGCTCTATATTCCTAAAATCTTTCTCACCGAGTTTTTCTGTTCGCAGTACTTTCGCTCGATTAACCGCAAAACCTTATGGCACATCAAAACGTTAAACGAGTTTCAGCTTGAGGTAAAATGGCGAAAATAAAACAGAATTCGGTAAAGTGTGACAGGGAGACGAGAAAAATCAAACGAAAAAGCAAATGTGATTTCGAGACAATATTGATACGACAATGTTATTATATATAAGCCTATATAGTTTGTGTATTTAACTGAAATAAACTGTTTTCTTCCCCGACTGCTAACCCGTATTGTTTCATAGTCCGGTAAAAATAAGGATGATTTACATACTGTAAATCATCCTTGCTGAAGTATCCGAGCCTTTTATTTATTTTAAATCACTTCCCGCTGTTCCGAACCTAATGGCGAATTTAAGCTGTTTGATTTACGGTAGGACTTG
>ERZ1026848.1787-NODE-1787-length-11273-cov-4.104921_pt1 | contig 11273 bp, 11 predicted proteins | sample MGYA00380154_ERZ1026848 | MGnify/ENA primary metagenome ERZ1026848 (study PRJEB33269, sample SAMEA4719790) | human gut metagenome | biome: human-associated habitat; feature: organic feature; material: feces | place: Cameroon | collected 2013-10 ...
TCGTAGGACAGAGCAAGATTTTTCTCTGTCCCGAAAGGACTTCACGTCCTTAATTTTTTGCGAAATTGTAAAAAATTGCGAACAGGGAAAAAAATCGGCATTTTTTCTTGTAACTTTCGGGGAAATGTTGTATAATTAAACTTGGATTAATTTTTATTTGTCGGTGCAGTGCGCTGCATCGGGAAACGGAGGAACTAATATGATGACTGAAAGTCAGAAGTCAAAGCTGGCTGAATATACAGCGGCAAAAGCTTCCTGCCCCGCAAGAGAAAGACTCGCAGCTCTTTTTGACGACGGCGTTTTCACAGAGACCGCCTCGGGAAGAAATGAGGGCGTAGTTACCGCTTACGGTTATATAAACGGCTGCCCCGCCTATGCGTTCTCTCAGGACAGCACAGTGTCCAAGGGTGCTGTGAGCAAGGCTCATTCCGAAAAGATATGCAGAATGTTCGACCTCGCCGCAAAGAACGGCGTTCCCGTTGTTGGTATCTACGATTCCTGCGGAGCTTTCATCGAGGACGGTGCTGCTGCTCTCAATGCATACAGCGAAATTCTCCTTGAAGCAGGAAACCTGTCGGGCGTTGTTCCCACAGTTTCCGTTGTATCCGGCGTTTGTGCGGGCAGTATGGCAGTAATCGCCTGCGCCGCTGATTATGTTGTAATGACCGAAAAGGCTGAGCTTTATGCAGCAGCAGGCGGAGATTCAGGCGTTAAGGCTGCTGTTGAAAGCGGTGCTGTTTCCGCATCTGCCGCTGATGATGCCGAGGCTATGGAAAGCGTAAGAAAGTACCTTTCCCTTATGCCCCAGAACAACCTTTCACCCCTCCCCGAATTTGAATTTGACGCTCCCGCAGCAGCATCTTTTGCCACTGCAAAGGACAGCATCGGTGCGATCGCCGATGACGGCAGCGTTCTGGAGCTTCGTGCAGGCTTCGGCAAGGCTTCCGTAACAGCTCTCTGCACAGTCGGCGGAACAACTGCGGGCATTGCGGCTCTTGACAAGGCAGCAGGCAGGCTCACAGCTGATGACTGCGCTAAGATAGCAGGCTTTGTACGTCTCTGCGATGCATTCTCTGTCCCCGTTATCACAGTTGTTGATACCGATGGCTTTGATATGGGCGGAGCTGAGTCCGTAAGAGCTGCGGCAAGACTTTCCGGTGTATATGCCGATGCTACCTGCGCAAAGATAGCAGTTATAAGCGGCAAGGCGTGCGGTGCGGCATTCATCGCATTTGCAGGAAAGAATGCAGCCGCAGATCAGGTATTCGCACTTCCTGAGGCTGTTATTGCTCCCGTTGACCCCGTGACAGCGGCTGAGTTCCTCTATCACGACAAGCTTAAGGGTGCAAGCGACCTTGCAGCCGAGAGAAACAAGCTTGCGGCTGAATATGCCGAAAGCGAGGCTTCCGCATTTGCAGCAGCCGAAAAGGGCGCAGTTGACGAGGTTATCACTGCCGAGAACGTAAGAACAGCCGTTGCAGGCGTTCTTGACATCACAGCAGGCAAGCGTCTCAACAAGCGTCTTCCCAAGAAGCACAGCGTTCTTCCCCTTTGATTTTGATAAATTTATATAAATTTTCCGAAAGGTCTGATAAAAATGAAGAGATTTAATATTACAGTCAATGGAAAAGCATATGATGTAGCAGTTGAAGAGGTCGGCGGCTCCGCACCCGCAGCTGCTCCCGTTTCAGCCGCTGCACCCGCTGCAGCTCCCGCTCCTGCCGCAGCACCTGCTCCCGCTCCCGCAGCAGGCAACGGCACACCCGTAAAGGCTCCTATGCCCGGCAATATCCTTGATGTTAAGGTAAACGTTGGCGACACCGTTTCCGTAGGTCAGGTGCTTGTTGTTCTCGAGGCTATGAAGATGGAGAACGACATTGTTGCAAATGCAGCAGGCAAGGTGACTTCCATCACCGTAAAGAAGGGCGATACCGTTAATTCCGATGATGTTATCGCAACAATTGCGTAAGGAAAGGAACGGTTCTTTATGGCTAAGGTAAAAATCACCGAGACCGTCCTCAGAGACGCTCATCAGTCCCTTATAGCAACAAGAATGAGCATAGACGAGATGCTCCCCATTATGCAGGAACTTGACAAGGTAGGCTACTATTCCGCAGAGGTATGGGGCGGCGCTACCTTCGATTCCTGTATCAGATTCCTTGACGAGGACCCTTGGGAGAGACTCAGAACTATAAGAAAGGCTATGCCCAACACCAAGCTCCAGATGCTCTTCAGAGGTCAGAATATGCTTGGCTACCGTCATTATGCAGATGACGTTCTTGAATATTTCGTTCAGAAGACCGTTGCCAACGGTATGGACATTATCCGTATATTCGACGCTCTCAACGATATCAGAAACCTCCGCACATCTATCCACGCCGCTAAGAAGGAGGGTGCTCACGCTCAGGTTGCAATGTCCTTCACCCTCGGCGATGTTTTCACTGATGATTACTATGTGAAGTATGCAAAGGAATGCGAGGAGGAGGGCGCAGATTCTATCTGTATCAAGGATATGGCTGCCCTGCTCACACCCTTCAGAGCCGCTTCACTTACAAAGGCTCTCAAGGACAACATCGGCATTCCCGTTCAGCTCCACACACATTATACTTCGGGACTTGCTTCAATGTGCCTCTTAAAGGCTATTGAAAACGGCTGCGACGCTGTCGATACCGCAATGTCTCCTCTTGCTCACGGCACATCTCACACTCCCACAGAGTCAATGGTTGCCGCTCTTCAGGGCACTGAGTATGACACAGGTCTTGACCTTGTTAAGCTCACAGCTATCCGTGATTACTTTATGAAGCTCCGCAAGAAGTACATCGATAATGGTCTCCTTGACCCCAAGATGCTCGTTGCAGATGCAAATGCACTTATCTATCAGGTCCCCGGCGGAATGCTTTCCAATCTCCTGTCCCAGCTTAAGCAGGCAGGCAAGGAGGACAAGCTGGAGGACGTTCTTAAGGAAGTTCCCAGAGTTCGTGCAGATGCAGGAAACATTCCTCTTGTTACCCCCTCTTCCCAGATCGTTGGCACACAGGCTGTTTTCAACGTTATAAACGGCGAACGCTACAAGATGGTAACAAAGGAGTTCAAGGACGTTATCGCAGGCAAGTACGGCAGAACTCCCACACCTATCGACCCCGAGTTCAGAAAGTCTATTCTTAAGGGCGAGGAAGCTATCGACTGCCGTCCCGCAGACCTTCTCGAACCCGAGCTTGACAAGCTCAGAGAGGAATGCTCCGAGTGGCTTGAGCAGGAAGAGGACGTTCTCACATACGCAATGTTCCCCAAGGTCGCTCCCAAGTTCTTTGAAAAGCGCCGTGACAGAAAGTACGGCATTGACGGAAAAAATTCCGACGCTGAAAAGAAAATCCATATGGTTTGATGACATAATAAAAAAATCCCGAATACAGCAGGGTTCTGTATTCGGGATTTTTTTATGGATAATGGATAATGTCAGGGACAGCCGCACACAAAAAACCCGTCCGAGAATCTATCTCAGGCGGGTTTTCGTTTAAAATGTAATTGTAATGACCGTACCCTTTCCAACCTCGCTCCGGAGGTCGATAACGCCGCTGTGAAGAGCAGCACCGTGCTTTACGATGGAAAGTCCAAGTCCCGTGCCGCCGGTTTCCTTTGAATGGCTCTTGTCCACACGGTAGAAACGCTCGAATATCCTTGCCTGATGCTCGGGAGGAATGCCGATGCCGTTGTCGGAGACTTTCAGTATGCAGCCCGTATCGGTCTTTTCAAGGGAAATCTCCACCTTGCCGCCCTTGTTGTTGTATGCAATGGCGTTGTCGCAGAGGTTGCAGACCATTTCGTGAAGAACAGGCTTAACCCCAAGCATTTTCACCTTGTCAAGGTGGCTTTCAAGGGTGATCTCACGGCTCTGAGCCTTTTCACTCAGCTCGGAAATAACGCTTCGGCATATGTCATCAAGGCTCACTTCCTCAAATTCACGGACAAGGTTGCCCTCGTCCAGACGGGAAATTTTTATGATATCCTCGATAAGAGCAAGAAGTCTCACCGCTTCCGAATGTATCTTCCCCGCAAAATGAGGGATATCTTCGGACTTTACGATGCCCTTTTCGATTATCTCCGCCGCTCCCATTATGGAGGTCAGGGGAGTTTTCAGCTCGTGGGACACGTTTGCGGAAAATTCCTGCCGCATTTTTTCCGATGTTTCCCTGTCGGTAACATCGACGATGAAAAGCACTGCGCTGTATTTCTTTGCGTCATTTACAGGGCTTGCGGTAAGGCTGTAAAATCTGCCGTCCTTTTCAAGAATTCCGCTGCCGTGCTCGCCGTCAAGAGCTGCTTCAACAGCATCAAGATATGCCTTTTCACGGCACAGACGGGTGTAATTTCCTGTGGCTGTGCTGCCCAGAATGCGCTGTGCGGCTGCGTTTGCGGAAAGAATATTTCCGCCGCTGCCGAAAATAACAAGTCCCTCACTCATATTCTCCGTAATGCAGGCAAGCTCGCTCTTCTGCTCGGAAAGCTTCTCTATCTGACTGTTTATCTTCTCGTTCTGCTTGTCCATTCTCGAAAGCAGGGGAGAAAGCTCATCATATGTATTGTTTTCGGCAGGGGAGTCAAGGTCAAGTGCGTTTATTGGACGGATTATTGACCGTGTGAGAGTTCCTGCGATAAACAGCGATATGACGAAAATAAGCACCGCCGCAATGATAAGCCACAGGGTCATATGTCCCAGGAGACCGATAACGCTTTTGGTGGTGTTGGCGATTCGGATAATGCTGCCGTCACGGAGCTTTACCGCATAGTAATATGTATGCTCACCAAGTGTATCAGAGGCTCTCAGCGCAGTGCCTGTGCCATTCTCTATGGCTTCGGCTATCTCGGGGCGGTCAAGGTGATTGCCCATTTCCGAGACCTTTGAGAAATTATCGTAAAGCACAGTTCCGTCAGCGGCAACAAGAGTGATCCTGTTTCCGCTGTCCATACCTGCTGAGGATATGTACCTCATAAAAGCGTCATTGTCCGTGAAGCTGTCCGCAGCCGAGGAAACTATTTTCGCTTCATTTCGTATCTCAACTCTCAGCTCCTCGGTCATTGCGTTGTACATAACCCCCGTGATGCACACAAGTGACAGTATCAGCGCAATAAGCGAGCCTGTGAATATACTTAAAAATATTCGGTTTTTCATTTTCATTTAGTGATGCCGACCTTTCTTTCCGCTATCCGCAAATTTTATATCCGACACCTCTGACAGTCTTGATTATCTCAGCCCCTGCACCAAGCTTCTGACGGAGCGTTTTGATATGTACATCTACCGTTCTCGTCTCGCCTGCGCAGTCGTAGCCCCAGATGCTTTCAAGGAGATTGTCACGGGTCAGCACGGCATTCCTGTTTTTCATAAGTATGCGGAGCAGCTCAAATTCTTTCAGCGTAAGCTCCGCAGGCACGCCGTTTACCGTGACGGTATGGCGGCGGACATCAAGCTCAACACCGCCGCAGGAGAGTATATCCCCACCCGCAAGGCTTTCCGTGCGCTCCGCACGTCTTAGCACCGCCTTTATCCTTGCGATAAGCTCCATCATACCGAAGGGCTTTGAGATATAGTCGTCAGCGCCGCAGTCAAGTCCTGTGACCTTATCGTATTCGGAGTTTTTCGCCGTTACCATAATCACGGGGAAGTCATAGCCCCCACGTCTCAGACGCTTCATTATCTCAATGCCGTCCTCGCCGGGGAGCATTATGTCAAGGAGCAAAAGCTGTGGGATATCCCCCGCAGAAAGGGCTTCAAAAAGCTTTTCGCCGTTTTCAAAGCCCCTTGCTTCAAAGCCTGTGGTCTTTAAGGTGTAGAGCACAAGCTCTCTTATGCTGCTGTCGTCCTCCGCATAGTATATCATTCATTCTGCCGTCCTTTCGTCGGGAGTCAATGTTATCAGAAATTTTCGTGCTCTCCCGTTATTGAAAATGCCACCCACTCGGCAATATTAGTGGCGTGGTCGCCGATACGTTCAAGGTATTTTGCTATCATAACGATGTCAAATACCGTTTCGCCCAGCCCCGCATTTTCTGCGATCATATTTATTATATCACCTTTTATCTTGATAAACAAGCCGTCTACCTCATCATCTGCAAGAATTACGGATCTTGCACCCTCAATGTCCTGCTTTACGAATGCGTCAACGCTGGCTGTGACCATTTTTATGGCAGCCTCAGCCATATGAGCGATGTCAGTTCTGCACTGAGTTCCTGCCCTGTCTATCTCGCAGTATTTGATGAGATTGGCGATATCCGCCGCCTGATCGCCGATACGCTCCATATCGGTTATCATTTTAAGTGCCGAGGAAATTGTGCGGAGATCTCTTGCCACGGGCTGCTGCTGGAGGATAAGCTTCATACAAAGTCCCTCGATGCTGCGCTCCATATGGTCTATCTCACGCTCGGTCTCCTTAACGCCCTCAACAAGCTTTGTGTCGTTATTGAGCAGTGCCTTTACCGCCATTGAAATTGCGGTCTCGCAGTCTGCGCCCATTTTTATGAGCTGTGTGTTCAGCTCTTCAAGCTGTAATTCAAATCTGTTTCTCATAGGGATCCCCTTTCACAAAATTAACCGAAACGGCCTGTGATATAGTCCTCCGTGCGCTTGTCTGCGGGGGCGGAGAAGAGCTTTTCGGTCTCGTCATATTCAACAATTTCCCCAAGGAGGAAGAATGCAGTGCGGTCGGAAATTCTCGTTGCCTGCTGCATATTATGGGTAACTATGACGATAGTGTATTTTTCCTTGAGGCTTATTGCAAGGTCCTCGATCTTGTTTGTGGAAATGGGGTCAAGGGCAGATGTAGGCTCGTCCATAAGGAGCACATCAGGCTCAACGGCAAGGGCACGGGCAATGCAAAGTCTCTGCTGCTGACCGCCCGAAAGACCGAGAGCGCTTTTTTTCAGACGATCCTTCAGCTCATTCCATATAGCCGCATCGGTGAGGGATTTTTCAACTATCTCATCAAGCTTTGCCTTGGAATGGATTCCGTGAGTTCTGGGGCCGTAGGCAATGTTGTCGTAAACGCTCATAGGGAATGGGTTTGGCTTCTGGAATACCATACCGACTTTTTTTCTGAGGAAATTCACGTCCATACCGTCGTAAATGTCCTCGCCGTCAAGGAGCACCTTTCCGTCAATGACGCAGCCCTCAACCAGGTCGTTCATACGGTTAAGGCTTTTGAGCAGGGTGGATTTTCCGCAGCCCGAGGGGCCGATGAAAGCGGTTATCCCGCCTGTGGGAATGTTTATGGACACATCTTTGAGTGCGTGAAATTTTCCGTAATGGAGATTTAAATGTTCGATTTCAAACTTATTCATCTGAGAGTTCCTTTCAGACCAAATTTATTTAGCGATCTTTTTAGCGATAAATGATGACAGCATATTTATGAGCACCACGATTATGAGGAGCACAACTGCCGTTGCATATGACTGTTCTGCGGCAAGTCCCTCGTTCCACAGCGCATAGAGGTGAACTGCAAGGGTTCTGCCCGAGCCCATAAGGTTTTTGGGTATCTGAGCCACAGTGCCTGCGGTGAAGATAAGAGCGGCGGTCTCGCCTGCGATACGTCCGATAGCAAGGATAACGCCTGCAAGTATTCCGGGAACGGCGGAGGGTAGGACTACTGTAAAAACAGTCCTGAGCTTTCCTGCGCCGAGACCGAAGCTGCCCTCACGGTAGCTGTCGGGAACGCTTCTGAGAGCCTCCTCGGTGGTCCTCATAATAAGAGGCAGTATCATAATTGCAAGGGTCAGAGCGCCTGCAAGCATTGAATAACTCCATTTGAGCTTTGCTACGAAAAGCAGATATCCGAAAAGTCCGTAGACGATAGAGGGAATGCCCGAAAGGGTCTCGGTGGTTATTCCCACAATCGTCACAAGCTTATTTCCTCTTTTTGCATACTCCGTGAGGTAAACTGCGGAGAAAACGCCCAGAGGAACGGCTATGAGAAGTGATACAAGGGTCATAACGATAGTGTTCACAAGTGCAGGGAACAGGGACATATTTTCGCTGTTGTATTCCGTTGCGAACAGGTCAAGGGACAGGTGAGGAATACCCTTGTAAAGAATGTATATAACGATGCTCAGAAGAGACAGGAGGGTTATTCCCGCCGCCAGCCATACAGCTCCCCCAAGGAGCACTGACTGTATCTTTGAGCCTGCCGATGCCTTTGACGACGATGTCCTTTCGGCAGGAACAGCCGCAGCTGAAACGTCATTCATATGTGTTCCTCCTTATCAGTTGTTTGCGGTCTTTCTCTTGATGACCGAGAATGTGAGATTTATCAGCAGAATGAACACGAAAAGCACCACTGCCGTGGCAATGAGGGCTTCTCTGTGCAGGTCTGTGGCATAGCCCATTTCAAGGACGATGTTTGCGGTCATAGTTCTTACGCCCTGAGTGAGCTTTTCGGGGATAATAGCCTGATTTCCCGCAACCATTACCACCGCCATAGTTTCGCCCACAGCACGTCCGAGACCGAGGATAATTGCCGCAAGTATTCCCGACTTAGCCGCAGGGAGAACTGCGAAAAAAACGCTTCTCTCGTGGCTTGCGCCAAGTCCCAGAGAGCCTTCGTAATAGCTTTCGGGAACGGCTCTTATGGCACTTTCCGAAACTCCGATAATGGTGGGGAGTATCATTATTCCCAGCACCACAGATGCAGCCAGCATACTTGTTCCGCTGCCGCCGAAGAGCTTTCTGATGAGGGGGACTATAACCATAAGTCCGAAGAAGCCGTAAACTACCGAGGGAATGCCCGCAAGCAGCTCAATGGCAGGCTTTGCCACCTTGTAAAATCCTTTGGGGCAGAACCTTGCCATAAAAACGGCGGTGAGAATGCCGATGGGAACGCCTATGAGCATAGCCCCTGCGGTAACGTAAAGGCTTCCGATTATCATAGGGAAGATGCCGTAAATGTCATTGGAGGGCTTCCAGCTTGTGCCGCCAAGGAATTTTCCGACGCCTATCTCGCTGATTGCGGGAATGCCGTTTGCGAAGAGGAACACGCATATGAGCACTACCGCCAGTATTGATATGCAGGCGGATAATGCGAAAACCACCTGCATCGCCTTTTCTTTAAAATTATTCATATTGTAAGACAAGCTCCTTTTCATTTGCAAAAAACCGCCCCGACGATATATCCCCGAGGCGGAATGAGCATTTAGGAAAAAAATTTAGTCAACAAGGCTCTCCCAGGTGGTGATCTTGCCTGTGTAGATGTCCTTTACCTCATCGGCTGTAAGCTCGTGGACGGGGTTATCATTGCTTACGATAACGGTGATGCCGTCCATTGCGATAACGGTGCCCAGAGCACCCTTTTCAATTTCGCTGTCTTTCAGCTCTCTTGAAGCCATACCGATGTCGCAGATGCCGTCAACAGCACTGTTAACGCCTGTGGTGGAGTCGCTCTGGTTTATCTCAACAGTAACATCGGGGTTAACTGCTGTGTAAGCTTCCTTGAGCTTTTCCATAACAGGTGTAACGGAGGAGGAGCCTGCTACTGTAACAGTGCCGCTCTGCTTTGTTCCGGAATATGCAGGAGCATCGGAAACGGGGATATATTTCTCGCCTTCAATCACAGCCTGTCCGTCAGCGGACATAATGAAGTCGATGAAATCCTGTGCAAGAGGAGAGATGTTAGCGGTGGTAACGATATTGAAGGGACGGGAGATCTTGTAGGAGCCGTTCTTGATGTTCTCAACGGTAGCCTCTGCGCCGTCGATGTCAAGAGCCTTTACAGTGTCATCGAGAGCACCGAGGGATATGTAGCCGATAGCGTATTCGTTCTGAGATACGCTTGTTTTCATAACGCCTGTGCTCTGTGTGATAGCGGCGGTGTCGATAGTGTAGTCGATCTTCTCGCCTGCGTCATTCTTCTGCTCAACGCCGAAAAGCTCAACGAAAGCTCCTCTTGTTCCTGAGCCGTCCTCTCTGGAGATAACGGCGATATCGGAATCAGCCTTGAAATTGCTTGCTGCTGCTGAAGTATTGCCGCTGTTGTCAGCTGCTGCCTGTGTGTCGGTTGTTGTATCGGTCGCTGTGCTTCCGCAGGCTGCAAGTGCGCCTGTGAGTGCCATAGCTGCTGCGGCTGCAAGAATCTTCTTAACTGTGTTTTTCATAATGAAACTTCCTTTCATCGGACCCCTTGTCCGAATTCCTTTTCTTAATTTAATCGCTTCCTTTGCGGTATGTCTATATGATACACCCCCAATGTAAAATCCGAAATGTGAGTTATGTAAAATCGGAGTAAAATCGTAAAAGCAGGATATTCTGCATCAAGTATAGCCTGTAAAATGTAAAAAATATGCAAAAAAGCCGTGCACCCGAAAGGTACACGGCTTGATATTACGCTGTTTATTCCTTGTCCGTATCCATTACCGCACTTACGCAGTCCTCACAGGCTTTCACCTGATTTAAAAGTGATGAAGCATATTCGGGATAATGCTCGGAAATTGAGTTGGTGGTTATCTGAACGCTCTGCATAGCTCCGTTTTTGGCGGCGGTTTCCGCATTTGCCTTTTTAAGCTCCATAGCGGCTAAGGTGTAGCCGTCGGCGGCAGGGGAATCCACGGTGAAAAAGCGACGGTCATTTTTGGGGTTGGCGGAGTATATCACCCTGAAAATCCGATACACCGCAAGGCTCAGATATCCTCGCACGCTCTTTTCGAGAGCGGCATCTTCAAGGGCATTGAGCATTGAGAAAATAAGTCTGCCCGAGTCAACTATCATCTTCTGGGACGCAGTAAGGTCGCCCTCGGTACGTGGAGCAGACTTTTCGGCAGAGCTGTCAGCCTTGCCCATAGGCTCGGCGCAGCGGCCGAGAAGATAGTCGCAGGACACATTATAATAGTCGGCAGTTTTGACGAGAAATTCGAGTCCGCATTCTCTTATGCCCTTTTCGTAGTGGGACAGGAGAGCCTGAGAAACTCCGAGGTCGGCGGCAGCCTGCTTTTGGCTTATATTGCGCTCCTTGCGGAGCAGGGTTATTATACGGGGAAAATCCGTATTCACAAAAGCACCTCCGCCCAAAAAAGATAGTTTTCCGTCAAGAGAAAATAACTCTACATAATGTAAATTATATAACATAACGTACAATTTGTAAAGGGCTTTTTCGTCAAAAGGTCATATAAAAGTGTAAACTTTCTGTGAACGGCGGCTTTGGCGTTGGAGCATTTGGCTGTAATGCGTGGTATTTGCGGCGTATTAAAGCAGTAAATTGAAGCTTGGTCTGCTGATTTGTATATGATATATATGATTT
>ERZ1026848.1788-NODE-1788-length-11262-cov-7.124119_pt1 | contig 11262 bp, 10 predicted proteins | sample MGYA00380154_ERZ1026848 | MGnify/ENA primary metagenome ERZ1026848 (study PRJEB33269, sample SAMEA4719790) | human gut metagenome | biome: human-associated habitat; feature: organic feature; material: feces | place: Cameroon | collected 2013-10 ...
GCACAGCATGGATATAAACCGGCCGGAAGGTTGGATTTATGTCATTTGCGTTCCAATTTTTAATTTTATAGCACAGGATCAATGCAATTCATTTTCATTCCTTGAACCGTTCCCCCCAGAGGCTCTGCATCCGTTCCCTTATCTTCGCTTCCTGCGCATTGTTCTGCGGATGCCAGATGCGGCTGCCCTTCACCTCGTCCGGCAGGAACTGCTGCTGCACGAAATTGCCCTGATAGGCATGTGCATACTTATAATCCTTGCCATAGCCCAACTGTTTCATCAGCTTGGTGGGTGCGTTGCGCAGATGCAAGGGAACAGGCAGGTTGCCCGTCTGCCGCACCAGTTCCAGGGCACTGTTGATCCCCTCGTATGCCGAGTTGCTCTTAGGGCTGGTGGCCAGATACACCGTAGCTTCCGCCAGCGGGATACGCCCCTCAGGCCATCCTATCTTCATCACGGCATCAAAAGCAGCGTTCGCCAGGAGCAATGCGTTGGGATTGGCCAGACCGATATCCTCGGCTGCCGAAATGACCAGTCTGCGGGCTATGAAAGCCGGGTCCTCTCCGGCCTCCACCATACGCGCCAGCCAGTAGAGCGCCCCGTCCGGATCACTTCCGCGGATGGACTTGATAAAGGCGGAAATGATATCATAATGCATCTCCCCGTCCTTGTCATACGCCAACGGATTCTGCTGCAAACGCTCGGTCACCTTCTCATCCGTAATCACCACGGGTCCGGCATCCGCATCCGCCTCCACCACCAGTTCCAGTATGTTCAGCAGCTTGCGGGCATCGCCTCCCGAAAAGCGGAGCATGGCATCCGTCTCCTTCAGCTCTATCTTCTTTTCTTTCAGTATCACGTCCTTTGCGATGGCATTATGCAGCAGTTCCAGCAAATCCTCTTTCTCCAATGATTTCAGCACATACAGCTGGCAGCGGGAGAGCAAGGGCCGGATCACCTCGAACGAGGGATTCTCGGTGGTGGCGCCTATCAGGGTCACCACTCCCGTCTCCACCGCCCCCAACAGGGAATCCTGCTGGGACTTGCTGAACCGGTGGATTTCATCAATGAACAGGATGGGGCTGGCCTGCGAGAAAAAACGGTTGCTTCTCGCCTTCTCTATCACATCGCGCACATCCTTCACACCGGAAGTGACCGCGCTCAGTGTATAAAAAGGAGTTTCCAGCTTGTTGGCTATGATCTGCGCCAGCGTGGTCTTCCCCACCCCCGGAGGCCCCCAGAGGATAAAGGAGGAGATGCGTCCCGCGTCGATCATCTTGCGCAAGACAGCCCCCGGCCCCACCAGGTGTTTCTGACCTATATAATCGTCCAATGTCTTCGGACGCAAACGTTCTGCTAAAGGTTGTGCCATATCTTCATCTTTATTTCGGATAACAAAAATACAGCATATTTTCCTATGAACAAAGCCCAGGGCAACAATATAGGATTTATTTTTTTTGAGGCAGAAAAACAAAAGAACATAAAAAACAGGGACTCATACAAAATGAAATACAGGTTCTTTGTCCGTCTGATCCAAAACAATTATTTTTGCAACCCTTTTCCAAAAGAGTGATTATTTCAAATTTAAATGTAATTCTAATAAAGACAGACGATGAAAAAACTTTTTTCCACCAGCCTGTTGATTTTAGCAGGTATGCTTTTACTGCTGGGCAGCTGCAAAGAGGACGAACTTCCGGTTTCCGGAGAAGGAAACGTGGCAAACAACGAATTGCCCGTCCGGCTGGCCGAAACGGATTATAACCCGGACAACACGTATTACCTGCTGAATGACAATGAATCCCAGGATGTTTATTTCGACTCCGGCCAGCGCAGCTTCTACGTCAGCCGGCCTCTTCAGTTCGGAATGGACGACGAGCACTGTTTCCAACTCCGTTTCTATAGTCCCAGAGCCTTGAAAAACGTGACTTTCTGGGCCAGGATAGACGGTTACGAGGAAGAATTCAAGTTCATGTCGCTGGAAAAGATCATGCCTTTCCAGCAACTCCGGGTACACATACCGTTCGCCACCAAGGACCTGACCGCCTATACCCGCAGCGGAAAGAAAATACGGATCATGGCAAACCCCTACCTCACGGAAGAAAACCTGACCTTCACCGTAGAGTGTGACGACCCGTACTGGGCAAGGCTGCAATCCATCCGTTGCAAATGGTACATCGCCTTCGGCAGATACAGTGACACCCAGGACAGCTGGAAGTACAAGATGAAGGCTTCGCACACGCGTGAGGCGGTGGCCATCGCGCTGAACATGGCGTATATGTTCTCGTCGGAACGGTTCAAGACCGCCCTGTACGAGTTCGGCCCGCTGCACAGCAACAATGACAAGACGGAAATAGACAAGACCGCCCTGCTGGCCAACGTGCTCAACCACCGCGGACTGACCTTCGGCTATACCACCGGCGTGATGGGACTGGGCGGAGGAACCACCTTCGGCATGCATGAAGTGTGTTATCTGGAACACTATGCCGATGACAAAAGCATCACCGAAACCATATTCCACGAGTTTGCCCACTGTGTGGGCTACGGCCATGCGGGAAACATGACTTACGAACAGACGGGACCGGGGTGGATCACCCTGTGCAACAACGTATATGTGGCGCTGTCGCTGGACAAGGAGCTGCCCGTCTATTCCCGCCGCTTCCTGCACACCCGCTGGAGCAGGAACCGTTATTTTGATGATATATACGTGGCTTCGAAACACATTATCGAAGACCCGGAACTCGATGCGCTGGACGGTGGCCTGTCTCCCCTGCGCGGAGAGACCGACCGGGGAGGAAACGACGGGGAGCCGGTGGCGTTCAAGCTGGATTATACCGACTTGCCCGGCGCTACGGGAACCACCTTCCGCCCCAAGGATGTATATGTGTACGGAGATACCCTGTATGCCGTGAACGATGCGGACAACCAGTACAGCGTAGAGGTGTTCGGCCTTGCCGGCGGCGGCAAGAAGCACTTGGGAAGCATCAAGGAATGGAAGCACGGAGAAGCTACCGGGAAATTCGGCGGCCGCCCGAACGGTATCACCCGTGCCAACGACAAGATTTATGTCACCCACGAAGGAAGCCGTACCGAGATTTTTGATGCGAAGAGCCATCAGTTCCTTACCTGCATAGGCAATGGAAGCTGGGGAACAGGGCCCACGCAGACCGTACATGCCTTCGATGTGCTGCTCTACAAAGGGCTGGTCATGATACACGACAAACGCTACGTCAACTTTGTAGAAGAGCAGGCTATACAGTCCGGAGTGACTCCGCGGATTTATGTACGTTCCGAACATCTGGGCGAGACAAACGGCACTTACGGCATGGCGGTGGACGAACAGACCGGCCTGCTCTACTCCACCCATCCCGCCAAACGCATAGACCTGTTCGCCCCTGACGGGATACGGGAAGGAGTTTCACCCAAACGCACCGGGCAACTGGCTTATAAAAATGTACCCTACGACTTGGATTTCTACGAAGGAAGGCTGTTTGTAAGTTCCAACGGCACAGAAAAGTTCTGTGAGGTCAATCCCCGGACGGGAGAGATCATGAAGGACCATACCACCATCGGCGGCATCACCCTGCAAGCACCTGAGAAATTCTGCATCCGCCGCCACACGCTGTTCATCACCGACCGCGTGAAAAACGGGACATGCGTTTACGCCATCCCCATGAGTGAGCTGAAATAAATATATACCTATATAATATAGTAAGAACAACATGAAAATATACGCTTATATCCTGATTGTGCTGTCCGGAGTCCTGACGGCACAATGCAGCAAAGTCACCCTGGATGAAATCTGCGGCTACCCCTCCGCTCCCGGCGGAGGAAACGGGGAAGGAGAAGGAAACGGGGATTATAACAGTTACTGGTATTACTCGTATGAGGCGGCGCAGCTGATTGATGCGGAAACCCTGGGTATGGAAACGGCCGAGGATTTCACCCCTTATACCGTCGCTCATCTGGGGGATACCCTTTTCATCGCAAACATCGGAAAGGCAGGCAGCAGCCTGTTGCTGTTCAGTATAAAGAAAGGTGAACGGCTGGGAACCTTGCAGAGCTGGCAGCACGACGGCGGGGAGAAGAGTTTCGGAAGTCAGATAGAAGCCATCGTGCCGTCGGGCAACCGGCTGTATGTGGCCGAACGCCAGTCGCGCATCCATGTATTCCGGTTGCCGGAACTGTCCTACCTCACCTGCATAGGCAACGGGCAATGGAGCGGCCCCGTATTCCAGGCACAGGCCATGACGGTAAAGGACGGGCTGATTTTCGCACGCGACAAGAACGGAATGGTCAGCATTTACAAAGAGGAGGATGCCACCCCGGAAAATTACCAGAAGGTGAACCGCTACCGCCGGGCATCCGGCAACGGCAGTCCGGGCAACAACGGCTTTGCCAGCCATTCCATGCAGCCCGATGCGGAAGGGCATCTGCTGCTCACGGATTATGAAGGGAAGAAAATACGGGTGCTCGATCCGGCACTGGTCAACGATGATATGGCAAACAACGCTTCCATCGATCTGGACGACCTTTCCCTGTCGCCCGGCTTCAAGCCCAAGACACTGGCGTTGTGCGGCGACCGCTGGTATGCTACCGGTGACAATGATGCCATCAACATATACGAACGCCAGTCCAACGAATGGAGCAAGAAAATAAAAACTGTAAAAGGATATGCTTTTTCCCAGCCTGCCCGCATCTATGCGCAAAACGACTCTGTGCTATGGGTTTCGGACACGCACAGTTCCAAACGGACACTGGTGAAAATGCTGGTGCATAAGGGAGAAATACGGGAATAGAGGTTCTATTCCGTTCTTTATCCAGAATGTGAATGACACGAATGGCGCAAATTGGGTTTATATCTCTGATTGGCGTCATTCGTGTCATTTTCATTCACATATATCAACCTTGCCAATCTTTCAATGCGACTGTCAACAGGAGCCGGTCGTTCACTTGCCATATCGATTACGCAATCGGGGAAGCCATTCTTTTTATCTGGCCGCACTCCATCACAATCCCCTTTCAAGGCTCCCCTATCGCCCCCACAATCAGCTGTACCTGAGCCGGCATATAGGTACGGCAGCTCAAGCCACTGCCCATCTTCTCCAGTTTCTCCCTGAGGTGAGGATAATAGTCAATCCAATACTGCAACTTACGGTAAGCCACCTGCGGATTCAAATCCGGGAAATAACACAGGGCCAGTTCGGTGCGGCCATACGTGCGTATCTCAAAATTCTCCATACATTCCATACTTTTTATTTACTTCCATAAAAGTACGAAAAACGGACGAGAAGAAAGAATGTTTTTCCAACAATAATCAACTAGAATCAACTGTTATCAACTACAACCCACCGGAATCAACTTTCCGGAATCCGCACATCGTATCTTTGTAATGTCGGGACGATGAAGGCGAAAGATCTATAATCTTACAGCTGTAAGATATAGGATCTTACACGTGAAAGATAGGGTTCTTTCAGCAGTCGGAAACCAGTGGCTGACGGTTAATGGACAGTGACTGACGGCAGACTGGCTTCATTCCCCGGCAACAGTGTTTCTTAATTCTCAATTATCAACTTTTAATTTTAACAGATTATGGTAAATTACAGTATCGTTATGCGTAGCAATCCGATGGACTCGGATGCCGCCAAGAAGGCTTACGCCAGTGCACAGTATTCGGAAGTGATGGACATCAACCGCTTTGCCGAGCACATCGCCAGCCACGGCTGTGTGTACAAGCGCGCGGACATCGTGGCCATCCTCACCATGGCGGTGGACTGCATGAGGGAACAGCTTCTGGGAGGACAGAAGATACAGCTGGGCGACTTGGGAGATTTCTCCATCAGCATCAACAGTATAGGAGCGGAAAGCGCTGCCGACTACAACCCTGCCATCCACGTCAGAAAGCTGAATGTGAACTGGAGTGCCGGAACACGTTTCCAGAACTTGCAGGAGGAAGCCGTGTTCAACCTGGTGGCCACGCGCAAAGCGGCCCGACTGGTGGTGAAGGCGCTGAAAGCCGGAAAGACCAGTGTGGATCTTACCGGAGAGGCGAAGGAGCCGGAAAACGGAGGACAGGCCTGACGGAACCCCTGTATGACGGAAGCAAGGCACGACGCTAAAGGCACGACGCTAAAGGGCTGAATGTGCCCCTATGACAAGCCGTTTTCATTGGGGTACATTCAGCCCTTGGCTTCCATTACAATTCATTTATTATCAACCTCTAAAACAAAATTCCAATGAGTTCAAAAACAAAGAAAAGCACCTGGACACTGATTCTGAAAGTAATTATCACCGTAGCCACCGCCGTTGCCGGTGCACTCGGTCTGAACGCCTGTATCTGATGATCATGAGAACCATCACCCTGATTATTATCCACTGCTCCGCCACCCCTGAGGGGCGGAGGCTGGATTTTGAGACTTGCCGCCGGGACCACATCCGCCACCGGGGCTTCACGGACATAGGATATCATTTCTATATCACCCGTGACGGAGAGATTCACCGCGGACGACCTCTGGAAAAGGTGGGAGCGCATTGCAAGAACCATAACCGGCATTCTATCGGCATCTGCTATGAGGGAGGACTCTCGGCGGACTGCACATCTGCCGATACGCGTACTCTGATGCAGAAGGGAAGTATGCTGGCACTGCTGCGCGAGCTGCGCCTCCTGTTCCCCAAAGCGTTGATAGTGGGACATCATGACTTGAATCCCGTGAAGCCGTGCCCTTGTTTTGATGCTGTGAAGGAATACCGCTTTTAAGGGAAGCTTTCTCCAAAGATAGGGTTTCCAATGAGAACCGTTTGTTTTCAAAGAGGCTTCTTCAAAGATAGGGTTTCCAATGAGAGCCGTTCGTTTTCAAAGAGGTTTCTCCAAAGATAACGTATCCAAGGTGGCTTTCTCCAAAGATAGCGTCCCTTTCCTCCGCTTTGATTTCCTGACCCTTCATTCAACTAATCTTTTCATTTAACAATAATAAAAATGAACTATCTGATAAACCAACTCATGACCGTGGACAAAGCCTTCTACCGTCATTATCTGGAAATGCTGCTCACCCTGAACCGCATCCAAGCCCTCACCCCCTGGCAGATGTCCATGCTGCTGTGGAGAGCCAAGATTTTCCATATACAGGTGCTCTACCCCGAACTGCTGCGCATCAGCCTGTGCACGGAGCAGGAAAAGGACGAGATACGCTTTATGAAGGGATGGAAACTGAAAGAGCTGGAGAAAATAATGCCCGCATGGCAGCGACGGCAGTGCGAGGAGATAAAACGGGAACGGTGGAGAGGATTTTAATGGCTAGCGGTTAATGAGGAATGACCAGTGATCACTGAGGAATGACCAGTAATCAGTAAAGCCTGCCGGCAACATGATCTACTTGTAAGCAACTTTTAAAGGGGGTATGTCAAAATAAAATAACTACTCCGAGAAGTTACAGACTGTAACTAAAAGCCTAAAAGGCGAGTGTCAAAACTCAGATTTTGAAAACATGAACTTACAATCTGAAATTTGAGCATCCTAAAAGACTAAAGAAAGGGTCGTATCATTACTCCATACAGAGCTTGATACGATCCTTTTACGTGTTATAATTACTATCTGTAACTTTTCGGGGCTGTCCTTTTTGTTTTGACATCTCCCTTCTCCTATCCCCAAGTTATTCAGGAACAGCAACATTCAACTACTTCATTCCCCCTCATTAAACCCCAGGCCCTGCTGTTCGGGCTTCAGCTTCTCTGTCAGGAAATTGGTATGCTCCCACTTCGGTTCGGGCGGATTATGATCCAAGGTCCTCTCCTCGGTAGGCGTGTAACGTCCGTTGTAAGTGCTGAAGGCGAAAAAAGCATCTCCCGGTCCGCCCAGATGGTCGAAACGTACCTTGGCCACACGCACCAGCACCTGCCCCAGTTCATCGTTACGGTCTACCACCATTCCATAATCCGTCTTGTTGAAAAAGGCCGCCGAGCCGTTGATATCATACAGCGTGGGCACAGGCCAGCGTTTGCTTCCCGGTTCGCGGCGCAACTTGGTGGGGTGCGCCACCAAAATGAGCAACACCTTGTGCTTCACGGCAAAATTGGAGAACTCGTCGAAGATGCGGCTGATGTACTGCGTTTCCGTTTCCCAGTCGGGAATCTGATGCTCGAAGCGGTTGAAGGGGTCCACCACCAGCACCTTCACTCCTTTCCGGCTCACCAGTTGGGCGGCAATGCGAAGCACGCTCTCTACCGAGAAGTCCTCTTTCGGCATAATGGAGAAGACACTCTGTGCCAGGTAACGGATGGCCTGTCCGGCTTCCGGCAACGGCATCCCCTTGTGTTCGAAACGCTTGCCCACCACGCGGCGTATCAGCTTGCGGTAGTGATAGGCCAGCGGGGTATTCTCCGGGCTGAAATAGCCCACCTTCCAATCGTGGCGCAGGAGCAGGCGCATGGCAATTTCGTCCACAAACTCGCTTTTTCCGCTACCGGGAACGCCTGTGACCGTGAGCACAAAACCACGCTCGAACTTGATCAGCCGGTCCAGATTCTCCAGTCCCGTATCGGCTCCCTCCGGCATTCCGTTGTAATAAATATCCATCAGCGTATCCCATTCGTCCATGGGGCAGAAGACTCCTTCCAACGGGATTTCCGCCGCCTGCTCCACCTGCTGGCGGAGCCTCGGAAGATCGTACTTCAACAGATACTCGTTGGCATCCTTGCAGCCTTCCCCCCAGGCCACCACCTTACAGCGGTCCACGCCCAGGCGGCGCACCAGTTCGTCGCGCAACTCCACTCCGCGCTTGTCGGTATCCATGGCCAGGATAATTTCCGTCTTGTCATCGAAGTGCGACTCCACGAAGCGGTCCAGCCACTGAAGGTTCGCGCCTCCGGCTCCGTTGGGTACGGACACCACCTCTTCCAGTCCTGCGGCTATCAGGCTGAGGGCATCTATCTCGCCTTCGGTGATGTAACACTTTTCCTTCCCTTTTATGGCGTCTATGTTCCAAGGAATCAGCTCGGCTCCTTTCACCATCTTGAAATGCTTTGCGGCATCCCGGAATTTCATGTTTTTCATTACTCCGTCCTCCAGGTAAGGGAAGCAGATGCAGGCTTCTTCCTTGCCGGTCTGCGGCAGGAATTCCAAGCGTTCCTCTATCTTCATCCTTGTCAGGACGTCCATCGGAATACCTCGTCTGCCGACCATGTATTCCATCATTTCTCCATTCATAATTTGTTTGTTTTTATTGATTACCGGGCATACGTAATGTACAGGCGGTTGCAGGGGGATGTGAGGCTTGCGTTGCGACGTGTTATGGTGCTGCGATGCTGCATCATGGTGCTGCGACGTGTTATGGTGCTGCAACGTGTTATGGTGCTGCGATGCATCCTTCTGCTGTTTCTGCCGTTCCCGGTCTTGTTGTTTCTGTTCTCTTTTCCACATCTCGTCCTCGTTCCACGCTATGGCGAAATCACAATGAAAACATTTCGCCCATCCCCCTTCACGGGTGATATGCACACTGAACGAAGGATCTTTGGGATTGCTTCGCGTTGCGGAACATTCGGGACAAGGCATACGGAAATGGTCCTTTCTGCGCGGCAGGCTTTTCAGCCACCGCACATAATCTGCATGTTCTTCGCGCGTCATATCCAGCTCTGTTTCAGGTTATCCCAGGTGGCACGTCCGTTGGGGCGCGGTGGTGCATCGGCAGGAAGAGGAACTCCGCAATACGAACGTTCGCCGGTCAGCGGATTGTACGTTTCGTAGGGCGAGAGCGATGTCGATTCATTCTGCATCCGGCTTCTTTCTTTCAGCTTTTCTTCCAGAAAAAGACGGGTGGGCCTTTCTCGGCGGATGTAGTTGGCGAAATAAGCTTCGGCTTCGGACACGGAAGTGATTCCTCCTGTGTTTCCTTGTGCCACGACATGTTTCTTGAACAGATCACGAATAAAAGAAAGATTGTTCAAAAAGAGTTCTTTCAAACCTGACATCATCCCCACAGCCCCCAGCCAACTCTGAGTAATGAAAGCTTCATTGATGCATTGTTCCCATCGGGGCATCGTTTCGGACAATTCGGAAAATCGGGGAAGTTTATCAACAGCAGCAACAGCAAATATTTCTTTTTCTTTGTTATTGTTGTTTTTCTTTTCTCCTCTATTCTTTTCTTCTCTTATAAAGCTTTGCTTAAAGCTTGCTTGCAAGTTCTTTCCATAGCACTCATTATCAACACTTTGAATCACATTTTTGACTGAATTTTCATTTGTATTTTTTGCAGTCGTATTTTTCATACTTTCCGCACTACTTTTCACGTTGCTTTCCGTGCTGTTTTCCTTGTAGATTTCCTTATTATAATCCGAATGGATTGGCTTGCTGCTCTCCATGCAGACAGTCTTGTTACTATCTACATTGCTGCTTTCCATATAAATTCTCTCCTTGCTATCCATACTGGGTGCACCACTGCTTTTCAGGTAGACTTCCTTGTTATTATCCATGCAAGGTACACCACCGCTTTTCAGGTAGGCTTCCTTGTTATTATCCATGCAAGATGTATCATCGCTTTTCAGGTAGGCTTCCCCGTTATCATACACGCAGGGCGCATCATTACTTTTCGTGTAGATTTCCTCGTTATTATCCATGCAGGGTACACCACCACTTTTCAGGTAGACTTCCCCGTTACAATCCACGCAAGGTGTATCACCGTTTTTCCCTTCGTTGATTCTGCCCCTCCCTATTGTAGACGCAGTTGCTTTTGCAGATGCTTTCACCGTACTTTTCTTACTGCTTCTCCCTCCCTTACTACCGGCAGCGGCACGTTGCTCGGAAAGTTTGCTCTGATATCCCATCACCTCGTCCAGATACAGACATCGGAAATACCCGTCCTCTGTAATGAGAAACAAATCGAAGTCCTTAATAAGATGTTGCAGATTTTCCACGGTAGCTCCCCACTGATCGGCCGGCAAATCCAGTTCGTTAAAATCATGTTTGTATTCCTGCTGTTTTCGCAGAAACAATATCGTTTCAAGATACAACCCCAGCCCCATGCATTTCATGTCGGCATTCAGCTTCATCATTTTGTAATCCGACATCAAGCTGCAATTCAGCCGGATAAACTGCTCTGTATAATCCATTTCTTTTGTGTGTTAGTATAAATATAACGCAAAGGAACGCAAAATATAAATAGGGCGTTGCTCACAAAAACAGGCAATTGTTAATAAATATTTCCTATCTTTGCCGAGACATTTTGTAAGTAGCTATGATTATGCTACTTACAAATTATTATTTAATAATTTAAT
>ERZ1026848.1790-NODE-1790-length-11259-cov-3.387362_pt1 | contig 11259 bp, 10 predicted proteins | sample MGYA00380154_ERZ1026848 | MGnify/ENA primary metagenome ERZ1026848 (study PRJEB33269, sample SAMEA4719790) | human gut metagenome | biome: human-associated habitat; feature: organic feature; material: feces | place: Cameroon | collected 2013-10 ...
AGACAGGTTACAAGGTTTCTTTTGTTACATGTGGTGACTAAGGAAACTTTGTAACCTCGTAATCTTATATTCCAACACACTAAGTGTATTCGTCCTTACAGTTTATCTTAATTAAAAACTTTATTCCATGATTAGTCCTTTAGCTTATGTTGACCCCGAGGCCAAACTTGGTCAAAACGTGGAGGTCGGCCCTTTTGCCTATATTGAGAAGGGTGTTGTAATTGGTGATAATTGTGTTATCAAGTCGCATGCCAGCATTCTTAAAGGTACAACAATGGGCAGTGGCAACATTGTATATCAGAATGCTGTAATTGGTGCGACTCCCCAAGACTTTCACTATGTAGAGGGATCCTCTACAAAGGTGGTTATCGGAAACGACAATCGCATTCGTGAAAATGTGGTGATAGCTGGCAGTACGTATCAAGACAAGGCTACAATTATTGGTGATAGCAATTTTATTATGGACCGCGTGCACATTTGTCATGATGTACACATATTCAATAAGTGTGTTTTAGGCATTGGTGCTTGTATTGCCGGCGAGTGTGAAATTCACGACTGTTCAATACAAAGCACAGGTGTTGTTGTACAGCAGCATGTACGTGTAGGCCGCTACTCCCTTATCCAAAGTGGTTGCCGTGTACAGAAGGATGTGCCTCCTTATGTGATATTGGGTGGTAATCCTGCCTCATACCACGGAGTTAATGCTGTTGTATTGAAGCATGTTAATAAGACGGATCGTATTATTCGCCATATTGCCAATACGTATCGCATTATATATACAGGTAACTTCAGTCTTGAAGATGCAGTGCTCAAGATTCCTGAGCAAATACCTATGAGTGAGGAAATTGAAGATATCCTCGAATTTGTGAGGGGTGCCAAACATGGCATAGTGCGTCATATGGAGGAGGATTAAGTCTTGGCGGACTTAATGTCTAAGTCTTAAAGCAGAAGCGCATTTCATGATTGATGATCATGAAATGCGCTTCTTGATATATGGTGACATGAGAAAACTCCCGATAGCATGGCATTTGCACATGCTATCGGGAGTTACCCTTATTGGTGTGGCTATGTTTCGATTTTAGTATGCTAAACGAACGTTGTCAACCCACAAGGTGTTGCCTACTGTACCAACGTATGCGCCGCCATGGCTCGAATCAAACTGAAGTACGATGTGCGTAGGAACTTCGTTAGCAGCAGCCCAACCTACCTCGCGTACGGGCACCATTCTGCCCTTTGAGTTACGTGCATATTTGGTAACTGCGCCAGAGGTAAGGCCCCATGCTGAATTATAGAACTTCTGTCTGCGGATATCACCATAGTGTATGGCGAAGGCTTGGTTGTTGCGCCAATCGGTTGACGAACTGAAACGGTGCACCATGGTGCCTACACGTTTGGCATAGATGTTGCCCTTGGCGTCTTCCCAACGCTTTTGCAGGTAGAGTATACAGTCGGCCATGTCCTGTCCGGCAACAGTGGCACCCTTTGTGATGCCATTCTGGCGTATGCGATTGCCTTTGACAATATGGGTTTTATAATCGAAAACAATAGCCTTCGGACGTTTGGTAAAGCGGAGGCCGGCGTTAAGCTTGGCCATAGGATTTTTGGTGTCGGTGATTGGTTGTAATGTGCTGCCAAGGAATATGGAGCCGGCCGCAAGCACCTTGATATTGATGATGCCAAGCACTTTTGCTTCGACAATGTGGGTGTAGAGTTTTGCGCAGTGTCCGTGTCCAGGGTGCGTGTCACGATACACACTGACGTTGGTCTTGGTAACGCCACTGACTTTTGCCCATACATTAGATGATCCCCAAGGGCTACCTATATGCATGAGTGTTACAGTGTTTCCACCAATTATGCCACTCTCTTTGATAGATTGAGAAGACCACGATTCAAAGTTGCCTTTGGGGATGAATTGCATGCTGCCCGTCTCACTTTCGGTTTGGTCTGCTTGCAGGTAATCCGGTGAGTAGGGGATAGCCATTGCTGCAGAACCCGTCATGGCAAGCATAAGAGCTAATGTGATGCTTTTGAAATTCATAGTGAATGTTATGTATGTTGTTTTTGTTTGGTGCGATGCAAAGGGTATTCTTTAGAATGCTTCGTTGATGTTGAATATAAATCCGCCACCCTTGCGCGTAAATCCGTAGTCTATGCGAATATTGATGCGCTTTTTGAATTCCCAACGATATCCTACACCCGCATTTGGTAGTGTGTGACGCCATGTTATGTGGTCGAAGTCGGGGAATGCATTGGCAAGTGCCACCCATGCGACAACGCCATTGCGACCTTTGATGTGTTGCCGCAGTTCAAGCTGGCCTTCGATAATGTTCTTGTCACGATAGCGTCCTTCATAATAGCCGCGCATACGGTCGTTTGAACCAACTTCGGCTAAGAGGGCCCATGGTGTGTTACCGTAGTTGAAGAGTCCGTGCAACTCCCCGGCAATAATGGCCCCTTTCCACAAACGGCCATAGGTGGCGAATGTGGCTTCGGTGCTTGAAAAGTTGTATTGCCCGTTGCCAAAGCAGCGTGGCGTGAAGGTTTGGTCTATTTGTAAAAACACACCTCGTGACGCATTAAGCATGAAGTCTCGCGAGTCGTAGGTAAATGACAAACCTGCGGTATAAGCACGTATCGTTTTGTCTTGTCCTTGCCACAGGTGCAGGTATTCACTCTTTACGCCTTTGGCTTGTATTACGCGATAGCTTACCAATGGTCCAAGATAGGTGTTGGGTGCCAATTTGCACATAAATCGTGCCATGGCGTTTATGCGGTTGCGACGGTAGTCAGTTTCGTTATCGTCGTTGTCGTTTTCGGCATATCCTATGCCCCAATAACTCGTGCTGAAAGTTGAGAGATTGAGTTTGTAGTCGAGTTGGAAGCGTTGGTGTGGAAATATGTGGTTGCCGCGTAAGCCCACCAAGAAGAACCCTTTGGTAGTCATGTTGCTATATATAGAGGCATTTGACCTGGGTAATGTTGCATCATTATGATCGGCAGAGTAGGTGGCTGTACCAAGAAAACCCAATCCGAGGCCAGTTGTGCCAGAGTAATTGGGACCAGGCACAAAACCAAAGTCAACCTTTTTGCTGCTCTTGGGCTTGTTAGAGTCGCGGAAGTACCCTATGACTTTCTTTATCAACCCTTTATTGTGTGCTGGCTGTATGCTGTCAACTTGGTTGGTACCAATGCTGTCTGCTTGGTTGGTATCAATACTGTCAACTTGGTTGGTGCCAATGCTGTCTGCAACGTCAGTCGCTTGTGTATGCGTGATTGGTGAAACCGCATAAATGTGCTGTGTGCTTGCACAACACATTTGTATGATTGACAGCGTGATTGCTCGTCGCATTATTTTGTGGTTGATAGGTAGCCTACTTTTCATATCGGGCGCAAAATTACGGGTTTTATGGCTAAAATGCTATTTTTTTCGGTACTTATTGGCCTAATACCACAAAATCTATGTATTTGTTTTGGTTGTTGTCAAGTGTGTGGGACATTTTAGGGGGTACAAAAAGTGCGATTTGGGCTGAAAATAATAAAGTTAGGCATTGCTACTTGCGATGTGGGTAGCAATGCCTAACTTGTAATTGTTTGTAACGATTATTATTAAGCGCTTGTCTAATTTATACCTTACCACTGCTTATTTAGTGGTTCGTTTCATATAGCGAATGCCTTCTGCCAAATGGCGCATAAGGGGCAGGAAATGGCAGTAGCCATTTTTGGCACTTTGAAGCGCAAAGCACAATGAGGTCCACCATGCTTGATTGCCATGTTTGTAATAGGCTATGGCACCACGGCTTCGTTGCACACCGGCATCGATGTATATGAGCGACTTCTTGAGCATGGTGCTGGTCTCAATGATTTTGTCAGGAAAGTAATGCAGTTTGAGGCCAGCGCGTAGCGCATCTTCAAGCCATACTTCTTCCTCGCCACATGTGAGGAATTTTGTGCCGAGTCCAAATCGCTCGTCAAAACGTATGAAGCCTTGCACACTCTGACGTTTGCATGCCATCTCGAGTGCAGAAATAGTGTATAGTGCTGGCATTGCCAATACGTCAAAGTCCTTGTCTGGATAGTTTTTCAGAGGTTTGTCCGTGTAAGTTGATGCTTTGAAAAATAGTACGTCGTATTGTGGGTTCTCTTCAAACCTTCGCATGACGAGACTTGGAGTCTCTGGCAGAATGTGCGCATCATCATCAGCATACATGATAATGTCTGCGGTAGCCTTGTCGAGTGCAAGGTTGCGGTTAGCAGAGAGTCCTTGCCCCTTGTATGTGTAAACCGATACATCAGGACGTGCGCCAAGTGCTTGCGGTATGAGGTCAAGATAGCGCTCGTCAGTGTACTGATATGATACAATGTAATGCACATTGGGTTGTGGTGGCAGCAGTACATCTTGTATGCGAACCACCCCCTTGTTGAGTGAACAAATAAGTATGTCGAGTGTCATAGAAGGGTGTTTTAGAATGAAGATGTTCGGGGGAAAATGGCTGAAAGCGTGTCCTTGTACCTATGATGACTTGTCATTCAGACAGAGATACCACTTCGTCCATAGGAATGTCGTATGCTGTGACCGGTATGCTATCCACAAGTTGGTGGGGAAAACATACACCAATTTTGTAGGCATGTGTTTGTCGCATCTGTTGCAGGAAGCGGTCGTAGTAGCCCTTACCGCGGCCGAGCCGATTATGTTTCACGTCGAATGCTACGCCTGGTGTAATAATCAGATCAATGTCGTCGTATGCAGTAAATGCAGGACCTTCTGGCTCCATTATGCCGTATGCGCCGGCTTCCATGTCGCTTGTTCCATGGTATGTCCTTAGCACCATAGAGTTGCCCTTGACAACAGGCAGTAGCAGATGCTTCTCCGTGCAGTATTGTTGTAGAAGCGTGTGGGTGCACACTTCATCAGGCAGTGAGTGATATAGCATGATAACCTTTGCAGCTCTAAAGCGTGGGTGCTCAGTGAGCTGTTTCATGATATCTTCCGATATGCGTAGTCTATCTTCTGGCGGTAAAGCAAGTGTCAAGCTTTTTATATGTTGACGAAGTGTCTTCTTTTCGGACATAATGCATACAGTGGCTTGTCGTTCAAATGCTTTAGGCTTGAAGTGTTGTGCGCTCTTACGTTACACTTGGCTTGTTGCATTAGGGCGAGAAATGTTCCTTTACCAAAGCTCCAGGCAAAATGTGTATTTGGTTTGACACCACAGATTGTAGCCCATGCTTGTTCTTTTGATTTATGAGGGGCTTGCGGAAAGGCATTGCTCGTGGCCAAAACACTGATAGCCTTGTTCACCGCAGGATCGGTACGATTGGCATACTGTGCGGCCTCGTTGTCATCGAGCATGTCGCTAATGATGGCAGACGAGATGTATGTAACGAGCAACTTGTGCGAGCGCTGAATCATTAAATTACGGCGTTTCAAACCAGCCTTAGCGGCATAGTTGGCAAACCCCTCTACAATATTCTTTTTGTTGATGTATGCAGAGAGCGTGTTGATATTGTTGTATTTTGCCAAATCAGTACGGTGGTTGTCTACGTAGTCGTAGGCATACTGAAAGAGCAGACCACCGAGATAGGCCTCTTTGAAATAGGAGGTTATACCTGTAGTGTCGCGTGGCACAAAAATATCAGGCACAATACCTCCACCGCCATACACCGTACGTCCAAGTCGTGTCTTGTATTTTTCACCAGAGTTGCGTATGCTGTCTGCCGAGAAATACTCTCCATGTTCAGCTCTCAGCAATAAGTCTGCTTCGTAATCCTCTTCGTCACCGGGTCTGTATGGTTTTTGTACGCATCGGCCAGAAGGGGTGTAATAGCGTGCGGTTGTGAGTCGGAGCATGGATCCGTCAGGAAATTCGATGGGTACTTGCACCAATCCCTTGCCAAAAGATCGACGCCCGATGATGGTACCTCTGTCGTTGTCTTGTATGGCACCAGCAAAAATCTCGCTGGCAGATGCAGATGTTTCATCAACTAAGACAACCAATGGGAGATTTTGGTATGCTCCACGACCATCGGTGCGGTATTCCTTTCGTGGCGATTTACGTCCCTTTGTGTATACAATGAGTGAGTTCTTGGGTAAGAATTCGTTGGCTAATTGCACAGCGGTTTCCATATAGCCTCCAGGATTGCCGCGAAGGTCAATAATAAGTTTTGCAAATCCTTGAGTCTGCAGTTTTGTCAGAGCTGCAATAAATTCGGCATAGGTCGTGTCGCCAAACCCTGTTATACGGATATATCCGGTGCCAGGTGCCGCCATATATGCCGCATCTACTGTTTTGACGGGCACATCTCCACGCGTGATGTTAAACGTTAGAGTACGCGGTTGGCCGGCACGTTTCACACCTAAGCGTGCAACAGAGCCTTTGGGGCCTTTGAGTCGCAGCATTGTGCCATCGTTTGAGATCGTATCGCCCACGTAGGCTTTGCCATCTATGTTTATGATACGGTCGCCTGCTTGTATGCCAACGCTTTCTGACGGGCCGCCCTTTACGACCTTAACCACGCGTATGGTATCTTTGTAGAGCGTGAATTGTATGCCAATACCCGAAAAACTGCCCTTTAGGTCCTGCATGGATTCTTCAACTTTAGCCGCAGAGATGTAAGTGGAGTGGGGGTCCAATTCCTTTAGAATCTGTGGCATGGATTTCTCTACCAAGTCGGGTATGTTGACACTATCAACGTACTGATCGTCGATGAGGTGAAAAAGATCGAGAATTTTGTTGCTTGAGTTGTTGATAATGCTCAGTCTGTTGCCAGAGAAATGGTTGGCAAAGAAACTCCCTATCAAAATACCGACAATGACGCCAAGTGATATGAACAGTGGAACAAATCGATTTTTGTTATGCTTAATCATTGTATATGATATAATGCGTGTGAGCGGATTTTATGGTATGTATTGAAATGTTGGCGCTTTCAAGCGTCTGATGTGCAAGCGATATCAGACTTCGGTTTGCCGCAATTTTACGTAGTTTGTTGTAATGTGATGGGGCGTAAAAAAGCCTGATGTGCTTGGTGCTCGTCACTTGCTTTGCAGTGATGTCTCAGTGTCTGCTATATGATCTATTTCAATTCCTGCATCAGCCAGCAAGTCAATGCCATCTGTGAGGCGGTAACTCCGTGCATAAACAACGCGCTTGATACCCGCTTGTATGATCAATTTTGCACATTCAATACAAGGTGCATCAGTTACATAGAGCGTAGCTCCATCGGAGTTATTGCCAGAGCGGGCTATCTTTGTTATGGCGTTAGCTTCGGCGTGTAACACGTATGGCAGTGTAAGTCCGTCGGTTCCTTCACATATATTGGGGAAGCCTGATGGCGTACCATTGTAGCCATCGCTAATAATCATTTTGTCTTTAACGATAAGTGCGCCAACTTGACGGCGAGTGCAATATGAGTTTTCGGCCCAAATGCGTGCCATGCGCAAATAGCGTCTGTCAAGTAATTCAGCTTTTGTCATAACTTGTTGTTTAATGGCGAGTTCTATGTCCCGTAGTCGGAGGATTATTTAATGTTGTGGCACTTCTGTAATGGTGCGCCCGATAGTTTGTTTTACTTGTATGTGCACATTTGCTATTTAATACCATCTCTGTGCAGTAGGGCATCTATGGTTGGTTCTTGCCCACGGAAGTTGGTATAAAGCGTCATCGGATCGTCTGTGCCTCCTTTCGAAAGTATATTGGTTCGGAAACTGTTGGCTGTGTCTTTGTCGAAGGTGCCTTTTTCCTTGAACATGGAGAAAGCGTCGGCGTCAAGCACTTCGGCCCATTTATAGCTGTAGTAGCCTGCTGCATAGCCTCCAGCCATAATGTGGCTGAATTGCACGCTCATACATGCCGATGGCACTTGTGGTAGTAATTGTACTCTATGCCAGGCATCATGTTCGAATGATTTTATGTCATCGCTTGTTGCCGAGGTCTGTGTATAGTAGGCCATGTCAAGCAGCCCAAATGAAACTTGGCGCATACATGAGTAAGCTGCAAGGAAGTTGCGGCTTTTGCGTATACGGTCAATGTAGCTTTGTGGCAATGGCTCGCCTGTCTTATAGTGAAAGGCAAATGTACCCAAAAAATCTGGTTCTGTTGCATAGTTCTCCATAAATTGTGAAGGTAGTTCAACAAAATCCCAAAATACAGAAGTGCCACTGAGTGCCGCATAGTGCGTCATGGCAAAGATACCATGCAAGGCATGACCAAATTCGTGCAAGAATGTTTCAAGTTCGTTAAGTGTGAGCAGGGCGGGGGTGTCGTTAGTTGGCTTTGTAAAATTGGTTGTGACACTCACCACAGGTCGGTACGAATTGCTTGCCGTCACTTGCTGATTGCAGGGCAGGTCGCAGTGTTCGTCACGATAGTTTGTCATCCAAGCACCCCCTTTTTTGCTTTTCCTTGGGAAAAAGTCCACCAACAGTGTGGCCAAAAAGGCCTCGTCCTTGTCAAAGACATCGTAGGCAATAACGTCTGGGTGGTAGACGGGTATATGCTTGTTCTCCTTAAACGTAATACCATACAGCTTTGTAGCCAAAGCTAACACACCTTTCTGCACATGCGAAAGTTCGAGGTATGGACGCAACATGTCGGGGTCGTAGTCGTACAGTTCATGTTTAAGTTTCTGACTGTAGTATGAGAAATCCCATGGTTGCATGACAAAGTTGTCGCCTTCAAGTTCTTTAGCCTTCTGGGCAACTTGTGCCACCTCCTCCTTAGCTTTAGGCAAGTAACTGTTAATAAGGTCGTCGAGTAGCTCATAAACATTCTCTGCATTCTGAGCCATACGTCTGCGCAGAGCATAATCTGCATAATTCTTATAGCCAAGAAGTTGGGCCACTTCGCGTCGCAAATTGACTATGTGCTCGACAATCTTAAAATTGTTGTACGCATTGTCGTGTGTGCACCGGGTGTTATATGCCATGTACATTTGTTCACGCAAATCCCGCTTATTGGCATACATCATAAATGGTCCGTAACTTGGAGCATGCAGCGTAAATACCCAGCCTTCCATCTTTCGGCTTTGTGCTTCAAATCGGGCGGCATCCTTGTTAATGTCGGGTAATCCATCAAGGTCTTTTTCGTCCTTTATGTGCAAAACGAAGCTGTTTGTTTCCTTCAGCAGATTTTGTGAAAACTTCAGTGTGTATTCAGACAACTCACGTGTGATGTTGCGAAACGTTGCTTTCTGCGTGTCATTAAGTGTGGCTCCTGATCGTTCAAACGCTTCGTATGTTTTGTCAAGCAATTTGCGGTCTTCACCGTCCAGCTGATCGCGTTCATTGTCATAGACCTTTTTGACACGTGTAAAAAGTTGCTCGTTGAGCATGATGTCATTTTCATGGTCAGAGAGTTTTTGCGCCATTTCGTTGGCAAGTTCGTCAAGTTCGTCGTTGGTCTCTGCACTCAGTAAGTTGTACATCGTGGTGGTAGCACGTTCAAGCATGCCACCGCTTTGTGTCAAAGCAACTATCGTGTTGTCAAAGTTGGGTGTGTCAGTATTGTTCGTGATGGCGGAAATCTCAGCTTTTTCTTTATCCATGCCTTCGATGATGGCATCGTGCAGCATGGCTGCGCTTGTCACGTCAGATTTGTCATGGGAACCACTATGTTCTGGCAGCAAATCATAATTGGACGTGATAAACTTTTGCCAATCTGTGTCAGAAAGTAATTGTGAGGCGATGAACTTTTTCATATATTGTAATGTGTCAATCGGTTTAGTCAGAATTTCTTGAGCAACTTTTCAATTTCGGCAAATTTGTCACCTCTGTTGAGCTCAAGATATACTCTGTAGAGCAAGGGTGCCCACAAATTTTGTGATTGTGGTGCCATGCGGCGGAATTGTTCCAATTCGGGTTCCGCTTTGGCGAATAAAGCGCGTCGTTGAGCCAGTGCTTTATTATAGTTACGTGTCGATGTGTTTTGCGGCATGACAACCTGTTCCGCCTTTTGAATGTATGATGCACCGATGTAGTAATGCGCTTCTACGTTTGTAGAGTCTAAGGCAATCAAATTCTTTGCATTAACAATGCAACTGTCGTAGTCGTGTATCTCGTAGTAGGCTGCGCAACGTGCCAAGTAGGCAGCGTTATGCAGCGATTTAGATTGCAGTTGCTCCTGTGCTATGTTGAGCGTTTGTTCGTAGTGTTTATGCTTGTTGTAATAATCGGCCAACCGGGTAAAAAAGAAGGTCTCTGAAGGGTATGCTTTCCAACCTTCATACAAAAAACTGTGGTAGCTCGTTGTATCGTTTTCAGCTTCAGCGTTGAGTGCAAGGTATCGTAGCACAATGCATCGCGTGCTCTTGGCTTGCAAGGCTGTGTCTTGGTAGCGATGCACCTCGTCATACTTTTTAGCATTATATGCGCTAATGAGGTAAAGCACGCTGTTTGTAGTGTCAACTTTGACGGGTAGTTTAGCTAATGTACCAATTTTGCTGTGAGGTAGGTCAATCGAAATTCTCAGAAACCTCATAGCGTTGTTGTAATCCTTCTTGCTATAGTAAAAGCGTGCAGCAGCGTTTATGTTAGGATAATATTGGTTGAGCACGCTGCACACCAAGTGCTTTTGTTTGGGTTTGGCTCCTGTTTCATGCTGTAGGGCATTCTCTATAGAATCCAGTTGTAGTGATGTTGCAATCAACTCCCGGGTTGTTGAGAAGAAAGCCAAAGTGTCGTAGTTTTTTTTCAGGTAAATTTTAGTGTTCTCTGCGTCGTTAAGTCCACGATAAGCTTCAATGGCATACAAGCAGAGTTTAGTGTTGTTTTTGAAGGTGGAGTCAGTCCGTAGCTTCTCTATTTGTGTGATGGCCTCGTTGTATTTTTTGTCTTTCAAGGCAGTCTTGACAGGCTTAAATGCTTTTTGTGCTGTACATGACAAACTAAAGAGCATTATAAGTAACAAAAGAAACTGTTTCATATTAGAACTGATATTCAAGAGGAATTGTATGCGCATTTTCTTAATTGAGGTTATGAATACGCCATGTGGCATTCATAACCTCAATATCAATTATAGGGTATAATCCTTAGTTTCGTTGCTCATTCTTTATTTTGAAGAGCGGCTTTGGTTGTAGGCGTCGAGTGCGGCGTCCATTTCCTTAGCCTGCTCCTTCATGCCAAGGTTGGTGTATACAGTCTGCAAGGCGGGAGCCCACTTGTTCACCATGTCGGGAGCAACCTCGCGCATGTGTTCCAAGTAAGTCTGAGCCTTTTTATAGTATGACTTAACCTCGTTCAACTCTTTGTCGTAAATAGCCTTCTGC
>ERZ1026848.1800-NODE-1800-length-11202-cov-4.969588_pt1 | contig 11202 bp, 10 predicted proteins | sample MGYA00380154_ERZ1026848 | MGnify/ENA primary metagenome ERZ1026848 (study PRJEB33269, sample SAMEA4719790) | human gut metagenome | biome: human-associated habitat; feature: organic feature; material: feces | place: Cameroon | collected 2013-10 ...
GCACTAGGTCATTGGCAGCATACCCCACCGCATAATAGGAAGAACGCAGCATGGTCAACACCGCCGCCAGAAAGCTGGTGGTGATGGAAATGGTGCTGAACAGAAGATTGGGGGTTTTTAAAACCCACAAAATATAACAAAAACTGCCGGTTACCAAGACACTGAAAAATAGTAGGCCAACGATATGCCGACGATTCAACTGCTGGATCGCCACTTCGCTGCCGTTTGTCTCCGAAGGATTTTTCAGCCAGGTAATGGTAGACCACACCGCCATGGGCAGGGTCATACCCAGATAGGTCATCATCTCACCCCAGTAGCGGAACCGCCAGGAGATGATGCCGTAGAGGATGCTGAAAACCACCATAAGGATCTGTGCCCACACATTTCCCTTTGCGGCAAAAATCAGGGAAGTTACGCCCACCAGTGCTGCCACCAGGGTCAGCAGATCCACATCCCCGGAAAATAAATTGGAAACAACAACAATCAACAGGGAGCAGAGCCACAGGCTCCATTCTTTTTTTGTAAAATCTTTTACGGGATTACTCATGATTATAAACTCCTTTTTCTTATCTGGTAATTTGTTTATGACAAAAAGAAGAAGTCCAAGGATCCAATAGTGGTATTGTGCGCTTATCTCGTATCATTTATGAACATCCTTTAAATTTTTCCGGGAACAAAGAGTCCATTGCCGGATCTTTGTGTGCGCCAGCGGTATGCATAGCATAAAAAAGCATCCGCACACATCTTCTGAGACCTAACGATGTGTGGCGAATGCTCTGTGCATTCCTACCCGGTGGCAGTCGTGTGAAACATTTCTGTTTCACATACAAATATGCGGTTATTTTAATGGAAAAATCTCAATTTTGCAAGAGTGTTCTACTCCTTGATAGAGGAAATTTACCGCATTACAATGAATGTAATATGAAAGTTAGATGAATCTAATCTTGGTAACTTAAGACTATACGAGGTAACGGAACATGAAACGGATTCATTTTGATGTGGAAACAGAGGGATTTTACGGAGCCTCCACCACCGGAACCCTGGCGTTGACAGCGGCAGCTTACTTCCCGGACATTACCCTCACCATTGCCATGACTCCCAGTGATTTTATCTGGCAGGGCTTTATGCAGGGAGAAAAGGACGGCTGTAAAGAGTGGTCCATTGAGGGAGAGTCCCTGTTTTCTTACCGGGGCAAGCCCCTGCCCTATATGCCCTTTGTGTACCAGCATCCTAAGTATTGGCAAGTGGTTCAGGCGGAATCGAAACGCGCTGGGGACATGCTGAATTCCAGAAAACTTTTCGATGACTCCGAGGCGGCACATCCCCTCCAGGAGGAAGAAATGATTCCAGTGGAAAACATCAAGGGAAAACTGCTTGCTATCGGTGCGGAGGATGACGGGCTATGGGATGCTGCAAAATATGTTCGCCGCATGGAAAACCGATTAGCGCAAAAGGCTCACGACTGCGAAGTGGAGGCCGTGACCTACCAGCACGGAACCCATTTTGTTTTCCCGGAGAGCATGATAAAGACCATGCTGCCCATCGGCTCCGGACTTTTTGTGAAACTTGCTTTCCATGCCGCCAGAGAATATCCAAAAGAGTGCAAAGCCACCAGAGAGGACATTGACCGCCGGATAAGCAAAGCCCTTGAGGAGTGGAGGCAGTAAAAAATGACGGCGTGTACTGACTGGCAACCTATAAGGAGAAATTTGCGTTGCTGTCTATGGGTTACCGGGAGAAAGGCGAGCAAGCCTCTAACCCATAAGAGCGGATTTACTGTGATTCCTATAGGCTTCTGAAAGCACTGCGTGCGGGATGTCAACCCATAGAATATACTTTTTATAATCCTTTATGGGTCTTTTGTAAGCCTTGTAAGCTGGAAAATGTCAAATTTTCTTGAAATCAGACATATAAGAACTTGATTTGGTGCTGCTTATGGGTTGGACTACTATGAAAGCTCTAAAAAACCACCTATAAGGTATGAATTCAATCATGTTTATGGGTAAAAATGAAAATTATGTAAACTCAAAGTGTTTCAGAGATTGATAAAGAGAAAGAGCCTTCCCATATAGTCGTGGAAGGGCTCTTCTTCTGTTGACCTATATTTATTTCAGAACCGTACCATCAGCAAGGGTGATGGTGTAGCCGTTAAAATTGATGGTGCCGTTGAGGACACTGCCATTGGTCAGAGAGAAATCCAGAGTGGAAATGTTGTCCACGATGATGTCTCCATTGATGGTCTGGCTGTCTGCGGTAAATTCCACCTGTGCGCCGTTACTTCCACTGGAGCCTTTGGTGTCGCTCTTGTTTCCAGTGACATCGCAGTTTTCCAGAGCGATGGAGTTTTGTCCCTCGATAACCAGCGCCTCAGAATTGTTGGCGGTCAAGGTTGCGTTTTTAATGGTGACGGTTGCACCGTTGGTTGCCAGTAAAGCAGCGTTCATTCCATAGAAATCGCCGTTTTCCGTATTGGAGGTGGCACCGGACTGCTTATCCACCGTGATGCCGTCCAAAGTGACCGTTGCTCCATCCACCCGGAGAGCGTTTTCGTCATCGCCGGTGGAGGTGTAGGTGGTGCCGGTGTAAGTGCCATCCTCGGTGATGGTGTTGGCACTGTCACCCTGGGTTACCTCGCTGGTGCCCCCAATTTCTGTTACCTTTCCGGTAACGGTGGTCAATTCTTCGGTAGAAACAGTGGTTGTCTCCGCAGCCTCGCTGGCAGAAACCTGTGCAGTTCCGCAGGCAGCCAGAGATAACGCGGTTGCGGTGGAACATAAAATACAAAGTGATTTTTTCATAAGTTTTCTCCTTTCCAAAGTCTGTTGTTTTTCTGTTGTTAAACGTATTGTAGCATCCCATCCTAAAGCCTGCCTAAAGACAGGAAAAAATTTGCAAATATTGATTTCTTCTGCGTTTCCTCCTATACTATAAGGAAAGAATCGTGGAAAATCTCATTAGATTTTCCGGAGGCGCTTACCGTCTTTTTTGAAAAAAACCAGTTCAGTGTGGATGCGGTACACAACGGACAGGACGCCTACGACTATGCCCTTTCCGGGGACTATGATGCCATCATTCTGGATGTGATGATGCCCAAAATGAACGGCATCGAGGTGTTACAGCGGCTCCGCAAGGAAGGCGTCCAGGTTCCCATTATGATGCTTACCGCAAAAGGACAGACGGATGACCGCATTGCAGGCTTTAGCCGGAGCAGATGATTATCTGCCCAAAAGCCGGGTAGAGGAGGCACTGCGCCGCCTGGAGCAGCATGTGCTATAGTTCAAAACCGGGCATTGACCGGGGTGGTATGATGGGAATAGAGATTTAAGCAAAAGAAAGCAAAGAAAGCGGGGAAAACAAATGGAACCGAAAAAAGTGACAGACTCTCTGACGGAACAGGTTCATGTAGTAATTTATCCGGACATTAACGGATTCGGACGGCTGTTTGGAGGACAACTGTTAAAGTGGATTGATGAAGTGGCAGGTGCTACCGCCAGACGCCACTGTGGGAATAATGCTACCACCGCAGCCATCGATAATCTGCAGTTTAAGGCAGGTGCCTTTATCAACGATGTGCTGGTACTTACCGGGCGGGTAACCTATGTGGGAAAAACCTCCATGGAGGTACGGGTTGACACTTATAAAGAGAACCCGGACGGCACCCGTCATCCCATTAACCGTGCGTATTTCGTCATGGTCAACATGGGAGAGGACGGCAAGCCCACGGAAGCGCCGCCCCTTCTGCTAAACCCCGACGACCCGGCAGAGCAGATGGAGTGGGACAACGCACTCAAACGCCGGGAACTGCGGCTGATGAGACGGAAAGAAGGGTTTTAAAACCATGACAAAAGCCAGTGGGCAAAACACCCACTGGCTTTTGTATACAACAAAATCCCTAGAGTATCTCTTTCATTACTTTTGTCAGCTCGTCTGCCAGAAGTTTGTGACTTTCCAGGCTCAAGTGCATCCAGTCGTAGGGGTACATCTCAATGCCGGGAATGGAGCCTGCATCCAGAAAATGGCAATGCAGACGGTCTGCCACATCCTTAAACTCCTTTGCCAGACCCCGGGAACGCTCTACGCATTTGTCTCCCATCTCACCGGCAATCGCGGTTTTGGCATAATCGGGATGGATGGGAGGCGGAGCAATCAACAGCACATTAGGTGCGCCTCTCCAGGCAGCGTGGGTGTCAATGGTTTTCTGCGCCAGACGCTCCAGACCTTTTCCGATGATAAAGGAATTGGCATTAAAGCGATCCTTGGTATCATTGGTGCCCAGCATGATAATGACTAAATCCAGAGGCTCATGTGACATCATGCAGGGATAGATGACATTTAAGCCACACAGTCCCTCGAAAACCGGATCCTCAAAGGAAGTGGTTCTTCCGCTGAGTCCTTCTTCAATGATATAGTAATCATCCCCCAGATTTTTCTGTAAAAGCTTGGTCCAACGCTCGTTCACATCGAAACGACCGCCGGTTTTGGAATTATATCCATGAGTATTGGAATCTCCGAAACATAAAATATTCTTCTGCATGTTTTTCCACATTTCTGCGCACGTTTTCTGCGCATAACGAGTTTGTGTCAAGTGCGCACAGACACAAACTCGCGATTGAAAAATTTTATTTTTCAATCTGCTTACATCTCCTTGTCTAATAATTTCTCAGCCAGACTGACAGCACCCATCAGACCTGCGGTATTTCCCAGCTTTGCAGGAACGATTTCCACATGGGAAAGTCCCGGAGAAAGCTGTGCCTTTACCCGGCTTTTTATCTGGGCAAGCACGTAACTTTGTGCCATGACACCGCCTCCCAGAATGATGAGGGAAGGGTTAAAGACGCTGGTTAAGGTAACCAGACCGGTGCAGATGTCCCCAATCCAGTCGTCAATCACGGCTTTGATTTCAGGGCGCTCCATGGCGTCAAAAATCTTTCTGCCGTTATCCAGGGTTTCGTCCACAGCCTTTGCCCGTTTCACCAGTGCGGTGGTGGAGGCGCAGCGCTCGTAACAGCCCTCCAGGGTATCCGTGCCATTCTTGACTTCCGGGTGAATCACAATGCCGCCGAAGCTGCCGGCAGAGAAGGATGCACCGGAGTAAACCTGTCCGTTGATGATGATACAGCCTCCCACGCCGGTTCCGTAGGTGAGGCAGAGAAAATCCGGATAGCCCACGCCTGCTCCGGAATGGAGTTCACCCAGAGCAGCGGAGTTTACATCATTTTCCACTGCCACGGGGACATGGAATTCATTTTTTATAATGCCCCGTACCGGCATGCCGGTATAACCGGGAATATTGCTGTTGGCATAAAAAATCGTGCCATTGTTAGTGTTCACTTCTCCGGCGGTGCTGATACCGATGGCATCAAAACCGGAATAAGTGTGGAGGAGCTGCATTACCCGCTCCATCAGATGGGCACCGCCCTGGGATGCCTCGGTGTCCCATTCTTTCATGTCGGTCAGTTCTGTTCCGTCCCAAAGACCTGCTTTGATGGCAGTACCGCCAATATCCACTGCGACAATTTTCATAAGAAGTTACTCCTTTATTTCTGGATTGCGGAGACAAATCTTGCGGTAATCTCAGCGGGTCTGGTAATAGCGCCGCCCACAACCAGTGCAAAGGCACCAGCCTCTAAAGCCTTCTTTGCCTGCTCTGGGTAGTGGATGTGTCCCTCTGCGATAATCTTTGCAGGACATTTTTCGGAAAGCTCATGGATAAAATCAAAGTCGATATCGTCAATGCCCTTGGTTTCGGGAGTGTAACCCCGCATGGTGGTGCCTACGAAATCAGCCCCAGCCTCGGCACAGGCGATACCCTCTTCCAGAGTAGCGCAGTCTGCCATCACAAGCTGGTCAGGATATTTCTCTTTAATGGCGGCGATAAACTGGGGAGCCGTGCTGCCGTCGGGACGCAGTGCGCTGGTTCCCTGAACTGCCAGGATATCCACGCCACATGCCACCAGCTCATCCACCTCTTTCATGGTAACCGTGATGTACATGGGAGTTCCCTCGTAATCCTTTTTGATGATACCGATAACGGGAAGGTCAACCGCCTCTTTAATCTGGGTAATATCCCGGACAGTGTTGGCGCGGATGCCCACTGCGCCGGACTGTGCAGCCGCTTTTGCCATCAAAGGCATAACGCCGCCTTCTTTTGTATACAAAGGCTCATGCTCCAGTGCCTGACAGGAGACGATGAGTCCTCCCTTAATCTGTTTAAATATTGCCTCTTTGTCCATAATGTAGTCCTGCCTTTCTTTTTAAATAATGGAATAACTATCCAGACACCATTCGCCATATAAATCTGCCCTTCTGTCTAAATGCCAGCATTTACAGAAGGCAAATCTGCCTGGCTCTGAATCGTAATTATAATTGGAGAAATCCCAAGGTTTTCTGCCTTGGGATTTTCCTTATTTCATAGGAAATTTTCCCTACGAAATAAAAAGTTTATGAGGGATTTTAGGAAACTTCAATTTTAATGACCGCTTTCCGTACATGGGTACAGTCTCCGTTGATACAACTGGGCTTGTGGTATTCCATGGGGAAAAAGACAGCAAACCTTCCATTGCCCAGAGTTCCGGTACAGGTGGGAGTTCCGGTCATAAGACCGCAATCCCTTTCCTCACTGTATTCCTCTGCGGTTTCACCGGAAAGAGTACATTCCCAATATTCACCTCCGGTTATGTTAATCTGTAAGTCTGCATATTTTTTGTGATATTCAAAGGTGGCACCCTCTGCCTCACGCAAATCTGCCTCCATGACATTGACGAAAACGTGGTCGCCGTCAATCACGGTTTTTCCATCGGGGAGTGTGCTTAAATCTGTTTTCAGCAAAAAGTCAATCGCTGTGTCCAGATGGGGCTGCATCCCGCGATAGAGGGTTATGTGTTTGATAGAATCTGCAATCATAGTATTTCCTCGGATTAAAGTTCAGCGATCGCTGCCTCAATCATTTTCTGTGCCTCTACAACAACAGCCTCATCCTCCGGTGCCAGAGGAGCGAGAGGAAGTCTTACGCTGCCAAGCTCCAGACCGTACATTCTGTGGAGGATTTCCTTCATTACGGCATACAGATTACCCTTTGCCTCGCACATTTTGTAGATGATAGCATCAGCCTTGTACTGGATTTTCATGGCATCCGCAAAATTGTTCTCACGGATCAGCTTATCCATGGTTACGAACAGCTCCGGCATAACCGCATAGGTTCCACCGATTCCGCCGTCAGCACCGATAGCGCGTCCGGAAACAAACTGCTCATCGGGGCCGTTGAACACTACGAATCCATTTTCGCCACGCTGATGTACACCCTCTGCCTTGAACAGCTGGATATCCTGAGTGGGCATGGAAGAGTTCTTAACAGCGATAACGTTGGGGTTTTTCAGCATTTCTTTTAATAAATTCATGGATAAAGCGGTGCCTGCCAGCTGAGGAATGTTATAAATAACGAAATCCAGATCAGGTGCAGCAGCACTCATAGCGTTCCAATATTCTGCGATGGCATATTCCGGTAAGTGGAAGTAAATGGGAGGGATGGATGCGATGGCATCAGCACCAACGCTCTGGGCATGGGCAGCCAGCTCCACGCTGTCTGCGGTGTTGTTACAGCCTACATGAGCAATAACGGTAAGCTTTCCCTTTGCCTCCTCCATAACAGCTTCCAGGACTTTTTTGCGCTCATCCACGTGCTGGTAAATGCACTCGCCGGAAGAACCGCCCACATACACACCCTTCACACCTTTGGAAATCAGATGGCGGGTTAAAGCCTTTACACCTTCTACAGAAATATTTCCATCTTTGTCATAGCAGGCATAAAATGCCGGGATGACGCCTTGATACTTTGTAATGTCTTTCATTTATTTTGCCTCATTTCCACGCCTTCAACGGCGCATATCCTTCTATATCGAAATAATTAACCCTTTACAGCTCCCATTGCAATACCCTTTGTAAAGTATTTCTGGAAAATCAGGAATACGATGATGATAGGTACAGCGGCCAGAGCAGCACCTGCCATAATCAGACCGAAGTCAGTGGCGTTCTCTGCCTGTAACTTCGCGATACCAAGGGAGATGGTCAGGTTGCTTGTGCTGGATAACATAATTAACTGCATGAAGTAATCGTTCCAGCTGTTGATGAAGGTAAAGATAGCCAGCGCACCGATACCGGGCTTAATCATAGGTACAATGATTCGGACAAAGGTCTTTGCCTCACTTGCACCATCAATGGATGCTGCCTCAATCATCTCGGAAGGAACACCCTCGGAGAACTGTTTCATCAGAAACACACCGAAAGGCCAGCCAACGATGGGGAATACAACTGCCCAGATGGTATTGTACAGATCTAAATTGGACATTTCACGCAGCAGGGGGACTAAGATAACCTGTTTCGGTAAAGCCATTGCACATACAATCATGGTGAACAGGAACTGACGTCCTACGAATCTTTTCTTTGCCAGAGCGTATCCAGCCATGGAAGCAGTGATACAGGTAAGAATCATGGACAGTACAGCCATTACCACAGTGTTGATTAACCAACGGATTGCAGCGGGCACGGAGGGACCGGATACAATCAGTTTCAAGTCGCTGCTGCCGGTAAACAGGCTGCTGAAGGGGATGGTAAACTGGAACAGCGGTGCAGTCTGACGGCTGAACAGCTTCTGGTAGTTTGCCAGAGTCCACTCCTGGGGCCACCAAATCGGGGTAGTAGAGTTGATAGCTGCGTTGGTTTTAAAGGAACCTGTAATAATCCAGTATAACGGGAAGGTAAATAAAACCGCTAAAATGGCAATGATGATAATACTGATAATTCTATAGACAGAAGGATGATTTAATTTTTTCTCTTTTTTCATTTTCTCTCCTCCTTCTAATCGTTGCTGTTTCCGAGTTTAAACTGTATAGCGGAAAGGATAGCAATCATGATGGCAAGAACAACGCCCATTGCATCGCCGTAACCGTAACGGTACAGTTTAAATGCAGAATAGTAGATGTAGTACATGATAGTGTCGGTGCTGTGATTCGGTCCGCCGGATGTCAGCAGCTGAATCAGTGCGAAACACTGGAAACTGTTAATGGTAGTAATAACGAGAATATATAAAGTGGTCGGCATAATCTGCGGCCATTTAACTTTCCAGAAAGCCTGAAATCTGGTGGCGCCGTCTACATTGGCAGCCTCAACCAGAGATGCGTCCACGTTGCCGAGGGCAGATACATATAAGACAATGGGCTGACCTACGGAAGTGGTAAGCAGGATGATAATGATGCAGGCAAGGGCATAACGCTCGTCACCCAGCCAGTTAATGTTCTTTTCGATAAGACCGGTAGTAGTCCCTAAGTAATTGAAAATTCCGTAGTAGTTGTTAAACATCCACTTCCATACAACGGTAACGGCTACGGAACCGGTTACAACAGGAAGATAGAAGATGATTCGGAATAAAGAAGTTGCCCATCCCTTTAAATCTACAATAATAGAAGATACCCACAGGGAAAAAGCACCGGTAATCGGAACGGAAACGACAACAATAATGAAGGTGTTTTTCAACGCTCCGAGGAAAACTTTGTCTTGGAATAACTCTTTATAGTTGGCAAATCCAACAAATACATCTTTGGCGTTCATAGTGGAGTCAAAGAAACTGGTCCACACGCATAAAACGATGGGGTAGATAACGAATCCCAGGAAGAAGATTAAGCTGGGGAGCAGAAAAAGGTATGCGGCAGTCGTCTCCTTACGCACTAATACACGGCTGCGTTTTGATGGTTTCACTGCTGATTTCACGGAAAGCACCATCCTTTCAGTTACTTTTTTTGATAAGAAAACCCTCCTCCGGAAATCCTGAGGAGGGTTTTCTGGTATAGTTATAGGGTTCAACTAGTTGTAGACTTATTGAGCTGCTGCTGCTGCGTTTGCAGTAGAAACGAACTCATCAACTGCAGTCTGAACATCTGCGCCGCTGCCAACCTGCTGAAGCATATTCCACCATGCGGTACGAGCCTCGGTCCAGCCGGGAGTTACCTGATAGTAGTCACCAAGGAACTGCATCAGTTTGCTGTACTCCTGCATGGTAGGAACATCGTTGTAAAGACCGGTTAAATCTGTGCCTTCAACGGTGTCACGTACAGGGAAGTAGGTGGAGGACAGAACTGCATCAGCGGTTCCATCTGCGCTGTCAGCCATGTATTTGATGAACAGTTTGGATGCTGCGATTCTGTCGGCATCGCCGTTATCGAATACACCAAAGCCCCAGATACCACCACAGAGCTGTGTAGCATCAGCCTTCTCAGCGGGGAAAGCCATGAATACGATTTCGTCGCCGTTGTTGGTCAGACCGGCATCGTTGTTATCGGAGTTTAACTGCTGTGCAATGTTCCAGCAGAAAGCTACATTTAAAACGCCCTGACGGAACAGGTTGATTTCATCACCACCGGCGATGGAGGCATCGAAAGAGATTCCATCGGTATCAGCCAGTGCCTGGATTGCTTTTACGTTCTCAGCGGAATCAGCGGTATATTTGGTGTGTACATCATCGGTAAAGGTACCGCCGTACAGGTTGTTAATCAGAGCTCTTGTACCCTGGTCACCACCCTGTCCACTACAGTAAACAGCACCTACAGTAGAACCGGTATGAGCGTAAACAGCATCGATTGCCTTAAAGAAATCTTCGGTTGTCCATGTATGGGAATCTTCATCAACATACTGCATTGCGCCAGCAGCCTCAAATACAGTTTTGTTGATTGCCATACAGTGAGCGGTCATACACAGAGGATACTCATAAACCTCACCCTCTTTTGTCATGCAGGCAGCTAATACGGAACCGTAAATCTCGGACTGGTCTTCGTCATCCATAATGTCGGATAAGTCAACCATCAGTCCCTTAGCACCCCAGTTAGCAACCAGACGCTCAGGTCCTTCCATTACAAGGTCGGGAGCCTGCCCACCTTCGATTGCGGTGTTGACCTGGTCATCACCGTTGGTGTAGTCCAGATACTCAACGGTTACGTTGATGTTGGGATATTTTGCATTGAAACTGGAGATCAGGGAATCAACAGTTGCGGAATCGCCCCATTTACCAATAGGATAAGTCCATAAGGTAATGTTAGCGGAAAGATCGGTGTTGTCTTCCTCAGCAACTTCAGTCTCAACAGCAGCAGTCTCGGTCTCAGCGGGAGCTGCGGTTTCTTTAGTTTCGGTGGTGGAAGTAGACTGGCTGCTTCCGGT
>ERZ1026848.1803-NODE-1803-length-11197-cov-4.766290_pt1 | contig 11197 bp, 7 predicted proteins | sample MGYA00380154_ERZ1026848 | MGnify/ENA primary metagenome ERZ1026848 (study PRJEB33269, sample SAMEA4719790) | human gut metagenome | biome: human-associated habitat; feature: organic feature; material: feces | place: Cameroon | collected 2013-10 ...
ATATATAACTTGATTTAAAAAATCTTTTGACAGTTTGATATTCTTATATAACAAAAGCAGAGTGACGCGCCCGAAGGTGGGCCTGTCTCTCTGCTTTTTTGTATGACTTTCAGTCGTTTGCGGCGGCGGCATCCGTTGTCCGCGCTGATGGAGGACGCATTGTCTGCTCTCCGCCATGCCGTTCGGCTGGTCATTTCAGTTGTTTCACGTAGTAAGTGATGGTCGGGAAGTGGTCAGAATAACCATTCTGCCAGATGTTTCCGTTGAAAGCGCGGAAGGGGTATCCCTTCTTTTTGCCGTCGGGGGTGACGAGGTAGTCGCGATTGAACACTTCCGTCTTCCAGTACGACAGACCGTTGGCCGGTTTGCCGAGAAGGTTGGCAGAGAGGATTTGCTGGTCGTAGAGACACCATGAATCCTGATAGCACAACGTTCCGATGCCCTTGTCGTAGAGTCCCCATGTGGCGTTGAAATAGCCGTCGGCAGGGGTGTCTTTCTTGTGGCGCGTTGCGCCGAGCACCTTTGCCACGCTGGCATCTTTCGGGTCGTCGTTGAGGTCGCCCATGATGATGACCTTGGCAGAGGGGTTGGCCGTTCGCACCGAGTCGGCGATGTGCTTGCTCAGGGCAGCGGCAGCCTCTCTGAGCGGCGATGATTTCGCGCCGCCGTAGCGTGAGGGCCAGTGGTTGACGAGGATGCAGACGTGTTCTCCAGCCATCGTGCCTTCAACGAGGAGCTGGTCGCGCGTCTTGAAGTTAGGGTTGTCGGGGATAATCAGTGGATGCGTGCTCGACTTCGTGTAGCGGAAGAGGCGCGGATTGTAGATCAAGGCCACGTCGATGCCGCGTCGGTCGGGGGAGTCGTAGTGAACGTATTTGAGATTCATCTCCTTGGCAGGCGACGTGTTGACGAGGTCGCGCACGACGCGTTCGTTTTCAACCTCCGAAATGCCGATGACGGCAGGACCGCCAGGGCAGGTTGGACGGGCGAGGTCGCCGATGACGCGTGCCATGTTGTTCAACTTCTGCTGATATTTCTCCTGCGTCCACTTGTATGGTCCGGTCGGCAGGTATTCGTCATCGCCCTTGTTGTTGGGGTCGTCTTCATAGTCGAAAAGGTTTTCGAGGTTGTAGAAGGCCACGCCCCAAACGCCCATGCGCTGCGCCAGTGTGGGGGCAACGGCACAGAGCAGCAGGATTGAGGTGAGAATGATTCTTTTCATGATAAATGTTCGCTTGGTTTGAAGGTCGCTAAAGAAAGCAGGTGTTCAAAATCGATGCTGAACACCTGCCTTCAGATGTTTCTTTATTTCTTGCCGACCAACTTGATATTGGCTAAGCGGAGACCTACGCTCATGGCGCTGCCCGTTGCCTTGAAGTGGAGTTCGGAAGCGTCGGTGGCGTCAGCGGCCGGGAGTTCCACCGTGAAGGTGTAGAACTTGCTGTCGTCGCCGGCAGGGCCTGAGAGCACCTTGCTTGGCGTGGTGAAGTCGTGGCCGTTGAATGTGCCAGAGATGGCGGCAACGTCCTGTTCGCCCACACCTTGGTAGAGGTTGGCGGCGAGGTCGTAGCTCAGTGTCAGCGTGGTGTAGCCAGCAGCTTTGATGCCTTCAATCTTGAGGTCGCTGTCGCTGCCTTTTGGAAACCACACGTTGTTGACACCATTGGTGGAGCGTACAGAGAGCGTTTTGCCGATGACGTCGGTGAAGGTCAGGCCAGAAGTGAAGGCCGTGTAGTCGCTGAGGTACGGCCAGCCGTCGCCCTTGCTAAAAGAAGAGTTGCCGAAGTTTTCCTTGAAGATGACCGTGCCTTCCGTGTTGTCGCCCGGCTGGTCGGGAGTTTCGGGTTCGCCCGGCGTCACGCCATCGAAGCCATAGATGTCTTCAGCGCTGCGGATGGTGAGCTGCCAAGCACCGCGGAAGCGGCCGAGAACGCCGATGACGTTACCCGTTCCGACGGGAAGCTTCGTTGCAGCGAAGTCGGCATAGTTGCTCGTGCGGACAGAGATGGAATTGCCGTACTTGTCAACGAGGTCGTGCGTGCCATAGCCGCTGTTTTCAGCGAAGTTGGCCTTGCCGCCATCAGTGAAGTGGACACCGATGAGGCGCACAATCGTGAACTTGTTGGCATCGGGGTCGTCAGAGAGCTTCGAGATGTTGGAGAATTCCTTGAGTTCCACCTTGCTTTCGTCGGCCCAGCCGTTGCGGTGGATGTGCTGTTTGAATTGCTCGTAAGGCGTGCGGTAGAGATAGCCTGCAGGGTGGCCGAGCTGCTGCTCGTCGCCATAGACAGAAACGCAGAGACCTTTGAGGTCAACAATCACTTCCTGTCCGGCAGGATAGTCGCTGTAGATGCTGCTCTGGTCGACGAGGACGCTGATGCCGCCTGTTTCGTCTTGCAGATAGATGGTCTTGAAGATGTTGCCAGAGCGGTCGTCGGCGCTGACGCGGGCGCGGAGATAGAGGCTATCTTCGATGGTGATGGGAGCGCTTTGCGTGGCAGCGGCATATTTTTCGCGGAGCTGCTTGATGGTGATGGTCTGCGCGTCGGCCGGGAGTTCAAATTTCGGTTCGTTGAGCGGCGGCATGTCATAGTCGCGGTCGCAAGCCGTGAAAGCGAGCGCCATGAGGATCACCGGCAGGCAGAGGATTTTATGAAGGATTTTCATATTGTTTTTTATATAGGGTTGGTTTTATACTTTAGAATTTGTAGCTGACATTTAGGAAGCAGTTGATGCCCTGCATGTAATAGAACTTCGTCTTGTAGAGCTCAGGTTTGTCAACGCGCACACGTCCCTGTTCACGACCGCCCGTGCGGACGTTCTTCTTGTTGAGGACGTTGTTGACAGAAAGATTGAGGTTGATGGAGTTCTTGCGTCCGAGATAGAACACCTTGCCGATTGAGAGGTCGACGGTGCATGCCGGGTCGATTTCTTCCTGCTTCGTGAGTTCCTGGTAGGCGTTCCAGAGTTTCGGCTCTGCGGGATTGACTGGCGCAATGGTGGTTGAGCCGCTGGTGTAGCCGTTGTAGATGGATGCCGTTCGGCGCGACGGAGCCACTTCCACGAAGTTGCGTCCGAAGGCGTTGAGGTTGGCACCGAGGAACCAGTAATTGATGAAATAACGCACACCAAACGTTCCGGCCACCTGTGGCGTTCCGCCAACGTAGACACCGTTGAGGTAAACGCGTTCCTGAGGATTGAGGGAGTATTCGCCCACGTCCTTGCCGTTTTCGCTGGTGTAGAGACCCATCGGATTGTTTGAGAAATAGTATTCAGAAACCGTTCCTGCGAGGTCGAAGGTCCAGTGGCTGTCGAGCTTATAGCTCAAACCGAGTTCCACACCGTGGTGCACCTTGTTGACACCCGTCATGACGTGGTTGACGAAGGTCACGCCGTCATAGTAGTAGCTGTTGCGCACCAACTGGTCGTAGAAGTTGGTCTGGAAGAGCGAGATGCGTCCCTGCAAGCGGGTGGTTGAGAAGATGTAGCTCAGGTCGGCAGAGAAGATACGTCCGCTCTTGAGTCCGTCGGGCGTGGCATCGTTGACACGTGGAGAAATGTAGGCATCGTTGGGCAGCGGAGCCTGTGAGCCGTAGGTGATGTTGGCGGCCAGGAGGTGGCGTCCGTTGAACTTGTAGGTCAGTCCGCCCTTCACCATCATGTCGGTAAACGAATGGTGGGCACCTGCTCCGAAGGAGTTGTTGGGGTTGTGGCCGTTACGCATATTTCCGTCGCGCCAGAAATCGGTGTAAGTCACCTGCATGCCATAGTAGGCATCCCAGTGTCCGATGCTGTAATTGTTCATGATCCAACCCTTGAGCGAATTGATATTGAGGTCGAAGTCATAACCGAAAACGCCGTCCTTATAGACTTTTCTGTCGGGGCGGTTGAGGTCGCTCTGCTTCTGGTCGGGCTGTCCGGGATAGTCGGTGTCGGCGTATTTGTCGATGTCGAGCACATAGTCGGCGCCGAGGAGGTCCTTGACCGTCTTAAACTGCTTTGAGAGCGTGTGTTTTGCCACAACGCCTGCCGTGAGCTTTGAATGGCGACCCAGTTTGGCGTTGATGGTTGAGTTGAAAGTCGTTTCGTAGAGGTCTGAACGACGTTCTTCCACCATATAGACGGCGTTGCCGTTGCCCATGCGCTTGTTTTGGGCATTGGCCGCAATCAGGCGGTCCCAGTTGATCTGCGTGAAAGAGGGGTCGCCCGAACGCCATCGCTCAGCATAGTCTTCAGCAGCGTCGGTGAGGGGGCCGCTGGTGTTGTAGTAGAGATAATAGGATGGGAGATAGCGGTAGTAGTCGGGTCGCGGGTCCGTTCCGTCAAACCAGTTGAGCGAACTGTTGCCGTAGCGTGCATAGTGGAAGGCGAGGCCCGTGTTGATTTTTATGTCGCGCGAGAGGTTCCACTCGTGGGCAAGCACCGTTGTGGGGTCGAAAGACTGCACGACGCGGGCGTTGCGCTTCTTTCCATTCTGATAACCCCAGTTGGGGTTGTAGAGGTTGTTGCCCGTGAGGTCGTAGACTTCCTGCACCGAACCGCCCTGCTGGCCACGGCAGACGGGCGAGCCGAAGGTGGTGAGCGTCAGGCTGTGGGTGTTGCCCCAACGTTTTTCAAGCATGAGGGCGTATGAGAAGTTGCGATAGAAGGTACCGTCGATGACACCTTCGTTGGAGTAGCGTCCGCCAACGAGCGCCGAGAAGGCCCATCCCTTGTCTGAAAGGCCAGTGTGGTACGACATCATGGCGCGCATCCAATAGTTGCGGTTGGTATAAGTCAGCGTGGCTTTTCCGCCGTGGCCGTAGTCGCCGGCACGCATGCGGATGTTCTCTCCGCCGCCGATGGAGCCGAAGGCAAACTGTCCTGGCTGGGAATAGTTGATGGCATCGCCGTTACGCGTGAAATCATTGATGGCACCGATGGAAGAGAAGTTAAACACGCCGCGCAACTGGTCGTTGAACGGCACACCGTTGATGTATGTCTGGCTGTAGATGTTCTCATAGCCACGCGTGCGGAAGCGCATGTTTGAGAGCTGGTAGCCGATTTTGTTGAGGTACACATCGTGTGAGGTCAGGACGGTGGTGTTGATGTCCTGCGAAGTGGAGTTGTCGCCTTCTTCGCCGTCGTTGTCAAAAACCGAAGCGTCCATCACGCCCACAAGCGAGAGGTCTTCCTCGATGATCGAGTCGCGCTGTTCCTGCTGGATATTCTGTGCGAACGTCATACAAGGAAAGAGCAGTGCCCCGAGCAAGATGATTTTTTTATTCATATATTATAGAAACATAAAAAAGGGCGCAGGGTATCGGGATTAGTCCATACCCTGCGCCCATTTGTTTATTGTTACTTTAAGGCGTTGGTCTTACTTTACGCCGACCAGTTTCACGTCGTCAACGCGCCAGCCAATCTTGTTGGCAGTTGCGCTGGAGTAGAACGTGAGGGTGTTGGCACCTGCAGGAATGTTCTTGATGACAACATCCTGGAAGGTGTTGGCAGTTGCAGTTGTGCCAGCAGGAACAGTTACCACTGTTTCGCCCATCTTGATAACGAGGTCTTCTTGCTTAGCACCTGGATCCTGAGAAGCAAACTTGTAAGAGAGCGTCAGAGTCTTGTAGCCAGCAGTGGTGAAGCCTGAGATTTCCATAGAGCTTTCCTTATTGGCAGCAAACCATACGTGTGGTTTCAAAGCGCTTGTCTGACGAACTGAGCAGCTGCTGAATTTCCATCCGTTGGCTGTTGCAATCGGATCTTTGAAAGTCATGCCGCTGGTGTTGCTCCAGTTGCTCATGTCGTAGATGCTTGGCCAGTAGTTGTTGACCTTGGCAACGCTTGCGCCGAAGGTTTCTTCGAAGATGACAGTTTCGGTGCCAGTGCCTGGTTCAACAGTGCCGCCGCCAGTGCCTGGTTCAACAGTGCCGCCGTTGAAGTCAACATTGATGTTGCCACCAGGAACGTCAGTCCAGTCGGTGATGGTTGCCTGGCCGAAGTTTACGTAAATTTCACCCGTTGATTCGCCCTTCAAGGTAACGTCGATGGCGTAGCGGTTGCCAGCAGCCCAAGTTGCAGATGCAGCTGGGAGAGCCTGTTCAACGGTTTTGCCGTTGAGCGTGAATTTAACCTTGACGTTAGCAGCGTTCTGAGGCAATACGATGGCTTCAGCCTGAGTGCCAGCAGCGTTAACGGTGAATGCGATGTCAGCGGCAGAAGCGTCGGTTACAGCGAGAGAGCCGTCGGCGAGGTTGAAAGAACCAGCCGTTTTAGAACCCGTCAGAGTGGCAGTGAGGCCAGCTGTTGAAGCGATGCCCTGAGCCTTGATGTTCAAACGAACAGTGGCCAACTGGTGCTTGAAGCCGAGGTTAACGGCGTTGGCAGAAGCCGTCTGGTTGGTGGCGTTGTTTGAATAGAGAAGGTCGATGGCTTCTGGCTTCGACTGGTTCTTAACGTCAACGGCCACCTTGTTCTCCGTTACGCTGGCAGTGTAAGGATAGTAGGCAACGAAGTCAACAGCGCCTTCTGGGTAAACGAGGGCCTGGTCGGCAGCGGCAGCGGTGAGGTTGCCACGGTCGTCAGCGATAAACTGCTTGTTGGCGGCAGTTGCAGCGCCGAGGTCGGCACCAGCCTTCTTCATGAAGATACCTACTTTATCGCCGGTTGTCCAAGTTGTGCCTGAGGCTTTCACTGTTTTCTGACCTTCAATGTAAGAAGAGAACTTCACATTTTGAGAATCTGAACCCCATGAGCTGTTGTCATCGAGGTTGTTGGAGCAAGAAGACAGCGTCAAAGCTGCAACTGCACCTGCGAGAATAAACTTTGTCTGTTTCATAGGTATAATTGTTTGGTTTTTTTATTTGCCCTTGCGCCCGATGGGGGAATCGGCCTCAGGGGCGTGGTTTATTGTATTGGTTTTATTTCTGTTTGATTGGCGGCGTGTGGCCGCCGCTATGTCTTATTTCGTTGACCACTTCGCCTTGTCGAAGCTTTGTTTATACTTGCTGTCGATGCCTGGGAAGAAGGTGAAGCCCGTCATCTTCTCCAGTTCGGCCACGCTCAATGCAGCGTTCATAAAGGTGCCGTTGAAAGCTTGGTTGTCGAATTTGAAGGCGATGGTGTAGGCAATGCCCGATTCGCGGTCGATGCGGCAGAGCGCCTTGAAATAGTAGGCCGGCACGCAGATTTTCTTCTTCGACACGTCGTTGGTGTACTTGATGCTGGTGCTTCCAACGGCCGATGGCATGGCGCCCGTCACAACGTAGAGCGTGTCGATGTTTGACGACCAAGCTCTCAGTTGGTCTTCCAAATTGGCCCATACCTGCTGGTTGAGCTTGCCGATCTGTGGCGTCATGTTGGTGAAGTAGAACGTCTGTGCGTTGGCTTCACGGCAAACGAGACGGTCGGCGCTCGGGCACTGGTGTCCGCGGTCGTAGCCAGCAATGCCCTTGGTCATGTTGGGCTGTTCTGAAGTGGAGAAAGCCGGGTCGTAGCCCCAGTCGTCTGTACGGCTAACACCTTTGTGAGTGTAGTAGTTGCAGAGCGGATAGGCCACCCAATAGGCCATCTTCAAGTCGGTGTCGTAAAGGAAGGAGTAGTTGCGCACCTGCTTCGCACCATTGGTGAAGTAGTGTGTCACATATTTGAGGTTCGTTGCCTTGAGCTGGGCATCGGTGATGGTTGGCGTTTCCATCCAGTGTGTGTAGCTAACCGATGGTTTTGCAGGCGTGTCGCTTGCGTTTTTTACGTTAATCGGATAGGTATAGTTCTTTCCTTTCTCAAGCGTGAGGTCGGAAACGAGCGTAAATTTCTGTGACTTGCCGTTAGGCATGGTGAGCGTTACGCTGAGCGGCTTCGTGCCAGAGAGAGAGGCGTTGGGGATGACGAAGGCCGTTGCCACAACGGAAGCGCCAGTGCCAGTGACGTTCATTTTCACGTCGGCCGTTGCCGAAAGATTGGCAAACTCGCCTGTTGCGAGCTTGAAATCGGCAGTTGTCGATATGTTGTTGAGTGTGGCGGTCAAGCCCGTAAGGCTCTTTCCATCGGTTGATTTGATGGTGAATTTTATGCGTGCGAGCTGGTGCTTGAAGTTGAGCACGTTAGCACTGCTGGAAGCATTGACATTCTTGACGTTGTCGGCATACATGAGGTCGATGTTGGCCTCCTTCGTCTGGTCTTTGATATTTACGGGATAGATGCCTGCCGAAATGTTGGCATTATAAGGATAGTAGGCCACGAAGTCAACCTTCGCCCCGTCGTGCGGGAAGAAAAGTTTGTTGCTGGTGGCCGTGAAAAAGCCGTTGCCGGCAGTGGTGGTATAAGAAACGTTGGCCGTTGCGCCCGAGAGGGCTGTACCAGTGAGCGTTGTGCCCGTGGTTTTCATATAAACGCCGATGCGGTCACCTGCGTCCCATTTCGTTGCAGTGGCGCGGAGGTCTGCCGATGCATTAAACACCACCTCATCGCCGCTTTCGCGATTGATTGTTTCGATATCTGAGCTACATGAGCTGATGCCGCAGGCAAAGACAGTACCGATACAAAACGTCTTCAGAATGTTGTTCATAATCTTAAATAAAGTGTGTGTATTCTTGAATTCAAGTTCCCTTGCAGGAATTTCACTTCGTTAAGAAGTAAGGGTTGTAAAACCCACTATTGGATATACCAATTTCGGGTTTTCGTTTTAACAGTGCATGTTATCTGTGGGCAAAGATAGCTCATTCAAGTTAAAAATCGGTGAAGGCAACCCATTATTTTTGGCGTTAATTGAAAAAAATCACTTATTTATGATTTAATAACGTCTGTTCGTGGATTCCCCCAAATATTTCCTTCTCCTTTTCCCTCTGTCTTCCAACGGAGAGCGCCGAAAAAGCTGACAATCGAAGCCGCGGCGGGAAAAGGGTAGGGAGGGGCGAGAGCGGAGAGCCTGCCCTTTCAATCTTAGGCAATGGGAGGCTTTTGGGCCGAGACGAAGCGGTCGCAGCCAAAGGCATCTTGGTGGACGGTGGTCGATGACAATCCAGCACTGGCGAAGAGCTGCGCGGTTTCGGCACCGTAAGCGCGGTTGATTTCCACCGCAACATATCCGCCGGGCACCAAACGTTCGGCGGCCAAGCGAGCCAGGGCGTGATAGAAGCGGAGGGCATCAGTGTTGGGCACAAAGAGGGCCGTTTCGGGTTCGTAGTCGAGCACGTGGCGCTCCATGTCCTTCCGCTCGCTGTCGGTCACATAAGGCGGATTGCTCACGAGAAGGTCCATCTCGAGCGGTTCGGCTGGCGGGTTGAGTAAGTCGGCATGGCGGAACGTCACTGCCACGCCCTGCTCCGCCGCGTTGTCACGCGCCACGGCCAAGGCCGCCTCCGAAATGTCCCAACCTTCAACGTGCGCCGTGGGCAGTGCAGCCGCCAAAGCGATGGCGATGCAGCCGCTGCCCGTGCCGCCGTCAACCACCCGTAACGGGCGTCCGCCATTGGCGGTACGTCTGGCAAAGCCCGCCGCCAGTGCAACGAGTTCTTCTGTTTCCGGACGGGGGATGAGCGTGGCGGGGCTTACCTTTAAATCCATGCCGCAAAATCGGGCCCGCCCCAGGACATACTGAACGGGCTCGCCGTGGCGGAGGCGCTGCAAGATTCTTTGCAAACGCTGCTGCTCTTCTTCTGAAAAATGTCTAACTTTGTCGGCATAGACATCGAGGCGCGACACGCCGAAGCCTTCTTCCAAGACGAGGAAGGCAATGGCGCGGGCTTCCCGTTCGTCGCAACGGGACGATAGGGCCTCTTTTAATTCAAGATAAATTGTTGGAATCATGGTGCAAATGTACAAAAATAGCGTTGAACCATCAACGCCTCTGCAGGAAGGAAACGGAAAGGAAGTGGAGAAAACCACGGAGGCCGACCGCTTAGAACGGGCGGAAAACGAAAAATGGATGCGCCGTTGCCTGCAACTGGCACGCTGCGGACGCATGGGAGCGGCCCCGAACCCGATGGTGGGTGCCGTGATTGTCTATAAGGGACGCATCATCGGCGAGGGCTATCACATCCGTTGCGGAGAAGCACACGCCGAGGTAAGGGCCATTGGCAGTGTACGCCCAGCCGACCGCGACTTTCTCAAAGATAGTACCATTTACGTCAGTCTGGAACCCTGTGCCCATTACGGCCGCACGCCGCCCTGCGCCGAACTCATCGTGAGAACGGGCATCCCGCGTGTCGTGGTGGGATGTGTTGACCCCTTTGCCCGCGTGTCGGGCCGCGGCATCGACATTTTGCGCAAGGCTGGTGTTGAGGTGACGGTGGGCGTGTTGGAGGAAGAATGCCTTGAACTCAACCGCCGCTTCATTACGGCGCAGACGAAGGGCCGTCCGTATATCACCCTGAAATGGGCCGTTTCGGCCGATGGCTTCCTTGACGCCTGGCGCGAAGGCCCGTTCGATGAAGCAGAAAAGCCGACACAGGCCGCCCAACTCTCAACGTCATACAGTTTGGTGGCCGTCCATCATCTGCGTGCCACCAACCAGGCCATCCTTGTCGGCCACAACACGCTGCGCCTTGACCGCCCCTCGCTCACCGTTCGCCATTGGAGCGGCAATGACCCTTTGCGTGTGGTGTTGGGAACGGTGGGGGAGAGCGAACTGCCGTCGGGCTTTGTGGCCTATGCCGACATCAACACGATGCTCGATGCGCTCCACGAACAGGGCATACAGTCGCTTTTGGTGGAAGGCGGTGCCCAGACCATTCAGTCGTTCATCGACCGCGGTCTCTGGGATGAGGCCCGCGAAGAACTCTCCACGCGCCTCTTGGGATGTGGCGTGCCAGTGCCGAAAATGCCCGTCGGCGTTGTGCGCCGCTCAGAGCAGACATTCGGCGTGACGGTCAACCATTGGAAGAATTTCGAAGGAACGCTCTGAGGCGCGAAGGACGCTGAAAAACAGCGATGGCAGAAGGGCGGCAGGGAAATCAAATTGCTTATAGCCAGTTGTCTTCCCTGTGTTTTTCCAGTGTACCTCCTGCGTTTCATATCCCTTCGGCATTTTATCCTTCCAGTGTCCTTCCCTTTCAGAAGATTTTCCTATCTTTGTGCATTGTAAGTAGGTGGTCAAAATTATTTTATAGATGCCAAGAGCATTATTCTTTAATTTGAAACGCTCTCTCGGGCGCATCTACTCCCGCATTGCTCCTTCACCCAAGGTGGCGTATCTGCATCCCGATAGAACATTTCA
>ERZ1026848.1807-NODE-1807-length-11166-cov-17.717397_pt1 | contig 11166 bp, 10 predicted proteins | sample MGYA00380154_ERZ1026848 | MGnify/ENA primary metagenome ERZ1026848 (study PRJEB33269, sample SAMEA4719790) | human gut metagenome | biome: human-associated habitat; feature: organic feature; material: feces | place: Cameroon | collected 2013-10 ...
TCACTTACATCCGTATTCCCGCATTAAAAACCGCCTGTGAAGAGATCCTGACCCAGTTTTGACCCAGAATGGAATTGGAACGGGCAGGGCTGGACGGAAACAATGGAAGATCCGCCGAGCGAACGGTGGTAAAAAGCACAAATCGGAGCCGAAATGACTCCGATTTGTGCGTGAGACAACCTACGGACCAGAAGGCCGGGGGTTCGAATCCCTCACGGCGTACCAAAAGTCCTCGAAATCGTCTGATTTCGAGGACTTTTGCTTTTCATAAGTTCCGTTTTTAGGGTGTTGCTTTTTTCTGACCCAAACGCTGACCCCAACGGGAGCGGGTAGCGGAAAGCATCAGACGGCACGGGAGAGGATATTGCCCATGGTTTGCGCCGCTTTGAGTTGGGCGTCGGTGGTGACGTGGGCGTAGGTGTCCAGCGTAAAGCCCGCCGAGTAGTGACCCAGCATACTGCTGACGGTTTTCACGTCCACGCCGTTCTGGATCGCCATGGTTGCGAAGGTGTGGCGCAGGTCGTGGAATCGGATGCGGGGCAGCGCAGCCCGTTTCAGCACCCGCTGGAGCATGTGCAGGACGCTGTCCGGTGACATAGGGCCTCCACTTGGCGATGGGAATGCCCACTCGCTGTTGCCCGTTTTTCTTCTTTGTTGCATCAGAACGTCTATCGCATCTGCCGACAGAGGCAGTGTGCGATAGGCGTTTTTCGTTTTCAATGGTGCCTCGACCACTTTGCCGTTTTGCCGGGAAATGGCCCGTTGGATTTTCAGCACGCCACGGTCGAGGTCGACGTCTGTCCACTTTAGCCCCAGCAGTTCGCCGCGCCGCAGGCCCGTGGCGAGGTCGAGATAATAGAGCTCGTACACGCCGCTGTCCCTGGCCTCACGGAAGAAGGCACTGAGTTGGTCGGCGGTCAGGGTTTTCATCTCTTTGTGCTCCACCTTTGGCAGGGCACAGCCCTGCGTTGGATTTTTGCTCACCAACTTCTGCTCCATGGCGAGGTTGTACGCCGAACCGATCATCTGGTGGATGTTGCGGACGGTTTTCGGTGCCAGTCCTTTTGGCTTCTTTTTCGCTTCGATGCGGTCTACTCGCCCGCCGTCCAACAGGTGCTTGTAGAACCGCTGTAAGTCCAGAGAGGTCAGGTCTGCCAGCGGAACGCTACCGATCTGCGGCTTGATGTGGTTTTTCAGAAAGCCTTGCGAGGTTTTGAAGGTGGACGGTCTGAGTTTTACTCTGGCGTAGTTCTCCATCCACACCTCCAGCCAGCTACCTACCGTGTAGGTTTTGGCCCGTCCGTAGTCGATGCCCACGTTTTCCTCGATGGCTTTCTTCAGCTTTTCCTTGACTTCTGCCTGCGTCTTGCCGAGGACATTTTTGATGATGGCCTTTCCGGTTTCCGGATCGTGACCGACTGTGTATCTTCCCTCCCAGCGTCCGTCCTTTCGTTTGCGGATATTCCCCTCTCCGTTTGCTCTTCGCTTTGGCATGGTATCAGCCCCTTTCGCAACGAACAATACCGTAACCAAGGGAACAAAGCTACCGAAAAGCGAAATCGTTATCAGAAAGTTATCATTTGCCCCATCGGGGCTGTGCCGCCTTATCTTTGACTATTGCGGCGCAATTTCTGCGCTGCCGGGGAACGCTCTTCTTTGGTTACAGCGGTGCGATTTTTGAACGGTCGAAAGTCTCTTTTCATCGACTGCGGTGACTCAAAACACGCTTGACCTGCACCATTGATCACGCGAAGGTGATCACCTCGATTTCCTTCCGAAATGACCACAAGGCACCACCAAAATCCTTGGGACGCCTGCGTTTGCGGGAACTAAGACGCCAGCCGCTCTGAAATTCCCTTCAAAAGACGCCACAACCGCCTGCGTTGAAACCCCCGTCAACTGCCCGCACTGCGGGCAGAAGTGATTGGGCAGAGCGTCGGTTCCGACGCCAGCCCTTTATCCTGCTTTCTTTTTCGTCCTCGAAAAAGGCTCGAAAAGCACCGAAAGGCTCTCCACTAAACTCCCACACAGCACGCTCAATCACTGACTATAAGCGCTGTCATTTTCATTCTCATAGTTCCATTTCAGTCTTGCTTTGGACATTCTCCCACAAACGCCGCACATTCGCTTTCACCTCCGAAAGCGGGTACGTACCTCACCATCGCCAGCAAAATCGCACACAGCGGCTCACACGCCGAAACACGGGACATTTTAGATGGGGGCGCTATTACTACCCTCGGAGCGTTCCACACGTTTCGGAAACCCTGCGTGGCCGGGACTTAAAACGGCAAACTTTGCCGCTTTGGGGCTTGGCCGGGGGTGCTCCCGAAGAACGCAGAAAGCCTTCGGAACAGCGATGCGCTTATGCGTGTCGCTGTTCCGAGGCGTCGCGGCCCCACTGGGCTGCGTGATCTGTTTGCAACTTGGTGATGTTGCTGTTTTTTCACTCTGTGCGCAGTACTTTCTGAACGTGCGAGGTGGGGGTGGTATCACTACCCTCGGAGCGTTTCACACGGTTCGGAAACCCTGCGTGGCCGGGGTTTAAAACGGCAAACTTTGCCGCTTTTGGGGCTTGGTCGTGGGTGCTCCCGAAGAACGCAGAGAGCCTTCGGGACAGCGATGCGCTTATGCGCGTCGCTGTTCCGAAGGCGTCGCGGCCCCGCTGGGCTGCGCATACATATGCCGTAAATACATCAATTTTCCCAGCCGAATTCTTCTCCCATAGCCAAAAGGCAGGCAAGAAAAGCCACTCTCTGATGTTCCACATCCATGTTTTTGACTGCACAGCATAGCTCTTTGATCGCATGAGCCGCCTTACAAACTTCCTGATCCTGCCAGAAGTCGTATTGTGTCATTTGCGTTTGTTGCTGTTTAAAATACAGCGGATTTATGTACTCAGGATTAAACATCGTTTCGGTAAAATACATTGCGCTTCCCCTTTCATTTGATTCAACAACATTTTAGCACTTTTTCATATACTTGGGGCCCCATTTCTTCTAAAGAGCAATAATTTTTGCAAAAATTTAACGTCACTCTTTGTAAAAATATTCTTTTACGGAAGGCGTGATAAATATTTCTGGAAAGCTTATCCCTTTTATAGTATACTAAAGCACAAGAGAAAACATAGGAGGTTCTCACCATGACGGATGTTCAGCAGCGGGCGTCGGCAAAGGAATTTGCAGCATACTGGAAAAATCGCGGGGACGAGAAACAGGAAACGCAGAGGTTTTGGATTGACCTGCTACGAAATGTCTATGGTGTTCCCAACCCGGAGCAATCCATTGAATTTGAGGTGCCCGTCAAACTGAGCCACACCAGCTTTATTGACGGTTATCTGGCTGATACCCGCGTTCTGATTGAGCAGAAAGGCGCGGACATTGATTTGAAAAAGGGCTATAAGCAATCGGACGGTCAGATGTTGACGCCGTACCAGCAAGCCCGCCGTTATGCCGGATACCTCCCGTTTAATAAGACGCCGCGCTGGATCGTGGTCTGTAATTTCCAAACCTTTGAGATCCACGATATGAACTTTCCCAACGGCGAGCCGGAAGTATTGATGCTGGCAGATTTGGAGAAGGATTATTCCCGACTGCAATTTCTGGTGGACACCGGAAGTAAGACCATCAAAAAGGAAATGGAAGTTTCCCTGCAAGCCGGTGAATTGGTGGGTGTGCTGTATGATGCGCTGTTGAAGCAGTACAAAGACCCCACCGCCCCGGAAACGCTGAAAAGCCTGAATGCCCTTTGCGTTCGGCTGGTGTTCTGCCTGTACGCCGAGGATGCCGGGATTTTCGGGCGGCGGGATATGTTCCATGACTACCTGAAGGATGTTCCGGCTGCCGGGATTCGTAAGGCTTTGGCAGAACTGTTCCGGGTGTTGGACCAAAAGCCAGAGGAGCGGGACAAGTATTTAGCGGACGATAACCCTGCTCTGGCGGCATTCCCCTACGTAAACGGCGGTCTGTTTGCCGACGAGAATATCGAGATCCCGCCCTTTACCGAAGAATTGAAAAATGTTCTGCTCTCCAAGGCCAGCGAGGATTTCGACTGGGCGGCGATCAGCCCCACCATTTTCGGTGCTGTATTTGAAAGCACCTTGAACCCAGAAACCCGGCGCAGCGGTGGTATGCACTATACCAGCATTGAGAACATCCACAAGGTCATTGACCCGCTGTTTCTGGATGGACTGAAAGCCGAGTTGGAGGAAATCAAGGAAATCGCGGTGGAGAAAACCCGTGTTTCCAGACTGAAAGCCTACCAAAGCAAGCTGGCGGGTTTGGCCTTTTTAGACCCCGCTTGCGGCTCTGGCAATTTCTTGACCGAAAGCTACATTTCTCTGCGGCGGCTGGAAAACGATGCGCTTCGCTACCAAACGAACCAAATCACAATGGGCGATTATGCAAATCCGATTCAGGTTTCCATCCATCAGTTTTACGGCATTGAGATCAACGACTTTGCCGCCACAGTTGCCAAAACCGCCCTGTGGATCGCGGAAAGCCAGATGCTGAAAGAAACGGAAGATATTATCGCCCACCAGATCGATTTCCTCCCGCTGAAATCCTATGCCAATATCACCGAGGGCAACGCCCTGCGGCTGAACTGGGAGGAGGTTGTTCCCAAGGAAAAATTGAACTACATCATGGGCAATCCGCCGTTTGTAGGAGCCTCTATGATGACAAAGCTTCAAAAAGAAGAGGCAGTTTCTGTTTTTGGAAAGGGAAAGAGAGTCAATAGCATCGACTATGTTGGCGCTTGGTATCATAAAGCTGCCGCACTAATGTTAAACACAGAAATTAGAGCGGCATTCGTTTCCACAAATAGTATTACGCAAGGAGAGCAAGTTGCCCCGCTTTGGGAAAAACTTCTTGGCGCGTATAAGATTCATATTGATTTTGCTTATCGTACATTTAAGTGGAACAGCGAAGCAAAGGAAAAAGCTGCTGTACACTGTGTGATAATCGGCTTTAGCAATACCTACAGCACCAAGCCGAAATATATTTATACGAATGGAACTGTCGGACAAGAAGCCCAGAATATTAATCCATATCTGGTAGATGCACCAGATATTCTGATTTCAAGCCGTGGGTCTGCCTTATGTAATGTTCCTCGTATGACGGCTGGAAATAAACCATCCGATGGTGGAAATTTAATTCTCTCTCAAGATGAAAGAGATGATTTACTTGCCAAGGATGTAAGTGTTGCGCCTTGCGTACGTCGATATGTGGGCTCAAAGGATTTTATCAATCACGATGAGGTGCGATATTGCCTTTGGTTAAAGGGCATTTCACCTGCTGTGTATCGTAAAAACGCGGAAGTTATGCGGCGCTTAGAAGCCGTTCGGCAAATGCGTCTGGCGAGTTCGGCAGCTCCAACTCGCGCGCTTGCAGAAAAACCGTACTTGTTCTTCTCCACGCCACAGACTGACAGCAGCTATCTATGCATTCCAGAGGTATCATCTGAACGACGGCGGTACATCCCCATTGGATTTATGGATAAGGATATTATTGCCAGCAACAAGTTGCTGATAGTTCCAGACGCAACACTCTACCATTTTGGGGTACTTACTTCTAATGTCCATATGGCTTGGACGCGAACAGTTTGTGGACGTCTGAAAAGCGATTATCAATACTCTGGTGCAACAGTCTACAATAATTTCCCATGGCCGACACCCACCGATGAGCAGCGGACAAAAATCGAACAGACCGCGCAAGCCATTTTAGACGCTCGAAACCTCTACCCGGATTGCAGCCTTGCCGACTTGTATGATGAAGCTACTATGCCCCCGGAACTGCGGAAAGCCCACCAGCAAAATGATAAAGCCGTCATGCAGGCTTATGGATTCTGGGGCAAGCTGAATACCGAAAGCGCCTGTGTCGCAGAGCTGATGAAGATGTATCAAAAGCTGGCGGAGGGCTAATCTACGATGGGAGAACTTATTCAATTTTTGGATTTGCACAGTGGTTCCTTAACCGTTCTGGTTGCCGCAATGTCCATGATAATCACACTCGTATATGTAGTTGCTACGATTTTTATTTGTAGAGCCAATATCCGTTCTGCTGAAGCTACACGGGAACAAGTTGCAGAGGCACGCCGCCAATATGAGGAAGAACATCGTCCTTATATGTCCTATCAATTCATTTTTGAGCATCGGGCTTTTTATGGGATGCGATTTATGAATTATGGCAGGCGCGTTGCAAATCACGTTCAAATTAAATTAGATAAAGATTTTGTAAGTAGCATTCAAAAAAGTTCCTTCTATGATGATTTGAGCAATCTTCATACTAAAGAATTTGCGCTCGGAATCGGGCAAAGTTATGACATTTATTTCGGAGCCAGCGAATTCCGGGATAACCCGGACAAAAAGCCAATAAGAGGCACAGTTTTGTACTGCGACCCAGAAACAGGAGCAAACTATCAAGAGGCATTTGAAATTGACTTTGAAAAATATGGAACTATTTTCTCTGTCAACACTCCTGCGGATGATTTACATGAGGATTTGAAACGGCAAGAGGCTATACTGAAAAAGCTTGTGAAAGCAGTAGAAAATTTGAAGGAAGAGGCTATTGACACTGTAGAAGAAACTCCTACATAATTAACAAGAATGCGCACATTCAAGATTTCCCTGGATGTGCGCGCTCCTTTTACGCGGCACCGACATCCCCGCCACTCAGTTCATATTGAAATGCCGCCTTAAAATAGGTTGATTTTTACCTACAATTTGCATATAATAGGTGCTGCAAGGAGGTGTTCCCATGACCATTGATACGAACACGATCGTTTCCGTGACAGAGGCCAATCAGAATTTTTCCCGCGTGACGCGCATCGCTGAAACGAATGGACAGGCTGTCATTTTCAAAAATAACCGTCCCAAATATATGTTGGTCGATTTGGACAATTCGCCCTTGATTGACATGACAGATGATGAGAAGGTCGACTTTGTGGCGGCAAGAATTTTAAAGAAATACAAGCCCGCGTTCATGGAGTTGGCAAAATGATCAAATTCTCAAAAGAGAAGGTCTTGCTGCTTCACAAGCTTATCGCGGAGGAGACAGGCGGGAGCATTGGCGTTAGGGATGAGGCTCTGCTGGAATCCGCGCTGGAGAATGTCTTTTCCGGCTTTGGCGGGCAGGAATTCTACCCTACCAAGGAGGAAAAGGGCGCTCGACTGGGCTATGCGCTCATCTCCAACCATGCCTTCGTGGATGGCAATAAGCGCATCGGTATGTATGTGATGCTGACCTTTCTGGAGGTCAACGGTATTCGCCTGGACTGCACCAATGCCGAGGTCGTCGAGGTCGGTCTTGCTGTTGCTTCCGGCGCGATGGACTACGAGGCGCTGTTGGAGTGGGTGCGGACACACCGTATCTGACCCAGTTTTGACCCAGAACGCGAAAAAAGCGGGCAGGGCTGGACGGAAACAACGGAAAATCCGCCGAGCGAACGGTGGCAAACGGCACAAATCGGAACCGAAACGACTCCGATTTTGCTTTGAGACAACCTACGGACCAGAAGGCCGGGGGTTCGAATCCCTCACGGCGTACCAAAAGTCCTCGAAATCGTCTGATTTCGAGGACTTTTGCTTTTCATAAGTTCCGTTTTTAGTGTGCCGCTTTTTTCTGACCCAAACGCTGACCCCAACGGGAGCGGGTAGCGGAAACCGTCAGACAGCACGGGATAGGATATTGCCCATCGTCTGGGCGGCTTTGAGCTGGGCGTCAGTGGTGACGTGGGCGTAGATGTCCAGCGTGAACCCCGCCGAGTAGTGGCCCAGCATACTGCTGACGGTCTTGACGTCCACGCCGTTCTGCAGGGCCATCGTCGCGAAGGTGTGTCGGAGGTCGTGGAATCGGATGCGGGGCAGCCCAGCCCGTTTCAGCACCCGCTGGAGCATGTGCAGGACGCTGTCCGGTGACATGGGGTTGCCGTTCGGCGATGGGAATACATACTCACCAGTTACTTTTTTCTTCTGCGCCTCGAGAACTTCTATTGTATCTCCAGAGATGGAGATGTTGCGATAAAAGTTTTTTGCTTTCAGCGGCACCTCCACCACCCTCCCATTTGGGCGGGGAATCGCTCTTGGATAAATCACAGGCCGCTCCTTGGCACATATAATGTATCATAGTATCATGAAAACTGGGTATACAAGAGCTCAGCATAGAGGAGGGACTAATATGAGTCGATATCCATTTCAAGCCAAGCAACTCTCTTATGGTTATATTTCATTCGTGCCATATTGTGATCCTGATACGTTATACTTGCACCATAATCGATATTATACGAAAAAGGTTCAGGAGCTCAATCGGCTTGTCGTACAGCACCGTCTGGAAGACACAAGCCTGGAGAATCTTCTCACTCAGAAAATCAATTTGCCCATTGTCCAGGAAAAACAGTTAAAATCGGCAGCGGGCGCCGTCTACAACCACGAACTATACTTTGACAGCATCCAAAATAAAATCGGATCCCCGCCGCTTAACCGTTTGGTTGGAGTCCTGATCTCTATCTATGGCTCCATGCCAAGATTCAAACGGCTGCTACTTGAGGCCGCTGAAAGTATTCCTGGTTCTGGGTGGGTCTGGCTGGTTTCTGAAAGGAACGGAGGGCCCCACATTGCAATTACGCGCGATAATGAAGCGGTAGCGTTGGATTCAGTGCAACCCATTTTGGCTATTGATATGTGGGAACACGCATATTTTCTGGATAATCAGTTTGATAAGGAAAAATATTTGGATGCTTGGTTTTCCTTTATTGACTGGGAGAAAGCAGAAAAGCGGTTTCTAACTTCATATTATTGATGTCATATAATGACACAAAATATCTCGCATATTCCCGTTTCTCTGTGAACTCCCTCCACTCACTTTGGTGTAGCAAATGGAGTAGCGGTTACATGCTTGGCAACGGTTTCCGCTTTTGAGTCTCTACACGTCTCCTTTCATCAATGAACCCGCGTTTATTCAATATGCGCAACGTCCTCTTAGCTTTGGGGTGGGCACAGACGCACGCCGTTGCTATTGTGCAGACATTTACTTAAAAAAACGCACCTGTCTCGCATATCACGGAAAACGCCATACTATATGTGCCGTCATTCCCATGCTGATGAAACAAGCCGCTGCCACAATCTGAAGGTCAATGCGGCTGGGCTGGAGCAGGCTATATTCCTCACGCTGAAAAAGCCGCGTGTGATGAACTGCTTTTGAAAACAAAAAATGCGTATGCCGCAGTATTGGCATAGGTGAAACAAAAGCAGAATGAACAGGAGCGGCAGAACAGTCAACAGGAGGCAGTAAAAGCAGTTTTCAGTGTCAATGGGCTGACAACCGCACTGACCAGTCTTCTGATTGATAAGGTGTATGTGTTCCCCGAAAAGCGTATCGAGATCGCATACAAAAACAAGGACATTTTTTGAGAGGGGAGTAATTTAAAAATCGCTTTTATTGCAGGATAGGCTCAATCAGCTTAGCTTTGAGTCCTTTCCGATGAAGCCGAAAAGCCCCGCAAGTTTTTCGGCGCCTATCTGGATCGCGCTGCGCTTGAAGAACCTTCAAGCGCAGAATAAAAATTTTTGTCGTGTGCTTGACATACGGGTGGCGCAGATCATGAAAGCGTATCCGTGGCAGTCCCGCCCGTTTCAGCACTCTTTGCAGCATATGCAACACGCTGTCCGGTGACATGGGGCCTCCGGTGGGGGACGGGAACACCCATTCACTGTTCCCAACTTTGCATTTCTGCATTTTCAGAACGCTTATCGCGTCTGCCGACAACGGCAGTGTGCGGTAGGCGTTTTTCGTTTTCAGCGGTGCCTCGACCACTTTGCCATTCTGCCGTGAAATTGCCCGTTGGATTTTCAGCACACCACGGTCGAGATCAATGTCCGTCCATTTCAGTCCCAACAGTTCGCCGCGCCGAAGGCCGGTGGTCAGGTCGATGTAGTACAGGGCGAACACGCCGCTGTCTCTGGCCTCTTGGAAGAAGGCGCTGAGTTGGTCGGCGGTCAGGGTTTTCATCTCTTTGTGTTCCACCTTCGGCAAGGCGCAGCCCTGTGTCGGATTCTTGCTCACCAATTTCTGCTCGATGGCGAGGTTGTACGCCGAACCGATCATTTGGTGGATGTTGCGCACTGTTTTGGGCGCCAGACCTTTCGGTTTCTTTTTCGCTTCAATGCGGTCTACTCGCCCGCCGTCCAGCAGGTGCTTGTAGAACCGCTGCAAGTCCAGAGAAGTGAGGTCTGCCAGCGGGATGCCGCCGATCTGCGGCTTGATGTGGTTTTTCAGAAAGCCTTGGGAGGTCTTGAACGTGGATGGGCGCAGCTTGATTTTCGCGTAGTTTTCCAGCCAGATCTCCAGCCATGTTCCCACGGTGTAAGTCTTGGCTCTGCCGTAGTCGATGCCGACGTTTTCCTCGATGGCCTTCTTCAGTTTTTCTTTGACCTCGGCTTGCGTCTTGCCGAGAACGTTTTTGATGATGGCTTTGCCGGTTTCGGGATCGTGACCGACGGTGTAGCGGCCCTCCCAACGGCCGTCCTTTCGCTTGCGGATGTTCCCCTCGCCGTTTGCTCGTCTTTTCGGCATAAAATCAGCCTCCTTTGCTAACGAACAATACCGTAACCAAGGGGACAAAGCTACTGAAAAGAGGAATCGTTATCAGAAAGTTATCATTTGCCCCTCGGAGCCACGCCGCCGTATCTTTGTCTATGGCGGCGCAATTTTTGCGCTGCCGGGGACGTTCTCTTTGCTTGGTACAAAATAAGCATAGCACCCGAAGCGGATATGAAGCCTCGGAGGCTATGCTTATTTTTGTTATAATGGGAGGGCAATGGATGGACGGTTTCTTTGGTGAGCCAAGCGCTCGAGCTGTAAACAGTCCTCCGCCCTCTTGTTATAAAGATTCGATTGAGCAGGTTGCTCCGGCTATGCCGCGTGCGCGTCACGAACCAAATTGAATCGTAATAAGCCGGTGCGGAAGCATTGCAATATTTTATCAGGAAAGAAGGAATGCCCATGCTCAGTATCGGGATCGATGTGTCCAAAGGAAAAAGTACAGTGTGCGGAATGAAGCCAGGGGGAGAGATCGTGTACACTCCATTTGAAATTCAGCACACGAGGGAAGGGATGTCAGAGCTCGTATCACTGCTGCACAACAGCGGCGAAGAGGTTCGTGCCGTTTTGGAAA
>ERZ1026848.1809-NODE-1809-length-11149-cov-10.322967_pt1 | contig 11149 bp, 9 predicted proteins | sample MGYA00380154_ERZ1026848 | MGnify/ENA primary metagenome ERZ1026848 (study PRJEB33269, sample SAMEA4719790) | human gut metagenome | biome: human-associated habitat; feature: organic feature; material: feces | place: Cameroon | collected 2013-10 ...
TGTGAAAATAGGAGGCAAATGCCTTTTGTGATTAGCATTTACCTCCTACCCGATTTTACTTTTCTTAGGACCAAAAACAGTTTTTGGCTTCTTTCATATTGTCACTTGACGATATCTTATCGCCAAGTGACGAATCTTCTTGCATTTGACTCATCTTATCACCGCTTGACGCCTCTCACGGCCTGGCTCTCTATCGGATTCTCCGGCCAGAAATGCTTAGGGTATCGGCGCTTCAGTTCCTTGCGGACTTCGAAATAAGTGCCTTGCCAAAAACTTGCGAGATCCTGAGTAAGCTGAACGGGCTTGAAACCGGGAGATAACAACTCAAGCAGAAGAGGCCGTTTGCCAGCATCGACAGTGGGAGTTGATGTCATTCCGAAACACTCCTGAAGCCGTACACTAAGAACTGGGGCTTCGGTTCCCAAGCGATAATCGATGCGGATGTTGCTGCCCGATGGCACACGGATGTGGGTGGGAGCAAAGTGGTCTATCTCCTGCTGAAGGTCGTAAGGAAGGATGTTCCATAAGATTTCGCACAGGTTGAGTTTCTTCAACTCTGTAACAGCAGTCTTCATCTTACCACCTTCTTCGAGATAGAAAGGGAGCCACGCTCGGGCTGTTGTCAGGAGATGCTCTGTTGACAGGTCGGGAATCTCCAGTTCCGGATGCCATTCAGCTACTTGCGCCACGCGCTGTTGCAGACGATGAACGGATTCGTTCCAATCGAACATGCTGAGTCCGTCTTTTTGGGCAGCTTCGCAGATAATGTCCGAAACTGTCTCTCGGCTGGCATTCTGTATCGGCTTGCTGTCTATGACGAGTGCTCCTATCCGTGTTTCCTGCTGCATCTTTACCGCCAGCGCTTTGCTGTCCCATGAAATATTCTCGCAGGTCTGTGCCGGCAAGTTCTTCCAGTTGACTGGGGCAGAGAGAAATACTCTTCCTTTACGTCCCTGCTCAGGATTGGATGATGAGGTTGAAGCGAGGTTGAGCGATGCGATGGCAAGCCATTCGTTTGCAGCCAGGCTGTCGCTCGGGTCGATGAAAACCATGTTGCCATTCGACATCTTGTAGTTACCTGCATGGTCGGTGGCATGGGCGATGCGTTCAGGATAGGCTAGGGCGATAAGATGGCCCACTTCCTCAGCATCAATTGGCTCGTTGTCTTCCTTGATGCGCAGCATCTTTCTGTATTCCTGCGCAATTTGAGCGATACGGTTCCAACGCCCCAGATTCTTCTTGCTTCGCGCGGAGCGGAGGAGTGAAAGGCGGAGCGTCATGTCAGAATCCTCATTTCCGCCCAACGGATCTTTCTCTTCCAGCAGCGCTGCAATGTCGCAGGCCAAGGCTTGGATTGACGGAGAACCGCTGCTGATTATCATCTTGGCGATTCGCGGATGACAAGGAAGCTGAGCCATTCTGCTGCCTTCTGCGGTGATGCTACCACTGAGAGCGTGAGCATCATGATCAGAAGTGAGGGCGTTGAGCGACTTGAGAAGTTGCTGGGCCATGGCGAGGTTGCCCCTAGGAGGAGGGGTAAGCCAAGGAAGCAGTTCCGGCTTGTTTTCGCCGAAAGCAGCAATGTCGAGAACCATGGAAGAGAGATCTGCATCCAGTATTTCGGGCAGCCGTTGTTCAGGCATCAGATGTTCAGAGGTCTGTGTCCAAAGCCGGTAACATACGCCTGATGTGATTCTGCCAGCACGTCCCCTTCGTTGCGTAGCCATGTCCTGACTGATGCGAACGGTTTCGAGATGACTCAAGCCTGTATGGGCATCATAAACCAGTTTTCGGCAGAGTCCGGAATCTACAACGATTCGTACCCCCTCGATGGTGAGAGAAGTTTCGGCGATAGGAGTGGCCAATACGATTTTTCGTTCGCCCGGTTTGGAAGGAGCGATTGCGAGTCGCTGCTTTTCTGGCGTGAGGTTGCCGTAGAGCGGATAGATTTCCGTTGAAGATAAGGCAGAACGAAGCAGTTCTTCACATTTCATGATTTCACCTTGTCCAGGCAGAAAGGCAAGAATGTCGCCTTCCTGATTTCTGAAAGCCTGACAGATGGTGACTGCCATTTCCTGCGCTACCTGATATCTGTCGATGTCGTGGTCTGCATAAATGGTTTCTATCGGAAACATTCTGCCTTCACTCTCGATAAGCGGAGCCTGGAGTGCTTGACAGATACTGGAAGCATCGATGGTTGCCGACATGATGATGAGCTTCAGGTCGGGGCGGATGATTTCCTGTGTTTGCCGGGCCAGTGCTAACGCCAGGTCGGAGTTGATGCTGCGCTCATGAAACTCATCAAAGATGAGGCACGAAACTCCTTCGAGTGTCGCATCATTGACCAGCATTCGGGTGAGAATCCCCTCGGTAAGGACTTCGATGCGTGTTTCATCCGAAACCTTGCTTTCGAATCTTACCCGATAGCCGATGGTTTTGCCCACGGGTTCTCCCAGAATCTGTGCCATCCGTTCGGCTATCTGGCGAGCAGCCAGGCGGCGCGGTTCGAGCATCAGAATCTTACCCTGACTTTTAAGATGATCATGGATGAAACCTTCCAATGCCTGATCACTCATGCCCCGCAGAATGGTGAGTGGGAGGAGGGTAGATTTACCGGCTCCAGGAGGAGCTGTAATAACAAGGTTAGCCGACTCCATCAATGCTTCATTGACAGAGTCGGCTATCTGGTAAGCTGGCAGATGACCAGCCTGCTGTTCTATTCTATCTAAGTTCATTTCTTCTTATTTCACAAACTTCAGATTTCTTTTATTTCACAAATTTCAGAATCTCTTTACTCTTTCTGCCCTTTTTGGCAGGAATCGGCATGAAGCCTTCTGTGAGTCCTGTTTTATCTGTCATGGCCTGGAAAACGGAGGCGGCATAGGAAGAGAGTTTCTTCTCTGCCAGTTCTTGCTTGATAGCATCCTCATCATAATCATCAGCATAGAGCAGAGTGTGCAAATCGTCAAGATATTTTTGCGGAATATTCTGATGCGGCATGCGGCTTTTTATCTGCATAATCTGTGCGATGATAGCCTGTTTGGTTTGGGTAGCGATGGTTTCTGCCTTTTGCTGCTCGAAGGCTGCCAGCGTCTCCTCATCCGTCTCCATCCAGTTCTGTATCATGGCTTCAGAGGTGGTAAGATGACTGTATCCTGCATAGCGAATCAGGGCGATGCGCTTGTTCCAACCCTTCTTTTCGAGATAGCTTTTCTCCATAGGGGTAGTAGCTACCACGAGGTTGGCTTTGGCGTACATGGCTTTCTGATACATAGACTGTTGCAGTGAACGCTTCAAGTAAGGGTTCTTGCAGTTTCTCTCAGAAATATCTCCCAGTGGACAAACGATGTAGGGAATGTCCATCTGCTTTGCTTTCTTGGCTATCTGGGCTCCCTGCCATGTCCATGCTCCTATGATCAACACAATGTCGGCATCAACCAGACTGTTGGTGATGTCGAGCTGCTTATTCAAGGCTTCGATGTATGGAAGATACATTTTCAGCAACTTCTTTTGGTTGGAAATGAACAAATATACTTTCATCGTTCTGTCGGTTATTTTTAACTGTTAGTATTATGATAGACTTTAACTTCCTTTTTACCCTGTTTAGAGTTTATGAGAAGTGAAATCGTTTTTGTCAGCCCGCCAATAGCGCAATTTGGTAGTCAGATTCCTCCAGATAATTCCATATTCGAAGAATGGCAGTTTGAACATCGCTATTCCGTCATCAAAGTGTCTGATGGCCTTGTTGGCTATCAGCATTCTCACAATGAACAGCAGGAGGAAACTGAAACCTGCGCATCCTGTAAGAATCCAATTCTTCATGAGGATAGAGTAGGCTGCTACGGCCAGCGTTGCTATCAGGCTGAGATGTGGCATGAGATGGTCGAAGAACATGAGGGTTCGCATGGAACCTGCTCTTTCCAGACTCTTGCGCGAAGCCTGCAGATAGAGGTGGGCATTGTGCCAACTCTTGCTCGATGGTGCTTCGCGGATGAGCCATGCATCGCAATCCAGTTCTGTAGCTGTATCGCCACAATGTGCATACTTGTTGACGAGAAAATCGTATTCGCCGCGAACATATTCCAGGTTGCCCTGATAGCCCTGTTCCTTCATGAAGTCGCTCTTGCGGAAAGCTACGTTTGGCATGTGACTGCGATAGCCGTAGGTCTGTTGGGCACGGCGCAAAACATAGTAAGCCTTGCGGATGCTGTCGAAACGGCGTACGCTCTTAGTTTCCTCATCAAGGGCTACATATCCCAATACCAGATGGTTAGGGTCCTGGCATTGACGGGCCATGGTTTGTAACCACTTGTCGTTGCTTGGGCGACAATTAGGCTCTGTCAGAATAATCCATTCATGTTTGGCAGCCTTCACACCCAGTGTAATCTGCAATTTCTTGCGGCTCATGTAGCGTGAACTCTCAGGAATATAAGTATAATAAAGATGAGGGTTCTCGGCTGCTGTTCGCTTCAGAAAATCCTGTGTCTCGCCATCTGTACTCTGGCAGACTACGATTACCTGATAGTCGGCAGCGTACTGCTGACGCAGGAACATAGGGAGATTCCTCTCCAATTCAGCAAGATTATCGTGTGCGGTAATGAGTATACTGACAGGAGGTTGATTCTCTGCCGTTTCTGTTTTTTGAAAGCGCAACGAGCGCAGAAATGGATTTATCAGCGATCCGAGAACCGCCAATAAAACCACCACTGCGCCTGCAATTATAGTAGTTGTACTAATGATCATCATATTCTTTTTCTCGTAATATAGAAAGCTAGAGAAAGGAAAATCCTATAAACTCTTAACTTTTAAACTTTCAACGATATTAAAAGTCTTCTGTAATATACCCCTTTGGCAACTGGCGACAGTTATACTGGCTCGCCATGATCTCACCATAGGCTCCGGCTGAGCGTAGGGCAATGAGGTCGCCGCGATGGGCTTTGTTGATGTCGACAGCCTTGCCGAAGACATCGCTTGATTCGCAGATAGGACCTACTACGTCGTAAGTTTCAACAGGCTCATCGCTTGAGATGTTTTCAATCTTATGGTAAGCCTGATAGAGGGCTGGACGGATAAGGTCGGTCATTCCTGCATCTACAATGGCAAACTGCTTGGCTGTGCCCTGCTTGATGTAGAGTGTCTTGGTGATGAGAGAACCCATCTGACCCACTACGGCGCGGCCCAACTCGAAGTGAAGCTTCTGACCATTGCGCAACTTCAGTTTCTTTGCGTATGTATCAAAATAATCCTTGAAATTAGGGATTGGCAGACGGTTTGGATGATTGTAATCAATGCCCAGTCCACCGCCCACATTGATGTTCTTCACTGCGATGTGATGTGCTTCAAGCTGGTTCTGAAGTTCGTTGATACGGTTGCAGAGTGCCTCGAAATCCCCCATGTCGAGGATCTGGCTTCCGATGTGGAAGTGCAGTCCGAGGAACTGGATGTTCTTCATCTTGGCAGCCTCTTCGATTACGGCTTCCATGTCGCGCATGGCAATTCCGAACTTGTTTTCTGCCAGACCTGTTGTGATGTTTGCATGTGTATGGGCGCCGACATCCGGATTGATGCGGAAACAAACCTGCGCAATCTTATTCTGTTTTTCAGCCAGCTCGTTGATGATTTCCAACTCCGGAATACTCTCTACATTGAAGCAGAAGATGCCTTTCTCCAATCCGAGGTTGATTTCCCAATCGCTCTTGCCTACACCAGCGTAAACAATCTTGCTGGCTGGAAATCCGGCTTTGATGGCTGCCTGAATTTCTCCTCCGCTCACACAGTCAGCTCCTAAACCAGCCTGACAGATGATATTGAGCACCTTAGGGTTAGCATTTGCCTTTACGGCATAGTGCACTTCAAATCCCTCGTGCTTGCCAGCCTCTTCATTGATGGTTTTCAATGTCTGGCGCAACACATTGGTGTCGTAATAGTAGAACGGAGTCTGTATCTCCTGAAACTTATCTATCGGAAATGTACCTTTCATTTCGCTTAATCTTAAATTAATACCTTATTATAGTTAAATCAGAATATCCAATTTATTGTAAATCAGAATATTCAACGAAGAGTGGACAGGAAGCATTACATACGAATTCTTCACTTTTCACTCTTCGTTTTCATTTGCATTACTTCTTCTCGAACAATACGTTGCTCAAGTTCTGTAATGCCTGCTTCTTATCTTTCTCTCTGATGAGGAATGAGATGTTGTAGTTAGAACCGCCGTAAGAAATCATGCGTACAGGAATGTTCTTCATCGCATCGGTAGCGATGGTCTCGAAGCCAACGTTGCTCCAGTCCAAATCACCTACAACGCAGATAATACACATATCTGAATCTACAGTTACTGTACCATATTTCTTCAGCTCGTTTACGATGTCGTTAAGATGAGAATCGTTATCAATACTCATGCTGACACCCACCTCAGAAGTGGCAATCATATCAATTGGAGTCTGATAGCTCTCGAAGATTTCGAATACCTTGCGGAGGAAACCTGTAGCGAGCAACATGCGGCTACTCTTGATCTTGATGGCAGTGATGTTGTCCTTGGCAGCTACAGCCTTGATCTTGCCACGTACGATGACGTTGTCGATGATGGTACCATCAGCCTTAGGATCCATGGTGTTCTTCAGACGAACTGGGATGCCGGCATACTTGGCTGGCTGAACGCAGGTAGGGTGGAGAATCTTGGCACCGAAGTAAGCCAACTCTGCAGCCTCCTCGAAGTTCAACTGGCGGACTGCCTCAGTGTGCTCTACGACACGAGGGTCGTTGTTGTGCATTCCGTCGATGTCGGTCCAGATCTGAATCTCTTCAGCTGGGAGAGCTGCACCTATAAGAGATGCGGTGTAGTCGCTACCGCCACGCTGCAGATTGTCAACCTCGCCGTATGCGTTGCGGCAGATGAATCCCTGAGTGATGTAAATCTGATAGCCCTGGTTCTGTTCCATGATAGCAGCCAACTTCTCCTTGATGTACTGAGGGTCTGGTTCTGCGTTCTTGTCAGTTCGCATAAAGTCTAATGCGTTGAGCAATACAGCCTTTACACCCTGTTCCTTCAAGTAGTTTACAACCATGTTGGTGCTCATCATCTCGCCCTGAGCCACGATGCTCTTCTCCTCGAAAGAAGTGAAGAGATCTTTGGTGAAAGAGCGGAGATAGTTGAACTCGCCCTGCAAGAACTCGCGTGTGGTCTTCTTCATCTCCTCGGTAGAGTAGAGCTCTTCCACGTGCTGCATGTATTTCTTCTCCAAGTTGTTGATTACCTCGTTGGCGCCCTCTGGGTTCTTCTTGTAAAGATAGTCAGAGATCTCAACGAGAGAGTTTGTTGTACCGCTCATCGCAGACAATACGATGAAAGTTGGTTCACCTGATTCTGTAACCAAAGAGGCTACTCCCTTCATGCGCTCTGGTGAGCCTACAGAAGTACCTCCGAATTTCATTACCTTCATAGTCGTAATTTTATTTAATTATTTCACTTAATTATCTTCTCCATCCTCTGTGAGGTCGATACGGTTGTACTCATTTGTTACGTCGTAGAGCACACCTTCCTTACAGCGGTAAACGATGCCTGGGAATTTGTCGAGCATCGGGATGTTATGGGTTGTCATCACAACGGCTGTTCCTTGTTTGGTGATGTCTTTCAGCAGACTCACGATGTTGCTGGCTGTCTCTGGGTCGAGATTGCCTGTAGGCTCATCGGCGATGATGATCTTAGGATTGTTGAGAATGGCGCGGGCGATGGCTACACGCTGCTGCTCACCACCTGATAGCTCATGAGGCATTTTGTTGATTTTATCAATCATGCCCACTTCGTTGAGCACTTCTTCGATGCGCTTATCTCTGTCTTTCTTGTTTTTCCAGCCTGTTGCCTTAAGCACGAATTCAAAGTTCTTGCGAACGGTGCGGTCGTGTAGCAACTGGAAATCCTGAAAGATGATTCCCAACTCCTTGCGCAGAGCCGGAATCTCCTTTCGCCTGATAATCTTTAGGTCTCTGCCGAGAATTTCAGCCTTTTCGGTTTCGCCCTCTACAAGGTCTAGTTCACAATAAAGTGTCTTTAAAAGCGAACTTTTACCAGAGCCGACTTTTCCGATAAGGTAGGCGAATTCTCCTTCATCAATATGGAAATTGACGTTCTGGAGCACGCACTTGTCGGCCTGATATATGCTGACGTTCTGATAATCTATTAACATCTTCTATTTTTTTTTCTCCTTAATGTTGGTTTGTTATTTCATTTCGCCCTTGCTCTTGGCAACGCGACGTTTCTTATCCCATTCCGGGTCGTGACGCATCTGAAGTTCTTTCACAACATCTTCTATTCTCAAGCCCTTGCTTGTGAGCAGAACGATGAGGTGATAGAGAAGGTCTGAACTCTCGTAAACGAGTTTCTCGTTATTGCCATTTGTTGCTTCGATAATAGTTTCAACAGCTTCTTCTCCAACCTTTTGTGCCATTTTGTTAACGCCTTTCTTGAAGAGGCTGGTCGTGTAGCTTCCCTCTGGCATTTCTTCGTGGCGCTTCTTGATGAAATCCTGAAGTTCAGAGAGGAAGAGGATAGGGTTGAGCGTGTTCTCTTCTGCCCAACAGGTGTCTGTACCTTTGTGGCACGTTGGACCGTCTGGGTGAACCTTTACCAGCAAGGTGTCGTTATCGCAGTCGTTCTGAATGCTTACAAGGTTCAGGAAGTTGCCTGATGTTTCACCTTTTGTCCAGAGGCAGTTGCGTGAACGGCTCCAGAATGTAACCTTTTTGGTTGCTATTGTCTTATCGTATGCTTCCTGGTTCATGAAACCAAGCATCAAGACGTTCTTTGTAACTGCGTCTTGGATGATGGCAGGAACCAGTCCGCCTAATTTTTCGAAATCTATTTCCATTTTATCTTGTTTTTATTTTCTTACATTATTATATACCCCGTGTTCTATATTCTCACGTTGATTCCTTCTTCTCTCAGATATTTCTTGAGGTCAGGAATGGCAATCTCGCCAAAGTGGAACACGCTGGCTGCCAGTGCAGCATCTGCCTTGCCTTTGGTGAAAGCATCGCGGAAATGCTCCATTTTTCCTGCACCACCTGAGGCAATGATAGGAATGCTTACTTCTTCGGCAAGACGGGCGAGGGCCTCGTTTGCGAATCCCTGTTTCACACCGTCATGATCCATACTGGTGAAGAGAATTTCACCGGCACCCCGGTCGGCTACTTCCTTAGCCCAGTCAAACAGTCCTAGTTCCACCCGTTCTCTTCCGCCTTTCACATAACAGTGCCAGCCGTCAGAATCGAGACGTGCATCAATGGCGCATACGCAAACCTGTGAGCCATAATGGTTGGCTATTTCATTGATGAGCTCCGGATGTCGGATGGCAGCACTGTTGATGCTAACCTTGTCAGCTCCTGCGTTGAGCAGGCGGTCAACATCTTTGAGTTCATTGATTCCACCTCCCACAGTAAATGGGATATTGATTTCGGCAGCCACACGGGTTACCATATCCGTAAAGGTTTTGCGCTCTTCGAAACTTGCTGTAATATCTAGGAATACGAGCTCGTCGGCTCCGGCATCGCTATAAGCTTTTCCCAGTTCTACCGGGTCGCCAGCGCTGCGCAGGTTCACGAAATTGGTTCCCTTTACCGTCTCGCCATTCTTCACGTCAAGACAAGGAACGATTCGCTTAGCCAATCCTTTGCTTTTACTTTGAACTTTCACCATTGTATTTAAATTCATATAGATTGAAGCTTTTGCCCTTACAGGGCGTGTCGAGAATAGCTACGAGTAATTGACTGTCAGCTATTAACTGTCAACTATTAACTATTTAACTAGTTTGTCAACATCGATTTTCCCTTCGTAGAAAGCTTTTCCAAATACTACGGCAGGAATACCTGCAGCTTCCAAAGCTTCGATGTCTTCGTTGCAACTCACTCCGCCTGAGGCGATAAGATGCAGTTGAGGGTAGGCAGCCATTACTTCTTTGTAGAGTTCTATAGCAGGTCCCTGCAGCGTTCCGTCTTTGCTGATTTCTGTGCAGAGAACGTAGCGTACTCCTTTATCGATGTACTTTTTCAGGAAAGGAAGGAGATCTTCAGAAGAATCTTCTTTCCATCCGTTGATAGAAATCTTTCCGTTTCTTACATCGGCTCCCAGAATCAGGCGGTCAGCTCCATATTTGTCCAACCATTGCATGAAGAAATCCGGATTAGTGACGGCAATACTGCCCACTGTAACCATGCTTGCTCCCGCAGCAAAAGCTTTCTCTATATCTTCTTCGGTCTTGATTCCGCCACCGAAATCAACCACGAGAGAGGTTTCTGTGGTAATGGCCTTCAATACCGCATCATTTACGATGTGCTTTGACTTGGCTCCATCGAGGTCTACTACATGAAGGCGCTTGAAGCCCATCTGCTCAAACTGTTTTGCAACCTCGGCAGGATTGTCATTGTAAACCTTCTTCTGGTCGTAATCGCCTTTTGTAAGACGAACACACTGGCCATTTATCAAGTCGATAGCTGGAATTAATTCTATCATATTAGTATTTCCTCTTTTATTTTATCTCTAAAAAGTTCTTTAAAATCTGTTCTCCCACCTTTCCGCTCTTTTCCGGATGGAACTGGCAGGTATAGAAATTGTCTTTGTGGAGCGATGCGCTATAAGGAAGAATGTATTCTGCCTTGGCAATGGTCTCCTCGCAGAGTGGCACATAATAACTATGTACGAAATAGGAATAGGGATGAAGCAGCGCATCAGCGGTAGACTTGTCTGAGTCAGAATCTATTCTGTTTCCGAACCCCTTATAAAGGTCAGTCTTCAAATCATAGATTTCATTCCATCCCATAGCAGGCACCTTGTCTTCGTGTTTCTGAGGCTGGAATCGCTTTACATCTACATCAAAGATTCCTATGCAATCTACGTCACCTTCTTCCGAATGGCGGCACAAGAGTTGCTGTCCTACACAAATGCCCAGGACGGGTTGCTTCAAGTTCTTGATTACTTGATCAAGTTGATGAGCCTTCAGATATTCCATTGCTTCTCTTGCCTGACCTTGTCCAGGGAAGAGGACGCGGTCTGCCTTCTGGAGCATTTCTGCATCATCTGTAAGTACAGGTTCGATGCCTAAACGCTTCATGGCGTTGACTACGGAATAGATATTTCCGGCATTATATTTTACGA
>ERZ1026848.1813-NODE-1813-length-11135-cov-5.309747_pt1 | contig 11135 bp, 8 predicted proteins | sample MGYA00380154_ERZ1026848 | MGnify/ENA primary metagenome ERZ1026848 (study PRJEB33269, sample SAMEA4719790) | human gut metagenome | biome: human-associated habitat; feature: organic feature; material: feces | place: Cameroon | collected 2013-10 ...
TTCCTGAAGTATCCTCGACATATTCTGATAACCTTCATCCTGCAAAGTCAGATGATTAATCATAATATCTACATCCACACTTCCCACATGACCTTCTTGGGGAAACATTAAATCTGGAACCCAGCCTCCTATCACACGGATTTCATCTTCATATTCTTGAAAAATATTAACCAACTCTACTAGAACTCTATGTGCAGCCCGCTTCTGACCTTCCGAATAGTCTACGCTACTTTTCAAGTCTTCATCTCTTATCATCTAAGTATCTCCTTTTTCAAAACCGCATCTGCCATTTCCTCTCCCCTACCCTTTATCTGCATACAATCCAAATATATTTGCAGAGGGGATACTACTGCCGAATCATCAATCACCTTATAATCCTTGATATAGGAATCGTTCTCTAATGGAAAAATAACCACATTAGAACCACTGTTTACTTCTTTCATATCCAAATATCGAATTGCTTCCTGAATATCTTCCGGTGCTATATAAACATGTACCTTATTGTATCGTACCACCGGCGTATAACGCACTCCACCGGACAATCCGGTAAGATAAGAATCAATCCCCGTATCTATCTTTAATTTTTTTAATCGCTCCTCAATAACAGATATATTATCTAAACTATAGCAAGCATAGGATGTTATTTCTTTTTTACCATAATCCCTGCTCCATTCCATCAAAAGTGATTCCGGATCAATAACCTTATATCCATCCGGCATTTTTTTTACCCATGCATTTTCCACCAGAACTTTCATCAGTTTGGATACCTGTCCAATACTGCAATTTACCTTTTCCGATAGATATTTAAGCTTCCATATCTTAGTTACATCCACAAACAACTCACGCAAAATACAGGAAGACACCACGGAAGTCCTTTCAAATATGGACACAGACCTTTGCTCTTTGGGTCTTGGATTCTTATTTCCTTTTTCAGACAAATAAATAGAATGACCCACAAACCAACAGTTTCCTGCATAATCAAAATAACCCATTCCGTTATCTTCACATATTTGTGCAGTTCTCTCTGAAATATATGGAGCAACCAAAATGCTGACTCCCTGACCTTTATCCTTCTTTTCAATCAATTTCATGATTGTGGACGGAAATACCCTATTCAGGAAGCAGGCATTTATATGAAACTCATACCCGTCATCCATCTCCACAGATGCAATAAAACCATCTTCTGTCCTGCGGACAACTTCATATTTCTCAATATTTGGAAGTTTTAAAAACTTATTCTCAACACATTCTAATCCTGCTCTATCTAGTTTCACTCATATCACCGCTTTCATTAATGTAGTGAAACTTATTATATCAATGAAATCCAATCAAGTCAACTCAAAGCATTATCTATCTTCTCCCATTATTTGCAGTGTATGAAATGCATCCGGCATTCCATACTTTCTTCTCATTAAACCAAAAATTATCTGTTGTTAAATGCCTGAGACAAATTCTTGTATCAGACTATTTATCAACTCCGGGTTATCTGTATTAGAATTATGCCCGGCTCCTTCAATCCATTTCAAAGGAATCCGGGTCTTTTGATGCCATATATGTATTTTCCCTCAATGAATTCATCCCTCCGAATAAGGGATTTATCGCCGTATCAAAATGCCTTTCAGATAGCCATAATCAACCTGAAAATATATGAGATCTAATATACTTCTACAAGCATTCCTCTTGCCCAATCATACTGTCCTTTATCTTCAAACTCACGGTAAAAGACTTCAATCATCATAGTAAGGTATAAAATAATATCGTACCAGCGAAGACGGATTTTTTTCTTCTCCGTAAAGGATTCTTTGCCAAATCCGATAAGGAATGCATCATTTTTATTGTGATGACGGAATCGGTCATCCATAAGGGCTTCCCCCACATAGCTCTCTCCCAGTCAATAATTCCACTCACATCTCCATCCTTTATGAAAACATTCCCTTCCCATAAATCCCAGTGAACCAGTGTTGCTTCTTTTATTTCAGAAAAGGCTTCCCTATTTCGCTCTAATTCCACAAGCAAGGTATCTCCATCATATACAATATCAATTTTTCGAGCCTTCGCATCATGAAGCAGATTCGTAAGCATTTTCTTAACAAAATCATATAGCTCGTCATATCTGCTTTCATCCCCCAGAAAGCCAAACTGCGGATTCGTAATTTGCGTAAGTTTCTTTTCAATACACCCTACTTCTGTGCTGATTTCATCTATCTGATCCTGTGTCATGGAGTCTTTCACAAAAATGTAATTGTCTCCTTTCAGTAACCATTTTCCCTTTCTTTCCTGAACACACCGTTTATCAGATCAACAAAATATTCTCCGATCCTTTTCCTGTCCAATAATCTTTAGTATAAAGAATCAGGACACTCCCAACAAGGAATGTCCCGTCTTAATCATTTACAATATTTTATCAGTATCCATTCATCCACACTACTTCACAACTCTCACACGGAATACCCCATCTATTGCCTGCAGTTTCTTAACAATTTCTTCTGTTGCAGGGCTTTCGATGTCGAACATGGAGTAAGCAACCTCGCCTTTGGACTTGTTAATCATGTTGGCAATGTTGATTCCTGCATCTCCGAAGCATGCGGAGAATTTCGTAATCATGTTGGCAATATTCTTATGGAAAATGGCAACTCTGCCTGCAGTCTCACAGACACCCATATCACAGTTCGGATAGTTTACGGAATTCTGGATGTTACCATTGTTTAAGTACTCCATCATTTCTTTAACTGCCATCTTCGCACAGTTGTCTTCGGATTCCTCGGTAGAAGCACCCAAGTGAGGAATGACGATACATCCCTCCTGTCCTGCGGTTGTCGGGTTCGGGAAGTCGGAAACATACTTACGGATCCTTCCGTCCTTGATTCCATCCAGGATATCCTGTTCATTGCAGAGCAGATCTCTCGCAAAGTTCAGAATGATAACGCCATCCTTCATCTTGGAAATGGCATCGGCATTGATCATTCCCCTCGTAGAATCCAGTAACGGTACATGAATGGTAATGATGTCACAATTGGAATAAATATCCTCCACATTCAGTACATGCTTGACATCACGGCTTAAGTTCCATGCAGCATTTACGGATACATATGGATCATAACCGTATACTTCCATGCCAAGATGCTTCGCAACGTTTGCCACCTTTACACCAATGGCTCCAAGTCCGATGATACCTAACTTCTTGCCCTGGATTTCTGTACCTGCAAATTTCTTCTTTTCCTTTTCGGCAGCCTTTGCTATATCCGGATTGTCCTTATCGGATAAAACATAGTTTACACCGCCTAAAATATCACGGCTTGCAAGCAGCATACCTGCAATGACAAGCTCCTTAACACCGTTCGCATTCGCACCCGGTGTATTGAATACAACAATTCCTTCCTGTGCACAGCGGTCTAACGGAATGTTATTGGTTCCGGCACCTGCTCTTGCGATACAAAGAAGCTTTTCGTCAAACTGCATATCATGCATGACTGCGGAACGAACCAGAATACCTTCTGCATGATTCACTTCATCGGTCTTTTCAAAATCACTGGTAAAATCATTCAATCCAACCTGTGCGATCGGATTTAAGCAATAATAATTAAACATGGCTCTCTCCCCAATCTTATAAGTTTTTCGCTTCAAAATCCTTCATAAATTCTACAAGCTTCTCAACACCCTCAATCGGCATTGCATTATAGATACTTGCACGCATACCGCCAACGGTACGGTGTCCCTTTAAGTTCTCGAAGCCTGCTTCCTTAGCTTCCTTTACAAACCTGGCATCGAGCTCCTCGGAACCGGTTACGAAGGGTACGTTCATCAAAGAACGGTCTTCCTTACGGACAGTTCCCTTGAACAGCTTGCTTTCATCCAGATAATCATAGAGAATCTTTGCTTTCTTCTCATTGATCTCCTTCATCTTCTCAAGTCCGCCCATCTTCTTCAGCCACTTGAATACCTTACCACAAATATAAATTCCGTAAGCCGGAGGAGTGTTGTATAAGGAATCATTATCTGCATGAATCTTATATTTCAACATCGTCGGTGTTCCCGGTAACGTATCTTCGGTAATCAGATCCTCACGAATAATCACGATAACCACACCGGCCGGTCCGATATTCTTCTGCACGCCACCATAAATGACACCATACCTGGTAACATCTACCGGCTCAGACAGGAAACAGGAAGATACATCCGCAACAAGAGTATGTCCCTTGGTATTCGGAAGGGTCTTATACTTTGTTCCGTAAATGGTGTTGTTTTCACAAATATATACATAATCCACATCATCAGGGATCGGAAGATCTGAACAATCCGGTATGTAGGAAAAGGTCTTATCTGCAGAGGATGCTACTTCAATTGCCTCTCCATAAATCTTAGCTTCCTGATATGCCTTCTTAGCCCACTGACCGGTAACGATGTAAGCTGCCTTACGATTCTTCATGAGGTTCATGGGAATCATGGCGAACTGCTGGCTTGCACCTCCCTGAAGGAACAGTACCTTATAATTATCCGGAATATTCATCAGTTCGCGCAAATCCTTCTCTGCTTCCTTGATGATATGATCATAGGTCTTAGATCGATGGCTCATTTCCATCACGGACATACCACTTCCCTGATAATCTAACATCTCATCTGCAGCTTCTTTCAGTACTTCTTCAGGTAAAACTGCGGGACCTGCTGAAAAGTTATACACTCTGGACACTTTCTTCTCCTCCTGCTCATGCGAAATCTGAATAAATCTATCAAAAATTAATTTTATACTCTTATTTCCCATTCGTCAACCGCTTTAGCAATTTACTTTAATAAAACATTACACAGGGTGTTCCGATTTCCACCATATCATAAAGCTCTGCGACCTGATCCGTCGGTGTATTTACACAGCCATGAGACCCATTCGTCTTATAAATTTCACCGCCAAAATTCTTTCTCCAGGAAGCATCGTGAATGCCGATCGCTTTATAAACCGGAATCCAGTATTTCACGGGAGTCGCATAATCCGCGCCACGCAATACCCTGTTCCGCTGCTTATTATAAACATAGTTGGTTCCGGACGGTGTTCCACGTCCAAGGCTCGTATTTCCGGTCACCACATCGGTTTCAATTTTTAAAACGCCATCCACATAATAATACATTTTCTGCTCAGTCATATCGACTTCAATATAAGTAGGTCCAATGTCATTCTTCCCCTGATATAGTGCTTTTTGCAGGTATTCCGGTTCATGCCGTTCTGTCCTTTTCTCACAAAAAGCCTGATAGAGGTATTCCTTTTCGGTATCCCGGTCGATCAGGTTTCCGTAAATTCCACCCTCAACAATCACCTTTTCCCCTCGGGTAGCCCTGAATTCACGGACAGCACCAACGGTATCGTATTCATCTGCCAGCTGATCAATAAAAGCATCGGTCTTCTCCCTGTCTGCGATGAGATCTCCGTTTTCATCAAGGAGAAAACTGCCATCCTCATCCAGTTTCATAAAGTTGCAGGTAACAGAAGCATCCACCCTCACTTCATTCTCTCCCATTACATACACAATGCCGCATTCCTGAAAAGCACGTACCTTTTCATACAGTGCAATATCCTTCTGCATCTGCTCCGTAAGGGGAAGATCTTCATAGCATCCTGCAGCCTCCAGATCCAGTTCTCCCTGAAAGCTGTCAAATGCTCTTGTAATATATTCCCTTGTCTTCTCTTCATTTAACACATGGGATCTTTCATTTAACAGATAATACCCCTGAGGACCTTTGCAGAGCTTTACTCTGCGGTTTTCCGGACGGATTCCGGTAAAGAATGGGAGCCTGGCTACTTTTTCTTCAAATGTCTCTACCTGATAAGAAACCACCGGAAGGATTTCATGATTATTCTTTTCTCCCAGCATATTGTCAATCCATAGAAGCGGACTTTGCTTCTCATAAAAAGCCTTAAGCCCCGGGAGATAATTCATGGAAAGAGAAACCTCCTGTGCCGAAATCATATAGCTCTTACCATCACTGTCTATAATGGTAAGTCCCGGATAGGCAGATTCTTCCTGTAATTCCTCATTGACCTCATCCAGGGTTTTACCCGTACAGTAGACACCATTAATCCATGTATTGTAGGAAAAGCCATCCCTGTAATAAAACGCCAGTCCCAGATACATGCATAAAACTGATATGATAATAACCAGAATTCCAATTCCGAATCCCTTAGCCAATGCCTTATTCATGCAGTATACTCCCTAAAAATAAGGACCTTCCTGTAAAATATTCCGGAAAGTCCCCACTTAGAACTTCTTTTGTTAACTCCTGCTGAAAGCTTCACTGCTCCACCATAGTAACAGATCAGCCATGCTCATTCATAAGCTGCCGGATTGTACCGATTGGCTGACAAAAATACGTGTTTTCCAGCAACTTATTTCATGTCGGATGCGTCAAATGCCTCGCTGATCGGTGCTCCGGCAGGAACCATCGGGAATACCTTGTCATCCTCCGGAATAATGCATTCAATCAGAACCGGTCTCTTTAAATCAATGGCCTTCTGAATGGCAGCAGCCACTTCTTCCTTCTTCGATACCCGGATGGCTTCACAGCCAAGCCCCTTCGCAACCATACAGTAATCTACCTGCTCACTTAACACAGTCTGGGAATAACGCTTACCATAAAAGAGCGTCTGCCACTGACGTACCATACCAAGCACATGATTGTTGATCACCACTTCAATAATCGGGATATTATAATGACTTGCCGTTGCAAGCTCATTCATATTCATACGGAAGCAGCCATCACCTGCGATATTAATGCAGATCTTATCCGGCTGTCCAAGCTGTGCTCCAATACAGGCGCCAAGGCCATATCCCATCGTTCCAAGTCCACCGGAGGAAAGGAAGGTTCTCGGCATGGTATAGGTATAATACTGGGATGCCCACATCTGATGCTGTCCGACATCTGTTGTAATAATGGCCTCACCCTTGGTAATACGGTCAATTTCCTGCATGATGTACGGACAGGATAATTCTGAAGGATCATAGGAAAGCGGATACTTTTCTTTCAGTTCCTCAATATGTGCCATCCATTCGGTATGCTGCTGTTTGGGCAGCTTTTCATTGATTTTTGTCAGAATTTCCTTAAGATCACCGACTACGGAAGCGGTTGTTTTAATATTCTTATCAATTTCTGCAGCATCAATATCAATATGTAAAATCTTTGCCCCGGAAGCAAACTTTGCTGCATTTCCAACGACACGGTCCGAAAAGCGCGCTCCCAGTGCTATCAGAAGATCACATTCACTGACACCAAAATTCGATGCTTTCGTTCCATGCATACCAATCATACCGGTATATTTCGGATCATGTCCATCCATGACACCCTTTCCCATCAGGGTATCACATACAGGAGTATCCAGAATTTCTGCAAGCTCACGTACTTCCTTATAAGCTTCGGAAATCACGGCACCACCACCGACATAGATAAACGGTCTCTGTGCTGCCTTCATTAAGGTAATCACCTGCTCAATATCTGCATCGGTATATTTACAGGGATTCTTAAAAGGAAGAGGCTCCCTCTTTTCATATTCGCAGGTGTTGGCGGTTACATCCTTGGTAATATCTACAAGCACCGGTCCCGGTCTTCCTTCCCTGGCAATCCGGAAGGCCTTACGGATTGTATCAGCCAGTTTCGTAACATCCTTTACAATACAGCCATGCTTCGTGATCGGCATAGTCACGCCGGCAATATCCACCTCCTGGAAGGTATCCTTGCCAAGTAAAGGAAGGTTTACGTTACAGGTAATGGCAACGACCGGTACAGAATCCATATAAGCGGTTGCAATACCGGTTACAAGGTTGGTAGCTCCCGGTCCGCTTGTTGCAAGACACACGCCGACTCTTCCGGTCGCTCTTGCATAACCGTCTGCGGCATGGGCCGCACCCTGCTCATGGGAGGTCAGTATATGACGGATTTCATCAGAATGCTTATATAAAGCATCATACACATTCAGAATGGTTCCGCCCGGATAACCAAATACCGTATCTACTCCCTGTTCCTTTAAACATTCAACAACAATTTCAGCTCCCGTCAACTGCATGGAAGTCTCCTCCTTATATCAGAATAAATTCTTCAAAACCCTCGATATGATCTCACAATCTGTATTTCTTATCTCTATTTTTTAGGTACCTCCAAGATTGCTCCACGGTTTCCGCTGGTTACCAGTTCACGGTATCTGGAAAGATACCCTGTGGTTACCCTGGGTTCTCTTGGCTGCCACTTTGCTCTTCGCTTAGCTAATTCTTCGTCCGATACCTTCATGTTGAGAGTATTTTCCGGAATATTGATACTGATGATATCTCCCTCTTCCACAAGGGCAATCGGTCCACCTACAGCTGCTTCCGGAGAAACATGTCCGATGGATGCACCACGGGATGCACCGGAGAATCGTCCGTCTGTGATTAATGCTACGGAGGATCCAAGTCCCATTCCTGCGATGGCAGAGGTCGGATTCAGCATTTCACGCATACCGGGACCGCCCTTCGGTCCTTCGTAACGGATTACAACGACATCACCTGCTACAATTTTACCACCCTTAATGGCTGCAATCGCATCCTCTTCACAGTCAAACACTCTGGCAGGGCCTTCATGTACCATCATTTCAGGTACAACTGCAGAACGCTTTACCACACCGGAATCCGGTGCGAGATTTCCCTTTAATACAGCGATACCACCGGTTGCAGAATACGGATTGTCAATCGGCCGGATAACTTCCGGATTCCGGTTTTCCGCATTGGCAATATTCTCGCCTACGGTCTTGCCGGTTACAGTAAGAAGATCGGTATAAAGAAGATCCTTCCCGGTTAATTCCTTCATTACTGCATATACACCACCGGCCTCATTCAAGTCTTCCATATAGGTCGGACCTGCAGGTGCCAGATGACAGAGGTTCGGTGTCTTTGCGGATAATTCATTAGCAATATCCAGGTTTAATTCCACGCCTGCTTCATGTGCAATCGCAGGAAGATGAAGCATGGAGTTCGTGGAACATCCCAGTGCCATATCTACGGTAAGGGCATTCATGAATGCTTTTTCGGTCATAATGTCTCTCGGACAGATATTGTTCTTAACAAGCTCCATGATCTGCATTCCGGCATGCTTTGCAAGACGGATTCTTTCGGAATATACGGCAGGAATCGTACCATTTCCGCGAAGCCCCATACCAAGCGCTTCCGTCAGGCAGTTCATGGAGTTTGCGGTATACATTCCGGAGCAGGATCCACAGGTCGGGCAGACCTTTTCTTCGAACTCAGAAAGCTCGTCCATGGTCATCGTTCCGGCAGCAACGCTTCCAACTGCCTCAAACATCGAGGATAAGCTTCTCTTACAGCCATGTACATGTCCGGCAAGCATCGGTCCGCCGGATACAAAAATGGTCGGAATATTGACTCTGGCAGCAGCCATTAAAAGTCCCGGTACATTCTTATCACAGTTCGGGATGCAGACCAGTCCGTCAAACCCATGTGCCATTGCCATACACTCTGTGGAATCGGCAATCAGATCTCTCGTTACCAGAGAGTACTTCATTCCGATATGTCCCATGGCAATTCCGTCACATACTGCAATGGCCGGAAATACCACCGGTGTTCCACCTGCCATGGCAACACCCATTTTTACTGCTTCCGTAATCTTATCCAGATTCATATGCCCCGGTACAATTTCATTATAGGAATTCACAATACCAATTAAGGGACGGCGGCGTTCCTCCTCCGTATATCCCAATGCATTAAACAGACTTCTGTGGGGAGCCTGTGCGGTTCCTGTCTTAACAGAATCACTTCTCATCTCTTATCCTCCTAAACCAATCATATTATCTGTCTCAGTAATCCTTCATCCGTAACTGTTCAGTACCTTCACAGTTACGATGCAAAATCCATTCCAAATCGGCTTCGCCGATGGGATTTTGCATTACTGAATCATTTTCTTACGGTCTTGGCAGTAAATGCTTCGACCTGTACTGAATAGTTGCCTTCATCCATACTCATTCGCAGATTGCCGGAATGTATGGGAATGACTGAACTGTTATCTATTCTATTTCTGCTGCAAGGAGATCTCCCATCTTTGTACAGCCTACCAGAGTACATCCCTCTGACATAATATCAGAGGTACGATATCCCTTTTTCAGGATCTCTTTAACCGCCTTTTCCATGGCATCGGCTTCCCGATCAAGGTCAAAGGTAAAACGAAGCATCATGGCTGCGGATAAAACCGTTGCAATCGGATTTGCGATGTCCTTTCCCGCAATATCCGGTGCAGAGCCGTGGCTCGGTTCATACAGGCCAAACTTTGTATCATTTAAGGATGCGGAAGACAGCATTCCGATGGAACCGGTTACCATACTTGCTTCATCGGACAAAATATCTCCGAACATGTTCTCGGTAAGGATCACATCAAACTGTGCCGGATCCTTCACAAGCTGCATCGCACAGTTATCTACCAGCATATGTTCCAAAGCAACCTCAGGGTAATCCTTTGCAACCTCTTCTACCACCTTGCGCCACAATCTGGAAGAATCCAGTACATTTGCCTTATCAACACTGGTTACCTTCTTTCTTCTCTTCATTGCAATGTCAAAGCCCTTAATTGCAATCCGGCGGATTTCATTTTCATCATAGGCCAATGTGTCTACCGCTTTACGGACACCGTTTTCTTCAGTGGTGTGACGTTCTCCAAAATAAAGACCGCCGGTCAGCTCTCTCATAATCATCATATCAAATCCGGCATCACTGATTTCCTTCTTTAATGGACATGCATCCGAAAGCTCCGGATAAAGAAGAGCCGGACGTAAATTAGCAAACAGATTCAGGGACTTACGAAGCTTTAAAAGTCCTGCTTCCGGTCTTAACTCCGGTGCCAGCTTATACCAGGGAGAGGTTGTTGTATTTCCTCCGATGGAGCCCATCAGTACGGCATCGGACGTTTTTGCTGCCGCAACAGCCTCATCTGTAAGCGGAACGCCACAGGCATCAATGGAGGCACCTCCCATTAAAACATCCGTATACACAATCTCATGTCCATAGCATTGGGCCACGCGGTTCAATACCTTCTGTGCCTGGGTAACAATTTCCGGTCCAATTCCATCACCTTTGATGCAAGCGATATTCAATTTCATAACACACTCTCCTCATATAATA
>ERZ1026848.1819-NODE-1819-length-11120-cov-8.681428_pt1 | contig 11120 bp, 9 predicted proteins | sample MGYA00380154_ERZ1026848 | MGnify/ENA primary metagenome ERZ1026848 (study PRJEB33269, sample SAMEA4719790) | human gut metagenome | biome: human-associated habitat; feature: organic feature; material: feces | place: Cameroon | collected 2013-10 ...
AGATCACCCTGATGAACGCCTTCCAGGCTGCCGACAACGTGCTGCGTCAGGGCGTCGAGTCCATTTCCGCCCTGATCAACGTGCCCGCCTTCATCAATCTGGACTTCGCCGACGTGCGCTCCATCATGAAGGATGCCGGTTACGCGCACATGGGCGTGGGCAGCGCCAAGGGTGCCGGCAAGGCCGAGAACGCCGCCAAGGCTGCCATTTCCAGCCCGTTGCTGGAGACCAGCATTGCCGGTGCACACGGCGTTATCATCAACATCACTTCCAGCCCCGACATCGGCCTGGAGGACGTGGAGACCGCAGCCGGCCTCATCACCCAGAGCGCTCATCCGGATGCGAACATCATCTGGGGTACTGCGTTTGACGAGAACCTGTCCGACGAGATGCGCGTGACCGTCGTTGCTACCGGCTTCGACAACAAGAGTGCCAGCGACCTGCGCAACAGCATCAACAACGCCATGGGCGGTGCCCAGTCGGTGCCGTCGGCAGTGTTCAGCAGCGACACCGGCAGTGCAGCCACTGCCGCTGCTCCTGCTGCTCCGGCAGCAGCCCAGGCCGCTCCGGCAGCTGCCGCAAAGCCCGTGGAAGAGGAAAGCAGCGACAACCGTTACTACGACGAGCTGCTGGCCATCCTGAACAAGCGGAAGTAAGGCTGGCAAATAATAAACGCATCGTGGCACAGCGCCCGTGAGGAGGGCGGGTCTCTTGCGCGCAAGCGGAGGGAGGCAATGCAATGCTGAAACAGGACGTTCCGCTGCGGACCGGATGGTTCGGGTACCGGAAACTGGATGTTGAAAATTGTATTGCGCACATCCGCGCAGCGTATGCGGCAGAACTCCGCCTTGCCCGGCAGACGCAGCAGGGAATGGAGGAGACCATGGCGCAACTCAGGCAGGAGAACAAAGCTCTGCGGCAGCGCTTTGCCCAGCAGGCGGCGGCGCAGGCCGCAGCATCGGTGCGGGCAGAGGGCAGCGACAAGCTGCAGCAGCTGACCCGCAAGCTGGAAGCGGCCCACGCCGAGATCCGCCGCTACCAGACCCGGCTGTTTGCCTGCGAGCGCCAGATGATCGCTCTGCGGCGGGAAAATGCCGACCTCGAAGCGGCCTGTGAGCAGGCACGGGAGGAGCTGCAGATGGCCGTGGCCCGTGCCGAAAAGGCAGAGCAGCAGGCCGCCCGGACGCCTGCCTGTCCGGAAGTGCCGGTGCAGGCCCCGACGCCGGAACCGCCCGAAGAAGCTGTGGCCTGCTGTGCAAGACCGGCCGCACAGCCTGCGGCGCAGCCGGAACCCGTGTGGCAGCCGGAAACGGAGCTGGAAAAGCTCTCGGTGGAGCTGCTGCGCCGGTTTGATGAAATGATGCAAGAATGATTCGACAAGCTGCTGCGCCGGCATGGACTGGTGCAGCAGCTTTTTGTGTGAACAGGGGATTTTTGCTGCGGCAAGGCAGCACATTGCCAGATGGGGATGGCGAGGAGCAAGGCACATGAATGTGAAACAGAAGATCCTGATCGCAGACGATTCTGAGATCAACCGCGCACTGCTGATGGAGATCCTGGGCGACGGGTATGAGTATCTGGAAGCGGAAAACGGTGTCCGTGCGGTGGAGCTTTTGCGCGAGCACACGGACATCGCACTGGTGCTGCTGGACATCATGATGCCGCAGATGGACGGCTTTGACGTGCTGAAGGTCATGCGCTGCTATTCCTGGCTGGACGAGATCCCGGTGATCATGATCTCGGCGGCAAAGGACACGGCCAACATCGAGCGTGCCTACGACCTGGGTGTGGCCGACTACATGCGCCGCCCCTTTGAGCGGGTCATGGTGCTGCGCCAGGTGCAGAACGTGCTCATGCTGTATGCCAAGCAGAAGCGCCTGACCCGGCTGGTGACCGATCAGGTGTACGAAAAAGAGCACAACAGCGTGCTGATGATCAGCATCCTGAGCCATGTGGTGGAGTTCCGCAACAGCGAGAGCGGCCTGCATGTGCTGCACATCCGCACCCTGACCGACCTGCTGCTGCACCAGCTGGCGGGCAAGACCGACCGGTATCAGCTGGACGAGAGCGACATTTCGCTCATCAGCACGGCATCGGCCCTGCATGACCTGGGCAAGATCGTGATCCCCACCGAGATCCTCAACAAGCCCGGCCGCCTGACCGCCGAAGAATACGCGATGATCAAGACCCACACGGTGAAGGGTGCCCGCATCCTGCGGGACCTGAGCAACACCATCGGCGGGGGAAACGAGCCCCTGCTGCAGGTGGCCTATGCCATCTGCCGCTGGCACCATGAGCGCTGGGACGGCGGCGGCTACCCGGACAAGCTGAAGGGCGATGCGATCCCCATCGCAGCACAGGTGGTGGCACTGGCAGATGTGTACGACGCCCTGACCAGCGACCGCTGCTATAAACCGGCCTACGACCACGACACGGCCCTGCGCATGATCCTGAACGGCGAGTGCGGGGCCTTCAACCCACTGCTGCTGGAATGCCTGAATGAGTCGTCGGAGCTGCTGCGGCAGGAGCTGCAGCGCAACGAGTGGGACCGCAGCTTCCACCAGGACACCCACCGCTTGTCGGAGGAGATCCTGCACCGGGAAGCCCTCCCGCGGGAGGACCGCAGCCAGCGGCTGCTCAACCTGGAACGCGAGCGCACCCGGTTCTATGCGGACCAGTGCGGCGGCATCCAGTTCGACTACGACCTGCTCAGCGGCCGGGTGACGGTGACCAACCACTACGCCAGCGCCGCCGAGCGCACCCAGGTGCTGGACTTTGACCATGGCGAAGGGCTGAACTTCCTCTCCCTGAAGGACCGCCGCCGCCTGTTGGAAGCGCTGGAAAAGGCAACCCCGGAGATCCCGCAGGCCAGCTTCCCCGTGGAGGTGCAGACCGGCGGCGGATACCAGCCGCACCGGCTGGTGCTGCGCACCCAGTGGAGCCGCGGCGGGCAGCGCCGCTGTGTGAGCGTGGTGGGCCAGCTGCTGCCGGAGCAGACCGAGGATGCAAAGGCGCAGCCGGATGTGCTGCTGCACAGCTCCGGAGGCTCGATGGCGGCTGTCCTGCAGCAGCTGCAGGGCGTGTTTGACCTGGTGCGTCTGGTGGACCCGGAGCGGGCCAAGGTGCTCACCCTGAACCCGGACGGCACGCTGGAAGAGCGGGCCGGTCACTGCCATGTGGTGTGGAACAAGGCCGGCCGGTGCGAGAACTGCATCTCGGCCAAGGTGTTCACCAGCAAAAAGACCCTGAACAAGATCGAATTCAATGGCGAGGACGCCTATTTTGTGCTGTCGCGCTATGTGGAGAACAACGGCCGCGGCTGCGTGCTGGAAATGGTTTCCAAGCTGTCCAACGGACGCTGGTTGGACATGGGCGGCCGCCGCATGCTGCTGGACCGCAGCGAGGACTTTGACAACAGTGCATTCATCGATCCGCTCACCGGGGCCTACTCCCGCCGGTACTTTGAAAAGTTCCTGGCCGACAGTGAGCAGATCAACGGTGTGGTGGTCATTGACGTGGACCGCTTCAAGGCCGTGAACGACAGCTACGGCCATCTGGTGGGCGACAAGGCGCTGGAAAGCATCTCTGCGGCGGTGCAGGCCTGCCTGCGGGAGAGCGACATTCTGGTGCGCTACGGCGGCGACGAATTCCTGCTGCTGATGCCGCAGCTGCGGCCGGAGGGGCTGCCGCTGGTGATGGACCGCATCCAGGAAGCGGTGCGGCAGGCCCGGGTGGAGAGCCACCCGGAGATCCGTCTGTCCATCAGCGTGGGCGGTGTGTGCGGCGTGCACCCGCTGCGGGAGGCCATCCGGCAGGCAGATGACCGGATGTACCAGAATAAGGCCCGCAACAAGGAATAAAAAACAGGACCCGGACACGGGGCAGGCACAAAAAGGTGCTGCCGGTATCCGGGTCTTTTTTGGTATCGGGATAAAATATGCTCAGTGCACGGCGCTGGTGCGGTGCTCCATAAGATAGGTGGCTTCCAGATCCGCGATGTGCAGTTTGACGGCAAGGGGGTACTTGTCGTAGGCTTCCGAGATGGCAAAGCAGCCGCCCCGGGCCGCATCGTCAAAGCCGCCCATGTGCCAGCGGATGGCCACGGCCTCTTCCACCTTGAGCTTCATGAAGCGCTCAATGAGGAACACGCTTTTTTCACCGTGGCCGTAGGGAAACAGGTCCTCCACGCTGTAGCTGGGCACCTTTTCCCACTGACCGGTGGTCTCGTTCTTCACGTTGCGGGTGCCGGCCTTGTAGTAGTTGGCCTTGCACAGATCGTGCAGCAGTGCGCAGATGGCAAAGCTCTCCTCACTCTCGCCCTCGGTAAAAAAGGTGTCGTGCAGGGCGTGGTAGACGTTCAGGCTGTGCATGCACAGCCCGCCGGTGCAGGCACCGTGGAACCGGGTGGACGCCGGAGCCGAAAAGAAATCGGTCTTGTGGTCCAGCCAGTCCAGCAGCTTTTCGCTGCCGGGGCGGGTGACATGCTGCCGGAAGATCTGCAAAAACTCCTCGCGGTCGGTCATGCTCACAGCTCCATATCTTCCAGGATGCCCTTGAGGATGGCCAGCTCGTCGTGGCTCAGGGAGATGCCCTTGCCCATGCGGGTGCCGTCCGGGGACCAGTCGCGGATGTCGTACTTGGGCTCGCCATCGTTCCAGCTGATCAGGTTGAGCTGACGCTCCCAGCCGCGGGGACGCTGCGAGAGCACTGCAATGCGCTCGACGACTTCGTATTTGATCTCTGCCATAATGCAAAACCTGCCTTTATCTTTGTTTGCTACCATAATAAGGGAAGCGCGGCAAGATTTCAACAGGTAAAGCAAAAATTAACGGAAAATTTTTTGTGCGGCTCAGCCGTAAGGGGCGTTTTCGCGCCACTCCACAAGCTGCTGCACCGCGTCGGTGTCCTCCTCCGGGGCGGGGTGGGCCGAGTGAGTGTGCTGCAGGGTGCTGAACAGCCCCGGGGCATATTGCGCCATCACACCGGGCACCTTCCCGGCCAGAAATTCCTGCGCGTTTTTCTGGCGGCAGGCGGCGGGGGTGCCGTCGGTCATGGGCACACCGGCCTGCGGAGCACTGCCCGGCACCGGGTGCGGCACAGAGCCGGGCACTTCCGGCGGGGGCAGCTGGGTGCCGGGTGCCGAGGGGTCTCCGGGCGGCTGGGTCGGGTCCGGCTGTTTGCCCAGCGGCGGGCTGCACCGGCTGCAGTTGGCTTCCGGCGCGGAAGAAGGGCCGGGCCGGTCCGGAAGGGCATGATGGATGAACGGCGTGAGGGAATTCATAAAAGCGGTCACCTCCTGCCGTTAGGATGCCCGGCGGCGGGGCGTTTTACACCACCAGCTCCACGGTGGAGCCGCCGGTGCGGTTCTTGTGCACCACCACCTGCCGGTCGATGCGGTCCTTCAGGGCCCCCACATGGGAGATGATGCCCACCAGCCGGTCGCCATCGGTCAGACCGGCCAGCACCCGGATGGCCTGTTCCAGCGATTCCTCGTCCAGGCTGCCGAAGCCCTCGTCCAGGAACAGGGTGTCCAGCCGGATGCCGCCGGCGGCGCTCTGCACTTCATCCGAAAGGCCCAGTGCCAGCGCCAGCGAGGCCTTGAAGCTCTCACCACCGGACAGGGTCTTGACACTACGGCGGGTTCCGTTGTAGTGGTCGATGACGCCAAGGTCCAGGCCGGACTGGCTGCGCTGGTTCTCGGCCCCGATGCGCTCCAGCTCGTACTGGGCATCGGTCATCTGCATCAGGCGGAGGTTGGCGTGGCGCAGGATGCGGTCGAGGTAGTCCATCTGGATGTAGGCTTCCAGTTTGATCTTCTGTTTGCTGGTCAGAGTGCCGCCGGCGGTGGCGGCCAGTGCTCCCACCCACTGGGCGCGCTGCTCCAATGCAGCGTGCTGCGCAGCAGCGATGCGGTACTGTTCCATGATGCGGCGGTTGGGCAGCAGGCGGGCGGCCAGCTGCTTTTCCTGCCCGCGGGCGGCGTCCCGTGCGGCAGTCAGTTCAGCAGCCGCTTCCCGTAAGGTTTCCGGCGGCTGAGCCGGGGCGGAACTCTGGGCCGCTGCCTGCTGGCTGCGCAGGGCATCCACAGCGGCTTTGGCGGCCGCGTAGTTCTGCTGTGCCGTGCGCAGGGCGGCTTCGGCCTGTTCCATCCCGGCGCGCAGGGCGGTGCGGTCGGCTTCCAGCAGGTCCAGCGCGGCCTGCGCCTGCGCCCGCTGGGGGTAGGGCAGGGCTTTCTGTTTGGCAAGCACCTGCTGTTCCAGTGCCTGTACGCGGGCAGACTGAGCGGCAGCGGTGCGGTCAGCCTCCTGCACCTGCTGTTCCAGCGCCGGGCGCTGGCGGGTGTGGGCCTGCCGGTCGGCTTCCAGCTGCGCCTTGCGCTGACAGTCGGCTCCGGCCTGCCGCAGGCTGGCCGTGCAGTCGGTGCGGGCGGCCTGCAGGGCGGCAGTTTCCTCGGACAGGACGGTATTCATCAGGGCGAAGGTCAGCTGCACCGGAGGTTTGTCTTCCGGCGCGGCAAAGCGCTCCGGCAGCAGGGCCTCGGCGTCCCGGCGCAGGCTGCGGCGGGCTTCGTCTGCAGCGGCAAGGGCGCTCTGGGCGGCGGCGCTGGCCGTTTGCGCGGCACGGTCGGCTTCCTCGGCGGCCTGCCGGGCCTGCTCCACCTGTACCTGCGTGGGTGCGGTGCGGGGCAGGACGGCCCGGGCCGGGTGATGGGTGCTGCCGCACACCGGGCAGGGGGCACCCTCGGTCAGCTCCTGTGCCAGCAGACCGGCCTGCGCGTCCAGAAAGGCCCGGTCCAGTGCATCCCGCCGGGCGCGGGCTTCATCCTGCCGGGCAGCGGCGGCGCGGTAGGCGTCCTGTGCCCGGCGGGCCTGCCGGGCCTGTTTCTGGCTGTCGGCCAGCCGCTGGGCAAGGGCGTCCAGCGCGGTGCTGCGGGCTTCCAGCTGCGCAGCCTGATTCTGCAAAGCCAGCTGCCGGGTGGGGGCATCCACCAGCACGGCAAGGGCGGTGTCGGCTGCAGCAAGGCTGGCGTCCAGCGCTTCCAGCTGGGTGCGGCGCTTCGCGGCCAGTGCCCCGGCCAGCTGCGCGGCATCCTGTGCCTGCTTCTGCTCCCGGCACAGCGCGTCCAGCTCGTCGTAGGCGTTCAGGGCGGTGCGGGCCTGGGTCACCTGGCCGGTCAGGGCGTCCAACCGGGCGGCATCCCCGGCGTGGCGGGCGCTCTCAGCTTTGGCGGCATCCAGTGCGGGCCGGGCGGCGTCCAGCGCGGCCTGTTGCTCGGCCAGCTGCCGGGCCAATTGCGCGGCCTGCCGGGCGGCTCCCAGCTGCTGCTGTATGGCATCCAGCCGGGCTTCGGTGTCGGCAAGGGATGCGGCGGCGGCCTCCTGTGCGGCCTGCTGGCGCTGCAGCAGCTCCTCCAATAAGGTCAGCGCGGTGGCAGGCTCGGTCTGGGCACAGAGGGCGGCCAGCGCGTCGGCGTCCGGGTCGTCGGGTGCGACCTGCAGCCCGGCCAGCAGGCTGTCCAGCTGGGTGTTCTGGGCCAGACGCTGCTGGTTCAGGCGGGAAGCTTCTTCCTGCAGACGGTCCTGCAATTTGGCGTACCGCTGGGTGCGGAACAGCTTGCGGAAAATGCGGCTGCGCTCCTCGGTGGAGGCATTCAGCAGCTTGGTGAACTGCCCCTGCGCGATCATGGCGATCTGGCAGAACTGGTTGTAGTCCAGCCCCAGAATGTCCAGCACGGCGGCGTTCACATCCCGTGCCTTGGTCACCGGCGGGCGGCCGTCGGCATAGGTGAGGGTGGCGTCTGCTTTTTCGGTGGTAAAGCCCTCGCCCCGCGCCTTGGGGCGGGGGTATTCCGGATTGCGGCGCACCGTGTAGCGGGCACCATTCACCTCAAATTCCAGTTCCACAAAGGTGGGCGTTTTGGGGTCGGCATATTGGCTGCGCAGCATGGCACCCTCCCGCACACCGCCGCTGGAGTGGTCGTACAGGGCGTAGGTGATGGCGTCGAACAGGGTGGTCTTGCCGGCACCGGTATCGCCGGTGACAAGGTACAGGCCGCCTTTGCCCAGCTTTTCCAGTTCCAGGGTGGTCTCGGCGGCATAGGGGCCAAAAGCCGACAGGGTCAGGCGGAGCGGTCTCATGCGTCCTCCCCCTCCTTCCAGATGTCCTCAATGAGCTGCTGGCAGAACGCGGCCTGCTCATCTGTCAGGGGCTGGTTGTTCTGCAGTTCGTAAAAGGCAGCAAGATGCTGCAAGGGTGTGATGTTCTCCACCCGCTCCGGCGCGGTGATCTGCTGATCTTCGCGGGTGCGGCGGTTGTCGTAGTCCAGCCGCATCAGGTTGGGGTAGATCAGCCGCAGCTTGGCCAGTGCGTCCGGCACGTCCTGCTCATCGGTCAAGGTGATGTGCAGATAATCGTCGGTGGCGGTGCCCTCGTAGGTGCGGCGGTCGGTCAGTTCCAGATAGCTGCCCCGGACCTCCCGCAGGTCGTGCAGCGGGGTCAGGGGCGCGGTGGAAATGTCCACGCAGCCTTTTTCGCCCAGGTCCACAAAGGTGATGCTTTTATGCTGGTGCGCTTCCGAGAAGGAATACTTCAGCGGGGTGCCGCAGTAGCGCAGGGTGTCGCGGCCCACCTTCTGGGGGCTGTGCAGGTGGCCCAGGGCCACATAGTCAAAGGCATCGAACAGGGCCGCGTCCACGCAGTCCAGCCCGCCCACGGAAGGCTCTTCACTCTCGCAGGCGGCGGCACCGGCCACGAACTGGTGGGCTACCAGCAGGCTGCGGTGGCCAGGGTCCGGGGTGCAGTGCCGCAGCACGCAGGCAAGGGCGTCGTTGTAGCTCTCAATGGGCTCGTCCGGCCAGACATGCCGCACGGAAGCGGGCTTCAGAAAGGGCAGTAAGTACACATCCACCGGGCCATGCTCGTCCGCAAGGCAGATGGGCTGCGGCGCACCGGAGAACACCGGGCTGACGTATACCCGGCTGGTTTCCAGTAGGGCTGAACCAAAGGCCACACGGTCGGCGGAATCGTGGTTGCCGCTGATGGCAAACACCGGCAGGCCCCGGGCTGCCAGCTGGGTGAGGAACCAGTCCAGCAGGCGCACGGCCTCGGCCGGGGGAACGGGCTTGTCGTACAGGTCGCCTGCCAGCAGTACCCCGTCCACAGGGTGGGCATCCAGCAGGGCAAGAATCTGCTCCAGGATGTATTTCTGGTCCTCCAGCATGGAAAACTCGCACACCCGCTTGCCCAGATGCAGGTCGGAAAGATGCGCAAAACGCAAAAGCGAACACCGCCTTTCAGATGATTTTTACCCTATTATAGAACAACGGAGGTTTCTTTCGCAACGGGATGGAAACAAAAGGCTGCCGAAAAAACTCCCTCAGTCATCGCTGGCGCGATGCCAGCCCCCTCGGAGATGGGGCCTCTGACGAAACCGGAACGATTTCCGCTCTGCCAAAGGCTCCCTCTGTGAGGGAGCTGGCAAATCCGAAGGATTTGACTGAGGGAGTTCTAGGAGAAAATTATTTTAAATTGTAAACTCAGAACAGCTTTTCCCAGGTGGCCTGACCGACGCTGCCGTCGGCGGTAAGACCGTTGCGGCGCTGGAACCGCTGCACGGCGGCTGCGGTGGCGGCTCCGTACCGGCCGTCTGCGTTCAGACGCTCACCCAGAGAGTTGAGCTTCTGCTGCACCAGCCGCACCGTCCCGCCGGATGCGCCGCTGCGCAGCACGATGCCGGGGTAGGGCACGTTCAGGCCGTGCTTTGCGGTGTACTGGGTGTACAGCACGTTCCAGGTGTTGGCACCCACCTTGCCGTCCACGTTCATTTTGTTTTTCAGCTGGAACTCCTTTACGGCGTTCTCGGTGGAAAGGCCGAACTTTCCGTCCGCCTTCAGGGGGTCATGCCAGGTGCAGGCATCACGGACACCGTTGAGCCAGGTCTGCACCAGGGCCACATCCGGGCCGGAGGAGCCCCGATGGAGCAGGGAATAATAAGCAGGGATCGCCATAGGATCACACGCTCCTTTCCCTCCATGCTATGCGGCAGGGGAGGGCAGCGTCACCCGGCCAGCACCCGGGTGGTGCGGGAAGCAGTGTGCCGGTTCCACCAGTCCACGAAGCGCAGGCGCAGGATGTAGTCCCCGCACACCAGATCGTTTTCTTCCGGCAGGGCATAGCCGCCGCAGGCGGCACGGCACAGCCCGGGGTACAGCACGCACCACCAGTTCTGCCCGCTGCCGGAGCCGATGGTGATGCGCACCGCATCGTACCGCCCGGCGGGCAGGCAGCCGCCGGTATACTGCCGGGCCGGGAAGTACATGTTGACCAGCTGCACCTGCACCGGGGCGTCCACCCCGCACCGGGCCAGCGCGTGCCGGGCGGCAAGCTGCAAAGTGAACAGGTTCCGGGCCGCCCAGCTGCGGGCGTCGGTTTGGTTCCCGGCGGGACAGGCAGCGTCCAGACAGGCCAGCACGGCGTCCCGCACCCGGAGCTTGGCGCTCTGGTCGGCCACGGAATCGCTGGCAGCGCGGATGTGCAGCCGCAGGGTATCGGCACATACCGCATCGCCGGTGTGCAGCTGGGTGCGGCCCCAGGCCGCCGCCTGCCACAGGCTGCACAGCAAAAGTCCGAGCGCAAGGCAGATGCACAGGTGCTGCATCTGCCGCCGGGAAAGCATCTTACCCATAAAAAAACAGACCCTTCTTCTGGAAATGATATCCAGAGGATGGGCCTGTAAAAGGTGATTTATACAGCTGCTCCGAGCGAATGAGAGATGACTGAGAGAGCTCAGTTCTTCAGCGACTGCATGGGAGCCGGCAGGCGGCCGCCGCGGTTGATGAACACCGAGGGGTCGTGGCTGTTGACCGGCATGATGGGGCCGTAGCCCAGCAGGCCGCCGAAGTCCAGCACCTCGCCGGCCTTGCGGCCGATGGCGGGGATCACGCGCACAGCGGTGGTCTTGCTGTTCACCATGCCGATGGCAGCTTCGTCGGCGATGAGGGCACTGATGACAGCCGGGGTGGTGTCGCCGGGGATGATGACCATGTCGATGCCCACCGAGCAGACTGCGGTCATGGCTTCCAGCTTTTCAATGGTCAGGCAGCCGATCTCGGCGGCGTGGA